>Ga0126342_10000111_pt1 | contig 56193 bp, 48 predicted proteins | sample Cyp1metagenome_FD_92528 | JGI IMG/M metagenome (GOLD analysis project Ga0126342, IMG submission 92528) | Coral microbial communities from Lord Howe Island, Old Settlement Bay, Australia - Cyphastrea 1 metagenome | ecosystem: Host-associated > Invertebrates > Cnidaria > Coral ...
TATCTATCTATCTAATCTATCTATCTAATCTATCTATCTAATCTATCTATCTAATCTATCTATCTAATCTATCTATCTATCTATCTATCTATCTATCTATCTATCTAATCTATCTATCTATCTATCTATCTCTCTATCTATCTGTCTATCTATCTGTCTATCTATCTATCTATCTATCTATCTATCTATCTATCTATCTATCTTATCTATCTAATCTATCTAATCTATCAATCAATCTATCTATCTATCTATCTATCTAATCTAATCTATCTTATCTTATGTGATCTAATCTAATCTAATCTAATCGATCTTCTCTGATGTGATCTAATCTAATCTAATCTAAATCTAATCTAATCTAATCTATCTATCTATCTGCCTGTCTATCTATCTATCTATCTATCTGTCTGTCTGTCTATCTATCTATCTATTTATCTATCTATCTGATCTAATCTAATCTAATCTAATCTATCTATCTATCTATCCATCTATCTATCTATCTATCTAATCTATCCAATCTATCTAATCTATCTAATCTATCTAATCTATCTAATCTATCTAATATATCTAATCTATCTAATCTATCTAATCTATCTAATCTATCCCTATTCTATCCTATCCTATCCTATTCTATCTTATGCTATCCTATCCTATCTATCTATCTATCTATTGGTTAAAGGGGCATTTTCCAGGGCACCCTTATATTTGATGGTGGGGAAAACGGGGGAAATACTATGGTTTCCCGTAGGTTTTCCCTTCAAACAATCCAGTGAATATGTCAGGCTGTTGTTCCCTGTCCTTCGGTGCTTCGCTGTGTAAGCGCTGTAACAACAGATCCTGGGCGTGGGGACCCAGAATTTAACATTGATACCCAGTTGATGAGTTTGGAAGTTGACTACTAAAGCATTGATACCCAGAAACCCTGGTTTAGTGTACTGGATTACTGGATCTCTGCATTGAATGGGGGTCCTATATGATATATATATATATATATACTTACTGTATGTGTATATATATATATATGTGTGTGTGTGTGGTGGTATTCAATGTTGGATAGGCTAATGTTGGGCAAGCTGGCTAGTTGCACATGATATCACACCTTCCAAAGGATAGAGTCCTTGAACCCAGTGCCAAATCATAGAAGAATCCATTTTTGCATGTGAATGTCAAAACGACTTTGATGTACAACGCATAGCATAGCTATAACATGTATGAACCCTGGAAATGAATATCAAACCTGCAAAAATGGCTGCAATTCTGATCGCTAAAATTCATTTGCCAAAAATTCAATGAATGGCGATACATGGCGATATCATATGAATATATGATCAGTATGAATATATGATCAGATCCTATGGCCCCCCCGAGAGGAGAAAAAAAAGATCGAAAAATGTTTCCATGATGGTAAAGATCCTGCTTCCGCTTTTCCAGGTGTCCAACCTTTCTATCATTCTCGGGGGTTGCTATAAATCTATATAAATCTGGGTTTCCAAAAAAAATAGGTTTCCAAGCTAGAAAATACACAAATCTGGGTTTCTATATGTCAACAACACCCCCCCCAAAAAAAAACATGGCTTTCCAAGCACCAAAAAAAAACACCTGGGGCCAAGGGACGGCCGGCGCCCGCGCCACGTGGCGGGCTTGGAAGCGCGAGCGCAGTGGCGGGTCCAGCGGATTGCCGGGGAAGGGCGGAGAAGGCACCCCCAGAGCCACCACCTGAGGCGGTGGGGGCTGGGTTTGGGGTTGACCCAAGGGACCCATGGGGGCCCAGGTAGTGGGTGAACTGTGGTGAGATGGGGATAAAATGTGGATAATATGGGATAATGGGATATACCCTCTGGTAAACTAACGGTTTGCGAATTTGAAAATGGTCATAGAAATAGTTGATTTACCCATTAAAAATTGTGATTTTCCATAGTTATGTCAGTTTACCAGAGGGGACCCATGGCTACCCAGGTGGTGAACTGAACTACCTGAATTCAAGGGCAACTGGTGACGCACCAAGACCTGGTATGTCACCTCTCAGGAGACGTTCACGGTCATCCGAAGGATATGGTCCAGTTCTCCATTGGTTGAAAGGGGCAAGTTCTCTCAAGTGACAGCACCCCCATACCAGTACAGTTCGGTATTCGGATGTAGTCTTGCTGCAGTGATTCATGAATCAGACGTTTTTTCAATCAAATATGCCCCTTGAATCATAGTTGATGTTGTATGCCCAATTATAAACTCTTGCCAGTATTGCAGAGTATTACGGTAAATCGTCATTGGTAAACAAATCCCCAAATGGACCCTTGAATGGTAGGTTTATGAAGGTTTAGGCTGACCAAATCATGAAGTTTTATAACTTTTCAATGGATTGGCTTATATAAGGGAAAACAAATCCAGTGACTCCTAATATTTAATGGGAAAACCTATGGAGTATCGATGGTTTCCGGTGAAGATGTTCCCAACAAAACCAATCCATTGAACCTTGCGATTTGGTCTACCCTCTGGTAATTTAACATAGCTATTGAAAATGGCCAGTTATAGTGGATTTTCCCATTAAAAATGGTGATTTTCCATAGCTATGTTAGTTTACCAGAGGGTATCAAGTCAAGTGGCTCGAAAATCTTCGTGGACTCTCACCAAGTTCAGCTGCCCAGCATCTTTCCCCTCCTTCACTAGACGATCATAGCGCTGCGGGGCGACCAAGAATCGCCCATCTTCCTGACATAGGGATGGCCGGGATCATTGAATTTGGAGATATATGATATGTTTAGATATGTTTAGATATGTTTATAACTGTTTATAACTGTTTATAACTGTTTATATCTATAGGATCTATAGTAATCCCCAAAAAGACAGAAAAACAATGAAAAACACATCATATTCATATCCCACTAAGATAGTGCAGAATTACTTTTCTATCTCTTGGGGGCCTTGCTATACCATGGATGAGTTGCCCCCACGACTTATGCTGGTTTTTTCAGGAGGTTCCGCCTTCAAAGTCTCTGTTTTTCTGGTGGTTGTGCAGGGATTGTCCTGTTTTGCAGGGATGTTTTGAAGTCAAAATAAAACTATGATAGGAATACACCACATCCTTGCCTCATATCGAAAGGTCGCCATCAACGTTTAAAAAAGAATATATATATATACTGCATTTGGGGAAAAAGTTTCTGAACAAATGGCAGTTGACCAGCTGCATCTCCCGATTCTCTAGCAGATTGTTCAGAACGGGTAGCACGTTCCGCTCCGCCTGAGCGGTTTGGCTGCGGTTAAGGTGTGCCATAATCTCCAGCGACGCGCATGAGGATATTGATCATCAAAAACGAGAAACACCATGAAACAAGTACAATGTGGGGCCCCCCAGTTATAAGTTGGTTTATAAACCCCATTAACTATAGTTATAAGTACCATAAACCATAGTTATTGTCTATAGTCCAAAGTTACATGCTTCAAACATCTTCAAACCGGGCTCACACTGCCATTACCTATCATTACTTCGTGAGTTGAATCCCTCATTGTTGGTTGACGAACCCCCCATGTCGCTTAAATCCCTTAGCTTACGCGTTTTTTTGCCACTGACCGTTCCCCCGAAGTAACATAGACCCTGAGCACAGCCCGGCTGTAAAGAAAACAAATAGCCTTCCAAGCCCCCAATTTGGTCGGGTGTACGCTAGTTGGAGGGCAGGTCATTCCTAAAAAACTGCCTTGGTGAAAAAGTTCACCCAATGCCATAAAGCTACCAATTGGGGATTTTGTCAATCCCACACCCATTTATGGGAATGGGCCTGTCTGAAAATGAGGTATACACCCATCAACTAGCCATTTCAATGGGAAATACCATGCTTCAACCATCAAATTTGCTGCTACAAGTGCCCAATTTCCATCCAAACCATTCCAAACCCATTTAAGTTTCAAAAATACTTGGTCATATCAAGTCATATCCCCAACTATTGTTTCTGATAATTATGTAGTTGGTCATATCCCCAAATTTCACAAATATCTCCCCCTATCCCCAGAGCTATGGCGCTGTTCCCCCCCCCGAAACTTCACCCGACCTTCTCCAGGCCCTCCAAGACCAGCACCCGACCGAAGAGCGCTGCACGCACCACCGCCTGGTCGAACCACACCACCTCCAAGGCCCCCTGCAGGCCGTCCACGGCGCGGAGCTCACGCCGGGACTTGAGATCCACCTGCCATGGGGATGAGGGGATGGGATCTTTTGAAAACTGGGGGAGAGAATGCCATCCCCCAGAAAAAACATGTAAAAAAATAAGGTTGAACATGATTGAACCTCTTTTTCTTGGCAGAAAAATGATGAAAGTTGAGTAAGTTCCTACTTGAGTCCTTTCTTTTTGTGGATAATTGGTCGAAAATCCTGCTCTAACATCTTGTGCTGAGAAAAAATGGATGAAGACACATCCACATGACAAGTTGGGCGCATCGTAGTTGACGGCTCATCTGGAGATAGGTTTATGGTGTAGATGTTAGTCAGATGCAAAGCCACGGCCCCCTTCAAGAAGCCTTCGGCCCCGCACCTCAGAGGTATCAGGCGTCAAAGCCAGAAATTCGCATTCGCGACCTATGCAGGTCAAAGTTGATCACATCTACCCCCTGGTACAAGTACTCAAACGTGAGGATGAAATGGTGGATAGGTGGCATGAACTATTTTTATAAATTGGTAAATTCTCAAGTAAGATTGCCAGGGTGCAAATATGCCTTCTACGCATAATCCGGACCACTAGAATGCTGGACTGCTTTAGCCACTTGGTTACTTTCAAAGCCAATCTGGAAATTGGAAGCTAAGCATAAAGCCGCCAGAAATCCTGCTTTAGTATACAGCAACCCTCAAAAAGATAGAAAAGCCAACTCTTGCTAAAATACACAAAAAGCAGACAAAAGCAGGATAGATGAGTTCTCTATTGTTCTATCATGTTCTATCCTTTTGGATGTTCATATTCTGTATCGTATCGGTTGGATCTTCTGGTCGTTTTGGGGCCCGCGGACCGCCTAATACCTCGCAGAAGCGAAAGGCCAGCCAGCGTCGGAGCGGCGAGTGGGAACCTGCCAGTTTTGTCATTGGGGCGGTAGCCATGGGGGCAGCTTGAGTCATGATGCCTCAATATGCCTTATAATCTGACCCATAATCTATAAATCGGGTTCGAAAAAATGCAGAGCTTTAGCTAGAGACAGAGATTTGGGTTGATTTGGGCATAGTCGGTGAGATCAAGTGGTACTCAATATGAGCCAAAAGCCAAAACTACCTACCAGTAGTAAGCTCTGCAAGTCTCAGGTGGTCCATGTACCCGGGCCCGGGCCTAACAAAAAAATATCTTGGCCAAGGGAGTCCTTCTGGATCATCCATCGCAAGTGTTCCTGGCATAGTCAGAAGGCACTGTTCGGTGTGCAGACCTGGACTCAAAGCCTGGAGCATGGGCTTCTCAACTCTTCAATCCATCAGTGTCCATCACTTTAGATAGTTTCTCAGAACCACCAGGCTAATCCAGGCTAGTACTCTTCCATACTCTTCCTATTTTATCCAGCGTGGTCCCCCAGATTCTGCCAAACACAAAAGTACAGTACCATGGCTATGTCTGGGCGCCCTATCCTCAACTCAACGTCTTATGCCAGGGCTCGTAGGCCCACTCCGAATGCAAAAGCCCGCAGCGCTTCTCGTATCCTGGGTTTGGGGGGTTCTCACTACCTGGAGGCAGGACATTTCTGGTGTCTGCCTGAGCCATTCAAAAAAGGTCATTCGGATCCCCTGGGGCCATTGGAACCCTCGAATCGGCTGCTCATTCTTTTTTATGGAGCTCAAGCGTAAGGGTTCAGCCAACACGAGGAAAAATACCAGAAAATAACATATAACATCATATAACTACACACATGTATATAATTATATAATATTATATAATCATATAGATCAAGACCGTGTGTGTGTGTGCACATGTGCACATAGGCACAAACAAATCATGACAAATCAGGTGAACTTGGACTCCAAATGTCCTAAATCTTTCCGATGCATTCGCAATCCCGGATGAGTTGAACTAATTAAGCCCATCTTAAATCCATTTAAATCCTATTTGAAGCCATTAGTCAGAGGTCCTTCCCACCCCGCGTCATGGCCAGCACACCACTGGGAACCAGCTCCGGTCTGGCTGGATTTTGCAAGCTGTTTGCCACCTGCTTCAGACCTGCGGTGGTGAATGATCTCGTTTCCAGGATGAGGTATTGGACGTACAGGGAATAGACGTACTGAAATCCAGTTTGGGATGTTCGGACCAAGAAATGCTCTTCCAGCTGTCCGTATGGCGCTAAGAGATACTACTAGCATCTATCAGCTATTTTGGCTCAGTGCCACACTGGCACCATCGTACGTTCAAGATCAGGATTGGCTGGATTCTGAGGATTCTGGGTCCCTGGTCCAATGGGGTTGGCCGAATGATAACCCCGATAGAGCCCACTGCACATGGTTTGCTGCTCATTGCAATGAGGCACGGTTCATTGGCCGCTGCCGCAAGTGCCGCCTCTCATATGAAGCTCATGGCAGCGAGGGGCAACAAGCCAGTGACTCTAAGCCCTTTCCAGTCAACTCTTGTTGCAGGCTGGCGGCACATAGCCTTCACCGTAACTTATGTCGTAGCTTACATCCCCTCAGTATCCCTCTTTTGCGTATGTGTTCGTCTCGCTCTGTGCAGCAGTTGGGTAGTGGCTTAGAGAAGGCCCAATGACTCGAGAGTGCCAGCGGCCTCCCGCATTCGTCTTGCCAGCAGTTCTACATCATGATTCATAACACTGGGTCGGAAGATCCTGATTTCGAAGCAGCTGCGGAGGGGAGAAGCATGGAGAAGCTCCGTGTCTCAAAGACTGGCACTTTTCTACCCGATCCCAACAGGTAGACATCGCCATGTCGTCGAAGGCGATGCTCATTCTTTGGATTCCACCACCTCAGGAGGCACCAGATCAGGTGGGAACCATGGTACTGACGTCATCCAACTCGACTGGAAAAACCGACTCCAGATACTCCAGGCCCGCGCACCAGGTCTAAACCTGAGATAGAGCTGCGCCTGAGAGCTGCACCTGAGAGCTGCACCATGTACATGGCTATACATGGCAATGGCTCAAAGGTTTTGATCAGCAATGGACCCAGAACTGTGGCAATCTTATGTCAATTTTATGTCAGCATATGTCAGCATGAAGGGTTGGTTGAGGAACTCCTGAAAAGGAGGGGGTGTTTTTCTTTTGGTCGCAAACACGTTTTTTTTTGCCAGGCCATAACTATACTATACAATGGCTTCGAGAAGGCCCTCAATAATCACACAGGCTCGCGGTGGGATCCAATGCCATTCGGCCATTCGGGTCCATCTAACTATGACATATTCAGGATATTTCAGGATTTCAAGCTACAGCTTAGGTGATTTTGGGGTGTAGATGTAGGGTGCAAACGACTGTTCTATCGTGAAGATCCTGTATGGTTACCCTCCGCTAGTCGATCCGCTACCTGGCGCAAAGATCCACCGGCTAGACATGGTACTTTTTGAGTGTCAGCTTAGACTAAAAGCGGATCTATCTGGGGATGCCGTCAAAAACCCACATATCTAGCTTTGTGTTAGTGTAACTGTGGGGATGTCCATATCTAAACCTGTCCGAAATCCAGGGCCTTTTCAGATCTAGACGCAGTTTCCCAATTTTTAGACGCCATATGGGTGTATCAATGGTGTATCTGAAAATAGGGCATCCGAAAAATGGTGCAAAAAATGGTCTAAAACCTGATGTTCCCGTCTCTTCCCAATATTGCGGAGATTTCTTGAGTTCATCCGCCTTCCGGAAGACGACTGCTTGGCTACAGAGGCGCGACGGCCACGGCTCATCAGCCTGAACGATACCAGGGGAAATCCCCTCCACACGAAATGTGAACACCAATAATATCTACATATGTAATATATATATATATATAAGACGGATATCTCTATATCTCTATCTCGGTCTATATCTACAAATCTATCTATATGTATATATATAATGTGTGTATATGTACAATATATAATATATAAATATATATAATACATATGTCTATCGATACATCTGCGCAGGCAAAAGTCCATCACTGAGGTGCAGGTGGAGGCGACCGCACCTGGAGCCTCTTTCTTTCTGAATCTGATTCTCCGACCTGGGTCTGGATACACTGGAACCGGAAATCAGCATGTTCAATGGCTATATAATCTATACGATCTATATAATCTATATATATGATCATATATAAAGCTAAAATTATATAGGTGGATAAAAAAAATGAACCAAACTACCAAACATCTTATATAGTTATTTGTTGCTGGCAAGTTCCTGAAGCATGACCCACTAGAGTGCCATTGAAGAAGAGGGTGGAAATTCTGCTGCCATCAAGATGAATCACTGGCGAGCACGGCAAATAGAAGATGGTGAATCGGTTGGTCAAAACCTTGGGACCTTGGGACCTCGGTCATTTACCCATTAATCATTATACCCGTTCTTGGTGCCTTTAAGATTGATCCAAACCGGTCAGCCTCAACAATCTCTCCACAATGGACATAGCTGGGGCATTGGCCCGGGCTTTCTGGAAGGGAAGAGGTGGGGTGCCACAGCCTGCGAATCATGGCAGGGACGATGGGGCCGTGCGGGCTGGGATCGTTTTTAGCACCTGGGTGGTAGCTGGCGGCTCCAGCCTCTCTCAAAAATATTGCAGATTTGGATGGTTGGAGGAAGGTCGCAACTGCTAAAATACCACGAAATACAACTCAATCATGTAATATATATATATATATATATATATATAATTATGTATATTATGTGTATATATATATATTTATTTATTTATTTATTTATTTATATATCGATCTGAATGCTAGCTCACAAAGAACTATTATAAGAAAAATCGACTTTGATTACCCATGGTTTTTCTTGCAATCATTGGGTCTTGATTCTCGATCAACCATTTTCGGTGGTTCCAAATTCTCCAGACGGGACATGGTGGGACCCACCGGGGGCCTGAACTTTGAGCATCAAGCACAACCATCGTGCTCCGCCCTGCAGACATGGACGCTGGTAAGGCTCCAGCATTACCAGCATTCCAAACCACCAACCGTAAGTTTTTAAGCACCAACCTTTGATCTTACGATCTGAATCTCCCTTCTCACATCTTGTTGGCCTACGGTCTATCATCTTATATCTAATATGTAATAAGTAATAAGTATAATATGGCAAATGATGAACTGAAAGCTAACACGGGGCCCCGGAAAAAAAAAGGTTCGGTTCGAAAGATGATTTCCTGAAAAAGATGGATTAGCCTCTAATCATTCATACTAGCATCCGTGCAGCTCTATTTACCGACCAATGCTTACAAATGTCAAATCTTACAAGTATCTGGTGCTTTGGGCTCGTGCTTTGGCACTTTAAAAAGTCAGCGTGCCGCTGAAGGGAATTGCATCACTGACTATGATGACTATGGGGCTTCCCCGCCAACTCACCCACAGCACCAGTTATCCTGAGATAGCTCTACAAAATGGCCAACATATCATTATATATGTTTAAAAAACTATGTTTTATGGCATGTTTATGGTTTATATATCATTATATATATATATAAACATTCAACACCACATTCCCAGCCCCTAGAGGGATCTGACTTCCGTTGCCATTGGCACCTCCAATAGCTCTTGCTCGCGCAGTGCGTCGGCCAGGTCCCGATCAGAGAGGTTGCTCTGTTTCAAGGCTGCCTTGCGTTACCCAGGACCAGCGATCAGGGCATTGCAGCCTCGTGGTTGTGGCCCTGATCCACAAGTAAACTAAGTAAACTGGTGTTTATCCCATTTGTGAACAGGACACATGGGATTTACAGTTCCAAAATGACACATCCCCAGGTTTATTCCATTTATCATTACCATGGTTATCAGCCATACGCTAACTCTGATGCATATCCAAGTCAGGCAATCAAAACCACCTCTGGCTGCTGGTTGAGCCATCCATCCTCAATTTCTTGGGTCAATTTTGATCGTCAAAGATATCAAAGGATGGAAAACAAGAATATGAAACCATCAACCCCACTTGCATGTATGTAAACCACAGTGCCGAAAAAGTATGGAAAAGTGTTCACTTGAGAAGTATTCAAAACCCTGTCGTTCCTTTGGTTCTCTCTCTCCATCACCTTCGAAGAGTTCAGCTAAGAGCGAGTGAAAAACAACCGCTCCACTAGGGTAGACAGGAGTGTTGGTTGATAGAATTTCCCATAATGAATTATGATTATCCCCAATTTATATCAATTTATTGGGTAGTATAGCCTATTCATCAACCAATCAACCACCAAGGGTCTTGAACACTGCTCACTTGATAGCGAGGATGAATCAAGTAAAAGGCACCCCCATGAATGGAATGTTTTGGGTTGAGCATCCAAAAAATGATAAAACATGCGGCTGCCGGGGACTTTTGATTCATACCTGGAAGACATGTCACCTGAGCGTTCGAAGCGGCCAGGATGGCAGCCGACAAGTTCTCCTGGCCCGTGGGCCCCCTAAACCCTTCAAACTATGACCATCTCAAGCATAGAATTGGGAAGAGAATGGAAAAGATACCCTCTGGTATACTAACATAGCTATGGAAAATCACCATTTTTAATGGGTAAATCCACTATAAATGGCAATTTTCAATAGCAAACTGTCAGTATACCAGAGGGTAGGTTCTACATCACTGGATTTTGGGGAACCTGATTTTCAGATGTTCAAAACGATGTTCAACTGGCACTTCCGACGATTTTATCGGTCCGGAACCTGTCCGGAACCTGTCCCGGTCTCCTGGATGGGAAAGGCGGAAACGGCCTTCAGCTGCCGATACACCTGGGATCCGGCCGGGAGTTTTTTGCAGGGAACGGCCATGGAAAACATCATCACCCATAGGATCCATGTATGCTATATATGGTAACATTTACCATCAATATACCCCCAATGTTAGCATATATAGCATACATGGATCCTATGGGTCATATGTAGCATGCTGCCGATACGAAAGCATACGAAAGCTTTATCTAATAATTCTAATATGATTTCAAGATTCCTAGGGACCCAAAAAAGATCAAAAAGATCAAAAAATGGACAAGGCTGGAAGACGCTAGAAAACATGGAAATTTGATGTTCTTCAGATTTGGGCCCTTGGGCTGGCAGTTTTTGAATTAACCATGAAGAATGGAGAAATCCTTGGGGACATGGAAAGCTACTTATGGGGCAAAGATTCCTGTACCTAAACCCATTTCACTTGTTCACCCTGTAAAACTCAGCCATCAAATGGTTAACAATTTGCAGTTAAGGCATGACAAGGCTTGACCATAAGATAAATGGCCAGAAATCAGGTACCCATTTATTGGAGGTAACTACCATGTACCCTCTGGTAATTTAACGTAGCTATTGAAAATGACCATTAATAGTGGATTTTCCCATTAAAAATGGTGATTTTCCATAGCTATGTTAGTTTACCAGAGGGTATAAGGCATCTGCGAGGGCTAAATTCCAAGAGAAATGCCCAACATATGGCGGCTCCCTGGCTGAGACCCCCTGGCCAAACGGAAGAAATCGGTTTGACGGCTGCCGCCACCTGGAGTAACAAACCCTGGAGTAACAAACCCCAAACGGCTGTTGAATTCGGGGGGTTGCCATTTAAGTATCACATGCTTACTATTTGGGGAGTACGCCCCTAATTTAATATCACCGGCTTTTTTTTCATCCGGGGTTGACATGACTGAAAAAAATTGATGACTCTACATATATATATAATATACATAATTATAAATATATATATATAACTATGCAATTGCAATATGGATATGTACACACATACCTATATATATATACAATACGCAAGAATCACATTCTATTACCATACTTATTTGTATCGTTTATAACTTGGATTGACTGCGCCAGCTTTTTTCGGAGGATCGTTTGGGTTGAGTCCTGGAGTCATCGAATTTGGGCCATGCCATGCCTTCCACTTCGCAAAATCTGATATCTCAATATCTCATTTTTGATATCTTTGTTTCCACATCAAATGGCCAGGTACCCCATTGTTTTTCCCATCCATGACGTGGAAACCTCCAAACCTCCAGGCCGCCCCCGACGTTCGAACGTTCGAAAACGGGCCACTGCGATTCTTCTCATTCTCGGCGATAAGGAAACTCCGAAACCTGGCTTTTTGTTAAGCTCGATCGAAGTTGGTCATCGTGCCTTGTGATGTCTGTCATATGTCACATGTCAATATATATATATATAATTATATATGTTTGTATGTCTATATTCAAGTTATATATAGAATTAAGCATATTATATATATATATATATATATATAACCCAACCCTAAATAAACCCTAAATAAACCCTAAACAAACCCTAAACCAACCCTAAATCAACACTAAATAACCCTAAATAGAGCCTAAAACAACCGTGAGCAAAGCCTAAAACAACCCTAAATAATAGGACGAAAATTAAGTAAACAAACCCTAAAGAAAATCTAAACCAACCCTAAGCAAACCCTAAAACAATCTGAAATATATCCTGAACAAATCACAAAGTAACTAAACCCCCAATGAAACTTTGGGCGAACGTCCGCCCCGGAGGGATATGATTATACATGTATATACTGTACAATGCGATAGAATATGCACATAGAGGAACTCAGTACAAACTGGGCACACCCGAGTTCGAACTAGCATGGAATCCCCCCAAAAAAATGTTACATTTCCAACGATTTTCCTACTTGAAATAGCCCCAACTCAGGGCTTGAATGTGGTATGGTTTTTCTTTCTCTTAAAGTTAGGGCAATGTCACGACATACGCACCCACTTAGACGGGCGGACTAGTTAAGTGGTTTGCAACTAGTTTTTTTATCCACTATTTAAAGTCAGCTTGTTAACTACTCCCAGGGTCCATCGTACCCTCATCCTTATCCATCCTTATCCCATATATAATTCCAGATGTGTATCTATAAATATATATGCACACACACATATATATATATATATTATGTTACATAATCATACATGACATATTGGGATGGCCACTGACAAGCAGGCCATTTGGGGCTCATTGAAACGCTTCTCGTCGAACTTCCCGAAATCTCGCCGCAGGGTGTGGTGTCGATCGTCCTGGCGGCGGGTTGCCGCAGTCAGAGAGAGTCGGCAACCCGTTGAGTATGAAAGATGTGAAAAGCATCATTCACATTATTTATTTAAATATGTGTATAAATATACTTATATATTTTAAATATTATGCATGTTGATATTATACTATATATATATATATACGTGAATTGTAGTTAAAAATAGATAATAGAAGTGTTTAGTTAACAATTTAAATATTAACCTGGGGCCTGTGAATGTTGATGAATCCTGGGTCAGCAATGGATTGATATTACTTCACTTGCGATCCATCTAGTACTAGCAAGTGCTCTCATAGCATAGGGTCCCATTCCCTTGCGTCTCTCTTTCCAGTGCCTGCGGACAGCAAAGCTCCATAAAACCACTTTTCGACCTTGGAGTTGGCACGAGCCAAAGGCAGCCAAGGTACGTCATCTGCAAGGACAACAAGACGACAGGACACAGGAGATGAGGTATGACTCGTATGACTTCCGATTTGGGCATCCAAACATGGAGATATGGGTCGAGAATTCGACTCTCAGCATTGATACATGATTCAATCATTCAAACCTCCAGTTAGTTGGGGCATTTGCCCGATTTTCGTTGACAGCTCCAGCTCCCGCAAACCGCAAATGGATACTCGACTTGTTTCGCCGTAGAGGTCGAGGCCTGCTGCCTCCAACGAACCTTTCAGAAGGTCTTGCTGACAGGACAGAATCTCTGGACTGGCGTCTTCACCTCGGGCAAGGGACACTGATCGACCTCCCAGTCCTGACCTCCTGAAGAACAGCAACTCCTTGCCATAGAAACATGGGATTACTGGGTTAATAATGGGCTAATAGTTGTTAATAATGGTTAATAATGGTTAGTCATGGGATATTTAATGGTGTGCTAGAAAATCCTCTATTTGTAGACGATTTTCCCAGCGAACTAAACCACCATTTACTTCGGGGATTTCCCTGGAAGCCATGTTTGAGCTGTCGGTTACAGTCTTGGCAAAATGTCTCATCCACCCTTGGCAAAATGGCATGTTTAAGCCCTGAAGAAGCCAGTTGGGATGATCACACGAATAAACATAGCTTATAGATAAGTTTAAATAAGCATACCCTCTGGTAATTTAACATAGCTATTGAAAATTGCCATTTATAGTGGATTTTTCCATGAAAAATGGGGATTTTCCATAGCTATGTTAGTTTACCAGAGGGTAGATACAGACCGGCCCAAGATGCCAGGAGACATTCCATCAACAAGGCACCGAAACTCGCCACCTGCTGGGAGTTGGCCGTAAGCTAAGAGAGGTGCATGTTCGAAGGGCTACTCCAAACAACATGTTCGGTCAAGTCAAAGTACTTTTCAAGTGGAGTTCAATCTGAAAACTGTCAAACCACAACCATCCTGGAGTATTTTTGGCTTTTTAAACATTGAACCATCCCCAATAGGACGCCCCTTTTTTTAGTGCTAAAAATATCTAAGGGATTCAGAATTCAACCAGCCCACCTATTTCGGTGACCCCAAAATATTGGATGGTAAAGAGTCGTTGTGGATCAGTATCCTGGCTTTCTCTGGCAATAAGCAACCAACAACCAGATCATCACTGAAAATATCCCGGCAATATCTCCAGCAAATCTCGCAATTACAGCTACTGATCTTCCGAAGATGTTTGCCCCATTTTGGATGGGTAAATTTCCAGCAAGATCTTCCGAATCTTCCAGGATTTCCAATGGATTTCCAATGGTGGCCACCGCTGTGGTGAACCCCGCGCTTGGAGCGCGCCTGTGGTGTGACGCGTCTTTGGGCCGCCAGCTTCATCAAGCTGAAGCCATGGAGCCACCGTCGTGAGGTCGTACACGCGAGGATCGCGGAGTTGAAACCTGGGTATCTCGGCCCGGGCGAGGATCGCGGTCGGGTTTCCATGGGTTTCCCGGGGTTGACATTGCATCATATCCCATATGCTCCATGGTGCTGGAATATTTACCAACATTTACCCCATAAATGACCCAAATGTAGGTAAATATACCATACATGGAGCATATGGGATATGATCATCATATGCAATACTCTTGGTGAGGCGCTGAAAGATCTGAATTATATCATGAGAAACTCATCTATATATATATAGTCTATACATCACAATCTTTTACCGGAAAATGTAACAACCCGTTTCCCGGTTGAATGTGGCAATTTTACATTGCCAGATGGGTAGCGCGGGGACGAAACATGATTACATAGCTGACAATCACTAAGACACCAAAAGAATTCATCCGCAGAATCCTCCAATATCCTCCAATATCCTCCAAATGTTCTGGAAACTCCCCCAAGTTGGGGTAATGTCAACCCTGGATGAATAAAACCATGGTTGATGAATTAGGGGGGTATTCCCCCCAATAGTCATAATCTGATACTTCAATGGTATCCCCCAAATTAAACAACCTAGGGGTTTATTAATCCAGGGTTGACATTAGTTAATGAAGTGTGTTAAGTAATGGGTGTAACAGATCCCCAATCCCCACGATCTTTCTTCCATGCAGCTGATCGCATCTGCCACCACCATGAGCTGCGCCATGCAGATGGAAACCAAATCCTGGGCCCGTTGCCATCTCTGGCCCTTCTCGCAACCGCTCACCTGGGCGTTGCACCAAAGGGATCCATGGGATCCCTTTAGAGCAGGTGCACTATCAGAGACACAGGAAATTACACATGACATCAGTAGTGTGGGTTATTTGTGGGATCCATCCTTCAGTAGTGAGGATGGTTCGTAACCTATAGTAACCTATAGTAACCTATAGTAACTGTGGTTCGTAACCTATGGTAACCTCAGTGAGGGAGCCATTCAGCTGAGAATCCACTGAGTTCAACGAGACGAGGTCGAGTTTCCTATCAACACGGCTGTGGTGACTGGCGCGGTGATCGTCGATATCGACTTGAACTGATATGGTGTTCTTGCCTGGGGCTCCACAATGAGATTCCCGCTCTATTATATTATATATATATATATAATTTAAATACATATATATATATATACACATAAGTATATATATATATAATTATAAATATAATTTTATGTGTATATATATATGATATGATATAGAAATATAGAAGTAAAAGAAGTCTGAAAAAAAGAACCAACGTGAATAACAGGTTTTTTCCGACTTCTGGAAACTGTGAAGTATTTGGCACCAGGGCTCACTCCATGCCATCTCATCGTATCCAAAGCCATGTCCCATTGCTGACCCTTCTCTGCCGCAGTGGCAACCTCAGCTGGTGGAGCTACAGCCCCCAGACACTACAAATAATCGCCACTAATTAATCACCAGCAAAATTCCATTAGTCACCATTACCATCTGGTTATGACTAACATAGCCATGGAAAATCACCATTTTAATATATAGGTGAACCATCTATAAATGGGTCATCTATACCATGGCTATGTTGAAATTATTAAATAATCAGAGGGTAATTGGCTTTGATTCGGGGTTTCACATGGTCCAATCACCTCATCCCCCGTTCCGCCATGGTACTGCGCCATGCGTCAAGATGTCAGGCTGCAACGTTGCGGGGACCAACTGGCGGAAGCCTTGCCATGCGCGATACCAGCTGCTGCCTGGCTCTTTCAGATGCCCCAAGGAGTCCCAAGGAGCCAAGGTTTGTTCAAGGAGGTAGTCCATGGTTCTCATTGTTTATCCATGTTCATTTGGGAAAGTTGAATCATTGTTGAATGATACAAAAGGGAGCCCAAAAAAAAACGCCACCCCATTCCATTGCATAGAAAATTGCATCCTCCTCTGAAATCACCAACAGTTGATATTGATTGGTATTGGCAGTGGTCATATCCCTATCCTTGTTTGTTAATGATGGTGCTTCAGTTCAAATTCATCCGCCCCCCCCCAAAAGAAAAACTGGACCGATTCACTTTCAATTGCAACCGCTTCATGGTGGTCAAACGTTGAAATTAGTACATACCCAAATGGTCGTGAAATCATCTGACATCCCCATCGTCCCTGTTGGTGAATTCCACTCATGACACAGACCTACACCATGAACCCACCATGTTTGCTATACAAATCCTGCTACACCCAGTATTTGGATGGCTTTTCCCCACCTGCCAGCCCACTAATTTGCGCTGACGCCAGCACCAGATCCAGCTGCAGCAAACATCGACGCAGCAGGCCGACAGAGTCCATGGCCTGGTTAGAGATATGGGGATGGGTTGAGTTTCCTATGAAATTACCATCTGTCACTGGATTGGTTTAAGGGGAAAATTACAGGAAACCATGGTTTTTACCATCAAATATAGGGCTTTCCTGTAAATTTTCCCATAATCCAATTCTATGAATCTGGTTGGTGGTTGAGCCACCCCCCTGAAAAATGATGGAGTTCGTCAGATTGGATCATCATCCCATATATCCCAACGAAAATGGGGAAAATAAGATTCATGTTCCAAACCACCAGCCAGCCATATGACTGGGAGAATAACCATCCAGCTATACCAGCTATGCCAGGGTTTTGACCCATAACCAAATGCATATGCGATGCGAATGCACGTTAAATGTGCAATATTACCAAAAAAAAATGTTATGAGGTTCTCTCTCTCTCTCTCTCTCTCGGTTGCCTCCTGTCAAGTTATATATTCATATTAGTGGACCAAGAATGGACAAAGGGTAGAATGTGATGTATCTATATATTCTAAAAAGGTGTGCACAACACTGGGATAACTATGACAAAATATCAACATGAATGGAATTGATATATGTTCGGATCAAATGTTTTATATGCGGTATGAAGAATCAACGAAAATAGGGCTATGAACCAATATCCAACATTAATTAGCAGTGCAGAAATTCAGACCGAGGGGACCGCTAAAAAAATGGACTAGACATTGGGGAGCCTGTGCCCAACGCCGGCCAGTGTTGCAGGCACTCACCAGAGCGGCTGCCATAGAACCGGCCACCTGTAGCTGCTCCACCGAAAAAAAAGGACTTGCAAATAACCAAAAACTGGGAGGTGAACCACGGAAACCTCAAGATCAACAAACCCAAATACAAACCTACACTCAGATCAGGTTTGAGATCGACCAGAAGGACCATGGATGAATCCCAGAATCCCTATGGGTTGATGACCATCCCCTTTCATGGGGAAGTCCATGGCACAACTGGTGCGCCACTGCACCTCCACCCCGTCCGACATCACGGTGTCTCCAAAGGCAAGTGCCACCTCCCAACGCCCATCACGGTCCAGTGCTGACAGCAGGGAGGTGTAGGCACCCACATCCGGCTGCTGCCTTGACGCCTGGCGCGTGGCGTGTCATTTCACATCATGTCACTCATTTCTGTCTGTCAACGGTATCCGTTGCAATGCCCGGATATGTAACTCAAATGAGATGGTGCCTGGGGGTGCCCAAAAGATTCACGGGGATGTTTTGCCAGTGGGCCAGACTATCATGGATCTATCTGGTCTATGTCATCTATTTGAGAACAGCTCAAGTCTCAAATGATCCGCAGAGCTCAATGACTCCATCGCACCTTGATCATCTCCAACAGCTCCAAGACCTCCTCAGAATCTGCCACTGTCGCGGCCAAACTGCAGGTGGCTGAATCCACCAGCTCTTGGTTCTGCTTCCTTGAGATGGCACATGATGGCACGCGATGGCACATCTTGCAAGGATTGAATTCACCACCTTACAGTACTGATAGTACTGATATGTGCTGATAGTACTGGTTTCACACGTCTTACTCAGATGGGGAAATCCTCTCAGGCAGTCTCCATTGGGCACGACATCTGGGCTCTAGCCCTTCAATATCCATCCATGCCGTATCATCCAACAACCCTGCAACTGCGCGAACAAGAAATACAGGCATGTGATGTGTCAAGTCAAAAAATGGGAACCCCCAAACCCATTGGTTTCAGTGTCAAGGAGACCGCAACAAATCAATTATATATAGAAAAATAGAATTCTCAAAGTGTCTGAATGAAGCATCCCCTGGGAGTCTGGGAGTAACGTTTGGAAACCATCCATCCTGGTTGATCCTGGTTGCTGGTCTCACCCTTGGTTTTTTTCTATGGAAATCTGCCAAGCCTCAGCTGCTGTACCAGACTCCGGGAGTATCGCCTCTCTTGACTGGCCGCCTGCAAGACGCTGTTGACACTCACCGTGTCATGCTGCAACCCTTGACGTTCCAAGTCGCCAAAGACCTGAACTGCCAACGTCCAAGTCCTGGGCCAACGGAGAACTCACCCAAGAGGTGGAACACATTGGAAAACATGGCTACGACATTCGAACCTTGACCATGGCCAAGTTCCAAGTTTCTGTCTCAACTGATTCAGCAGCAAACTGCTGGTGAACTCACTGGGCGCCAGATGTTTCGCCATGGCCCGTTCCAAGATGCTCAGTGCCCAGCTCCAGGTCGCGCCGCACCTCATGGCCTCCATTGCCTCGTTGCTGTGGCGGATGGTGGGCTCCAAAGCGTCGTGCTCCATGGCGTCCAATTGCCACAACACCTGTGGCCAGGTGCCACCTGCGCCTGGGCCAACCCCCCGCCAAAGGTCAAATATGTATACTGACCAAGAATTATGCAGAAGGTGACATTAAAACATATAGATACATATATCTACATATGTGTCGTTATAGTTGCACAATTACATGTATATGTATATTCATATGCATGTGGTTATATATATAGTATACTATGCATATATCGTTGAATAAATAAAAAGATATATGTATATACAGTTATGTACGTATATAGTCACAAATATAGTTATGACTAAATATATATATATATTTATATATACTAATAATATAAATATGCATACGTACATACGTACATACATACGTACATACATACATACATAGGTAGGTAGGTAAATATATAGGTAGGTAGGTAGGTAGGTAGGTAGGTAGGTAAGGAAGGTAGGTAGGTAGGTAGGTAGGTAGGTAGGTAGGTGTGTAGGTAGGTATGTAGGTATGTAGGTATGTAGGTATGTAGGTATGTAGGTATGTAGGTATGTAGGTATGTATGTAGGTAGGTATGTAGGTAGGTAGGTAGGTAGGTATGTAGGTATGTAGGTATGTAGGTATGTAGGTAGGTAGGTAGGTATGTATGTATGTATGCATGCATTTGAATGCGTATTTGTATATATATATATACAGTACAGTGGTAATTGACGTCAATTGTTTATACGCTTGTTTATCTATTTACTTACATATGGCATCATATGGCTATAAAGCTATATTGTAGGATTGTGAAAGTCTGTTGTAAATTGTCATAGGTATTGAAACTACATCTTCAAATGATTAAGTACATCATTGTACACATAAATACACATAAATCACAAGATGACCCATGAATTTCTCCAAGCTACGCGCGTTCAAGGCCGTGCCCAGCGTCACCGGCGACTGCTGCAAGGACTGCTGCGCAGCGCCCTGCAGGAGTTGGAGCGCGCTGCGCCAAGCACCAGCCGCCGCGGCGGCGGCGGCTGCAGCGTTGTAGGTGGCGATGCTTGGGGGCAGCCTCGGCTCAGCTCAGGGTACTGTCAACTCCTGTCAACTCATGTCAGCTCCAGATTTTCCTGAACATGAGGATCATCAGGTGTCTGTAGAACATTGTAGAACTGTAGAATCGCTGTGGTATTTTCGTCACCGTCATCACCATCGCTGACAGTGTAGATGCCACCGGCAGGGTGAAATTTCCCACATCAAAGGACCATCCTGAAGTGGAAGCCCATTTTTGTGTCCTAAGGTTCTGGATTCAAATGGCTCCAACACTTCCTTGAATATCATTAAATATCCTTAAAGCATGTGAAATCACCATGTTTGATGCTTAAACATATAATCTTACAGGAAATGGAAGTGCCCATTTCGGAAAATCCATCTATCTATATATATATATCATCTATAAATGGATGATTTCGAGGTACCCCTATCCCCCAGGTGCCCCTATCGGTGCCCCTATCGGTGTGGTGCCTCGAATGGCCACCGGAGGTGGCCACCAGCACTGCATCGTCCCAGCGGCTTCGGCGGCCCAGCGCCGCCACTGCAGCGGTGACGTGCTGGGGACGATCCAACTGGAAGACTTGGGACAGACGCAAGGGCCTTGGGGCCGTGGGAAGATTAGAAGCAGTGTTTTTTCATCATGTAAGAACCTATAGCATTATTTATGTACATATGTATATATATATATTAAAATTTATATTTTATACATACGTGTATATTATATTATATTATATTATATTATATTTAGATATAGATATATATATATATAGAGAGAGAGATATCTGTGTGTGTGTATACATGCGCATTTATGTATAATTAATACATTGTGTTTTTTTCCAAGGTCTAATTTGTACATCCATAACTTGGAGAGGTAATCTGATCATGCTGGTACTGTTCATGGTTTCTACAGATCTAGGCATTTCTCTAGCGATCCACTGGAGAATACCGACCCTGGATGATGCGAAAATGCTGGGTTATGCTGGGTGGTGCACCAGGAAACAATGCGTATAAAGATGGCGATCATCTCATACATATTATATATATATATATGTGTGTGTGTGCATATATATATATGTATATACCATTTTTATGGAGTTGCGCATGGTTGCGTCAAAATTTGGGTATGAATCGACCCGCGGTGATCCGGACATATGGATCGGTCTGGATCATCTGCGTTTTGGTATGGATCGGGGTATGGATCGGGCTGTCCATTGTGACTCGCTATATACAATTGACTTTGCCAGCTGCCTTCAATGATGTACTTAGACAAGAAAATGCCATGGTCCAGACTGGAGAAACGGGGGATCAATGTCATAGCGATCCAAAATGAAAATGATCATCCATCAAAGAAGTACAGTAAATGGACTGCAGTCTAGCCTAGTTCGTTGCTCATACTTCATCTTGTTGTGGCAGGTGGCACCCCATTTAACATCGTGTCACATCATTCAATGACCCGCATGGCGCTGTAAGGGTCCAAAGGCAACAGGGCAACCCACTAGCGGCCCGCTTTGCAAATGATAGAGCACTTGGAGTCGTCGTAGATGCTTCGGAGAATCCTCCGCGGAAAATGTGTTCCAACCCTATAGCGGTATGATGATCTATGATCCAACGTGTTCCTAAGATCCACATATAGAAAGTAAAAGTATTGTATTGTGAACGTTCATCTGCGCAGTTCTCAAGCGCTTCATTTCAACAAAGATTGTGCCCATACAAACGCATCCCAGATATACTGCAGAATCCCCTCATTTTTTTGAGAACTATATAAGTTAATAAATATACGTAATATCAACATATCAACATCCATCAACCATTGCCTTGAACATGAAAACTCCCAATTCAACCAGCCTTTTCCAGCCTTTTCCACCCCTGGATCGGAGCCCCACATCGCCCCGTCCTCTTCCGGAGCTGCCGCGGCGACACGGGCGACACGGCCATCTGCCTTTACCGGCACATCTTGTGCTGAATCATTGCGATTTATGTCTAATATGGTATAATTACATATAATTACATGATAATGTTCTTCGATGTTTATTACACTATTATAGACTTAGGTATACTTAGGTCAAAATTGAATATTCCGTAATAGAAGAAGAATGCCAGTGCTGGTGGGTTCGCAGCGTAACTTTGCAGGGGCACTCAATGGACCAAAGGGTTTGTTCAATCCCCCAATCATGGAGGTCATTCCAAAGGCATCCTTTGTCCAAGAGGTATATCTCCATCCTGAAGCCAAATACATCTATTCATATGTGTATATATATATATTATAGTCATATACGATATATACAGTGTATATCAATAGCATTCAGTAGCAACATGACATGAACAACAACATGAACAACTCGTGCAGCTTTGTGCGGAATGAGCCAAAATGGGCTGCGCTGGGATCTTGATCCTGAAAGAGTGGTCAGAGTGGTCTGCTTCGCCCAGGGAGAATGATAGAAAGCATATGATATGGGTTTACCTGAAAATAGTGTAACCCTAGATTCATTGGTTCATCAGCATTTTCCCTATCAAAAAACGATATGCCGGTATGCCCAATTTTCAGACAAACCCAGATGAAAATGGATGATAAAGGATGAACCTTCAGGGTGGTGAATAACAATTCTCATGGAGAAAACCCATGCTTTGCCCACAGTCAACTGTTTGCATTTGCAACCAACGTCAAGCCATTAGCAAATGATGATCATTTGCCGGCTCCCAAGCCAGGTGGATGCGGCCAGCTTGAACCCCATCGAGTCTAAGAAGCCAGCTGGGACCGTCTGGATTGGAATCCTTCCACAGCTCATCCTGCAGATTCTGCAGCTGGGAGCAGCAGAAAATATTCTGGAGAATCTCGGGGACGTGGTAACATGGTCTGCAGGCCAACCGGAACATACTGGAACCCAGCAAAAGCAGCCCAGCAAAAGCAGCCCCGTCCACGTAAACCATCATCGGCACGGTCTGGTACAGGGCCACCTTGGCAATGACCCTTTCACTGGGCCCAAGTCTACCTCCCTGGGGATCTTCTAAACCAAGAAACCTCTTAGAAGCAAAGAAACAGGACAATTTTACCCTTTGGCAAGAAGGATCTCAAAAGAATAAAACCAAACACCCGTTCCTTTCAATCCGAAGCCGTGGAACAGGGGTGTCCATAGTCTATAATGGTCCCCCCCCCCAAAAAAAAAGTCCGCACCAATATGGATTCCACACCTTCCAGATCCCTTCCTCGGCCCTAACCCAGAGCTCCGCACCCTCGCATTTTGAAGCTCCTGTTGCTGCCAGTCTCCCCGCCCCCTCGCCAACTGCAAGTTTGTTTCATCGGGATATGATTGATGGGCGCACATGAATATTGCCACAGGCAAGTTCCGCTAAATCAAAAAGGGTAAATCAACTTTGAGGCGCGCAGACTACTGTTGCAGGTATATAGATGCCCTCGTTGCTTGGATATGTGAAGACATATTAAACATTATTAAACCCTTGAAGCCACAAAGGTCCTGATATTGTTGGATACGTCAGTATCATATCCAGACATATTGTCTACTGGCGATTGTAGACGGTTCTCAAATGGAAGGTTCGAGGCCCCCCTTCTCATATCTTTTTTTGTGAGTCCTCTTTCGTTTTACCAGAGTTCATTAAAAACATATTAAAAACAAAGGCCTCATCCGCACATCCGGCACTTCATCATCATCTGGACCCATCCCTTATCATTTCCCATCAGAGTTGCTCCGTGTGGTCCGCATTCGTGCTTGCTTTCCCTGCGACCCAAGATCGGCCCGGAGACAAACAATGATAAGGAGTACCATCATAGAACCCAAGCATAGCGATCTATACCGTTAATTAATGCAGGTCAACAAAAATTGGGCCATGGCATCCTATGGCTGGCCAGCCCAAGAGGGGTTGCGGCCCCGTTTATGTCTGGAACTGCGTGATGTGGTTAATGCATCTTAATGCAACATGGCAGAAACTAAACCCCTCAATTGCTGGGAAGACACTGTGGAATAAGGTCAGAGTCAGCATAAAACTAAACTGTCCTGCAAGATTTTGTACTCAGATACTCTCAGATACTCTCAGTCTCCCATTTCCAAGCGCTGTTCAAGTTCAGAACTTGATCTGACTTCGATGCTTGATCTCTTCTGATGACCGGAGGACGTGCCAAAAGTTGTAAAATACATGAACATGCCATATCTTTCGAGATCTCTGAGATCTGCAGCAACCTGAAGCATCAAGTCACAGGATCAAAATTGGCTGGTGATTTTATAAAACCCCCTGGAAAGTGGGATCATCACCAGAACATTGAGGAAACAATTCACCACCATATCCTGCAGTATTTGCCAACCACCTCGAAAAAAAAAACGTGGGGGATGGATCAAAAGCCTTCAAACTTGCTGGAAAATCCCACTTCAATGCCCATTTAGAATGGATTTCCCAGCGAAACCAGAGGGAGATCCCCCACACCCCACGCCTGCTGGAGATTCCGTTTCGAGAGCTACATGGATGAGCCACTTCAACCTGGCACCCACTGTGATGCCCATATTTTACGATGTGTCATATTATCAACAGATCAGAAACCGTGAGAAACCATAAGAAAGCCAAGCCTTTGAAGATTTTGAAGATTTTTGAAGCCATTCCCCCAACCAACGGAGATCATTTTCAAACCGTAGCCATGGCCCGTCCAAGACAAGGCCGTTGGCACTGTGGACTGAGTTGTGGCAAGACTTCGCGCTCCAAGATTTCGATAAAATCCAAGCAGCCCTGCGACGAGTTGGGGGCAACTGGTGGCATCAAATTCATGACAGATAGTGGTGGCAGAATCGGCAGAATAATCTGATAATCATTGATAATTGATAATCTAATAAAGGATAATAAAGGATAATAAAGGAATCCAGGGTATTTCTATCTCTCCATCGCCAATCCAGTGGTATGGACTTTGTTGTTTCCGCAAGGTATTGGTATATGGATTTAAAATGGTATCGAGAATGTGCACCCGCCAGGCTGCCAGCCCAGCATCCGAGCCCCTAACCAGATGTTTTTTCCACGGCTGAGAATGGCTTGCCGGTGGCCGGTGAGACACTGCGCACTGGACGCCTCACTTGGTGCGAATCTGAGCGTGTCCGTCGGGGTTTTTGCAAACTCTCCTGAGACGGCTGAGCCCTCGAACAAGATGAGGGGGCCCAAATCACTTTGACTCTAGCTGCTTGACATGCATATAAGGTGCGAAAAAAATCATGCCACTGTTTGCACAAATGAAGACTTGCCATGCAATGTCACAAGAAATACCCTACCTTTGCATTGTTGGAAAGGTGGACTTCACCGCTCAAGTGAGGAAACTGCAGTTGATTGGTGATGCAAACCCTGGTGCTTTGACATGTTTTGTTCCCCAAGCCACCCATTTTTGCAGCTCCATCATGTTGCCTGCTTTAAAGCTCGGCCTATGCCGTCTTCATCCTGGCTCGGAGGCCAAGCTTCTCATTGCTACACTCATAGCTGTTGCCACCACATTGATAGCATGCCTTCCCTGGCGTGCAACAGTACTTGGTGGCACAGTCCCCATTGTTGGCCGCGCTGCAGCTGAGCGCATTTGCACCTGAAAAACGGCTTCTCTCCAGTACTGCTGGTAGACGCTATCCGTGAAAATCAAAAGAAACTCAAACACAACAAACTCTCCCAAGATCTCCCAAGAAATAGTTACAGTATCAATGCTAAAACCTAGAGAACCTAGTAGTAAATCAAACCAATAACTTGTTGGGTATGACTCGGTATGACATGACTTTAATTCTTGTATGTGGCGATGCTTGGCAGCTCACCCTACCAATCTCTGATTCGCACGAGCCATATGAGGAACACACAGACAAACCAAGGAACATGTTTTCACAAAATGCATCAAAATGCTGGATTACTTATGCTCAGTTCGCCTTGGCAAAATAGGTTGGATTCGCATAGATTCACTCATAATTTAGGGCCTTCTGGAAACTCCGCACGGCTTCAGTTCTGCGACCAAGCAATGTCCAAGAGTTTCTGCAAAATACTGATGATTGATGATGATTGATCAATAACAGCCCGGTTGATAGACGGTCCCCCAAAAAGAAGTGACCAGTCGAATTTAAAAATGCTAACCCCTCCTATCTGATAAATCTACAAGTACGCAGCCAGGCTGTTCCTACGCATCCAAGCGTCCATTGCAGATCTGCTGGCCGCTGCAGAGCTCAAGGCCGCTGTCATCCGCTTCCGTCCGTATCAATTTCTTGGCATCGCCACTAGGGTTGACTGAGAGGTGCACCTGGCCATCACTGAGAACCCACTGATGCCCAGTGATGCTAGTCTTGTACTGTATAGGTGTGTCTGCAATATTCACCCAGGTGCAGCTCAAAATCTGCCAGCATTCATGCTGCACCGGCAAACCCTGTAAGATCTGTAACGGTTTTATCATATTTTAGCCGATAGCTGCCAGATGCTCCAGCCACTCCCTTCGCCTGGTCCAGTCCAAAGACCTCACGAGTTAGAAGCCAAAGGCCCAGCCAGGGCCAAATCGCCATGGAATCTGTTTCGCAGGCCCAAGGGTGGCACTGTTCATTCTGATTCATTCTTGAGCCCAAGATGTTCAGCTTTGTCAAATGCCTCCGGATCTCACTAGGTCAGGCCAATGAGTCAAGAGACGAGGTCGGAAAGCAGCACTTAGATGGATCTAAATGCATGGGCATATTGTGCTCACAGTATTGCTCGCAATATGTTTGAAAAAGAGAGTCCCTTCAACATCCGTTTGGGGTCCTGCATCTACCTGGGGCCGACTCGGAGCAAGTTCTGCCCAGTCTCAGGTCTCCCAAGCCTGGTGCAGAATGAACTGGCAATCGGCCCAGACCTGACCATGGCTTCATTGCAACAAGGACTGTGGCCGGCAAGCTATTTTCGTACCTTGCCCATCTGTCCCCAAATAATAGTTTCATATGGTCAAGGCATCGACTGTCTCGCTGAAAGTGTTTTTTTTCCCTCGAATTGCTGTATATTGCCGCGTTTGTTCTTATCAACAGTTTTGCTGACCTACATTCTGCAATCATGATTCTGGCCTGCTCCAATCTCAGAATCGCACCAGTCAACTCTGTCTGACTGCGACACGCTGTGCTTGTGGTCGAGTTGATTGACGACATGTTCTAGATTAACATCATGTCAAATAACTTGTTCTTTCCCATCATAACGGTTGACATTACGGAGAACGCCGCTACCCATCATGGAATCCAGTATAAAGATGTATAAAGAATAACCAGTTCCCAAACCCATAGTCCTAGTTTCTTCTACCGTACAGTGGATGAGAAAGAATTCCAATCCTGTATTCTACCTGTCTATACTTATATGAGCGTGTGCGAAGAGAGACAAATATTGCATTATGCACACATGCATACACATGGGTAGATGATGTATGGAATTATATAAATGTAACATATGTACACGATAGCACTACTTATGAATATAATTATATACATATCACAAATAGCCAACTTAGCCAAGAACATTTGAAGAATCACAAAGCTAGCGGGACATCCGCTGCTCACCAATTTCTTCAACTGGCGCTGGGGTTTGGCGCGTTTTCCTTCAATTCCATCTTCACCTGGTCGTCATTCAGGTGCAGCAGCACCTGGTGAGTCGAGGACTTGTGCCATGATCATGGTAATGACATCATTGACATCATCTATGGAAAATCTATGATTTTGATTTTGAAAATCTATTGGGATGATCATATATATAGATTTTGACATACATTTTCATTTTGGGATTCATGATCATTATGATGATTTTGATCCTTCTGATCACTATGATCCTTCTGATCACTATGATCCTTCTGATCATTTATGATTAAAACATGTCGTTAACGTGGTCGTCATTCTGATTGTGATCATGATGCCTGTGGCACTTCTGCTTCGCCAGTCCCTAGAGCCCTAGAGCCTTGCAAAGTGCTTCGAAGTTCTTCAGAAGGACACGCGCCATATCTCTCACCTGCCGAAATTTCATGGCCGGAAACTAGTGGAAATGCCCCAGGAAAATCATCTTCCAAAGCAATTTTCTGGCCTTCTAGCTGGTTTTCAAAGGCAAAGGTGCAAAATTCCAATCGTTGGATTGGCTTGAGGGAAAACTTACAGGAAACCATGTTTTCCCCATTTTTCTATGGGGTTTTCCTATAAATTTTCCCTTACCCTCTGGGAATCTAACAGTTAGATGAGATGTAGATGTTCCCTTAAAACCCGTGAGTTTCCTGTAGATGTTCCCTTAAACCAATCCATTGACCCAGATATCTACATCTTGCTTTGGAGGAGGCAAAATTGGGGCGCCTCCGCGTAAGTTTCCATGTGAAGCACCTCAGTGGCATGGGGCCAGTTTGATGGGGAAACTGAAGATAAACCATAGGATTTATCGGAGTACACAAGCTCTTGAGACAAGCCCATATCCAATTGGATAATTGGAAACGTGTTTCCAATGCGGGCGCCTAGGACTTGTTGGAAAAAGATCTACAAAAATAGCAACAAAGGCATTGAAACCAGGCAATGACCTTGGTGATCGAACATGGCTGGAACACCTCCATGGCTAGTTCCAGAGAGTGCCACACAATCGCCATGTTTGATCGAGGGGCTCGTTGGGCCTTGCCCAGCAGCCCAGGATGAAAGTTCAGCACCTGGTTGCTGCCCCCAAAGTCCACCTAGGAAGTGACGGAAGTGGCTCATAAACTGCCAAAAAAGAATGTGTGCTATACAAATATCTATAGTATTCTATAGTAAATATCATGTTATCTATAGTAAATATCATGTTACTATCAATATCTACCAGGAATCTACCATTTGGTTGTGGGAAAAATCCACTGCTATGTTGCTAGTTCATGGACCATTTAGAGGGTCCAGGATGTCGGACCCAGTGCGGCATCGAACTGGAAAGATCCACCATTTTTAATGGGAAAATCCACTATTTCTATGGTCATGTTCAGTAGCTACGTTAAATTACCAGAGATCAAAATAGCTCAGCGCAGAAATCAATGACACATGAACATCATGAGCACTTCTAAATGATCTGAATGGATATGTCAAATACTTATTCTCATATGTTTGTGTGCACGTATTACGGCCCAGTGTCCCCATTTTTCCCCTCAGCTGGTCATGAACCCTTGCCCTTGCGGCACTGGACCGTTTGCTTCAGCAGCCCCAAGCGCTGACAGAGAGCAGCCGCCTGCACCTGTCTGCATTTTTTGGGGCGCTTTGAATTTGGAGAAAATCCTGGAAATGACTTTGACATGGTCTGAGAGGTGCCCCTTTTCAAGACAAATCCGTATACCGTATACATATATGCATGGCTATTCACTGTCTGTCTCTCTCTCTCTCTACCTTTTATTGGGTGGCAATGGGTGGCATCACATGCCTCCTACCACAGACAGGCGTTTATCTGCAAAATACCCATAATATCCGCAATCATGTTGCTTCCATATGAAACGCGGACATCCTGCTCTTGGAGTTGAATCCTGTTCAACATCGTGTCTGGGAGTTTCTGTCCATGTTGGATACTCTCAGCTGTCTTAGACCTTTTCTCCGAAACAACGATACACTTGAGCCAATGAGCAGTTCCCAAAACCCCCGTTATTTCTATCTACTTAGTTTGTTGATGCGGTTTTCATATTGATACAGAAATGAATTATATAAGTCATCCCATTAACAACTTGTGTAGTTACAGTATTGTTATACCATCTGGCTGCCACTGGCTTGAATCCCCATGCCACTGCTCCCAACTGAGCAATGCTCAAGCACCTCTCTGAATGGATCCCCGGAGGCGTTCATTAAGGCACTGGACCTTCCGCAGTCCCCGCGTGAAAAGATGGCAACATGCAGCTCATATGGCTCCTTAAATTTCCCATGATGAAGGAGGGAGCAGCAGAATCATAAAAAATCGCAAACTGGAGCCGTGCTGGGCCAGTGGATGTTAATGCTCAACCCCAGGGAACCCCTCACATTACAACCCCCCTCACTCTTTGTTCGAGATCTGAAAATGCTGCTGTTTCCGCTGCTCCGGGCCATAGTTGCAGCATTTTTTCTGCGCTATTCTTTGGCGCACTGACACTTCTTGACGTCTCCAACGGCCGGGTCGCCCTCGAAGTTGTCTGCTTCTGAGTCGGGGAACCATCGGGGCGGATCAAGATCAAAAAACGGTGAATTGTGCGGACAGCACTTGGACATCCATGTCGTTAAAAATCGACCAATTGCACAAAAGATTAAAAAATCCAAACTCACGGTATCCACAACCTGCAAGCAAAACGCGACCCAGATCAATGACCAAAAATTGGGGTCTCTCGGCTCGAGGGGTTCTCCCCACATCACTCGACATACACACTCTTGCGTACAGTTGCGGTGGCAAAAATCTCTAAATGCGATCAACTCTTTCATACGTGATAAACCCCAAAAAGATAGAAAAGTAATTTGCCACCAGCGATGCCAAGCGTCTGCATTCAATCTTTCCTTCACTGGCTGGCACCTCAGCAACAGCCCGCCTGGGAAGCCTGGAAGGCCAAAAACAGACCCTCTGGTTATGACTAAGAGTTTGCCATGGTATACAGTAGATGGCGCATGGAAATAGATGGTTTACCGTTCTTAGAAATGGGTGGATTTTCCATGGCAAACTGTTGAATAACCAGATAGTATCCAGGAATCCAACTGGAAATCCGGCTTTGAAAGTCCACTTCATTCCTTTTTAGGGATTGCTTTGATGACAATTGATGGAAAGCTGGCTACCGGCCACCAATTTCCGAATGTTTGGGTCCTAATTTCCTCCACCCATCGATCCCATGGACGCATGGATCCAGGGTGCTCGAACCACAGGACTCCGACGTGTTTTGGTGCCAAAGTAGACGTAGCCCACGCAGTCGCAGCTCCTGATCCACGTCCACAACCGTTGAGAACACAGGGAAAGCATTGAGCATTAGGGAATTCTAACATATCAATGGGAATCTACCCACAAAATATGGCTTTATATGGCTTTACATGGTACAGTACCTCCATTTTCGGGTTCCTGACATGGCCATTGATTCATGGCGCTTCATTTTGGGGTCCCCATCCCCGATCTTCCAGCACCGCCCCACTGGATGATGAACAGCCAAAGCGTCTCCCACTCGCCAGCGCACACCTGGGGTGGTCATGCTACTGTGTATGTCCCTGCATGACCAAGTCCTTGCAATTGGGGTAGCCACAAAAAGCCATGATTTAGCCACATGTTATAGCCACAGACACACATGCATGCTATGTATGTATATACATACATATGTATTTGTATGTATATATATATATATATATATGTGTGTGTGTGGGTGCGTGTATATAATATATATATATATATTATATTGCAGTTATATGTGTACCATCACACATACATATCATCCTTTGCGCATCTGGCACCAACTTCAAGCAGCCCTTGTACTGTAGCAAGTGCATCAACCCCACAAAAGCCTGTCGGCAGCACCTCAAACTTCGCATCCTTGGGACCTCTGACATAGGGCAGCTTCGACTGCTGGGGCCTAGGTTTCAAGGCTAAGGCGGGGTGTCAACATCTGCCGCTGACGAGTCGAGGCGCCGTGGGAACAGCACCGGAAGCACTTCCGCGTCATCCAGTGGTCGACAGGAGAGGGTCTTCATACCTGGGATGGAACTGGGAATAGTGTGGATTCTTGTGGCAAGTGGGAACAGTTCTGGATAACTTGAAGGGAAAGAGATCCAGAGCTGATGTTTTTGGTGAAAGGAGAAGGACCTGGTGCCAAGAGCCAATCGGTCCATTGTGAGTTGCATGATTCATGCGTGGAAGTCAAGGCCTAACGACTGTCTAAACATGTCAAAACTATGCAATAAATTCCGCATATTGAATCAAGATTTCCCAAGTTCCTTTGAAATTGTACGTTCTCAAGTTTCCATTTCATGAATTTCTCTACTTCCATTTCACCCAAACCACCGCTTTGCATGTCCCAAAACATCCAATTTTTCTGGAACTCGCCAAGCAACAGTTCAAATACATGAAGTCCCAAGGCGGCGCATGTTGCCGCGTCCAGTCCAGTAGGGCTCCATCGGTGCGGTCTTTCAGCTTCTTCCACCTGAACCCAAAAAACGAAAGACCTGGAGGGATGGGTTGAAGTGCATTCGAATATACAGTAATAGTATAATTCAGTATAATATGCATATCTGTATATATATATATACATATATATGTATATGTGTGTGTTACAGGGTATATACGGTATATTAGATATACATAGCATATATCTTTTCATATTATGTTTGATACATTGGGAATTGTATATTGGGATTAGTTCCCAGTTAACAGTTCTCATATGATTCTCGTAGTTCTCATGAAAACCACTTGGTCTTAACCCATGATGGAGTTAACCCGGGAATTAAACCTAGTTGATGGAGTAGGGGGCTTAGCACCGAAAAGGTGATCAATCGCTACTAGATGGAACCCTCCAGCTAAACAAAGCACCAACAAATTCTGCTTCGTTTCAGAAACTTGGTGGAATCCAACACCAAATCCATTTTTATTCCATTGACTATAGCAATCTCATGCTATGTCTACCATAAGCCCTAGCCTTTGGAGTTCTTTGCACCAACTTAAGCAACTACGTTGGCACCACAATGGGCATCCGCCAAAGTGGCAAGGCTTCTCCATAGCTCTCGGCGTCAATGAAGAAACCTCCGCGGATCATCGACCTCGGCAGGTCAACCATCGTCAACGCATGGAGCACAGGATATATTGCAATGGACTGGCATGGAATCATATTCAATACCCTTTGGTAAACTAACACAGCTATGGAAAATTGATCATTTATAGTGAATTTTCCCATTAAACATGGTGGATCTTTCCATAGTTATGTTAGTTTACCAGAGGGTATTCATTCAATGACCTTATTAAAAGAAAGGTGCTTCTTGAAAAATCAAAAAAAAAGTCCAAGAAAAATCCTTCGCCACGCAACTGGCACTTCGCGCCCTTGCTGCTGATGAAGTCATCTTGAAAGTACCTACTGTCGGCTCGCAAGGGGTGAGCGTTGACAGGTTGGTGGTTCCAACTGTTCCAACCCAAACTGGTTGGTGGTAACGGCAGGCAACGGAGATGATTTTCCCCACTAGGGATGGATGGCCACCAACCTGGCCACCAAGCAATTTGCAGATCAGGGGCTGTCGATAGTTCACTTCTGTCTTCCTCAGGCTTTGGAGGCCCTGTTTGATGCTCCATGTTGGCTCTGCACTTAGAAAACTACCGGAGTCTGGTAGGTGCCGACTTTCCGTTGGCAATACCTTCGATCCCGTGCAGCATGGCTGCTAGGTGTGAACTCAAATTTAAGTTATGTGAGTTATGTGAATGAATTGGCAAATCGCCGTTCATCACTATAAGACTATAATATACTAATAATTATATAATTATAATGACCTACTTTTTCACCTTTCCTGTTGAAAGAAGACCCTAAATTCCCACCAATCTCCATCCCAATCTCTCCAAGAGGCCTGGCCTAGCAACGCCTAGCAACGCCCAGCTTGCTGCCAAGCATCTGCCCGTGATGGGAGATGGCACCTACGGGGGATACCTTGCTATCAGCATCCCCACCATCGATGGCCCAAGAATGGCCCCGTGGCAGGATGGTGATGCCTCGGGGAAAAACCATGGCGAGCTGCGGCGAGCTTTGGCATTTTTCTGGATCTTCCAGGTCCCCCAAATTACAGTTGTAGGATGTTGTAGGAGTTGGATCTTCATGGATCTTTGTGGATCTAGCTCTGGATCCCCCACAGTTGTAGGAGTGGCTGCACGAGTACATCAACACGAGGATAAAATGAGATAAATACTCGTGCAATTTCATCACAGATCCAGTATCACTGTTCCCATCTGACCATCGGGTTTTGCATAGCAGTTCTATATCCGCACCACTAGATCTGAAGAATCTTCAATCCTCATGGTATGGGTTCTACTACCCGGTTACAGTGTGGAGTGGGTTTTGTTCCCCAGGAAATCATGCAACTGGCGTGTTTTTACACTCCTTTCCCGAACATGAAACCCGGAGTGGGCGGTGGACCCGAACTGAACCCAACCCCAAAGAGTAGGTGAAACCTGCGGTTGAAGTACCATATCCCTGTCTGACTCTACTTGCAAAGCCTTGGGAAAATGTTGCAATCATGTAAAAGCATCCCCTAAAAAGATAGCTGGCAAAGAAATGTTCGAAGCTCCCAAGATAATAAACAAAAGTAACATGACTGACTATACCCGGTTCAGACTCCTGTCAAGAAACGGTGGGTGCCAGCTACCTTCCATCGTCTTGGCACTCCCATCACTAACCTCGCCAACCAGCTCAAACAAATGCGGTAAAACATGACAAAACCAACAAACTTGGATATTTTTTCCTCCACTTCTTCATAGAATGTTCTTACAGAAGAATCAGATATACATCTGGAGACATGTTTGTTTGATACAAGTGGCAAGTTCGGTTCGAAGCTTCCGATTCCGAGGTCACCCAGTTGGCATCGCCAATGGCACATGCATTTTGGCATTTTTTGGATCTTGCGGGATTTGAAGGCTCCCACATGGCCAAACATCGCTAACCATCCTTAAACAGTGAGGAACCATGAGGAACCAACATCCTTCAACATCCTTCAACAGCATGGCCCACCTGGTGCAGCTGACGAAGGCATAATACTCGTCCATGTAATTCTTGTCGCTTCCAAGGTGACCTTTTCAAGGGTGGGTCAGGTGGGTCTTTTCAAGGCAGGGATTCAGGGATGGATTTTGTTTTTTACTGGGGGGAATGGATAAATAATGATGATAATGTTGGTTCACGGCTTCCAGGCAACACGGCATCATTAATCCCATCCCCCTACTAAACATCCCCCATATCTTTCTGGCCACAAGGATGCAGAAAAAAAACCGACTAAACCATGGTTTCTGGGGTGGTGTTTAGTATTCGGGGGAAAGGATTACTGCTCTAAGACTCTAAGCCAAGCAACTCCAATGTTGAGTGCAGGGCTTCTCATTTCGAAGACCCAGCGCTCTCAAGATGTGCAAATGGATGGCTCCGTTGTCGGAGGAGTGATATCCTTGGAGCCAAACGATTGACCAACCAAAGTATGATTCAACAAATGGAATGCATCATGTTTAATATGTATTTACTGTAAAACTGTGTTTGTTTCATGTCTTTTTCTGCACTGAGTAGGTTTCGATCGAAAATATGGTCCCAGATATGTCTATATAGTTGAAAGATGTTGAAAGTAAAAAGACACCAACAATTTCCACCCAAGAATATCCCAAATAAGAATGTTCTCAAGGTTATTGATGTCATATCACGCCCCTTTTTGCATCCTTTTTCAGCTTTAATGCCAGAGATTTCCACCAGCTCCCATCCCTGCCACCGTGCCACCAGCTTTGGGCAACTCCTCTTCAAACGCTGCCCAACCATCCAGGAATTCAATGCCGAACTGCGAATTTCTCACTGCGTAGTTCCCAGCCTCAGGCACGGCCGCCCTGGGTCGCAGACCCTAACTGGTTCCAGCACCCCGGCTGCCACCACGACACCATGATCTCGTTGTTCATCCACCGTTCGTAGAGAACCACATCCGTCGCAGAAACTTCCTGCAACCAATGGTCCAGGCCTGAAGGTTCAGCTTCAGCATTTTAGGGTACCTGACCATCTTGACCCATCCCCAGAGCCCATACCTTCGATGGATGCCAATGACTATTTTCAGGGACCTACTATATAATATCTCTAAAGTACTCTAATGAGAAGTTTAAAATTGCAACATGATGCAGAATCATGTCAAAAAAAACAGCGAGAAAGAGAGATCCGAAATGTTTTGGGTTGACCCAGCACAAATAAATGGCCCTGTGCCTGATTGGTCGCTGCAGTGCCCGAAAATCATGGGCAATCTGAATTGGGAAATATAGAATACAATGAAGTACAGAATGCTGAACACCAACTGATGGCCCGGGATCAAGAGAGCCAAACTCGTTGGACTCCGTTAAAAGGAACCACCTGAAAACTGAAAACTGAACCTTTCAGAAAAGAAATGTCCACTTTGAAGTATATTAAAATGACGGGCAAGTTTGGGGCCCCATGCCATTTGATTCGACGTTTTACCTGTGGATACTCGTGGTATATCTTAAGGATCCGACTTCTCTCCAGCCAAACCACTGGATTGTCGCCATCGAACACGAACCTGCAGGAGCTTCGCGGCACGGACCACACCATGAAAGTCAACGGAGTGTGATTATTTTTCTCAGTTACTATAGTAGAAGGTGAAGAATCATCCAAAAAACTGGACACCAGCAACCAGACCATGATTTTGGCCAGGCAGCAGAATGTAATCCTGCTGCTGCTTCTCCAGAAATCTGGCCACGGAGCAATGTTTCCGAAAGAAGAAGTCCTTGAACTTGTTACAACGAGGATAGTCCTCAGGTGGGCGGATGCGTGCGGCCTTAGGAGATCACCATTGGCCAAGAGATACCACAGCAACCCATGGGAGTCCCATGGCCCACCACAGCCTCGGACCCCATTTTTTGGCCTCAGAGATGACCCAACCGGGCCACTTTTGGATCGATGACCTCGAAGTCATAGCCATGGTGTTCGGCATAGCATCGCTGGCTGGCGATGGAGATGCCAAACTTGTTCTGGTGCACTTTGTCCTCAGCGCTTCCCTTTTTTCCCTATTTGTTGTGGGCTTCATGTGTTGATGACGGGTGACCCTCGTTTTACCGGGCATGCGAAGAAGTAAATATGAGCATGTCTGGAGTCTAGTAGATTCTAGATGTGATTGGATCGAATAGATTGCTAGATAGACACCAATATAAGCCAATAATGCACCTACAGTTTCTTCAATCCAACTGGGCATCAACATGAGTCATCATGAGTCATCATGAGTCCCAAAAGTATTGGGGATGCACTGGAGTATCATCTTATTTTTGGTTGGGCAACTTTCATGTCAGAAACCTTGGTAAATGGAATCAAGACGTTCTAAGCATTTCTAAGCCATTTCCAGTCACAGTCGCTAAACGTGTTTGGCCTTACTTGGGGATGGCTCCAAAAAATACGACCCAAACAAACAGTTGGTCGTATCATGTCATATCTACTTTTCCCTATGCCTGGATAAATGATGTCAAATCTATTCAGCCATCAATTTAAGTTCGGCTTTATGGGGCAAGTCAAAAAGGTCATGGGGTCAACCCGTGAAGTGCCCCCCAAGGTCTTTTAAAAAAAGCCCAGGAACAGCCACTGCAGCCAGGCCTGACTTCAGCCAGTTCTCAGGGGATGCAGTTTCTGGTTAGTTCATTGGCTCGGTTTGAGTCAAATTTTACAGGACCCCCAGGTTACCCTCTGGTAATTTAACATAGCTATTGAAAATGGCCATTTATAGTGGATTTACCCATTGAAAATGGCGATTTTCCATAGTTATGTTAGTTTTCCAGATGGTACAATCAAAAATCACGGAGTTTCCCTGACCACTTGGGGATCATGATCATCATCCCAAGAGTCAAGAGGGGGATGAACCATCCGGAGTTGGCCACCCATCTATGGGAAATCGCACCGTGTCAGACGTGTCAAGGTCGGAAATCCCCTGAAACAGAAGAGGAAATATAGAGTCCCCGCTCCATTTTTGCTGCTCGTAATTCCATTACATTCCATTTGTAGTGGTCTCTCCATTTTTGTTGGCTAGAATTAGAATGTTAGACATCTTCATCCACCCTATTTTTTGCCGGCTCCGGCTCCAAATCGCACCTACACGTGCATAGTGCCCGGGTTGGGGCGGAGATGGCATCAATGTTGCCTGCCGATCTGCCAAACATACTCTGGGAATCTCTGGGAATCTCTGGGACATGGGTGGCACCGAATTTGGATCACGGCTTCAAGCAAGGAAGCGGGGCAGCCCTTTTGCAGATCATCGACGCAGGGGCGCACAAGTGCATGCTGTAGCACCATGGCCACCTCTTTGTGCTGGAAACATTTGTGCAGCACCTGTATAATCTATGTACAAGCCCTCCTCAGCAACGAACGGCCAAGAGAAGTGCAGCCCATGCAGCTGCCAGCCGACCACAATAAAACTAGCCGTGCGCCAAAGGCACGGCTCATGGTTTGTGCAGGCAGTCGCCTACCCTTGAGCTGGCATCCCAAAAACTGATGATAAATAGGTATATTGAAAAAGGATGGTCACCCGGCTCAGTCCCCCCAAGATATGATTTTACACAAATCAAATAATATTAATAAATATGTATTAAATAATCCTGCTGCTAATATAGTAATAATGACAGATATGATAGGTTTTGATCCCCAAATGAGCCATAAATCAACATTCCAGGCAGCTGGCACCAACTAGTTTGCCTCATGAGAACTGGGCCATCAGAACCACACCAGGATGCTCCTCAAGATCCATGACGCACGCACCGCTGCTAGCATCGAAGATTTTGGGAATGGAGTTGTAGTAACTCACCAGCACTTGGGTCCCATCCTTGGCCACCATCACAATGGAGCGACCCGGAACTCACCAACGAAAATGGTGCAACCGCGGCACGGAAATATTCTGAAATACAAAGGATTATATATATACATATTAATGCATATACTCATATATGCATTAATATTTATATATATACATGTACTAAAATATATTATACTATATTATATGTTGTTGTATTATATTATATTATCATATGAGATATTCTCTATATATATATATCAAGATCCACCAAATTAGTTCCCTCCTTGTGGCCCAGCTTCACCTCCCATTCCTCCCATGGCATCAGTCTTGGCCAAGTCGCTGGTGAGAAGCTGGCGGAAGTGATGTGATGCTTTCCACCGAGGCATCCTTGGACTGGAGGAAGCTGGCCCACGAAAATATCATGATATAATGGGAATACAATGGGAGAATAATGGGAATATCATGGGAAATTCATGTCCATAAATGGGAATGTGATGGGAAATTTCATATGTATTTATATATGGAAATCATATGGGAAATCATCTATCAATCTACTGGTTCATCATCATTTGGAAGTTTCCTAAGTGATGGGGGGCACCCCAAAAATTAAAAGGGATGATATGGATGGCGAAAAAAATACTAAAGTGGACGATTTGGGGCTGTCCCTATTTTAGGAAACCTACATATCATATATTATCATATCATCTGATATTCTGATACTCTCACTAGATTCCTCATGTCTAACGCCCCAGCCAGTGGAAAAGGTAAGACAATATATATATATATGCCATGGTCAAAACATTGTCTATGGGTTGTGGTCATTCCACCATTCTTGGGAATCCTGATGTTGGCCACTATATAGTAATTCTATATTGCAATCCTCCGGTAATCACTCATTGCAATTGAAAATCCCTATAAATGGAGAGACTTTAATGGGCACATCAACTATAAATCGGTAAGTTTCCATGGCCATGTTTGAATATGTTTGATTGCCATAGCGGCTATGCAAACTACCCTCTGGTAATTTAACATAGCTATTGAAAATGGCCCATGTATAGATTGTTTACCTATTGAACATGGTGATTTTCAATAGCTATTTTGACATAACCAGAGGGTACCATTGCACATCAAAATCACTTGGCAAATCCAGAATTCTGCAGATCACCTGGCCGCTGCTGGTATCGACCACCTTCACATCGCAGCTGTCCAGGGCCATCAAGAGCTTGGAACCACAGCGCGAGAAGCTCACCTCGGCGGAACCGAAAACATCACCTGCCCCAAGTGCCGTATGAAACTCCCAATGACCATAGGTCCATACCGGGAACCCGCTTTACGCATGGTTCTTCCATGGTTTCTCCTGGTGGCCATGGTCTTCCATAGTCTTTCTTTGAGCCGCAGGCACTGGATATGGAGAGATGTAGCTCCCCAAATCGCCCAGGAAGATCGATGTAAGGACCTTCCTGTCCTTCGAAATCTGATAGATCCGTGCTGTGCAATCGCTGAGTACCAACCTCAATGGCTGAAAGCACCTTTCAATCTGGGGAAGAATACATCTGACCAATTGCCACCATGAAGATATCTGGTTATAGTTGTAGTTAATCTGGAATGTATATAGGGTAGTTACAGTACAATTTGGAACGTAAAGGAATCAAGACTCATCTTAAGAAGTGAAAAAACTAGCTCTGGGTATCGCATAAAGTGCATACTTCAGTTGGCCCTTCAGCTGCTAGAATTCGCATCATCATAATCTTCTTAGGGATGCAAAATAAAACACATGAATCGTATATGAATATATGGATGTCTCGACGAATGGGAGTATGTTCCAAAAAATGGTGATTGAATAGGGAAAATGATGATGAAACCATTGGATTTGTAGGACTGGCTATATTTGCTTTGTAATAGTCCCAAGTGATGGTGCTTAATCATTGTTTGTCATGTTTGCCGCAAAAGATCCCCACGGTAAGTCCCTAGTAAGACCAATTGACTGTTCCTATCACAAATCTGTTATCCTTCACCAAATCCTTGTCCAGTTTATATGCGCATGAGCATATAATATATAATGAATATTATTTATTTATTTATATATATATATCATGCGCTCGTATTTAGATGTATATGTATGTGTGTGTCATACAAAGAATGAAAGTATTCATTTTTTTACTGCTTCCTTCACGCCCACGCACCTCTTTGGCGTGCGAAACATTAAAACTTAGAGGGGAAAATCGGGAAGAACCGCCTCCAAAGCGTGGGTGAGAACCACCCAAATTCAATAATAGTCATTAATAGTCAATAAATGATATACCCACTGGTAAACTAACATAGCTATTGAAAATGGTCATTTATAATCATTTATATAGTTGATTTACCCATCAAAAATGGTGATTTTCCCATATTTTCCCTCGTTTTTTGTATGTTTGCCAGAGGGTATACCCACCAAATGGTGCTATTCCGGCCGTGCCACAGCATTTTGCCATCCCCCACGGCCGGCGCCGCATCGCTCAGCCAGCCATTCTCCTTGAAGGTGCGTATTGGGCGCCCGGAGGCCACGTCGAAGATGCGCGCGGTGCCGTCGCGCAGCACGGTCCTGGGGGATTGGGATTGGGTTTTATGATTGGTAAACCAATCCCCAAATGGAGATTTACTAAATGGGTTTATGATGAATTTATGTCGGTTTGGGTCCAAATCATGAACTTTTCAATGGATTATTGATTTACCCTCTGGTGAACTAACAGTTTGCTATAGAAAATCACCAGTTTGAATAGGTAAATAAACTATCAATGGGGTATTGTCAATGGCAAACTGTTAGATTACCAGAGGGTAAGGGAAATTTTACAGGATTGCCCCATAGAAAATTGGAAAATCTATGGTTTCCGGTGAAGATTTTCCCTTAAACCAATCCATTGAACATTCACATCCGTTTTGCCATATTTTGCCATATGGATTCCCTGATGATTTATTGCGATTTTGCCAGTCCTGTCTGTGATTGCTTGAGGGTGCTATCATACTTTCTTTGAATCTTCATTTGTTAGTTATTATGTGTAAAGTTGGGTCCCACATGCCGGGCATTACAGCTAAGTGTCAATATGGAATCGCCGGACGAGAAGAAGTGAACAGAGCCATTCCTTCGTCGCGGTCCGCACAGGCTGGGTTTTGGATGGGGAAACCCCTCCCTTTGCAGGTCTCAAGAACAAAGTGGAGGAGATATCATGCAAAAAGTCATGAAACAACATGAAACAACAAGAGCTTTCCTGTAAACATATCCCATGAATCAACGGGGTGAACTCTCTTGTTCAGTCCAGGATATTCCTGTTTCGAGGTGCCGGTGCCAGTTGAAAATTCACCTAAGGCCTGCCACAGGCTGTGGGGCAAATCACCACCGAAAGTGGATCTTTCCGATCTCCCAGGAATTTCTGAGGAGCTCTGTTGGGAGAATCATGATAATCATGGATTACACATGATTACAGCTGTGTTTTTCGACTCCATTAGTCAATTTTTTCTGGCTTCCATGATGCATCAGCACCTTTTGTGTCCCAGCTGCCATTTGCCAACCTCACTCATCTGTCGCAAACTCGCCCCAGATGGTGCTGAGAATAAAGACGCGAAGCCATCCTGCATGAGATCAAGAGCTACACTGGAAAATGCACTCCTGAAAACGAACTCTGAACACTACTGGAAATTGCCCTCTGTTAGCTTTCCGGGGGCCAGCCGTGTGAAGCCGTTCATCATTTAGCTTCAGAAACCTTGTTTCTGGCGGTTCAATATAGGTCCCCAACTCTTGGAATCCGCATTTTTTCTCGCGTATCTGTGCCTGGGAAACCACCAGCACCATGGAACTGTCCGGTGAAAAGCTGCCCATGCGCACATCGCTGGCGGCACCATGGCAGGTGCCTAAGCGCTCCCCAGTCCTGGCTCCAGTCTGATATCAAATATCCCCCCATGACTAAGCTCTTACTAGGCCATGGGTTTCTGGGGTGATATTTACTATGGGGGGGAGGGGATATGAGGGGATTATCATGGATTATCATGGATCTTTCTCGACTTGTATTAGCATGTCTATTTAGCATAGTATATACGTGTGTGCTGCCTTAAATGTATACAGATCCCTCAAGAATGCTTCGGCCAAGAAAGCTTTGGGATCAAAGCAAGACAAATGGGGATTGAGCTACAAAACATGAAGCTATGCCAACAAATAAGATGCAATCAAGCAGATCAAGAAGAAGTTGGGATGGTACTTGAGCCGGAAGAAACACTAGTCCAGCAACAATTGTGCCTTCCCATACTTTCCCATGGAATAGCTTAAAGGAACATCTTCTGGAACACCCAAACAGCTTTGTTCCCCAAAAAAAATGGACATGGAGCGTCGAAAACCGGCAGACATGGGCAGACCTTTGGGACCTTGGATCATTTGGACTGTAGGTTTTCCACTCCCTCCTCGCATCGAAGATCAGAGCTGTAGGGCCACAGGGAACCAGCACCAGTTGGCTGTTCGGCGACCAAATGACGCTGTGGGCACGCCGCTGGCTGCCTCAACATGGGATTTAAGCACCTTGTCGCATCTCCAACTGGCAACTGACAGCAGAACTGGGAGATTTTGATCCTGGATGGGTGCCTTGACATCTTCGAAATGGCCACAACCGCGCCTTGCACCCTGCAGATCTTCTCCCCAGTTTCAACGTCGTAAATTTCCACTGCTCCATCTGCCATGGACACCAGCCACATGCTGCCATCGGGCGAGACGCTTGCACCTATGAGCTGCCTCAGCTGACATCTTCTAAGCTAGTTGCTCTGCTCGGATCACAAAATAGATCCCACACGGAACCGTATTTAGAATAGAGAAATAGCATGAAATAGCCAAATCTGAATAGTGGGATCACCGTACCATTCTGCAGCATTCAGGATAGAAAATTGAGTAAAATGAAAAACAATGATTCAAAACACCAAACTAGAAGAGTTGACCCAATTGACACTTCATCCAAAGGCTATTGGCAATAGGGGCATCATGGCCAGCCACCGGCAACACACAAAAAAACCGTCCTGCTGTCAGAATTGCTGTGGAAAGGTCAGAAAAACATCGAGCACCATCCCTTCCAATCCGCCATATATAGACTTTTGTAGATGATTATAGATGTCCATCTTCAAGTTATTTGGATGACCATCCTCAATCCCAGATGGCAGTTGCTTGGCTGTTGCTTGAACTGAAAATATATGAACAAATATGAACATATCCCATGTGCATACTGGATTACAGCGACGGTCGCAAGTGATCAAGCTACAAACTCTGATTCGTCTTTCCCCCCTGAACAATATGTGCCAATTATGAGTCATTGGGGGTCACTATCCCAACTCAAATTAGACCATTGAAACCACCAACCAAACCAGGGATGTTCTGGTAGAATTCCCAGCCTCAACCCCTGAAGCCCAAGCCGCAGAAATGGCCCGCTGCTCAGCAATTTCTGCCCCGGGGGCCGCGTATCGAAGATCGCAATCTGGTCTTTGGAGGCGGTCAAAATCTTCCTGTGGCCACTGGAGAAAAAACTGATTGAACCTAGACATGCTACCCCTTAAAAATGAAACACTCATAGGAAAGTTTCATCAGGATGCCAAAGCAAAACTGCAAGATACTCATCAACCTACTCGACCGAGGTCTACCCAAACATTAGGGGCGGAGAAAGCGGGACATATCCCTGGTGAATATCCACATCTGTGTTGTTATTTGTCTGGGCTGGGCTTAAACTCCAATTTTTGGGCTTGAAACCCAATGATCGTGTCTTAAAATCCAATGTTTAGTGAGTTTCGTGCTTTAAAAATAGTTTTTTTGGGGATGCTCAACTGCTCAACCCCCCCTAAAAAAGGACCCCCCACAACGGTTCTCGAACCGCCGAGTGTCGGATGGCGCCGCCAGACGATGTTCACCATCGCCTCGGAGCCCTCCCCGCAGAATCGGTCACCGTCATGCAGCAGGCGGCCGCGAAAGACCTGCCGTCCAAGCACCGGGCGACTGCACAGCGACAGGTGGTGAGTTTGAGGCTGAAAAATTGGAAAACATTCAAAAAAACATTTTTTAAAATAATTGAACCATATTGAACCATGATTGAAACCAACAAAGTGTTCCAAACCTGGCGGATTTGGAGATGGAGGATTGGTGGGTTTTTTTGAAGTTAACCTCTTGAGCCTTGGGTTTTGATCATGAACCCTCATATTTGCAGAAAACATGAGAAAACACCGTCTCCAGGTTAAGATTTCTCCAGCAATCCAGTGATAATTTGATTTGTAAAAAATCATTGTGCACGAGGAAAAGCATCTGATTCTGGAGCAAGCGATATCACAGGAACGCATGGAACGCATGGAACCTAACCGTGACCCGTGGGAATGTGCAGTGAGTCGTCATGGCTGTTCCCAGGAGCTGCACATCGGCAAAGATCCCCCATTTTTTGCCCGGGACCAGGAGCTGGGGTAATAAGCAAGCTAAGGTGGGTATATCAATATCACATTCATATATATATATATATGTATTGATACATGTTTTTTATATGGGAATTAGGTGGTTTTTAGTTTGTGATTCATAGTGATTCATTCGGATGTGTTTCTCTCCAAGACAGGTCAAATGGGCCACGGCACTAAGTCGAAGGTCTCTGCCCGGCTGGACTCGCCTTGGATTGGAGGCAGCTTTCAGTGGGAAACCACGTGATTTTGGAGGTGGTTTATTGATGGGGATTCAGTTGACTCCTCCGCATCAGTTGCTTCCTCTTTCGAGGTGCTTCTAAGGTTCTAGGATGTGAAAAGGTGCATTTGTTCAAATCTCCCGGAGAACCAGCTGGTGAAAGTGTGGGCAAAAATGATTCAAGGATGCAAATGGACCTACTTCTGAACTCGCAACAATGGCTCCCCCCAAATGGCAACCGAGCCCAATGGAAGACTCCCTGAATCTCCCTGAGTATTTCCGAGGCACACCCTACTCATCCCCAAGATAAAGACCAGGATGTTGGATGATTATCTGGCTATGGGACACAATTGGGTACCCCGATTATTGGATGGTTACCCTCTGGTTATGACTAACAGTTCGCCATGGTATAGATGGTCCATTTATAGATGGTTTACCTACTAAAAATGGTGATTTTCCATGGCGAACTGTTAAATACCCAGATGGTAATACTAAAAACAGATTTCAACAAAGGTGGTCCCCCAGCCCCCAAGTCTTTAATTTTTACCCATACCTCAATGGATTGGTTTAAGGGAAAATCTACAGGAAACCATGGTTTTTACCATCAAATATAGGCATATAGGCATATAGGGTTTTCCTGTAAATTTTCCCATCATCCAATTCTATGATGGAAATATGATGGAAATAGGCCTTATATACATAGGCCACAAAATATGGTAGGTACCTCCATTTTAGGATCCTGAAGATCTCCCATTGATCTAATGGTACAATCTTCTCCAAGTGACTAAGGCTCTCCTGGACAGCCTCTCTGACCTGTCGACCACGGAAGTCATGGCCCTCCAAAGTGGCCACCGTGGCACCATCCAGCGACAGCACACGCAACATCACGAAGCGGGAGGCATATAGGGTGCAGTGGAAACTCAAGGCTAAGTGTGTTACATATGATTACACGTCATATTATCATATGTATATATATATATATAAATAAATATATAGATATAAATTAATATATATTATCATGTATGTGTGTGTGTGCGGTTCAGCATTTTTCAGGTGATTTGATTCCCAGCTTCGCTTGATTTCCAAGCCAACATGTCCCCTTTTTAAAAAGGATGACTTGAGCATCTCGAGCTACATTTTGAGCCACACACCTACAAGTTGTCACCTGCCAGCCACAAATGTTGGTTGCTGAGCCAGTGCCAAGGTCAGATGGGGACGCCCACAGTGAAGTCTTGAAGTAGGGATGAATTGTGTCCTAACCATATGCTGAAAATGTCACTGAAAAGTGTACGTCGAAAATCACATCGAAAATCACCGTCCGACGTCATCCGGGATGACGTATAGGATTAAATAGCAGTTTCAACCCTGGAATAATAAACCCACTTGATTCATCAGGGTGTACTACCCAAATATATATAATATATATTGTGTATAAATATATATTATATATATTGTGTATAAATATATATATATATATTGGTAACTTGTAACACGACTTCGCCTCTGCATTGCCAACTGGGCCAACATCATTTCGGCAAGCTGGGCATGGTGTAGCAGCGGCCCCCTAGCACGGAAAGGAACGACGTGACACATGTGGCAACCCAATACAAACACTACTTGGGGGGTGGTTTCAATGGTTTGCATACCACCCATTTCCGCAAAAAACGGAGTTGTTCATGAGCGGGTTTGCCAAGTTATAAACCATGCCACTTCTTGTGGGCATTTCGGGAGGGGATGTGTGAAAAACCACGCGTTCTTCTCGCAAAGACACCCTCCGGTTCATTTCGTCTCCTTTAGGTGCACGCTTGTGCCTCGCATGTCTTGAACCCCTTAAACCATCCCAAACCATCCCAAACCATCCCAAAAATATGCTTGAAAAATATCATCAAACATGAATTCTGACTCCGATACCCAAAACAAAAGACCTGGGAGGCCGCATTTGGAGACTCCAAAACACCCAACCGAAGCGACTTTTCCACGGTGGCCTGGTACAGCGCCTTGCGCAACGCTGCCACCTCAGCCCTAGCGGCTTTCGCTGCAAGGGCTTCGCGCCTGGGAAAGCCACATTTTGTGGCTGCGATCCTGGATCATCCAAGAAATTATGGGATGAACTGCTGAGTTTCCCGCTGCAAGGCCGCCTCCAATTCCGCGATGCGGGATTGATCAAACTCACTTGAGAGGTACCTGGATCAGGGGTTCGCCAGTGTCCCATGGACATCATGGGATGTAATGATCTAATATGATCTAACGGGAAGATGAACCCCTAAGAATAGTTAGTTTTGAACCTTAAATATCTTAAATCATGTTTTTTTTTCAAACATTGTTCGACCATAACTGGTGTATATTGGGTATTATGGGTATTATCCCCCCAACCCCCTGTCACATCTCTTGCTTTGCATGCTACTTGCAGCATTTCAGAGCCACCTCCCACCTGCACGCTATTTGCAGCATTTTGGAGGAATATTCTGCTACCTACATTCTACGTGCATACTACCTATGTGTTACATATATTCTACCTACATTTTGTGTATCTTATATATATGCATATATTTATATGCTACCTGCGAGTATGTACTGCCTATATACTATTCATATGATCATATTGCTGCATGAACCCCCCCCACCCTGTAAATAACCAGCAAGGTGATAAATGGGATGTATAGCCCTGAAGCTTTGTTTTAGTAGGAAAACGATGGCAATTCATCACAAACCCGAATGGATCCAAACGGGTCGGGTTACTGATCAGATCTGATGCCAGTCCGGTGCTAGAACTGAACCCAAACGTCACCGCCCAGTCTTGGCGCCCCAGCTCCCAAAAGGATCTCCAGAAGAGCCCTGCCAATAGGCTACTGAGGACCTCGGCTTGAGGCCATGATGAAATGTCAGTAACTTGGTGTCGCAATTTTTGGTGGTGATGTTAATGCTCCTTAAATTATGTTCAATTGTGTTAAATTATGTTCAATTTCTTCTGAACAACCCAATCTTGTGAAGAGCAGTTTCTAACCATGTGTTAAGAACTTCGTTTGGTCGCATGCTTCTTTCCATAATTTCGGCTTTCAGGTATGTCAATCTAATCAGGAAATTGTGAAGATCAAATAGGAAAAATCGATGTTCAGTGGCATGACTGACTGATCCTGACTGCACAGCCCCCCTGAGCACACCCCACGGAGATGGCGCAAATGCCATATTTCACAAAGCCACGACAAGCCATCGCAGCATGGCGAAGCCACGCAGTAGATCTTGGAGATCAGTAGCTGTTGAAGTCTAGAAGATCCCATGTGTTGCTCCTATTGTTTACTGATCAGTAGCTGTTTAAGATCAGTATTGTTTACCATTTTTTTTGAAAGCTTCAAAATTTTGGGGCCAAAGATGGCCAAAGGTAACTGCAACTGACACACCTTGGAATCACTCAAGACCTTGGAAGGCCACCGTGTTCCAGGGCGGAAAAGTCCCTTTCCGCCGGGAAAACCCCAAGAAAGATAGACTTTGAAAAGTGAATCACCATCAACATAGATCTTAAAATATGAAGGTAAATCTGAACATATCATAACATGTCCATCCTTTTTGGGAGGCACCTATGCTGGCCACAATGCCTCCATCATTGTGAAAGATTGCACCGCTCCAGGCCATGCTGCGGGGGCCAGCTCTGAGAATTGAAACATGGAAATGTGCTTGGACTGCTTGGAAAACAAGAAAACTATAGAAAACTTGAGAACATCCAGGAGCAATCCAGTTGGTTTTTTCCTGTTATCTTATCTTTGCCTCTCTTTGCCTCTAGGTGTTCCAACGTGTTCCTGAGCTTCTGGACGTATCTGCCATACTGTGGATGGGCTCCAGGGTGGTCTGACCGCCATGGGGGCTGGATTCGTTTCCTCCATGGAAGGACTGCCCGCAATGCCACACCATGTGGCAATGCAACCTGCATCTTCAATTTCTAGATGGCTCCATAAATATATATAAATGGGAATCTATGAATATATATATATGGGAATCTATAAATGGGAATATCTATAAATGGGAATCCACATCTAGCGGCATACCCGGTATCCATCTACGAAGCTGGTGCCTCGATGAGCTGCTTGACGATCATCATGTAGAGTCGCTCGAACTGGCTGTAGCTCTTGTCGAAGGTGCTGATCTGCAAAAAAAATACCGCTGATTGTGGTGAATTCCTAAAGTTGATTGGCGATGTTTGAAATCGACGCTGTTTGCTTTGAATCCCCAATTTTTGGTGATTTTTGCTGGCTAAGATCGTCATGTCTTGTGGTTGAACTCCATGGTTTCCGGCAAACCTTCCGACTGTGGCTGAGTTCAAACCTCCATCTTTGAGGCCACCACGATCCCTCGAAAAAAGTGGTGTAGCTCAAGTAAGTCCCCATTGGTGAAATCCTTCAATATTCTAGATGCAATATTATGTGTTCAGCTCAGGATCTTATATACATACATACATACATATATATATATATATATGACTTATTATAACTTATTGTATAACTATATATAATTATAATTGTATAACTATATATGTGTGTGTGTGTGGGTGTGTTCTATCCCGGTCAAAATGGCAAGACCTACCTCTCACCAAGGTTTACCCGTTTACCTTCAAATCCGCCAGTTTTTGCTTGGCAAAAATCCATCCGATTCCGCCGGTGGTTCGAGCTTAAATCAGCGAAATATCCATGAAATCCCCACTAAATCTGGCTAAATATCCATTAAATATCCATTAAATATCCATTAAATATCCATTAAATATCCATTAAATATCCATTAAATATCCATGAAATATCCATGAAATATCCATGAAATCCCCTGAAACTTGCTGCGCAGTCAACCCATCCAGCGAAATTCCCCTGATTTTCCAACGAGCCGACGCATTTCTCGCAGGTCTTTGAGGGATCACGCCCACTTCCAGGAGGCTGGTGGCAACGCCCAAACCAACTGATGTCTATGGCATCTATGGAGTGGATTTGTCCAGAACAACTCGCGGAACCAGGGGTTTATCCAAGAACTCCATAAGGCTATCTGGGTTTTGACTACCTGCGCCCCCTGACCTGATCAATTGAAAACCTGCGGCTTTGGAAACCAGCCAGGGTTGGATGTTCCTTGTGCTTCACGTATAGGTCAAAGTTGGGTATCCGATCAAGGATGGTTGCTAAATATGCTCATACTAAACATGTTGACCCGAAATATGCACAACTCATGTGCAAACTCCACCAGCAGCTCCGCACCGTCGCAGCTGTGGCCATGGCAGCTGTCTACTGTGGGGTAGCCATAATGTGCCATAATTTTCTGGGGGTTTTATCCTTACTTAATGAGCTCAAGTTAACTAAGCCCAACGGCATCCCCCAAGTAGCTCCCATGGTTTCACGTCTGAGCAGCTGGTCAGCTGATTCTTGGTCAACGAGCGCGGGAAAGCTGTGGAAACTCTGTCGCACGGTGGGGCCGGGAAACTCTGCACTGTTTGTGGCTCCAGCAGCTCGCTGATCGGAAAGTTGAGGTTTCCAACGACCAACAAACAGTATGCCCAGTATGCCATACTGCCATGCTGAGGTTTGACCAGTTTGACCATACAACTAGACAGAGCACCACCTCTGTCCAAAGCATAGAAAACGCTTTGGAAATCTGGGTCTTCTGCAGACCTGTGATGTTTTTCCCCGAAATGCCAAAGACACTTTCCGCTGGATCACTTGGGGTATCGATCTTCCCGGCCACCGTGCCGACTAGGTGTTGACTGGTGGCGTCCAGAAATAACCATAGCAGTCATGTGTAGCCCAATCTGGAAACACCTTCAGTGGCTTACAGGTCCCAAAAAGTGCTCCCCACCTGTCCCGGTGCAATATCTTGAGGTTTCTCTGGACATCACCAGTTGGAACTTTATATCCTAAGCCTTTGGTCTCTCCATTTGCGATCGTCCAGATGCAGGATGAGCAAAGAAGTACATGCCTCTCTTCGACCGACTTTCTCGGACCTCAAGGCAACGGGAGTGAGTTCGAGGTGGGATTCCAAGAAAATGGATCTGACAGAACACCATAGAACACCATTGTTTTGAGGGGAAATGTATTGAAAATGCATTGAAAAATTACAAATTTCTCATGGATTCTGAAACAGTGGGGTCTTTGCCGCACCCAGCACTCTAAAATGCGGAGGTTCAGATCCGCCCTTGCTCAAATAGTGATGATGAATGATCTTTTTTAAGGCTGGTGGGCGTGGATTGCCAGTGAAACGTGCCAAGCACCCGGTGTTTCGGAATCTCTGGTTCCATTGGTTCCCAGGAAGGATCGCAGCCCTTTTCAAACTGGGTGAATCGTATCCTGACCAAGTCGAAATGCGGGGTCACTGTGGATCGCACTGAGAGCGGAAAGTATAGTAACGGAGAAAAAAAAAAAAAAAGAGACAGAGGCATGAACAGGGCCGTCATTGAACACTCTCATGTCATATGCTGCGGTCACGTACCTGCCAACCCAAGCAGGACACACAGCGAGGATCAACAACACGGACAGTTGTTGACCGGACACGTGCTAAACCTCCACGCGGGTGTCCCCTGGAAACTCGTCGGAATCACAGCCTGTCCATCATAAAATACCAGAGCCAGAGATCAAAGTTGGACGTCACCCCAGACTAAATAAGTCAGTGTACACTCAACGCACGTATTTCAAACAGCCTTCTAAGCTCCATGGTATCGCTACACCCCGAGCATGCTCCTTAACATGTCACTTTGGATCACACCAAGCAGGTCACCTGGACCATGTTAGGAGCCGACGAGGCAAACACCACTCCCCTCCGGGGGCGCTCTTGCAAAGGCAAGAGGGTGAAGCACAAACAAGGTAACAAACCATAAAATAACCTCGGGCGTTGGGGTGAACAACCGTCTTGGGGACTTGTTTGGTTTCCACCCTTCCCTTGGTTATGGTTTGTTATCTTGAGATGGCGGGTGGGCTCCGACATCTCGCCTCGCCGGGCGGGTTCTTTCTGGTCTGTTGTCTATCCATACATCGCCTCTCGACGCACATGGACATGCAAAACGAAGGAAAAGGAATTGCACAACCTAAAGGAGGTCAGTATCTGTCTCGTACTTGTCGTTTGGGGTCTGTTTCTTTCATTCTCTCTCACCCTTGCTCCCTCCCCCCCGTCGTTGTTTTTTTTTTTACACAGGTCTTCTTCAATATGGACTCTTGCAATACACCGCCGCACCTAGGCCCAAGGGCACAGCACAATAGAAGAAGCCCGCATAGAGCAGACAACTCAACCCAAAACCATCAGCTGTGGGGATCAACATCGTCTCATGCGCTCGATCCTCTCGAGGGTCGGTAGGCTGAAAGTTAAACGCGAACAAAAAAGGAAGAGGATAGGCCATGGTAAATGGCTAGACCGCTTCAAGCGAAACAGACAACACAAAAGACTTTGTCACATGGGAACATGGAACACAAGACAACTGGGAGCCAGAGCAGGCAACATAGACCAAGATCAGAAACTGGACGCCCTAATAGACTTATGGGAGTTACGCAAATGGGAAATTGTCACACTTAGCGATACCAAATTAGGCACCAATGCAACGCTGGAAACTCAATCCCAATCCCAACCGAAATGGACCATTATCAGCAGAGGCCGGGTCGCTATCGCGCTAAACGAAAGATGGACTGCGGCATGGAGGAATTATGGCATAGTAGTCAACACGGATACCAAGGGGGCGCAGTGCCGCAGCATGCTCATTCAGATACCTTGTTATCAGAAATTAGGACTCTCGGTAATCGCCACGTACGCCCCTAGCACAAACACAACAGTGGAAGAACAACAGGAGTATCTAGAGGACCTGGAGCACCTAATTGATCAGGTCAAACCACGCCACATTCTCTTACTCGGAGGAGATTTCAATGCAGAGGTAGGTATAAGGGATGCCAATACCACTGCCCTAGGCCCCTTCGGACCCCCGAAACGCAATTCCCGCGGCCACCAACTCCTCCATTTCTGTCAGGATCAGGGATTAGTCATAGCTAACACGTGGACACCCCAGAACAACAAAACCACGTGGTGGCACCCACGATACAACACAGGACACCTTCTGGACTACTTCCTGGTTGCAAAGAAGCATTTGGGCAACATCCATAGGGTCCTCACCATACACCCAGAGGTAGCTTGGGAGGCTCTCCATCGTGATTGGACCCCCTACACTGACCACTCCCCAGTCGAGATCACCATCAAAATCGCACCCCCTAAGGGCTACCAGAAACAACCCACCCTCCCACCTCGGCCAGCCACACACAAAGGCAGGGGCAAATCAAATGGAGCCATCACTCTTAGGCAGCAATACAGCGAGGCCATACAGCAGCAGCTAGACGCAGGCAACCAGCCCAGTAATTGGACAGACCTAGCACAATTACTCAAGGACACAGCCACTCAGATTTTTGGGATCACTGAGCACAAAAGGGGTAAACCTTGGTTTTTAGGGAGACAGGCGGAAATTAACAACCTTAACCAACAAGTCTCCAGGGCCAAAGCACACCTCCTACAGGCCACCCAGGCTCTCCAACAACACCCACACCACATCCCCGCTCAACACAACAAACAACTCGCCCAAAGACAGCTCCAAAGCGTAAAGAGAACTAAGAAGCGGGCCTTCACCAAATGGGAGCGTGAATATTGGGATGGGTTAGGACAGGAAGCCGAAGACGCCGAACAACGCGGTGACCATCATGCACTTTACAGTATCATGCACAAACTTCAGGTCAGGAAAGCCAACAACACACAAACCCGAATGAGAACTGTATCTAGCAATCCTTTCGCAGAAGCCGACTCCTGGCGGCGCCACTTCCAACAAATCCAAAACGGCGCACAGATGGTAGCAGACCGCGTCTGGCAAAGTATTCCTCAAAACCCCCAAACCGCCACATGGATGACCGAAACACCCCAAAAAGCAGAAATCATGAGGGCAATACAAAAGATGAAAGTGGGCAAAGCCCCGGGGGACGACGGAGTCTCGGTAGAAATGGTCAAATGGGCGCCCGCCCACATTCAAGATATCGTGGTCAAGGTCACACAAAACATTTGGGAGACAACCGGGCAAGCAAACCCAGAAGAATTAGTAGATAGCTGGCCGGAAGAGTGGCTCTCGGCCACAGTCATCCCTTTATGGAAAAAGAAACATCCCAAAAGTAGTAAGCATAACTGGCGTGGAGTAACACTCCTAAGCATTGGAGCCAAAATCATAGCAAGGGTCGTAGCTAGTCGCATCCAAAGCTTTTCCGAATCATTCATGGACGAGGAACAACAAGGCTTTAGGAGGAACAGAGGGGTGGACGATGTACTACAAATCAGTAGACGTTTAACCGAGGAAATATGCAGCTCCAGAGGTCCCACTCATGTTCACCTTACATTATACGATATCGAGAAAGCTTATCCCAGGATTAACAGGCAAGCCCTTTGGACACTTCTTAAACGCAGGGGGATGCCGGAGGCTTTCGTTAAATTATGCCAGGGTTTGCATGATTTCACACAGTTCCATATTAGGGTAGAAGGTATCACGTCGCGCGACTACACCGCCGACAGGGGTTTGAAGGAAGGATGCCCGTCCTCACCCCCGCTGTTCAATGTCTATCATCAAGCTGTCCTCACGGACTATCGGCTCCGAAGAAAACGGAACGCGGATCACTTAGGACTAGTACCTGGCATAAAGAGAAGAAGAGCCTCATATATGGCCACCACCAACTCTAAAACCCATGTTTTCGGGGACATAGAATTCGCAGATGACACGGCAACAATTGCCACGACCGCGGAACAACCTCACGCAGACCGTATTTTTGGACAAACATTTCAGGATTGGGGAGAAAAGCTCAATCGAGACAAAACTGAAACCCTGATCCTCAAACCAGGAACCCCACCCGAACAAAGGAAAACGCCCCCACAACAACATCCCTCAGTTCGACACGTCGGAGGTATCCTCTCTAGCACGGGCGCACAATGGAAAGACACCATCCATCGTTGTCAACAAGCAAAACGTCGAGCGCGGGAAATCGCCAAAGCTTGGAGCACAGGCACACACAGAGGACGCGGTTCTACTAGTCGCATTAAACTCATTGCTAGACTTAGAGTCATGAGAAGCGTTGTCGCCCCCACGTTAACCACCTTCGGCAGATCTAGAACTTGGACAAGGGGCCAAATCGGCATGTTGCAAAGCGCCCAAAATTACGCATTGCAAAGGGTGTTTGGGCTAGACAAGCTAGCTATGCACGAACTTCACATTACCACAGAGCAATTACACAGGGCCGCAGTGTGGCCCACTATTCAGCAGGTCTTAATGACACACACACTGAAATGGTTAGGACACATCTGCCGAATGCCGATAGACCGGCTTCCCAAACTGGCCCTATTTGGAACCTGGATTCACAACACACGCAGCCCCACAAAGGCTCACACACAGACATATTGGATTAGCGAAGTTCTACGAACAGCAGATATTCATCAACTCGATTTCTTTCGCCTGGCACAA
>Ga0126342_10000112_pt1 | contig 56057 bp, 46 predicted proteins | sample Cyp1metagenome_FD_92528 | JGI IMG/M metagenome (GOLD analysis project Ga0126342, IMG submission 92528) | Coral microbial communities from Lord Howe Island, Old Settlement Bay, Australia - Cyphastrea 1 metagenome | ecosystem: Host-associated > Invertebrates > Cnidaria > Coral ...
AACGAACCGCAGGAACCGAACCGAAATTTTGTGGGAACCGAACCGAACATCATAGTTATATTTGAATTTGATATGTAGAATTGTGTGAGAATAATTATCTATCTATCTATTTTCTTATTCCTTTCCTTTCCTTCTTTCTACCAGGTAGGCGATTTCCAACCCCCCATATGGCGCCTTGCTTGGGGCCATGTCGTCCGCCTGGATTCAACCCACAGGTTTGGTACTCCTTTTTTGTAAACCAGAAATTGAGATGTCATATATTGTCATATCATCTATGAAACGATTTAGTTACAATATGATTTCAAATGATTTAGTGAAGCTTCATGTTACTTCATCTTACTTCAGAATGCAATTTACAATAATTTACACTGGACACTCAGTAAACATGGGAGAAAATGACCATGTAGCCAAGCAAAGTTAGCGGGATTTTCGTAAAGTTGTGGTTAAACGATGGTATATATAGGTATGGTCGTCCATCCTATTGCGGAAAAATGAATACATTATATGAATCCCTATGAAAATGTGTTGATGACCATCACCGACATGGCTCACTCTAATCCAACTCCACTTGACCATGGCACATAGATTAATTCATGTTTTAATCTACTGTGCTAGTTTATAACTCCAATTTCAGTAAGCTGTCCGGTGGTTTAATCGAACTGAATTGGGTTTGTAAACCAACTTATATTTGTTTAACTTTCATTAACTTTCGGTCAATCACATCCTCACAAATTCAACGTTTGATTACTCATGGCCAATCTTAGATACCCTGCAACAAACAGAAAATTCTTAGCTGGTGAACGTAGGATAGTCCCATACTAACAGACTAAAGGATTAGTTCCTACCCATCCAATTGATTGACTTAGAAATGGGGGTACCCCAAAATAGATGCTTTATAATGGAAAATCCATCTATAAATAGATGATTTGGGGCTACCCACATTTTAGGAAACCTCCACGATTGACCTATTGTTTGATTTGTTTGTAACCGTTACATGCTTCATCTCCCGCCTCCAAGTCTCCAAAAAGCTCGCTGTGAAGGGTGCGGAACTCATCGTCTTGGACTTGTTCGATGAAACTCTGCAGTTTCCTCAGATTTTCGTTGGAGATTTACTGGTGGTTTTATGGTGGTTTTTCATGGTATATAAGTTCGTTGGATTCAATGGGATTTAAGCGAATTTTTAACTTTCATGGGATTTAATGCGATGTAATTTATATAATGCAGATTTCATGGTGATTGTGATTTAATCGTGGTTTAACGGTTTAACTGGATTTAATGGTGATTGATATCATGTTTTTTTTGAATAGGCCGGGCTTTTCAATGGGATTCGATCGGATTTTCTGGGATTTCTTGGTGATCTAACAGATGTTCATGGTGATTCGCCGGGAGTTGATGGCATTTACATGATATTTTCACGGGGTTTTACTGGTGGTTGAATGGGATTTATATGGATTTATATAATTGGATATAGATCAATGCGTTGTGATTCAACGGGATTCAATAGGGGTTATATATACTATATGCATCTTTTAATCGGATGAAAAATCGTAATGTATTTTGGATTTAGTGGTGTTTAACAGTGGCTTGGGTATTTGATGGGAATTCATGAGATTTGACGCTGATTTCATTGTAATTTTATGGGATTTATGGTATATTCAATGATTATTCATTGTAATTTATGGGAGAATTATGGGATTTAATGGGACTTAATGGGATTTAATGAGATTTGGCGATTTCATTGTGATGAAAAATGGCATGTGTCATAGAACCCACATGATGATTTCATGTCGAAATGTGGTTTCAGGATTCCGTGGAGATGAGCATTGTTTCATGGGTAGTGGCTGGGCTGAATGGCTGGTGAACAATAACAGTTCTGGTTGGTGGTTGACCTACCCCTTTGAAAAATATGAGTTCGTCAGTTGGGATTTTCTGAAATTCCCAATATGATGGGAAAAATAATCCAGTCATGTTCCAAACCGCCAACCAGAGTTATATTAATTAGGGCTTGATGATGTAATATGAAGTAAGGGGCCACGATGATGGATTGAAACACATGAGCTTCCCTGTGATGGATGGACCCAACTGGATCGAAATTTGGGGGCTCCAAATTCAGTCAGGAATCACTAGTGATAAGTGCAGACTTCCGCGATAAGACAATGAAATGCTACAAGCTGACCCTGAAAACAGATGAAAATAGATGATTAGCTTGCAGCCGCTGATATTGATACAGATTGGATCTCCAACATTTCTATCTAGACTCTCGGGTGGACAAACAGGTCATTGACAGGATTCCTGGCTGAATCATGACATGAAGTCGAAACTCACCCTGGCAAAAAACACGCACAATAGATGAATACACAAGTCAACAGGCATGTGGAAATGTATGTCTCTCTAGGTTCCCAGAAAGCCCAAATGATTCCTGTACATACCAAAACATTGGATGCCACTCTCCAAGTTGCATCAATTTACAACCCTTTTTAGGAACACTTCAAAAATCTTCAAAACAGGACATGATTTTGATCCACCAAAAGGGACGTTTTCACTAATTCCACTAATTCTGTGATATATCCACAAACTCTTGATCCATTGTAAACCGACATCAACTTTGCTGTTGGTTGGTTCACAGCCACATCCTCCATGTTCAATATCGCCAAGGTGCTGCAAGATCCTGTCGGAACGACGACGACGTGGGTCGACCATATTTAATGGTGGTGATTCGTCAGACCCAAACAAAGTCTGCGAAATCTGGACGTGCAAATGGTGATAATGGGATGATTGAATCCGATTCCTATCTGCAATGTCACACTAATATGTTACTATGGTTGATATATGTTGATATTAGTTGTCATATGTTGTCATGGTATATGAATGGCATTCTGGATCCCCTGATCTGCTTACCTTCTCACTGGTTTTGCATTGAAGGTCTAAGGTCCAAGCACATGACATCATTCGCCCAGCTGCCACCTAGATGCTGATCCTCAAGTGAGCCTCTAGATCGTGGCTAAGCTTCGATACAGCAACTATAGTCTACCGGTCTACCAAACGAAGGCTTTCCATCATCCAAAATTGCTGATCAATGGGAAAACCACTGGTTTGGGGCCTTTGGGGTTGTCATATTTTAGGAAACCTCCAGTTGACCCAATCATGGTAAACCTATGTAAATCATTGTAAATCTATACATATATATATATATCGTCCACCACCAGTCCTTGGTTTCTCCTTCTGTAGCTGTGCAAGAAACACTTCGGATGCTTCCTGGCGAGCAGCAGAGAGATTGGCAGGTTGCCTGACCCCCAAAAGAAGTCAACGTGCAGAGGATATTCACAATTTGGATTTGAACCATCAAACAGTGGCATTGAATGAACCATATGAACCATGGTTTAAGCGATTTTGCCTTCAGCAAACTAAGCTGGCGTGCTGGAACATCTTTCGTTTGTCTCCATGCATTTTTAACATGAAACTTGAGAGCGTTCCATCGCCACGTTTGATTGTCAAAGAGCACTTCAGAAAGCGAAGAACCTGAGGCAGGTACATTTTGGGTACATTGGAAAGGATTCTGTTAACATAGCAGATCAACATATCAGATCTAGATCAGGGATTCAGTGATATATATATATATATGGTGATATATTAACCATATATATATACCTTGGGCTTCCAGAACTGCATAAAATGTAGGTTCCCTACCAAAACCCGAGGTTTGTGGGGTAAACCCGAGGTTTGTGAAATTGTAGATTTTGGGGACTTGACAGAATACCAACACACCTTCAAGAAATCCCACTCTCCACCAGCCGCTAGCCATTGGGCTTAAGTTTTGTCCCAACTTGCGTTTCCTGTGCTTTACACTGCATGCACCTGGGCTTGAAAGTGGTGCCAAAACGATAAGTCAAATATCCACTTAAGGTTACATAAGGTTCATTCATACATATTATAAGATACTATAACCATATGGCATTTTGGAATTTCCCAAGTGGCTACCCAGGGCGAACTAAATACCCTGCAGCTATCCATTGAGGATAACTTGCCATCAAATACCGATCAGTTACCCTTTCAGGGGCTCGGTGACCACCAGTAACTCGCCTTGACAATCTGCTCGGTCTTGATATAAAATCTTCACATTGTTGAACCGATACAGACAGGGGATTGAGCTGCTCAATGTTTTGATTAGCACCCCAATGTAAGCGAAGAAAAATTTTTTGCAGGGGGTGGATCTTGGGGGCAAACTCAAAAAGGTTCTTTCCCTGATCCTTGGATTGCTTCGCAAGCTCTTCGAACCTGCGGATAAAGCGCAACCCATTCCCTGATATCTCCAAACACTGGCTTTTGTTTAACCAGAGGTCTGCTTTGTACATGGTTCGAACACATGCGTTAATTGCCATGGTTGCTTGCCGGCAAAGTTCCAACAGCGGTTGATCAGGAAATGATCTCAACATAAACTGGGATTCTAAAAAATCCATCATCACAGTTGACAGCTCTCCTTTGTGCCAAATTCCGCATGGAAATTGTCCTGTGGTTTGCCAACCAATAGTTTCTTTGGTGAGCTTTTGGATGTGGGCCCTGTAGCCATTGGATGAACACCATTGTTTGTACCGGTCAGACAGTGCAGAAAAACGGTCGTCCACATTTGATGCAGCCTCAACTGTTGACAGCAACGCCAAAATGGAACCAATAAACCGTTTCGCGACCCCCAGATGCCACGTATGGAAAAAGTCCCAAGTCCACAAATTTGGAAGCTTTCCACTGACGTGTGGAACCACCACAAATGGGGAAGGCTGTGTAAAAGGGTCCTCTTCGAAAAGTGTGTTGGCCCACAGTGGTCGGGTTGTGGAAACCTGCTCAAACGGGATGCCAAGCTGACCCGCTCTGCATTCATGGCATATGCCATGAAACACCATCTGGCCTTTTTTTTTCTGAGCATTGTGAAAAGACCTCTTGAAGTGGCCCGATTTGTGGAGCCACGGCCAATCTCCAGTTATGTGTAACATGATCATCCAGCGTTTGTTTCCCTCTGGGTCCTGAATGCCAGTTGTGGCTACTGACTCAGCCTGTTTGGCACACGAAGACATCAAAGCAGAGAAAACATTGGAATTCTCACCAGTATAGTCACACTTCCGGAGCCCCGCTACCATGAAGCGAGAAGTATAGCTGTGTCCTCTGTAATTGCACAGTTGTTTCAGGTACGGTTTCTTAACAGCTTTTTGGCATTTCTCTCGTTCACCAGCTTGGATCCCACGACCCAACAAACCTCTAAAAGAAACAACTAGATACGCCGTGTGCTTTCTGCCACAGCCTTCATCTCCATGCAGAACAACTGGAGCAGTGTTGTGGAGCAGAAGGCGGCCAGCGGATTCCAACTTGAAGACATCATGATCTGGGTTCAACTGTCTAAACTTTGACCAGAAACTTGCCAAAATGGCTCTTTCTCGTTCTGGGTCCGGTCGTACCAAACCACATAGCACATGCCAGCAGTTGTTGCGTAACATGAAGTCAGCCCAGTCTTCCATCTTTAAGATAGGAATCTTCACCCATGGATCTTCAGTTTCCAGAATAGATCTTTTAACCGGCAACGCTAGACTGTACTTGTTGACCATGAGTCTTCTGCAATCCCTTTCTGAATTTTTATCTTTACTCCGAGCCAACTCAGCTAACCCCCCTGAGCGACTCGCGGACGACGCCCCAATATCTGCCACAACGTTCCGGGCAGCGTCAATAGCAGATCTGCAAGAGGCCTCGGAAAGCAAAGGATGAAAAGACAAAAGTCAAAAACAGAAAGCAAAGGGCTAGGGCTTTTCAAAAATGAGATGGGGGAATGGATCAGCTGCTAAATGATTTTTGTACGACTGCCTTCAACATTGCTGCATGCATTCTCAATCCAAACGTGCTTCTCTAAATGTGTCCATTTTTCCTGAGAAAGGTTCACGCTCCTCCACGCGCTAACTTTTCCAACTTTGGGATTGGAGGAGGATACTTGAATGACCTGTACACAACATATGTAGCATACCAGCCCTCCGAGGTAGTTGACGGTGGAATGGCATTGTCTCCACCTTGCTTCACATTTCGACAACCAGGACGACCTGGGCTGTGTGGTCCGGGTGGTTTTGTTTTTTCAATGAATATGTTTTTCATTTTTGATAGATGTTGGAACAAACATCCCGGACAAAAAAAACAAGTTTTCGACCAGCTCTGCACAAATTTGCTATAAGCAAAGCTGAGTCACTGAAGTGTTTATCTATTAGTGCTGCCTCTAACATGGCTGGGCTGTAGGGCTCATGGGAGACAAAGAGAACCACCATGTCACTCCATCCATCACGGTCCCCAGCATAGCCGTATAGCTTATTGCTCCAACGCCAAGCTGGACAATGTGTCCAGCCAATTTTAAATATGCATGGGTCATGCACTCTAAATATTGACTCCATTATGCTCTGCGAGTGTCTAAGGACACTTCCAGCTGAAGATCCACTTTTGGGCACTTGAAATCTAATGCACCCTAGCTCTTGGCAAGGGCGGGCTAGATCTGAATACCAAGGAAAGTCATCGAGTTTCAACGCAGTCGATCGTAGTACTTTTGTAGGCCGGGAACTCTCAGCATCATCATGCCCAACAGGTCCCACCTTCTCTGCCAACTTGCGAGGACCACTACTCTTGGACCATGGGAAAGGCACCACTGCATCCTGGCAAGCTGGGCTGATGGGTATGGCAAGGATGGGCTCCTTATCACTGCACTCATGGAACATAGTTTTCAAACATCAAGATCTATACGGAATGATCTATACTCGTATGGTGTCGCATCCAAAGTAGGAAAGTCTGCATTGCTGACAGGAATGAAATCTTATTTTGTGTTTTGATTAAGATATGGAAGGGTGGGTCACTGATTGAGCACTGGTCAGGACCAAGGTTTTACATGGTTTTCGAAGATCAATCAAATATAACATCTTGACAAGAGTCTGAGCGATGGCAAGTGAAGAGATCAAACAGTTCATCATCAGGTGACTCAATTTCCATGGCATACCCTGCGGGAAGCTAGGACACAACATCAAGTGTATTCATGAATCAATGATATGCTTCTGAACTGTTCTGCTTTGCTTCGGTCCATGTGTCAACTGAAGAAACGGTTTCCGGTTTTGATGTTGACCTCGAATTCAACTTCATGTATTGTTTGAATTTCAAAATCGATTGTCACAGCTGCATGAATTTGAGCCAGAACTTACTGCTGATTGACTGACTGGCGAGGTGATTCATCAAAGATCTTCGCGACCTTTGAGCTCTGGACTCCTTCTCCGATTCTTCTGGCAAAGCCGCGAATGGCGCGACCTGGCTTCTGACCTGTCATGGCCGGAAGGCTATTGGTTGGATATTGACCTTTTTGCGATGGCTGCATAGATCTTTTTCTGTACGCAGTGGATTTTCTAACCGAAGCTTGTAAAACTCTGCAATGTTCGAGATCTGTTTGTTCCTCTATTGCGACGCTCCCAAGTATGCAGTGAGAACTGCTAAAGAATTTGGCTGCATGTTGAAGCCCAACGCATCACTCGATCAATCTATGATACTGTGGCTTATCCCGGTGGTGGCTGCCCATGTAGACTTTACAAGGTATATATATAAAAAAAAATAATAATTATAATGCATATATATCATGAAATCATATGAAATCATAAATGATCTTCCAGATCAAAACCAGTACTGACGCATGTGAAGAGTTGAGCCAATGGGCCCCATCGACCAAACATGACTTTCAAAGTGCAAGGTTACAAATCAACTGCCATTCCACCAGGTTGCAAAGCCAACCCCCACAACCCAGAAGGCACTGCGTGTCCTGGTCACGCAGTGATCCAAGGTAGCTACACAGGAACCTACTTGGCACCTGCTTTGGCCTTAGCGGGCAGAGCTCTTTGGCTTTGGTTTGGGCGCCTGCTTCTCTTTTTTAGGTTTCTTATTGCTAGGAGCACTATCACCGGGTTCCTCTGCCCCATCAGGCGTAGAACCCGCTTTGCGCTTGGTGTAGAACTTCTTTGCATTCCTGCGCTGTCAACTGTGAATCGGTGTTCATGACCTTTTTATTTTCATTTATTTTCCAGGTTAAGTGCATACTAATTTTAAACTGTAGGCTTGCTTTAGATGAAACATCCTGGCAATTTGACTTTCCTAAAGTAATAGACAGGTCTTTGGAATCAAATCCAACAATCGATTGAACCAAAATCGGTCCTGATCTTCATCTCCACGCCCGTGGCTGCAGAACACCTGGGCCGACCAAGGACAACAAATTGCTGATATCATGGCATATGGAGGGTGACTCCTGGCTGATGGCCATTTGGTATAAGGAGTGGACACATAAGTTGATTGCTTGATCTGGGCTTCCGCTTCAAGGTGGAACCTTGCTGCAAAGGAATGGCACAGTGTTTTGCAGTGATCACCAAAAAACGTAATGCCATGAAAGTGTGAAAGTGTTGCAGTGCTCTGTGATTGGGTCTAAATATCAGAGATTTGGACTGAGAAACGTATCCGTCAAGAATCCTTCAACTTCACCTTTGGCCCAAACTGCCTGGCACTTGTCATATGTATCATCGACCTTTTGCACCTGTGTCCGCAAGGAGGTGATGCACCTCGGCGGAGATGTGAGCTGGCAAGTTCTTCGTGGTACTGTTCCTGAAGTGGCATCTTGTCTTCATTAGTCATTTGAAAAAGTTGGTGACATTCCCGGCTGGGGTACCTACGCGGTGGCAGCTTGGTCATTGTATTTCGTTTCCAACTCCCGAATCAAACTTCGAAGCTTTCCGGTTTTGGAAATCAGCGACTCCATGAATTTTTTCAAGGCATCGCGGGTCTGTCAGGCAAAGGTGTTGGAACAAGTGTGATGTGCCAGTGTTTGGTTCAGCTCATTTTCAACGTAACTTTCAAACCCTCCAAACGCTAAATGCAACAATTCCGTGCAAAATAAAATTGCTCATTTACCAACTCATGTACCTGCGCACCCTTGCTTTGGGGCGCTGGGAGTGCAAGCTTTGTGTCCTTTGCTTTGTCAGCCCTGGTCTTGTCCGCTTCCAGCATGGCAAACATGGGGCCACCGAAGTCAGCGTTGGGCTCACCTGTGGCCTTGTCGGGGATCAGAACTTATTTCTCCTATATACTTTAACTTTTCACAGTTACAGAGTTGGAGAACGAAGTATACTTGCAAGATCCATCAAGTTCCTATGAAGTGCACAGATAGAAAATTTAAAGTATGGCCTCCTTCTCCTGTTGATGCATTTCTTCAAATGACATAGATTCCGTTTTCTTTCCCATCTCCTTCGTCGTGACCCAGAACTCCTCTTCTCCATCGTATTCATTTCTCCTGTCATTGTCGAATCCCGGGGTTGGAATTAGGATGAGCCACGGTTGAATCTTTGGGAATGGGAAAACAAAATTTGAACAGCTGTGCAGTATATCGGTATATAAATTCTAACCATATATAAATTATATATATTCCCACTGCCTGGCATGGCTCTCCCCCAAGGCTTTGCACTTTGCCTTGGCTCCTTCGATTTTGTTCCTTGGCAATCCGTGATGATTTCCAAAAAACAAGCTCAAATTAAGACTCAACGCTGACCTTCATAATTGTAAATTTCAAGTGTTGTTGATAAGAGATGGGACCCCGGCTTTGACCAACCCAGCTCTACCAACTCCTGCTCGCTATGCCATCCCTGCTCCTTGGTCAATTCGATCTTTTGCTTCTTCTTCACGGTGATGAGAAGCTTGTTCAGAAAGACCTCCTGTGCGAGATTGAAACATTCCATAAGTTTGGATGGAATTACAACACTCTGGCAACATGACTGGAGTAAAAGGGGTTGAGACTTCAGATAGATTTCCTCGAAGGTGGTTCCCCATAGTTAGCTACCGCTAAGTTGTTTTATGTGTACAATAATTCGCTATGGTTTATGATAATATTACATTCTTTCAGATTGTATAGTTAACCGGGGACCGGGGTCAAAAATTTTAAACTTACAAACAATTGTGGGGATACCAGCTTGCACATTCGTTTGAGATCATGGTTTGAAATCCCCAAGATCTAACCAACACATTTGAAGGGCTATATAAATATGTTCAGTTCCCTTCAATCCTTCTGGAAGTTGCAGTGAGACAACAAGTCGGCAATGTCTTTGCGACATCCGTTCTTCCACTCTTTCACCAGCCAGTCAGGAGCGTTCAACTCTGGTTGCCTTTTGTGCGGCTTGACCCAGCGGTTGAGCCGTGACTTGGCTGCAGCTCTCAACTTGGCCTGCCGATTGGGAAGCTATGGGAAGATTGTGTTTCTACAATAGTTTATATTGTATACCAGCTGAATGTTGCAACATGAACGACATTTCAACAACGATTGTATTGAATCGCTACGATGCTAAGACAAGCAGAAGGAATACTTGATGATGGAAGGAAAATACAGAGGTTGTCCATTGTTTTCGAAACTCTCATTCAAGCACAATTTCTTTAGTGGAATCATTGTTAAAACACGATGAAGCAGTATGAAGCATGTCAAGCCTTGCGGCTGACTTCCTTTGCCGGGTCAACATCATCATCATGTGTGTCCTTCTTAGGCAGCACCGAAGTACCATCACCATGCTCAGATTCCTCACCATTCTTAGATTCCTCCTTCATCTCACTTTGCTCTGAATCTTGGGGTTTGACTGGGACTGGACTCGCATCACCACGTTTTCCCTCATCAGAACGTTCAACTGGAGATACACCATGGGAACCCGTCTCAATGGATTCAACCGGGGCTGCCGCTTGTGCCCTGACTGGGGTAGCCACAGGCTTAGGCTGAAGATATTGATCATCATCTACTGTCACAACATCCTGAGAAAGCAAATTTAATGTGTAAGACCTGCCTACAATGCAATGGATCTACCCACTGACATGCAAAGAAAGGCAATGATGCAGTTCTAACTATAAAATTGCCACAAAAGGGTCCGCTTTGGAATCCGGGATCTGGACGCCAGCGCTGAGGAGTTCTTCTGCAGTTGCCTCAGCGGCGCATGGTGGTGGCCCCTTGGCTAAACTGGTTTGTTCCGTGGGAAGGGCTGCTGAAGGGCTTAACAGAAATCAACGTGTGAGGTTGATCTACAAAATGCTCTTTGCTGAAGATTGCTCATGCATTTCTGGGATCTCGGCAGGTAAAGTCTCCATAGAGCTAATGGTATCCGGAGCGGCCTAAAATGAATCACATGATCAAATTTGTGAATTACACATATACATTGGGCATACTCAGTTTCAGGCTTCTTTGGAGCCACCAGAACTATCAGCTTGTTTCTCCGCCAGTGCGATCTCATCATCCAAAGCCTGTTCAGAAAAAGGGTTGCTAAACATACTATATATGAATGAATCAATATCCACATTCTGCTTGAGATGTGTTGTGCGCACCCAATCCGAAACAGTAAGGGTTGCCTGGATATCTTGAAGAAGCTTTTGCTCTTCCAAAGACAAGTCCATAAGAGCCACTCCATCTTGAAGAGTTCCACAACTCCAGCGCTGAGATTGACTCCCTCCAGTAGACATTGCTATACCACTGGATCACAAGTTGTGTCTAGCCCTCAAACCCAAAAGCCTCAGAAGTATGCAAGCCAATCTTGAGTACATATCAAGTAAACTGGGTTTGTTCACCATATCATAAGTGCATTTGATAACACGACCGTGCACATGGCATGTGTGCATGTATGACCAGACAGTCTTTTAGACCAATCCACAGGAGCAAATGGCAATTTCGTTGAATTTATGTATCCAACATCGATACAAAGGCCACAGGCAAACCAGCAGCCTTCTGAAAGTAGGCATTTGAATTTGATGCAAACTGCAGCAAAACGAGGTCAGTTGGAGCCATCCTGAACCCATATTTTAAATACGGGTTGGTACGGGATAAATATGGGTTGGGTACGGGTTCGATACGGGTTCAGGAAACCCGGGGTTTCCGAAACAAACCCGGGGTTTACCAATGAAAATACGGGTTGATACGGGATAAATATGGGGTTGGTACGGGTTCAGTACGGGTTCAAGTTACCCCAAAATGCAAACCCGAACTTTTTTTTTCAAATTATGTGTTTTTATGAAGAGAAGTGTTTAAAACCAGTAGTGTCTCCAATCTTTTTGGGGTCAAACCCGGTTGGAATGTTAGGAAGCTGCTCCAACAACCCACCGAAAAAGCTTGTATCAAAGCTCTTTGGGAAAGTGCCGCTTCAAGTCCTGAGGTATTTTCAGGGCTGAAGCTCCCCTCAAATATTTGTACAAATCATCTAAGCCAGCGCATTGCCATACATCAGATTCCAGCCAGTCCCAAGTTAGGACCTCCTGGAATGGTGGAACCACTTCCGGCAACTGAGGACATCCACGCCGGGCCGCTTTCATCTGCTCTACAATGTCCACCATTGCCCGAGCAAATGGCATTGGGTAGTGCCTGGGCGACACGTTCTGGCGGGTTGTTGTTTGAATTTGTTGGATTTCAAACCTTGGGAGAAAAAGGAACACCCATTTAACCCCATATAGTCCAATTTTATCATGTCCAACCATCCCTCATCAGAAAGGTCCTAAGATATCCCAAATATTCCCAACGAAATTTAAATCCAAACAAGGTTCTCCGTCGTTCCCTTGAGCTGGGCAGTCCCCTTGTAGCGCTTTTTCCCCTGTTTGTCCAAATAGTGTACAGCAGTTTGTACTTTGGATACCCCAGCTCGTTTCCATTTGCGAAGGCGTCCTCTGTCTAGCGCTAGCAATACTTTCGTATTGCCAAACGCCAGATGGCGCTTTGGCGTTTTGGATTTGTAATGGGCCATCCACCAATTCACTTTCTGGACCTTACTGGTTTTTTGGTATACTAAGAAAAAATCATGTTTGAACTGCATGGTATGACTAACATACAAAATCACAAATCTAAGCGAAAGGCGGCATAGTCACCGCCGCATCGAAATATGCTGTTTACCACTTCTCTCCAGGCTGGGTAAAATTCCAAAAGACTTCCCGAGGGCTGCTCAACGGTCCACACCCCGTCCATTGCTGTGATCAGCAAGACCATGAGGGCTGTCCTGGAGAAAAAGGTTGAGATGAGACCAGTTGTCTTCCGGTAGATTTTTTGACCCTTGAGCATCTGGAAAAAGAAGCATCACCAGAACATCGAAAACCCATTTCGTACGGATTTCGTTTCATTTGTGTAAGAACTGCTTTGTTCATAATGGCCTTCACTATATAGAACAACTATTGGGTAAAATAATTTCCCTTTGTAAGGCTAGTCGACATCATGTCCAGAATTTCCATGCAGTCTTCTCCAGTAATATGTTACCAAGCTGTACTGAAGAGTATGCCAAATACCCGATGGCATCACATGCCATTCTGCGGGAAGTCCCGACATTCATGCGTGAGAAACTCGAACATTTCACACCCAGGTGGGATGCGAAATCACCTGGGATGCAACGGAGAACAGCAAGAATCGCGAGCCTGGGCTACATCCGAGCAAGCAGGGTATATAGTGCAGTTCAAAAAAAACATAGAATTCCCACGTATCTAATGTGTTTCCCCATTTCTGACTATAAGTTGTTTATCCCAATAGCCAGGGCCTATGATACACTTTGAATGCCAAACCCGGATTAATAAACCCCTAGGCTGTTTTTTATTGGAGTAGGTATGACTATATATTTTTTGGGGGGCATCCGATAAACCATTGTCTACTCCGAGGTTGACAGTATATACATGTACATCGGTAGTCTATTAATAGTGGTGATTAAAAACCAGTTTCCATTGTTGGAAGTACAACCCTGTAAAAGGTGCCAAGAAACCCAAATCCAGAGGAATGAGTAAAGTCCATATAGTTTGAAGACCTGTGAGATTCCTGTTTGTGGTCTAGGATGTCGAACCTCAAACTGGTGTAGTGCGAAGCTTTCATCATAGAAGATAGGTTGCCCAAGCCTGCAAAGTACTCTACCCATTGGATCTCCTGCACATAGTGCACAAATGCAATTCCATGATTCTTCGCTGAGGTGATTTGTAGAACATTTTTTGAAGACGATTTGAATATGTGTGAATTTCCTTTTTTAGTGCCTATTGACTGGTTCACCTGATGTATGTCCTCTCGCCCTGCCTGGGGTGTCTCGTATGTCCAGCAAAGCAGCAGGACACAAAGGGCAAATGCCTCCGTAGAGCAGTGGACTGGTTGGACTGTAATTGCCTACAGTGGCAATTGCAAAGCATCTTACATTGCTGTATCTACAATCGTTGGCATCCAGGTCAAATTCAATTAATTATGACATTTACATGTCAGGCCTTCGGAGCATGTAGTGCCCGAAGCCGCCAAATGAGGGAATCTAAGCATGGCATGGCTCTGGATACCACAATTTGGACTTGAAGTACCCCCGAAAATTCCAAACAGGAACAGTGCCAACATCCAAATGGATTATCACATCCTTTCGGAATTGAAATCATTGGAGGGTGCAAGATGTGAAATTAAAATGATCAGTGTTTGGCGTATACTTATAGTTGTCATACATGTTTTTCAGCATGGATGTTTCTGCTGAGCCAAACTGATCAATTTGGTTTTCCAGCTGGTTGCAAAATCGCCCAACACTAGGCACAAAAAGGATTTGATCAGATTCAAGCTTTGACAACGAAATTCACCAGATATATCAATCTAATCATGTCTGGGAAGACGTTTCTTCACCTCAAGTCTCGTCCTGTAAAGATTCCGCTTCATTTTGGGCGGAAGGGCAAAGGGCATGGCCTCAGCGCCGGCTTCCAAGGACAAAGGTCAAGATTCATATGGGGATTGGTATTGGTCTGGAGAAGTTGCTGGGCTGCATTTAGGTGAACCATGGTGATGAGGTGTCAAAATATCTCGAATTTGGTTTTGCTCAATTCTTGTTCCCGTTGGGCCAATGAAGAGATTTGATTCCCCATATATTTGATACAATAGCTGCCATACTACCCTACCATCTCTTGACCTTACAAAGATTGATCCATTTGGCCTACTGCAAGGCATTTTTGAGACACCAAAACACCAAAATCAATTTCGTCATGGGATATAATATATGTGTCATGGGATGGATTTGTCATAAGTTTCCTCGCCACGTCTCCGGGTATCCAGCCGCTCTTGGCCAGGCTATTTTCACTTCACCGCCATGTCTGTCGACCGTATTGGTGCAAAGATCGCAGGACCGGAGCATTCCACAGGGAACAAATGGGTCTTGGTTCAACCTAGGGATCTACAACCAAAGCATCACTAGACCAGCATTAAAGGAAAACAGGATTTGTATGTGTGTTCTAATAGTGTTTCTAGATTCTAAACCCAATCACCTGCACTCGCCATGCTCCGGGTTCCAAAAGCTAGATTTGCTGAATCGGAATCGGGGGCATCCTCAAAATAAAGGAGATCAAAACTGTAGTCTCTAGTATTGGAGCAATCCAAATTTTTCTGAATTTCCAGACGGCCAGACATGAACTAGTTGACTTAGTGTGGCAGGTGTTCAAGAATCAATTTCAGAGATTGCCATTGGATGCCCCCAAAATTGAAGTTCCGAAGGCCATCCAATGCCCTAAGCCAGTGTGAAGGCAAATGTGGGTGTGTTATACCCCAGCGCTGAAACACACAGTCCCTGCACACATGGCATGCACTGGATATATGGTCCAACTGTGCCCCTCCTACTTCGCCTTTCGCGACTTGTTTGAGAGGAGTGCGAAGGGCTCTTCTTCGCCTTTTTGGTTTCTGGTTCCTCTCCACGCGCGGGTTCTCTACTCTTGTTTTTCTTGCTGGGCTCTTTGTTCGTGGATGTCTTTGGCTCGGAAGTTTTCTTCCTGGATGTCTTTGGTTTCTTGTCTTTCTCAATGGAAGGATCCCAGTACCAACCATACTCATCATCATATTGCCAGTGTGGGTCACGGGCTGCATCTTGTTCCATCCACTCATCCCAACCGCCCTGGTCATTGCAACCACGCCCCGCACCTCCTCTGCCCCGGCCACGGCCTCGGCCGCGTCCACGCAGTGGTCCTTTGTTCTCAATCTGCTCCCTTCGTGTGATCTTCGCTGGCTCAGGTTCCTGGGAGGGCTGGGTTGTCAAAAAATATGAGATGTCTAGGGGTTCGAAACAGGATGAAACAGGTATATATGGGGTTACGAATTAGTGTCCATGCTGATAGCTACATTTGCGTGATCAAGTAAAATTCACCCAGCACATGTATTCAACAAATAGAAACCTGTAGATACCTGTAGAAACAGTGTTTGTTCCAAACCTCGCCTGTTCATGGTCACTCTCGGAAAACTCATCTTCTTTCTTCTTTGTCTGCTTTGTTTTCGCCATCTGGTGCTTTTCCTCTATGGCTGGTGCTTTACTACCCGAAGATGGCTCTTTTTCATTCACTTCTGAGCCATTCGGCTCTGAAACCCCTGAGTTCTTTGCCTCTTTCTGGCTTGGATCTTTGGTACTCTCCCCAACACAATGTTCCTTTTTGAGTTGGTTCTGATAGGCTTCGCGTTTGGCTGTGGCATCATGGTTGGGTGACACTACCATTTCCAAAGAGGAAGGGGCTGCGTCCAAAGTTGCATCATATGGCAAAGTATCACAGGTGTCCGTCGCAGGAGGAAAAATTCCAGGAGCGCCTCCAGTAGATAAAACCACACGCGCACAAATGGATCTCCATTCGTACCTAAGGGTATGCATGCATATACTTGATCCAGAACAGTCATAGTTTTAATGACAACCCAACTTATAATATGCATAGGACATCATAGCACCTTAGAACACATTTTGTCAGGTGTTGGAGTCTCTTCAGTCAAAACTTGGAGCCTGTATGTCCTGAGAGCGGTGGAGATCCAGCGGACATGTCCATCTTCAGTCGTTTTTGTTCCTGGATCCTGGGTCGGTTCGGGCAGTAAAGTGTGGGAGCCCAAAGTATTTGTTTGCATTGTAAGAATACCAGTCCAACAAACATAGCACTACTTAACATTCCAGATTTTTTACATACACACATCCCATGTGTAAAAATCAAACATCACAAATGCAATCGAAACTCTGTGCCAACGCTTTCATCATCTTCTTTCGCTTTTCAACCAGCTCCTCCTTACCTCACACATGTAAGAATCCGACATAGCTAAACACATGAACATTGGAGGATAGTGGAGGTGATGTATTTTTGTTATATAAATTTCAAATCACCATGATGGTTTTAAAGTAGAGCAACCTAAGGCAACCAAAGTACTGGGTCCATTTTTAGCTGCATCTTTAGAGCTAGATGGCTGCTTGGCTTCGCTATGCTGATGCGTCTTGTTGGGCTGATTGCTTTCTGAGCTCTGTGACTGCTGTGGGGGTGATTCAGGTTTGGCATCAGAAGGTTTGATTTCGGGAGTTTCATTCACATGTTCTTTGGTCTGTTTGGCTTCCTGGGGGGGACCTGTCTTTTCCTGTTCTGGCTTCTTGTCACTGTTGCCTGCACCTTCTGGGGTCCAATCGTTTGGCTTGGAAGTAGCAGAAGGGGTTGAAGCGCTTGGGGGATTGCTTGCTTGCAACTGCTGTTTTTGCTTCTCTAGCTCCTGCTGCTGCTCCTCGACATCTCCAAGCTCATCTTTGGCCTCCTCATCCCACTCGTCCTCATCTTTATCAGGTACTTCTGGTAGGTCCTGTGCTGAACCAAACCCGAAGCCCCATGAAACCCATACCCCGAAAAACGCAAAAGAGTGGACAACAACAAAACAACAAACCTGCACATACCTGCGCTAAATTAGTGTGGTTTGATTTATCAGGACACACATTATTTTTTACATTCTCCAAATTCGGACCATGCATGCACCCAGCAAAACAAACAACATATCCTCCTTCGAACCGCGTTTCTTCTTGGCCAACTCCCTCTCCACCACTGCATCGACGACCGCCTACGTTGTATGCGATGACTTGGGGTTTTCTGGATTTTCATGTATGGAACTGATGAACTCTTTTTTTTTGTGGAACTAATGCATGCCATATGGTACGTTATATATCCTTTGAAAGATGAACGAAAGAACCTTTTTTGAGTGCACAACATTGTACAACCATTTTTGACCGCACATGCAATCCAACATCGACATGCGTGGTATGCATGTATGCCCCTATCCTGCAGCATTGGGTTCAGAATGAGGACCAAGTTCTGGAAAGTTTCAACCTGAAATGCAATTGGGCATGTTTATGAAGGATTTTATTGAAATATTGCCGGCCGAAAAAGGTTGAAATGAGAAATGTGTTTGAAGGAAACTGGCAAATCAAAATGTTCAAAACAAAATGGGCAAGTAACCGTTGAGACTTCCTCTCTTCGACATTTCATCTTTGCGAATCCCAACATTTTCTTAAGCCTCCATGACGATTTCACAATTTCGTCTTGATCTTCAGGTGAAACCCCTCGCTTGTTTTTTGCGTACACCTTTTCCATTTCAGCACGCAATTCGTCGATGGGTGGAAGGGGTTTGCCATCCCTGAGACTCATCCTGGTAAGTATGGGGACCAGAAGCGAAGAACAGGAACAACAACCCTGAACATCATCTTGAACAGCTTCTGAACCGATAATGTATTGTCCATTCCTCAAACGATCCCGCACATCATCACAACCATCCCATTCATCAGCTACTCCTGAGATATCCAAAGGTTCAACATCAGCTCGCTTCGGCGGCATGAGGTCGTATGCGGTACTAGCTCTGCCCTATAAATGCCTGCGGAAACACATCAATCATGATTGTACCATTTTTTCGGCGTGTGCGTGTGTGCATGCACAACCATCCAAGTAAGCCTACATCAGATGTATATTATTAATATCATATATTATAATTAATATATATCCTACGCTTCCAAACCTTTAGAAAATGTTGGTTGAGAAGTCAGACCTCTAAAGTGCAATTGCTCCAAGTGTTATGATGCCCCATGAAGTTTGATCCCTTGATGGCCGTCAATGGCTCCAGGACCCTCGGATTCTTGGGCCCCAGACTCTATTGCACGGTGATGCGCTCGGAGAAAAACAGCTGGCCCACGCGGCCGGTTTTGGAGTGGTATCATGTGTGGTGATTCCAAAACTTCCACATCGCTTGGCTGGATTAAGATTCCTATGTTGCCTTTCAAGGAGTGGTGATTTGTGAAACATAGACCATTGTTTTCCCCAAAAGGGGTACATCCACCTATTGTAAATCCTTGTCTTAACCTATACCTGAAAGATCTCTTCATGGTCTTGGTCCAGAGATTCTTGGACCTGTGCGAGGCATCGGTCGATTCCCCTGGGTTGGAAAGGGATTATATAAACCATATAGATCTTAAATTATTTCGAATATTTCAAATAACACACCAACAAAATCACATAAATATCTTTAAACTTGGGCCCCAGTGGTAAACCCGAGGTTTCGGGAACAAACCCGATGTTTGGCCTATAGATGCTTCCAAACACGAGGTCTGACTTCTCAACCTACATTTTTCTAGGGTTTAGAAGCTTAGGGTATATATATATATATTAACCATATAACCATATATCATACCCATGGCTTCTTTACATCAAGTAACGTCCAGTGATGAATCATGATGAATCCCTAGGTGAGACTGTGAGAGCCGAGACTGCGCGCCTGGATTCTCTGCAAAGAATCGGACAAGGATTTGCCGAAGTGATCCACCTGCGCCTGTCAACGTGATGCAAACTGAAGGAATTGGAAAGCATCAAAAATAGAGAAACATAGGGAAACATAGGGAAAACTGTCTGGGCAATTTCTGGTGAGCTTAGCTCAGATACTTTGTGAAAAAAAGGCACCATGTGACATATCCCTCCATTTCAATCTATATCACCTATCAATCTAGCAGTTAAGCTTTGGACCAGTGACGAGCATGCAGGCCCCGTAAACTGCAGCTGGACTGGGAGACTGGGAGGTTTGGGGTTGGGTTGACGACCGTTCTGCGCATCCCAAGAATCGACTAGTGGTTAAGAACCCATATGGTTCCCATATACGCATGCACTTGTGGCTAAGAATCCATGTGTATATTCTTATATACACACATAAATACATGGGATAGATATATAATGATATATAGGAATAGATTATATATTATGATATAGTTATTATATTACTGTATAAAATTGATAACAGGTCACCAGTAGCCACTGCTTAAGCATCTTAAGCCTGGTATGATCCGAGTGCCCCTCGAATCCGCCTTGGCGTTGAAAATCATGTCCCGGTAGAACGTGTCCAGCTGTGCACCTGGAGCTGTGGATTTTCCTCATGGTTTTCCGTTCGGACGATATTCATGGTGGGTAAACTCCACATTAGGGTACCGGGTAAACCATGCATGGTAAAGAATTGGAAGGGGGTTCCCAGCCCCATCCAAAATTGTCAAGCAGTTGGGATTTCACCTTTGAATCACCTTTGAACAGGGTATATACAAATCAAATCAATTTAAATCATATTAAAACATATATTATTTTGGCTAAATCATCGATACAAGAGTTTGTCAAAACAATCCGACAACATCCATGCTAAACGACTCTGCAACAAACTGTGTCAACAACTACGTATTCTCAGCAAAGCCAAAAAAATGGGAACAGCCAAAGAGAGGAAATCTGCTGCGTCTGCCGGAGGCGTAGTGCCTCAAAACTTCTGGTAATTAAATCGACATCAGTTGGTGGATGGTTCAGCAATACTTGGTTTTCAGATTCAACCGCTGAATTTTGGAATGTTCTCCAAATGTCAATGGATTGGTTTAAGGGAAAATCTTAACCGGAAACCATCAATTTTTCCAAAAAAAATAGGGGGTTTTCCGTCGTAAATGTTCCCTTAAACCAATCCATTGAAAATGAGCCACTGGCATTTTGTTACCGCCAATGAAACCTGGCATGGACATGATTCCCCTTTGAACACCAAGCAGCCCTAGCAGCTCAAGTACCTGTTAGCAAGGTTGATCCTAACGATATCCCCATAACATGTTACTAAACCTTAGATGATGAATGATGATGATGGTCAAAACTGACATTTGATTTGTCATAGGTGACTAACCAGTATTGACAAGTATGCTTAAATCACAAGTGTTGAAAAACTGTTGAATCACCATGTTCTGGTGAAATCAAAGCTTTAATAATCTTGAATGGTCAAATCCCACGCAAGTTTATACACGACTTTTTCTCCACATTCTAGTTGCAAAACAAAAATCCATTGTTAGATGGTGAAATCCAATATGTTGAAACATTTTCATGAATAAATCAGAACATTTTTCAGCATATTTCTCAATATAATTCCAAGCCGAGGCACCAGGGTCACCAGTGTCCCGGCTCAGCAGTTCTAAGCGTTGCATCTGTTCAACCTCGAGGTCACCAGCATGTGCTACTCCAGGATGGCTACATACTACAAGTATATACGTCTTTCTATGATACATGTTTATTATTATATATATATATATATCACATAATAGTGTATTAATATATGATATAGTATGTGTATGTTTACTTTCTCAGGATAATGTGGTTTCATAACCACTAAGTTATGACAGAACAATTGAGTTTATGGCTAATTTTTTGAACTGAAACACCTGGCATCACCTCAGTCATCGCCGTTGGGGATCCCGAAAACCATTCCGAGACCAGGGTCTGGGTGCTGAACGCCCAATACCTGGAGGGTTCCATATCATAGGGTCTTGTATCTCTCGTTGACCCTCACTTGACCCATAAAAAACCGCTGCCAAAACATTGAACTATTGCCGTCAATACCAAGTTCTATGATGTTTTGAAATTAAGGTTTTGTACCTTAACCCGTTTCGCCACCTGTTCCTGCCGTTGCTCCGATGAAAATGCGGCTGCCAGCACCTTGGCTTGGCAGCTGGGAAAATCGTCCTGAATCTTCTGGATCTGTAACCTGCAGTCTGCCGGTCATCGTGTGTTGGAGATCGCTGGAAAGTAGTGGACATCTGTCATTTTGACGATTTGTTTCACCAAAAACAATCAAAAACAAATGGGTTTATCCTTGTAGAAAAATCTGGCAAAGTATGGTAAAGTCCTGATTTTTGGGTGAATTTTGCCCAGAGTACATCAAGCAATGGCCAATTTTGTCTGCATAGATCCATGGCATTCCATGGCTAAGCTTAGATTCTGAATGAACAGAACATGGAAGATGTCTAGATCCACGGCAGTTTTTCCAAACACCACCTGGATCTAGAACCTACACTTCGGGTTAAAGCCTTGGATCTAGAATCCCCATAGGGCCTCGAATGTTTAAGGCATTTGACCGGAAACACAAACGACAAGAACCCACTTTTTGTACTGGTTCTGACTGACTGGTAGTTTGCATCCATCCTAAAACATATGAGATATACGACTCATTCGTTCCAGATCATCATCCCAACATTTATGGGAACAAAAAACATATTTGAACCACCAACCAGACTGGAACACCTGCTTTCCCACGGTCTTTTGATCTGCCAAAACCAATCAATGCTGAGAAGATACTGCTACCAATTTTATAGCGCATGGGTCAACACAATCTGTTGCTGATTGGTGGTTCCAACCCTACAACAGAATATAAGTCGTTGGTGGTAATCATCTCAATATGGGTCATCATCTTCAAACCCGAAGGGAGGAACCCAAAAAAATCGACCACTCCAGAGTCTAATGAAAACATCAGCCAGCAGCAGATACTGCAGGAAGATCTCGATGTCCTTATTTCGCACGCACGCAGCCCGCAATGGAGCACCATCGTTGGAGTGGCGGATGTCGACTAAACTAACAGGTACCCACGGTTAGTTTGTTGTCCCGGCTGATTCTTCTTGAGTCGGTGTGTCTATTTTCTTTCTCATAAGACATGGACATATTCCCCGTTGTAGAATCTCTCCTGGAACCCTGCAAACACAAGGCAGGGCTCGCCATGCAATCATTTTGGCAGATCGTTGTCATCCTCTATGGATGAGTATGATTCAAACATATCATGAACATGTATATAATAACATTGCATGTGTTTTGTTTCAAGGATGTGTTTATCTATACATAAATAACACATAATACATGTATATACGTATATATATATATACATATGAATATACATGGATATGGCTACAGCGAATGCATATACTGTAGGATAGATATAGAACTTGCACATCAATTTTAACCATGCATTGTAACTTAAAGAACTATAGCAAGATCTCTCGCATCTTGACGTTCAAGGTACAGGAACCCAAAAACATAACAGGATACAGAAAATCTAGCAGCCTCCTTAGTAACAGGCATGATTGATGCATTCTGTGAGCTTATAGCCTCCTTAAACTTTCCTTGATTGGTTTGTTTTTTCCTTGGATTTTATTTTCCTTTGTTTCTCCCTTGGAAACCAAACAAAACCAAAGGAAAACAAAGGAAACCACAGGAAAACCATAGAATCCACCCAGCCCCAAACCAAAGAAAATCAAAGGAAACCGAAGGAAACCGAAGGAAACCGGAGGAAACGAAAGCAAATCAAAGGATACCCTGCTGTGAAGAATGCATGTTCCAGTGATGTTACTAAAGAGTTCCTATGAGAGGTCTTGTATAAGAAGATCGGGTGTGGTTGAAAATTGATAAATATGGAGCATCCCCAATCCAGCATTTTTTCAAACCACATGTTTCCAATTTTAACCACAAGTGGCATACCACACTTTTGAGAAAAAACACATGATCAATCATGATCATGTGACTGTTACTGAAAATCATCTCCTGGCTTTCAACTGGCCTCTGTATGAAAATCGGAGGCCTCCAAAAGTTTAGCCTGCAGTAAAACAAACATAACAATGGAAATAGTCCATTTATAGACAATTAACTTATTAAACATGGTGATTCTCAATAACACATATATGATGGTTTACCAAGGGGTACACGTATCATTTTTTTCGACGCGAATTTGAGGGTGCACCCCATTTTCAAACATTTTGTTTATCAAAATAGTATCCATATTTATATAATGGTTGGAAAGTGCATTACATCCCATTGAATTCTATATAAATAGATTTAAATTGTGATTTCCTTGTAGTTTTACTATCAAGCATGTTTTGCAATAGTGATAATATCCCATCCCATCCTCCCAAGAGGAAAGTGCTTGGGTATACCATTGCTATACCCATCAATATAACTTATAGCGCATCACTACAATCAGCATAAAACTATATCCATCTATATCCCATTTCTAGTAAATTCTACCCTATATCCCAATGTTATGGCCTTGAAATTCCTATGGTTAAACGCATCAAAGGTGACATCAACTGCCGAGAACGCCATCCGCTGCCCATATCGCCAAGCCGCAGTCGGTGCCGCCGCGTCCACCAGCTGCTGATGCTCTCGTAGCCAGTCACACACTGGCCGCGACGAGGCCTGGCGGTGTAGATCGATACATATCCAGATATGATACCCTCTGGTAAACTAACATAACTATGGAAAATCACCATTTTAATGGGTAAATCCACTATAAATGGACATGTTCAATAGCTATGTTAGTTTACCAGAGGGTATATCTATCCATCTATATATAGAGGTATACATATTTAGAGGCTTAGATGTACACCAATGGACATGTTTACCTATCCACATATCTATGATATATAGATATGTGTATATAATCATATTTATATATATATGGATGTTTCCTAAAATAGGGGTACCCCAATCATCCAAAATCAGACTACTTTAGTATTGAAACCCATGGTTTTGGGGTACCCCATTTTAGGAAACCTCCATATAGACTTATACTTATAGCTACTTTAATATACATACACCAAGAACTAACCAATCAACAGCACCCTCGCGGACTCGGATTCGCCAGCACCAAGCCCTGGCGCCATCGGGGCCTCAATCTCTTCTTGGGATCGATGCACCTCGCAGGGAATGACCAGAAAACAGACAGAGATCAACTGGAAATTAGGAAATATGAAATAATATAAAGATATCATATCTATATGAAAATATAAAGATTGTCAACTGGAAAAATATATATATATATATATGGGCATATGCTATAAAATTGCATAAATATATCAAGAGTATCTATACCATCCTGGCTTTTCCAGTCCGAAATGCTCCTTGGTGCTGGATTCTGTACGAACATGTCCCCCACAAAATAATCCACATCATCTGTAGGCAAATATATCATACGTGGAGCCGAAAAGGGACGAGAAAATGTGTGGCCTCCACACTGGTTGATACCTAGAAGTACCTTGATTGACTATAGACATCTATAGACTATAGACTATGGTCAATCTTACGGTTTATTTGCTCATGGATGCATGTAGAGTTGATTGGTGAAAATTAATAGTTTACCATAGTTTACCAATGTAATAATTGAAAATGGTGATTTTCTGTAGCTATGTTAAATTTCATAATTATCAGAGGGTACTTCTGTGATTCTGTGATGTAGTTTTCACTCCTGAAACGGAGAAACACCAGCTTTCTCGGATCATCCTTTGATGCCCACGACATCTCAGGGGCCTTAAATTTGCCAATCTTACCCTGCAACAAAATAGATAATTCTTAGTTGGTTAGTAAGTAAATTATCCCATACCATCCAACACTAAAGGATTCGCTTCTACCCATCCAGTTGATTGACCTAGTATTTCTATCTTCCCAGCTTTCTTGTCTTCCCAGCTTTCTTGTTTGGTAGCTGATCCCCCAAAGTCTTCCACCATGGCACTAGTTCTTGCAGTCGATCGTGACATCCGCCATTGAGATCCTGGTGCGGCATCGCATGGTCCAAAACATGACATGGTCACTCCGTGAACGACGGGTACCTGGCGAGCTAGGGCCACATCCAAATGTACAGTGATTATCATTTAATATAAATTCTAGTAAATTCTCATTTATAATATAAATTATGCGTCAATCCGCCACCGAAAGGTGCCGGGCTGTAACAAAAAAGTGTCGAGCCAGAGGAGTCTGTCCCCATCTCCAGAGAGTAGATGAGGTACCAGTAAACTAACAAGACCATCAGGTGGACAATCCACTATCTGTAGATCATTTTCGGACCAGAACCCATGGCTTTTCCAGAGCTATGTTTGTTCATCCTAGGGAAGTATCATATGTAAGATGCTGGAAACATTTTTCTATGAAATTTTGGTCAACAACTCTTGTACCGCGGTATCGGTCCTTTTTCAGGGTGACACATTCCAGGATCAAAATCCCTTGCACCGTATGCACTTCCTGTCAACGGTGGCCAGGTAGAGGGATGAGAAATCATCCATTGCACATGGGAGAAACATGAAAGAAAATATGTAGACAAAATAATCTGCCCAAAGTTGGCTTTGATATCATTGAAATGTGTGTGTGTGTCTGTATATATATACAGTATATATATATATATGCATATAATTATATAAAATTATATAAACAAATACACACACACATTTCAATCACACTGCCAGGTGGTTTGGGGTCCAATCATCTCCTGCCATGTCTGATTCCAAAGTTTCAAAATCACTTGCCAATTGGCCGAAATGATTTTCTTTAAAATCAATAATTGGTGAGCTGACATTTTCTCCACTTCATCAACCCCAGGGATCCAGATGCAGCATAAAACCCCAGGTATCCGAGGCTACGTTGTGAAGCCTATGAAGCGCAGGTTGGTCGTTTAAATTCCTCATAGGCCACAGCTTGTGCCCTAATGTTTCTCACCGAGGTGGCAAAATCAAAGTTTTTGCGGGGCAAACAACAAACGTGTTTTGTATTCATTTGGGTCTTTCTGGGAATGGGGTATACCTTGACATGGATTCTTAGCCAAAATTTGGGATACCATAGTCTCAGACACACCAAGTCGTAAAGTGTAGGTCATTTTCCTCAAGAAACAAATGCGGGTTAAACTGAACAATGTGTATTGTGCAAGTCCGTCATTGTAAAATATGTGTGTCCATCTTTGAAAGCAAACTGTTCATACTTGGTTCTGGCTAATCATGTTCATCAAAAACAATGCTGTTAATGTAGTATCATATTATAATGTTGTTTTTTTAAACAAAAGCTAAACATTGTATGTACAACTGTACTTTTTCTATACCACTAGTGTCTATTGTCACAAAAATGATATTTGGTTATATCATGTTATATCTACCAATAGTTATAAACAATGGTATATATATACATATATAGTATTACAATGTATTACATCATATTTACAATTACTATAAACTATCATCAACTATCATTATTATACCACTATTGTTCATCCTTTATCTACCGTTCTTGTTTTCGACGTTTCGCCCGGCGCCTGTATCTCCTTTACCGCCTTCATTGTCTCGCCCAAGGCAAGCATCTGAGACGCCAACTCCTTGCGTTGTGATGGACGGGTTCAAGGGGAATATCATGGTTCACGTCTACAAGGTGGAGCCCTCAAAGGATAGCTAAGTTGGTGTTTAACTTGATTAACTACTAAAGTTATAGGATCTATAGTGATTATGACTCGAAACTACTCGGATATATGGATTTTATGGTGATTATGACTAGAACATCTAGAATGAAGAATTGGGATGATAATCCAAACTTGGAACTGGGGCATTGGCTTATCTGTTGTGGTCCTAAAATTTTGCGGCATTCATCTAAAATCATCTATCATCCTACTCATCTAATTCTGGACAGATAGATACTGTCTGTATTTTTGTTTAACGAAATATCTTTGAATTCAATGGTAGATTCGGTATAGATATATCAGTAGTTGGATGGCCGAACACCAACCGTCTTATGGCTCGGGGGGTCCTCTTTAGAGTCGGAACTATGCAACTGTGACTTTTTTCAGGGGAACCCGGGGAACCCGGGGAACCCATTCCTCTATCTGGGCACAAAGAAGCCATGTCCAAAACATGCCAGGAATATACCAATGTTTGTAACATTTCGGAGATGATGACCCATCCTATGAACCATTCTGTGGCGGAGATATCTGTGGCCTCGGCCGCTTCCTAAAGCCCATGATTCTTGGTGAAACCAAAGTTTTCGCTCCAAACAATGCCGAAGGTGTTTAGATCTCGTCCACACCCAATCCCAAATACGCCGGTGCTGGGAGATTGAACAACAAGTCTATGATGAATGCTCCCAGCACTCCAGATGCCAATTTCCACCTCTTGTGGCTATCATGAAGCCACAGTGAGTCCATGTGAGTCCCAGAAAAAGCCTTGCCTGGTGAAATCAACATTGATTGTTCCTGCCCAACTTCTCTTAAAAATCCAGACTTCCTGGTGTTTAAAATTAAATCCGATAAAAGTCACCATTAAAACCACCATGAAAAATGCCCATGTTAGCATCATCAAATCACCATTAAATTCCAAGTTGTGTTGCTCAAATCCCGGAAATCGTTGCTGCCTCCAGGGGCTCAGCCTCAACAGTCAAGGTCAAGGCGTCGCAATAGTTTTGCACCAAGACCTGGCCAGGGCGCTCAGATGAATTTGGATATCACCATGACATATTAGTGTTAATGTACATCATGTACATTGTACTAGTGTAAATATATATATATATAAATACATAATTATGTATATATATATATATATCCCATACATGTTGATGTCCTTCAGCTTTTTTTTCCCCACCTGCAGCTGCTCCTCGATCGACTTCAACACCTCTGAGGCCAGGTTCAAACGATCCAGCAGCGCCATCAACGCCTTTTGCGACGGCTCCTGGGCAGAGAAATGCGTGTTTTTTCTTTGAAAAGATGACTGGTTTTCCAAACATGGCCTGAGTTGACTTTGGATGATTTATATTGATGTATAGATGTGAATATATCAACATATATAGAGAGGTGAGTTGATTTAGGATGATTTACGTTACGGATTTCAAACACCTTTAGATCTGAGATCTTGATAGTAAAACACTGGAAAGACATGTCTAGCAGGCCATGATTATGATAGATGTTTAGCAAGCTATGAGAGATTTCTTTACATCTGACATGTGGTCAACAAAATCAGAACCATGAGCGAATTCACAACAAAAAACCTGGGTGGCTCCCAAAAATATGTTGCAGGTGCGATCCAGCTTCAGAAGTGTACTGGGTTTTGTTCACTCCACTCCTAACATGACCCTTGCGCTGACAACCCCCAGAAGAATGACAAAAACACATGTCCAACAGGATTTACATGTTACATGACTACATACAACATCATATAAGTACTAGAACCCATACGATAATCTCTTCCAACAAGTGAATGACTGCATCTCTCAATTGGACAAGGGAAGGTCTTCATCATTTCCTTCACGACATCTCACGACTCGCACCTCTATGTATCTAATCACCAGTTCAGTCAGGTCATGATTAGAATTTACAAGACAAGAAAGGAAACTCCATCCATCCATTTATCTCCACTCGTGTCTATGTTATACAGTTATACACATGTGAATGTTTATAATATATATATGGCGGTTGATCTAAATTATTTCATCCAGAAACGGCGATTCTTCGCAAACTACAATTCTACTCTCGCGAAACTGTGGCAAACTCCACGTGCTGCTTTTGATTCTCATGCGGTGACTCTGCCAAACAAGGATAAACATGGCCGGATCAAACGTGGCATGCATCTTATGAAAACTCATCTCACTTGATTAGTGAGGCTATACAAGTCAACATACTTAAAAAAAGGGTAATATAATATATGGTCTTTTTTAATGGGTAAATTTAGGACAATTTAGGCTTGTGTATCTTATCTGGTCCCTAGGAAGGCAAGGAGGTATGCTTGTTCCGATGTTCCAATGTTGAAATGAGAAGCTTATGGACAGTACATACAATATACATGGCTAAACTATAAACAATTTGCTAGCCTGAAAATAGCTGACTTGTGGCCACTTGTGGATGATTCATGATTATTCCCCTTACTAACAAAACGCACAGACACCCCGTGTCGCCCAACATCACTTTTAGGCTTCCAAGGCTTTAGGGTTTAGAATTGGAGTTTCCAGGTTTATGTGTTTAGGGTTTGAAATTTGTTAGGGTTCAGGACGGCTTGTGCAAGGACGCACAGGTCCCATACCTGTGCTTTTCAGGAGTGCCTCGGGCAAGATGCCAGTGATGTCTCAGTGAGGTCACTGTGATTCATCCAAATTATGAATCATCATATACTCAGTATATCTCACTAAAACCTGCATGTGTAAAAAATGTCCAATTGCCATGTTTGGCTATTAAAGGGTTCTTGGACTTGGTGACCTATCCAATAGGTAACGGGAACATGAGGGTGTATGAACATATACAGGGCCTCCCAGTTAGGTTTGTTGGTTTAGAACCCCCAAGAACGAGTTCGTTATAGGTCTCATAAACCGGAGTGAAATAGGAATTAAATATGTTCACCAACTTAGCTATCCTAGATCAGCTATAAATCCCATTAATTTCCCATTTTCCTATGGTTTCCTATAGGCTTTCCTATAGTCATACCATATAGCAGAGCCAGTCCTCCTCCAGGACGTCGCGAGAGAGTTCATAGCAGGGCCAGTGCCTTTCATGGACTAGCGTTGGTTTTGAGAAAAACTCTTGGATTTCTGGTTTATATGTGTATATAATTGTATATATATAATATATTGTACAGCTGACTGGGTTTATAAAGCAACAAACACAACTGAGGGACCACTTTGTGGCTCTGTCGGACTGCGAACACCTATGATTACCATATTTGAGGGAATATCCATTCACCAGCGATTTCTACGGTACCTAAGCCTAGGGTACCCCGGGTTTCTACATAGATCCTGGACCCGCCAACCAGCCAAAGTTGAGCACATGGCATCAATATGTCTCCAAGGCTTGTGGGGAAAAACAATCACAATCCTGGTCGTTACAGGATGTACATATTTGGGGGGTTCCATAAATGGGGGTACCCCAACATGGATGGGTTCATAAGGGAAAATGCTACTAACATAGATGATTTGGGGGTACCCCTATTTCAGGAAACCCCATATTAGCAGATACTGCTGGTCAAATAGATCTGATGGTGTGCGTCCTTGGTCGGTTCGGTTTGTCTAGACAGATCGGTCACATCTCAGTTTTTATCATGTTCCCTGCAAACAGTTCACTGGAAATTAATCAGCAAACATGTTCGCCGCAACCTGGACGTTTGCCCGGAGTTGATGTCCGCCTTCCTGATTTTGATCCCTCATGAAGATAAAGTTGATGTTATTACCCCATTCAACATAGTGGTCATAGGGGGTGGCGAATTTTGATCCCTCATGAAGATAAAGTTGATGTTATTTCCCCAATCAACATATTGTTATGAGGAGGTGGCAAATTGTGATCCGTCATGAAGATAAAGTTGATGTTATTATCCCATTCAACAGCGGTCATAGGGAGTCGCAAATTTTAATCCCTCATGAAGAGAAAGTTGATGTTATTATCCCAATCAACGTATTGTTCAGAGGGGGTGGTGAATTGTGATCCCTCATGAAGATAAAGTTGATGTTATTTCCCCAATCAACATATTCTTCTGTTATGTCACAATCATGAGTCTGGGCGAACGTTAAGGTTGCGGACAACATGTTTAAGTAATCCGTTTCTGCCAAATCATTTGGGTTGCTGTTGGTTTCCGGCTCCAAACAAAAGCACCGTGTTGCTATATTCTAGATCTTACTTCATTGAACGTATAGAAATTTCAATCACCAGGTTTCATTACCGGGCTTGAATTTCGCGGCTTAACTCCAAATGTTCAAGTGTGAATTACCATGTTTTTTCCTGGTTCCTAGCCCCACTCTCGAAGGTGAACACCTTTCAATCCCCATGAAGTCCCGAAGTCCACATATATGGCCCTTAACAGTTATAAATGGGATTATAGCTCAAGCAAGCAAGGTTATACATCACCTAAATGAGTTTTTTTTTCCAGTTATCACTGTTAAGGGTAACTGTAGTGCTTATGATCATCATGTTCCAAGGAAAATCCACATATTTTCCTTATTCCTGTTGGTTATATGGAGGTTTCCTAAAATATGGGTGCCCCAAAATCATCCATTTATAGATGGATGTTCCGTGTTTATTTCACCATCCATATTTTTTTTGGTACCCCCATTTTAGGAAACCTCCATATGTGGTTATGATCATCATGTTTCAATCTAAAGCCGTTGAGAAATCCCCACTTTTTCAATGACGAACTCCGGAACTCAGCCGAGCTTCGGTGACTCTGAGTGCGACTCGGAAAAAAAACCGTTGGCTGTAGCCACCTGAAGGTACTGGCCATGGCTACAACATGCAAAAACCATGGGAAAATGGTGATAACCATAGGAAAACCATTGGAAAACCATACGTAAATGGTGATTTAACTAACAACGACGGTGAGATGTTCGGGGAATTATAGCAACAGTAGGGACTTAATACTCCCAACTGTCTCTAGGTCACCTCCTATGGCACCATGCAAGTGTTTCAGGGTTATACAATGTTATACATATATAATCATATATACATACGTTAACATATACAATGTATATCCATGTATATATAATATGTATTTATCAGCCAATGTTCGTTGGTGAATCTCCGCAGTTTTACAGCTTGATCTCCCTTCGGATCTACCCCACAGGTGGTCTGATTTCCTTCGGTTTTGGAGGAAGGACACCAAAAAAGAAGGTGAAAGTTATAAGGTACATATCGTCTACAACATCTGCAACATCCTGGTTTCAAACTGTTCTATATGTTCAACATTATTTGTGAATCTTCTTGGGGACCTATATCCATGGCTAAGTTGGATATGTTTATTCCCAGCAGATTAGTCCATGTTTCCCTGCAAAACAAAGAAGCAACTAATTTACCCAATGCTCACACCTAGTTGTGGCGACATAGATTTTAGCAACCCAACCGAAAGATAGAACAGTAATTTGGTAGGACTTTGTTATAAACACTATTATTGTAGGACTAGTGTACTATTTATATCACTATTCAGATAAATATATGTACTATAAAAGTACTATAATTGAATATAGAACATACATATTTATATCACTATTGTACTTTGGTAGGACTGAAAACTTTTTGGCATCTGGATCGTTGCTATACCGTGCCCCCGGAATATCTAACTCGCCTTCGGCCATATGGTCATGATCAATCCATATATGCCATGAATATTATATTATTAACATTTATATCCAAAGAATTCCTAAGATTTAATACATTAACAAATATGATTGGCATATATATATATGTGTATATATATAGTGTGTTTTCTCTATGGATTTTCCCCTCGTGATTTCCCAGTTGCCTCGGACCGGCCAAGGGCCAAGTGGCTTGACGGTATAACAGCAAGGAACGACAGCATGAAGGCATCCTGAAGCACCATGGGCCATGGCAAAGAGTGTGAAACATGGTCCTTTTTTTCGTTGGAGAATGCTGAGAATGCATCATTTCAGATCATGTCCAGGTCTTCAACTGATGGATCTATTCCTTTTTGGTGCTATAAAGATCTATATAAAGGCTATAATATGGTATAATCATGGGATTCCCAATGGGAGATACTGGGATTCACAACAAAAATCAGGCTTTCTCCCTGGCCCAGGAAAACAAAAACCATGGAAATATGGCGAAATATGGGTACCCTCTGGTAAACATACAAAAAGTTATTGAAAATGGCCATAGAAAACGTGGATTTACCCATTAATAGCATGGTGATTTTCCATCGTTTTTTGTATGTTTACCAGAGGGTTTACCCCACTGTGGCTATGATTCACCCATGCAAAGCCTGGTTGATGAATTATTAAAGGGGGTTACCCTCGAACCAAACAAATGAGATGTTACCATCACAATTTAATCCCTCAAAATAAAAACACAACGCTTACGCAATATTCAGCCCGGGTTGACACTAGGATGCATTCCCAACATCTTAATCACCAAGGATCCAATGTTCGTTGACAGTAAAACGTGCTTGAGACCACCAACGTGCGTATGTTTGATTACAAAAATGCACATCAATATACCTGCCCTTTACACAATGATACTGCAAAAGGCATTATCAACAATAGTATATATATATATATCATATATCCGTTGATGATAATGCCTTCCCTTTACTATTTTAAATAGCAAATACCCCTATAGAAAACATGGCTTTCGGATCTATTGATTTTAGCGTGGGCGCCGGGTGATGCGCCCCTGTCCCAATCAAATGACTTTTTAAGTTAAAAAAAAAAACAACCCATTTACATATATATATATATATACTGGTTGGTGGTGTCAACCCCTCTGAAAAAATATGAGTTCGTCAATGGGAAGGATTATCCCATATATATATATATATACATATGTGTAATATATATATATGTATATATATATATGTATATATATGTATATATATGGAAAAATAAAACATGTTCCAAACCACCAACCAGTATATTATATATATATGTATTTGATAGACATAATATTAATAGTGTATATAAACGATTTATGATCTTATACATTGTCCTGCTGATGTGGCACCTGTCCTGAGAGACTGCAGGCTGTTGATGTTGCTGGAGATGGCTTGAAGAATCCATCTCAGAATGTCCTGCCGACAGGCGGTGTCAACGCGTAAGGACCTATAAAAAACGGCCAATCTTGAACGCCGGAACGCCCTGTAAAAAAAAACAAGTTTAACTGCTCTATAATCTATGTATATCTATATAAATATCCACATGTAACTTAAGATCTGTAAACAATGTACAGATATGCCCATATATGGCATAGAATGACGTTGTCTTTAACTACCCATGCAGCCGGTTTTCTACTACTACGTATGTTTGTTGCTCAGTCAACTCCCATATGGCGATGAGAAAACCAGCATTTCTGTCCTTCCCAGAATTGGAAGGACAATCGGCAGGAACCGTCCCTATCTTTGGAGTACGTAAGAACCATGACTTTCTGCAAAGTGTCCCGCAAACCGAACCATTGAACCAAGAAATAGTTCAGACTGAAAGATAGATTGACTGGGGAAGTTCCAGGTATGTTACACGTTTTTTCAATACGATATATACCATTATACCACTATATGATATTATGTCTACATATTTTACAATATATATATATATATGAGCAATATCCTTTACATCTCAGTAGTTACTATTATTGGTTATCGTTTTGTTGGGGTGCATATTGCTTTCCAGTATTTTGTGCCATTATCGCTTTTGGGGGTGCACATCTCTGACAGAAGTTCTTCTATGTGCTTCTGCAACACTACAGTGGTCTTCAACCATTTTGACCGTAACTAATATATATATATATATATATATAGTTATATAGTTATATAGTTATATATATATATTTGTATAATAACTATGTGATAGTATATGTCTACAATATGTTATGATAGACAAACATGCCGAAAAATCATTTATAACTGTGTACACTATGTGAGTAGCATTTCCTGTAATTATATAATTACTATTGTTTTAGGTATTACTACGTACCGTACTATATACACATACATTATATATCAATAAATAAAGGGATCCTTGACGAGCATTGTTCGCTGTCTAGTCACGGAAAGCTGAGGCTGTATCTCCACGTTTACAGACCTTTTTGTGATGTATTTTGAAAGCGAACCTACTTCCCGTTGAACATTTTCCCTACCCTATGTGTGACAATTTGCATTGATTCTCTGGCTAGTGTTAATCTTTCTGCAACCAGTACTGTACACATTCTACCAAGCCACTCTATTGCAAAAATGAAACCTGAAAGTAGTGCTGTAGTGCAAGAAACAACTTTTCATCTTGGTGAGTTTGTTCATTGCTAGACAAAGACACTGAAATATCACAGGGAAACATTCCCAAATCAAGGATACAACGTGGGGGAGAAGTACTGCATAATGGATCTGTATCTATTGAGAAGTTTCGCCACAGTTCACCCTGGTTTCTTTGGTCAATGCTGAGGGTGAATATATTTTATGCAAAACATCATCCGCAAATCTGCTTGAAAGTACTGGGCTGGTTGAATTCCTGGTTGCTGAGAAAAAAAATCCATCCTTTTGATCTGATTATGTTTATTAACACTGGTTCATCCCAACTTTTCACTGGAATCCCTGGTTTTGATGGTTGATATGCACTAGTCACCCAGTCACCCGGTGTCACCCAGTCACATCCTCCGTCCCCGGCGTCGCCGCCAGCCGCGGCAAGTTCAACGTGCCGCTGCCGGCACGGGCGCGGCGCGGCCAAAGGCGGAGGTCGACTCCTGTGGTGAGCTCCAACTGAAAGACCAGGTCCTGAGTGGAAAGAGATACCCTCTGGTAATTTAACATAGCTATAACATAGCTATGGAAAATCACAATTTTCAATGGGTAAATCCACTATAAATAGCCATTTTCAATAGCTATGTTAAATTACCAGAGGGTAATGATAATTAACCAGCTGACTGTGGATGGAAGAAATTTCAGCAGGAAAAATAAGCCCAAAGAAAATCCCCAACAGCAACAACTACATGAAAAAGTCAACACATGTTTGTTGGAATGATGTTTGAGAGCTGTTTCAGATAAACCGAGATAAGACCATCTGTCGGGAACAACAAAAACTTTGTTTGGACACCTGTGCCTGGACACCTTGCTTGCAAACCTGTTCCAGGGAGCTTTGCTTGGGAACCCTTGCTTGGTAACCTTGCTTGCAAACCTGCTCTTGGGAACCTGTTCCTGTGAACCTTGCCTGGGAACCTTGCTTGGGAACCTGCTCTTGAGAACCTTGCTTGGGAACCTCTTCGTGGGAACCTTTGGGAATCTTTGGGAACCTGTTCCTGGGAACTTTGCTTGGGAACCTTTGGGAACCTGTTCTTGGAAACCTTGCTTGGGAACCTCTTCCTGGGAACCTTTGGGAACCTGGCTTGGGAACTTGGCTTGGGAACCGGTCTTGGGAACCTTGCTTGGGAACCCCTTCCTGGGAACCTGGGAACTTTGGCAATCCGGATTTTGGCTGCTCCGACCTGCTCCGGGACCTTTACTATCGATATAGCTACTCAAACATGGCTAGCTGGAAAATCCATCATATGTATAGATGATTATAGATGTGTTTTCTCAGTTATAAGTTATAAACCTCCATTTATAGGGGATTTTCCAGCTGCCACGTTTGGCCACAGGCTAACATCATGTAGTCATCAACCACGCATCATTCATCACCTTTATGCCACTTTATGATACTTTATGCCCATATGTTTGATGGTCAAATATGTCAAACCCATCAAACCCATTAAATATTTGAGGTGCTTTCCGTGCTTTCCATACTGTACATGACCAGAGGGTCTCATCTATGAATCCTTTGCCCAACAACTCCACAACTCCCGGACCGCCGTCGACCAAATCGCTCTCCAAGGTGCCCGCAACTCCCGGCGATGTGCAGAGATGCGCCGGCGCACGGGTTCCTCGCTCCTGATGGAACCGCCAGGGCCAGCGAGATGGAAAGGCTGAACCATGTAGAAATACAAGACATATAGTGAATATCTAAATAATTATATATATATATATACATTGACATATACATATATATATATGATTATTAAAAAACTAAGATGTTATAATGTTATATGGTGTATAATATATAATATATTATGATGTGGCAATGAATGGATATAAGGATTATACAATGGCAATTTTTATGGGGAGTTCATGGGAAATTAAGCAACACAAAAGGGGATTTGAGATGATTTCACGGTGTTGAATTGCTCTTAACTTCACCAACAAACATAACTGGTGAATACTGGTGACAATTGGGATTTAACCAACAAACATGCGGATAACATGGCATATTCTATGAGAGATATAATGGAATATATTATTATTATTATTATCATTATTATTATATATATATATGTAAATAGGTACTCAAACATGGTTTGCAAGAAAATCCACCCACGTGATGTAGTTCGATGCTTGTCCGATTAAAACATCCCTTTATCCGGGATTTCCCGTTACGGGTGGGACTGTCTGAAAATATATTAAAGAGAAAATTGTGCTTTGAAGCAGTTGTTCTGGGGGTACCCTATTTCAGACAAACCCAATTTTGGAATGTTTAACCCAAAACATAAGATTCATGCTGGTAAATTGTCGTGAATGTCTGGTGTTTAACAATTTGGTGGTGGATTGGTGGATAACACTTGCCAACATTTAACCCACACACGTCATGAAGGTAGACATATCACTATTATACATGGAGCATATGTGTTTGGAAAATTCATCCGAAGTCCCAAATCCCCATGTATCTGCCCCAGGATTTCAATGATTCTGCCCATAAGTTTATGTGTCAACTTGGTGTCAAGGTATGTATTTCTAGATATGGAATAAACATCACCAGGTCGACTTCAGGGTCGTCATATTTTTGTACGGATGGCAGATCGTTGCTGCCCCCCATATGGAGCAGTTTGTGAATCATCAGTTTGTGAATGTACATTCCCCTATATTCCATATGGAATCAATGAATGTTCCATACTGTTCCATTTATATCCAAGGGATGTTTGCAAATCCCCGTACCTTCTCAATGATATGTGCCCATCTCAACCGTTCTTTTGAGAAATGACGATTCATCGTTTGTCGTTCGTTGCACGTCGCGCATCGCGCACTGCGCGAATGTTGTCTTTGGAAGTCCTGGTAGAAGCATGAACTGTTCCAGCAGGATTCCCACATATTGATGTGCCTTTCTCAACTGCAAGTGATTTTCACAAGTTCGAGTCACATTTCAGATTTTATTTTTACTTGTTTGGCCGACCCTGGAGATGGATATATACCCCGCAGAAGAGCACATAACGCCGAACATTGTAAATACATGTAAATACCATGAAAACAGCCTATGTGCCAGTCTCAATGGTATGTACCCATCTCAAGGGTTCATGTGTATTTTTTCCATTTTTTTTTAGTCAAAAGAAAAATGGTTGAGAGCGTTTTGAAGAGTCTGTAGAATTGAGCTAGTCCGCAAAGCTGAGCCAACCCGTTAGGAAACGACTTCTTCCGATTTTCCATCCGTCGCGCGCCGCGTTTCCGGGATTTTTTATCTGGGATAAATTCTGGGAATAAAACATTTTCAGGCGAGCCCCTGAGATGGACACTTGTAACGAGATAGTCCGCAAACGAGCAAGGGCAAGAACCCTCATCCAGCCCTTTGATTGTATATGATTATATATGGAGGTTTCCATGAATGGTTTATTTATTTCATGGAAAATACATCTATAAAAATGGATTAATTATATAACTAGGCGTGCCCCATGGAATTGGAACCCCAAGCAAGGTTGACCCACCTTCACAGCACGGGGAGTCAACAACTTCAACAACCCAAAAATGTCAACAGGGCAAGCCCTCTTGACCCTGGTTGCATTGCTGAAACTTAGATATTCTGCAGTAAGTTCATTCTTCAGGTAAGATGTGATTCCCCCTCAAAAAAGGAGAGAAACAAACATTACTCAACCAAGGATAACCAAGGTTTACCCAGGTAAGATCCCAATGATCTGCACAGCTCTCAGAGAGGCAAGAACGGAGAAGTGTTCTGCAAGGACCATGTCTTGGACGATGCTCAGCCCAGTCCGTGGCGCAGCGCGTGGTAGAGGCAATGTCCGTCGCCAGGGTTGCGGGATCAAGGCAGAGTTTCTCGCGAATCAGGAGGCATTGAATTTTGGATCATTCCATACATTCACTGCATGAACTCTCATGAATTCATAGACTATGCCCTTTTGGAGTATTGTTTTGCAAGTTGAATGCTTGCTCAATTGGGCTTGCATGTATCGAAGAGAAGCCCCGAGATCGATCCTGGAACTTTTGTCTTCCGGTCTGAAGTCACCAACAGTGATATACAGCACAACTATGTGGCTTGCTAACAAGGAGTCCTTAGAACTTGATACGAAAATATCGGATCATGTTAGACAAAGGATTTAATAGTATCCCAAGTATTCAGAGTCTGCCCATCACCTCTTTTCAATACATACTTAAGTGTATCTTCAATCCACAAGACACGCATTATGCATCTGCCAATACGCAAAATATCACCCAAATGTGGCTAGATATTGCTACCATACAGGTCTGCGTCGCGTCTGCTTGTCAGGAAGATTAATATGCCAATGTCGAAAAATGCTTTTCAGTTTTAGGGGTCGTTGTAACTAATTGCTCATGTCACCTCCAGGCAAAAAGTGACAAGTATATAAAGCGTATCTAGTCATTGATCTAGACTTACATACGCAAGAACGAACCCCAAATTTTAAATGTGACCCAACAAAAATCTTAACAGATTTCAAAGACGAAACAAAACAAACATGTCGTCCATGACCCTATCATACTATTGAATATATTGCCTATTCAGTCCAAGTACCTCCAGAAAACGCTAGAGGTGCCAAAATCATATGCTTATATAAATATATGATTTAGGAGAAACAAAAAGTATATAAATCAATAAGCGTCTTGCCAAGATGCAATACCAGTGCTATGAATCAGCTAGTCTTGCACCATTTGAAATTAGAAGAATAAAGGTACGTCTCCCTATTGTTTATATCCCCATTGTATACCGTAAATACCGGAAAATCCTCACAAATTTGGGTGTGTCACGGTTCATCATCTTTTCCATGAAAACAACGAGCTATCTTCAAACATGGCAATGTTAAACATCCACCATTTAACAAAACGATTCAAGCCTATGGAAAAATCATTTGTTAACATATATGGTTGGTGGTTTCAAGCCCTCTGAAAAATATGAAAGTCAGTTGGGATGATGAAATTCCCAATATATGGAAAGTCATAAAATTCATGTTCCAAACCACCAACCAGATATTATGTACAAGTAACATATTAAAACCTCCATCTGAAGAGGAGATTCGCCACATTGGATTCCCAGAGGGTAAGGTCCACACCTCGAACTTCGCCACTCCGTGGAACGGAAGAATTCCCGCGGCCGCGAAAGTAGGGCAGCCGCGAACCTCGACTAAAAAAAGGCTTGGAGAAACGTGGAACATCCTGTACTTATGATTCATGTATGCAGGTGGATAATGCCATAGTTAGCTAAGTTAGCGTTTTTTGTCTAAAATGACTGGGGTTTACAAGGCCTTTATCACTAGTTGATGGGATTAGAGACCAACAAACATCACGGGGGATACCACCCTGTGGCTATATGCTATGCCCCTTTGGGTGTTGGACGAACCTGTTTGGGGAGCATCCATGGACCCATGTCCATCGTTCTACAACCCGTTATCAGGGGGTAAATTGGGCATTTGTGACAGACATGTTGCTATGAATGCATGGGGCATATAGGTCTTGCCTTCCAGTAATCAAACATGGCTGGCAAATTCCATGATTCATGGGGTCTCTTGCGGTAAAATTGTCCATAAACTCTTGTACCCTGCAATTCACACTCAAATAGTTGGTACTTGTGGACTCTGGATGTTGCCCCAAAAAAATACAGAAATGCATGGGTTTTGACCCGTGCACAGGTGTCGCAATCATGTAATTTGGCATAAGTTTTGCGTAAAATGGCAATATATCATCATATCACGATTAAGTATGATTAAGTTGTATCTAGAATATCTCATTCATATCAAAATATGTCAATACATATTCATATAATGTAGATGTCAACATCTATCAGTCATATCATATTCGCACCATATGCTCCATGCACGGTATGCTTACCTACATCAGGGTCATTTTTGGTCTAAAATGTTGGTAAATATTCTAGCACATGTGGATGTATGAGAATATATATATATTATAATATTATATAATGTTTTTGCACTAATTTGGTAAACCCAACAATACACAATACACAACATCACCATCCCCAAATGGTACACTAGGTTTGTGGCATTGAGTTTACCACATTATATACCATATATATCCAGTGATCATTAACCATTAGATAGAACATATGAATATATACATAAATACATGTAAGATTTATATTAACATTATGATTAATCATGATTAACCAACTATATATATATATATATATATCCTATGTATATATATATATATATCCTATGTATATATATATATATATATATATCCTATGTATATATATATATCCTATATATATATCCTATGTATATATATAATTATATTATATGTATATCCTATTTAGAATATCCTATTTCAATATCATATGTATAGACATCTCCGCCAAGACACCGTTGAAAATCTCGCCGCGCAGCTTCTCGGAGGTGACCTTCCGCCGTGCTGCTTAAACATGGAGGATTTTGCCGTAAATTGTTGATGAATCCATGTTTTATGGTTGATTAAAGATAGGTTTGAGGGCTAATTTGATGAATCAATGGCCAATTTACCCGGCGTACTATTTCTGATAAATCTATTAAATGGCTGGTTTGATGAAAAATGGGTTTGATTCATCAATCATTAAAGATAGAATGATTGATGGGTTTGAGGGCGAATTTACTAATTATGTTTTTTGTTTGTTTAATGGAAATGAGCCATACAATGGTTCTTTTTGGTTGATCATGGACATTAGCCATAACATGTTTATGTTTTATGGGAACATAATTACCTAATATGGTCATTTTGTTTTGGAAGAATATTGAAAAGTGGTCAGTTTTAATGGAAAACTATGGAACAATGATGGAAGACGTCCGCCATGCTATGGTCTTTTAATCTTCTACTGGTTTTAAGGGTTTCATAAAACCAGGGAAATTTGGGGTACCCCTGGCACAACCAGTCTAGGGCAATCAACATAGCCACATAATAATATATATATATATATCGCTGGGAATCCGCCTGCTCACATGGACACCTGATTTTTTAGACAAAAAAAAGGCAGGCCACCTTGAACTGCTGCAATGGCAAAAGAATCACTGCCTCTAAAAGATCATGATCCAGGCAATCAGGGGTCCGTGTTACCCGCTTTTTTGTTTGTCAATCTTGTAGTTTGTTTGATTCATCTGTGATACAAGCGATAAAGGCATGTCGATTGGCCCTAAAAAATGCCCTCTCTAGAGAATCATGACCCAGGATGCCCCTACCAAGAAACTTGGAGTCCAGGTTAGGCATGTGGGAAAAAAACACGTTTCTACCGCCAAAAAACGTTTTTTTTTTTTTTTTCCGAACAACGCGGGTTTTATGATTCTTTAGAGGAAACTCCAAGGAGGATGTGTATATATAATTATATATATATATACTGTATACCCAACTAAAATATTTCAAGATATAATGAAAGTGGAAATGCGTGCTAATGAGTGGATGATGGTGAAATATACACCCATGAACATGTAGAGAATCTATCTATTTGAGAAGTCAAGCAGGGGGATTGGACGCCAGTTGTTCGCTTGGTTTTCAGCAATGGGATAGTTGGGTTGGTAAATGTCCTGAGCAAACATCACCCAGGGGATATAATCTCCAACAGATACTTGAAGGTGATGATTGACATATCCAAAAAGACAAAAAAAGCCAACCCATACCAAAGAGAAAATCACCATGATACTGGCCAACCTTACCAATATTAACCACAATCGAATTAGGATATTTACAGAGATTTACCTTTGGGCCTTTGGGGGTCATTTTGGGATCTTATCTGTGGTGACTTACAACATACCTACGCCTTTAAGGAGGTATCAGCGGTTGGTCAACCGCTGGGTTCAACTGGTTACCATGGGGGATGCCCCATAAGGTGGATGTGATGGAAAATCCTATGAATAATGGATGATAACTAGGGATAATAATGGAAAATCCTATGAACATCCTATGAATAATGGATGAAACCTCTATATCTGTGTAGTTAGAATCAGTTTTTTGTAGATGGGTTCAAAAACCAACTTGAAACCATGATCATTACCCAGCGAACCAGTTACCAGTGATTGGAATGCACCTGAAACATGACGTATTGTCAAAAATCTTCGAATGTGGGGCAAAATCATGTTTTACAAAATGGATAAATAAACATAAATAAACTAATTAAAAAGAGTGGATTCACTTCATTTTATTGTGCTTTCCTTTCAAACAGTGCCATCAATTTCCCTCTGCTAATTTACACATAGCTATGGAAAATGGCTCGTGTGTAGTATAGACTAACTATGATGATTTAAACCGGAAGGATCCAGAAGAGAATCCCCGCAGCATTTTTGGACACACCCAGAGCATCCCAAGCACGGCAGTGTGGCCTTCCACCATGTAGGCACAGAGCCGGATGAAGCTCCAAATGGAGAGACACACCTTGAGGTCAGCAACAGATCATCCATGAACCAGTGCAATCCAATCCATGTCCATATCATCTATCAATATATCATAATATATCTATTATCTATAATGTTTGATTGCTTCAGCCCATCAAGATCTTCCAGAAGGTCTATCTCAGAAGGTCTTTCATTTCCATGAAAAAAACATCCATAAATTCTGTCATGTTCTCCAGAAATTCCCTCATGTCCCTCGCAAAAAATGTCGCACTTCTGCATCCAAGCGGCGCGTTGCAAGCGGGCTCGCCCTGCCACCGTGGTGGGCGGAAAGCCCAAAGCCACCTGCCACGACAGAATCCCACGACTATATTCTTTGCACTTTTGTTCTAAGTTAAACAGGTTCTAAGTACAGAGTCATGAATCAAAATTGAAGGACAATGCGGGTACAGGTTTAGGGATTTTGGAAGATTGTCTATTCCAAGTGTAAGTCCGTCACTTTAGCATGACGGTATCATGCATGGCTCATGCACCCAGCAATGGCCTCGGCTTCACTGCGTTCCACCAAGGGCACTGGCATGTAAAAATCGTGCGTCTGAGCCACCTGTTGCTGGGGCCCCAAATCGTTAGCTAAGTTGGACTGAAATATACTTAGGTTAACTATGGTAAACTAGGGTTTATGGTAGCTACAACTACACTTCATGAGGCTTCTAAATCAACTTACAAGTGTATAAGTCGTTAACTAGAGTTTTTGCTAGCTATCGCTATAGTCAATGGGGCTTATAAACCAACAAACTTTAACCTGGGGCAGGAATTTCAAATGTTCCTTACCGGGTCTCATATTGGATTTCAGATGGGTATGTTGGTACATCTACATGCTCAATAGAAAAAATATGAAGAGATCATATCCCTACAATTTTTGGTGACAGCCAGATGAATTCGATAAGATGTGAGGGAAAAGAAACAAACAATATTACATAAAGGGTTTCACCCTCCGAGGCGAGGAACTCGGACAACAAACAGTCGATCAAACATGTTGATCTAGATAACGTCTGGTTGATGAGGTCCTACAGTAGATGGATCAAAAAATCAAACCCTACAGACATCTACCAAGTAAAACCCCACACCCCAAAGTTCAATGTTGAACAAAACTCTATCTAGTTTCCTCTGTGTTCAGGGTTTGATTCTTTTGTCCACCGGACAGACCCGAGCGCGCAGCCCAAAGACAACATTGAAATTTGGGGGTGCTGGGGTTGACAACAATATAGCAAGGGTTTGATTTCATTGTCCTTCTATGGTATCCTTGTAGGAGAGGTTACATTTTCAGGGTCTGTGTGAATTTACTGCAAGGTATATCGCCATCATTCACCCGCATAGTAAACCCAAACCAGATAGAACAGCTAAAAAACAACTGCTGGAAGATTTTGGGAAATATATATAAAGGGTAAACAAGGTAACTTAAACACTAGGAAACCATATGTTAAACACCTCAATCACACCCTTAGAGGGCCACCAGGCCCATCAGGCCCACGGAGGGCCACCACGCCCCAGGGCCACTTGGCCTACCAAACCCCAAGGCCACCAGGACTAGGCTTATCAGGCCCTACCTACCTGCCTACCTACCTACATACCTACATACCTACATACATGCATACATTCATAAATTCATACATACACACATACCTACTTACCTACAGACATATAAGTACATACATAAATACATACATGCATTGAAATGTATCTTGTGTTTTTCTGAGTGAACGAATATACATCTAAACCTTTATATGATTATTTTGTTTTTGTAGATACTTGTAGGAATATATACCAAGGCACTTCTCTTCGTTGTATCTGCTATGATTTATTTGATGATGTAAACAATATGATTTTGTTGTTTTTGGTTTTTTAACATGCGTAGGCGCGCATACATACTTATGTATACTGGCCCCTACCCTTCTATAGATTGAAGCTGGGTCTTTGGGTCATAGGTCTATATAGATATTATATATATAATGATAATAATATATTTATATATATATACATATTATGTATATATTTGTATATATATATTATGTATGTATATGTATATTTATATATATATATATACATATTATGTATATATATATTATGTATGTATGTATGTATGTATATATATTATGTATATGTATATACGTATATATGTCTATGAGTCAAAACTCTGGGAAGTCCTACCCTTCGGCATCTTTCGCCAAGTCCAGCCCCAGCGCCTCCGTCGCCAGCAGCTGTGGCAGATCCGGCGGCGCGCGCTCGGCGGCCTGTCGTTCCGCCTGAGGTGGACCGGTGTACCTCAAACCGCTCCAATTCCGCATCATCTTACATCGAAATATCGAGGTATCCACGAGCTTATGAAACAAAGCCATTTTGTTAAATATTGTTCGATATACCAGAAAAGATGCGATAACTATATTCCGGTACTATGGTTGGCCTGGTTAGCTAGCCTACCCAATTATGTACCATATTATCCCACAATATTAAAATATATCAAAACACACAACGCATCACGGTTTCTTCAAAATATCTCAATATAACCCTAGATACTTCTAATTCACAGGCGCTAATTTGAAATTTGTTGGTTACATAGCTAGAAGTATTAACAAACCATTGGTTCTGCTTAATTACTGGTTTGTTACTACTTCTGGATATTAACAATTGGCTTAAAGTTAGATACATGTTCCTCCCATTGGTTCTGCTTAAAACCCGCTTCATAGTATACAATCTCAAGCCATGGCCAACCTTGAATATCTTTGCCAGAAAAACAAAGCTATTGTTTAGCTGCTTAAAGTATGAAATACATAAAATTCATACATATATATATATACATAGACATATATACACAAATACATATATACATATATACATATATACATATATACATATATACATATATACATATATACGTATATACATATATACGTATATACGTATATACGTATATATATATATATATATATATATAGATATACACATATGTATATATATACTTCCCATACATAGCAAGAAACAGATTAAAGTACCAACCTCACAAGCAATTCGTCTCAGTGGCCTTCGCCATAAACCCCACCTTTTTCCCGAATGCGTAGCAAGGGTTCCCGTTTCACTCTGGGGGTCTGGGGGCTGAGGGTGTGTTCGCTCAACGTTGTTTACGTTCGCAACCGTCCGCAACCGTCCGCAGCCGTTCGTCGTTTTCACAAGATGAGTTGCAGTTTTCGTGGCAGGAGCAAAATTTTGGAGATCTCTGTCGTCATTTTGCATGGCAGAAGCAGCACTCTACACTTTACACTTTACACTCCACACTTTACACTTCACACTCCACACCTTACACTCCACACTCTACACTCTACACTCTACACTTTACACTCCATACTCCACACTTTACACTTTACACTCCGCACATTACAAATTACACTCCACACTCCACACCTTACCCTCCGCACTCTACACTTTACACTCCACACTTTACACTTCACACTCCACACTTTACACTCCACACTCCACACTTTACACTCCACACTCCAGACTCTACACTTTACACTCCACACTCCACATTTTACACTTTACACTCTACACTTTGAACTCCACACTTTACACTCCACACTCAACATGTACACTCCACACTCAGCACTTTACACTCCACACTTCACACTTTACACTCCTCACTCCACACTTTACACTCTACACTCCACACTCTACACTCCACACTTCACACTCCACACTTCACACTCCACACTCCACACTTTAAACTTTACACTCCACAATGTACAATTTACACTTTGCACTCCACACTTTACACCCCACACTCCACACTCTACAGTCCACACTTTACACTCCATCACACTCTACACTTTACACACTACACACTCCTCACTCCACGCTTTGCACTCCACACTCCACACTCTACACTATACACTCCACACTTCACACTCCTCACTGCACACTTTATACTCCACACTCCACACTTTACACTCCACACTCTACACTTTACACTTTACACTCCTCACTCCACTCTTTACACTCCTCACTCCACACTCCACACTCTACACTGCACACTCCACACTCTACACTTTACACACTCCACACTTTACACTCCACACTCCTTGCTTTACACTCCACACTCTACACTTTCCACTCCACACTCCCACTCTACACTTTACACTCCACACTTTACACTCTACACTTACTCTACACTCCACACTTTACACTTTACACTCCTCACTCCACACTTTACACTCCACACTCCCCACTTTAGACTCCACACTCTACACTCTACACTTTACACTCTACACTTTACACTCCATACTCCACACTCCACGCATTACACTTTACACTGCGCACTCCTCTCTCCACACTTTACACTCGACATTCCACACTTTGCACTCCACACTTTACACTCCACACTCTACACTCTACACCTTACAGTACACCCTCTTCCGCATTCCACAGCCTACAGTGCACTGGTACGGTAACAGGGGAAAAATGTACTGTTCAAAAACCTTCTTTCACAATAGTGTTCTACGTGACTGCATTCGGGTTCGTGGGCTGCATCTTGTTCTTTTTCAAGGTCCGTCCGCACCTCGATTTGGGGCCGCAACATCTTGGCACACCATTTCCTCAGCGAGCGTTGAACGTTTGAACAAAAAACACTTAGTGACCAGTCTGAATTTCTGAATGGTCGAGTTTTATTATGTTTTCATGATAGGGATATATCTATCCCTTGTCCAAGTCAGAATGATCCACAATATTGCAACATGATGATACAACATAAAGAAAGAATAATTGAGTTGAGTCTCATCATTGATAAAGACAACATATACAGGATGGATCCAGCTGGACCTTCTTAGAATCACTTCGATAACAATGATTGGACAGTGGAAATCCAAAAGAGAAGGCTGTGTAGGAGAAAGAATATATCAGTATCATGTTCACAGAGATCAATGTACATACCGAATTCATGCAACTCAAATGATCACCCCACAACCCCAAAGAATCATAGATTTGGCAAGAGATGAAACATGTTGGTCTTGAAATCATGGCGAATATCACCTCCCAAAATATATCAATGATCCCAGGCATGTGCCAATTCCTGCTAAACTTGGATCTTTGAAGACGAATTGAAATAGCAGTGCTCAAGACCGAATCTGGTCCCTTTCCAACAATCAAACCGAAACTTTATGTTGATGATGGTTGATGATGATTGATGATGGTTGATGATGGTTGATGATAGTTGATGGTGGTTGGTGATGGTTGATGATGATGGTATTCAGGGTTATTTGGCGACTTTGCCGGGCAATAGACAGCGAATGGCTAGACAGTATAGGCAAAAGATTGTACCGTTAACGATCCCAAATGGTGTATACACCCAGTTGAGGCGAGTGCGTGCGTGCGTGCGTGGGTGTGCGTGTGTGTGTGTGTGTGCGCGTGCCACTTTCCAAGGGGAGTTCTTGGAGTGCAGCCTTTTGATGGCAATTGTCCAAGTCTTGGGGTCGTAGTAATTGCTTAGAGCATCCCTTGGTATGTCCCAATTGCACATGGATTTCAAACAAGACACTAACACCAAGTAGCACAAGTACACTCTCTCTGTCTCTCTACATATATATATATAATATGTATATATATATATATATGTATTTATGTATATATATATATATGTCTATATATATATATGTATATAATATAACGTACATGTTCAAAGAAGGATGACCCTCAACAATCCTCCCCAGGCGGTCAAGAATCTGTAGGCCACTTTCCAGCTGATGGTCCAAACTTGCGACATATGCCAGTAAACGTTCGCAGCCTCGGTAGTCTGAGACAAGCGCTGGGATGTCTATCTGTCCGACTGCGGAGGTCTTTTTAAGGGTAGAGATATGATAGAAAACATTTCGGAACAGCAGATTATTTTCACCCATTGAATATGATACTATGCACGGATCTTCATAATGTATGTATAATATGTGTATAATATGTGAATGATATGTGTATGATATGTGTATAAGATGTGTATGATATGTGTATAATATGTGTATAATATGTGTATAATATGTGTATAACATTTATTATAATATATATATATATATACATGATTGCCAGCTCTTTTGGGGGGTGCACATGGGTGCTTCATTGTGGGTGCTTCATTCTGGGTGCTTCATTCTGGGTGCTCCATGCTCCATGGTGGAGCCAACGGAACCCTGCATTTTCTCTGAGCATATGGTGAGTTGATATGGGAATATAACCTGTCTATATGAATGAAACTGGGACATGATGGGAACCACAAATCTGCTTGACTTTCGTGATAATCCTGATAATCTTCATAACTCACCAAACCTGTGTTGCCTTGAATTCCCAACTGTAGATATATCATGATATATCTACATCAGAGAAGCGATCGCTTTTTCAACCAACAAAAACCGAGTATCGACCCTGGCGTCGCATTCCGTCCGAGCAGCCCATCTGGTGGATGGCACCATACTCGGCCAGCAGTCGTGGTTGATTTCCCATGGCATCGGCATCCAATGCACTCAATCGTTGAAACTTTTCCTGGGCGCTGAGAAGCGCTGAGGTGTTTGGGTGTGTGTTTTTCCTAGGAGAACTGTGCCACCAAGAATAGCATAATTATGGATAAAGTAATTGAGATCTAAAATCAACCATAACTAGAACGTAATGGGGGATATTGATGGGGATACCTTCTGGTAATCAAACACGGTTAGTTGGGAAATCGCCGAACTAAATGGATGTTTCATTTGGAAAATACATCTATATACATCTATAACAGGTGGTTTACAAGTGGCAAAATCACAGAACTGATATATAGCTGGGAGGTTTATTTATAGCTGGGAAAATCATCGAACTATTCAGGGGGGACTTTCCAGTCCATGTTGACTACCAGAGGATACTCCTGGAGGAAATGACCAGCTAGTGGCCAGCTAGTGGGCTATGGTGGGCCATGTCTGAAATCAAAACGGAAAAACCTTGAGAATTCATCAACGATAGACCGATATAATATATATATATATATAAATAGATATAATATAATTATATATATATATATGTACAGTTAATGTTGTTTTTCCTCATAATTGCTTGGTTTTGTTTCATACCCATAGTTGACGAGTCTTGACTAGTAATAATTGGGTCGAGACCACAGAAATACGGCGATGTGATTTGGAGATGAAGAATGTGCCTCCCAGTGGCCCTAGTGGGAACGTCCAACCAATTTCTGCTGGTTGGTGGTTGACCAACCCCTCTGAAAAATATGAGTTCGTCAGTTGGGATGATTACTCCCATTATATGGAAAAATCCAAAATGTTCCAAACCACCAACCAGTCTGGCTTTGTCTCAATTGCAACTGGCCATCATTCAATCACTGGTCGTGCAGAATCAGCGCATCGAAGTATGAAGATTGGAACCACATACTTGAGGCTTCCAAAACCATGAATTCTTCTGTCAGGTGCCTTGACGAAAAACCATTGTTGATATCCATTGTTTTAGGTGGACTTTGTCATAATGTGTGCATATATGTATATGATATTTATATACACATTGATTGTATATATATATACAGAGTTTAGTATGTATATATATATATGTATGCATGGTACATTCGAACATGGTCATCTTAATGGGGAGCATGATGATCAACTTATTGAACCATTGGATCTTGGGCTACTACACTGCACCCCTTGACCAAGACATGCGGCACATGGAGGAGACTCATCGTTTTGTAGTCAACGATAAATGAGAATTTCTAAGCATCCTTCGGATGATTCCCACCACCATAGAAAACATATATGACTATCAGATGAGAAACTTACAGTATAACTCATCATGATAACTGATAAATGCTTATAACATACAAATATTATATATATATATGTAATTATATGTATGCATAAATAAATAAATATATATATATATATACCTGATAATTTGCATAAAATCAACCGTTCTTTGGTTTTTTTCCATCAATGCCGATCCCGTTGTGACATCGTCCGCTTCACCGAGGCGCGACACAAAAGCTGTGCAGCCACAGGAGCGCCTCTTGGCTCGTGGCTTTCAAATGATACAACCTCGAGCCGCGCTCGGAGCGATGGAGTCCTGGAAAACACCATGGATCACCATGGCCAATCTAAGATACCAAACGCTATAATCCCATTGATACCAAACGCTAGAAACAAGGTACATTTGAAGAACTGAATCAGTTGGCGAAATATATATATGTGTGTGTGTGCGCCATATATATATATATATATATATGACCATCAAATGACCATAAATGACCAATCTTTAATTTGGAGATCCCAAAAAATAACCAGGGAGGTTGTTGCCAATGTTTCATCCTTTAACAACCATCATGGTTTCCAGTCATATCATATTTGCCATCTGGGGGGATTTACCACCAACAAGCCATGGGACCAGAAATTGGAAAATTATGTTAAGAAACACAAGACTGGAACATTCTCCAGACAGATTGAAACAAGGCTAGCCCCTCACATAACGATCAGACTATATAATATAATGATTATTTGATAGATAAATATGTATATATATATATACATATTCATTTATGATAATAGCGGATGCAGACACCTCTGCTTTTCAAAGGTGGAAATGACTGTGGGTTTGTCCAGAAATGGCTACGACAAACCCCTAAAATTGGGCCATTGAAGTTGGAATGTATTTTCTGAGAAGGTCGACCTTCTAACCATGATATCCCATTCCATGATTTTCTCATTATTGTCCCTGCTGTTGGTAAATCCTAAACATGTCATCATGAGCTCGAAGAAATGGCTCTCATCCCCGGTCGCCAGGAAGCTCATCTTCAAGCTTGTTGCGCGCCGCTGCGAATCCGGCACGACGCGCCTCGGGTGTCAGAAAAAAAAGGGTTCTGTCAGTCAATTGGTTCTGTGGGACAATCTGTACAAGTTGGGTCTCCCCAAACTATATGTAAGTTGGTTGTAATCCCATCTGGGTTTTCACATATTTTAACTACCATAAACCTGAATAAGTCCAGTGGTACATCACCTTAGGACGCTAAGTTTTGTTACTGTGGTTTCGGCTATCACAATGGCGGCGATGGCGGCTTCCAGCAAATCAATATGGAAGTATGATGAAGTATGATTAGTAAACAATCCAAATGGGGATCATATAAGCTGTAGTATCCATTGATTCTACAAACATGATCGATTCTGAATCCCTCCTCTGACAGGCTTAAGCCTTACCTGGTTGCATGACTTTCTAAGAGAATAATGTGGGTGAAATTCCAACAGGAAAATCCTATCCGATCCCTTGATGAGAATTCTCGCTGTAACTGTGGACAGTGCACCTGTTTATGCTTTGGGGGATTGTGACTGAATAAATCCTGCTGAACTTAGAGGATTGACTAGACAAATGTATCGTTGATCTGCTTAAGACCTGTGCAAAGAAATCATGCCCAAACTATGGCCTTACCAGAGCTCCTCGTTTGTCTGTGCATTGTAAGGAGACTACCTTCCAGAAATCAAATCTACCAATTACTGAAGGGAGAAAAGTGGGAAAAGTGAAAGCTCTGAAGTTGATGAAGTTGATGTGGCATATGATGAATATGATTGCTCCAAGCTTCATTCTCGCTCCAGTGAGCAAAGCACTTGGACACCTGGATTTCCCGAGGATTTGATGATGCCAGGATTGATCAGCTACCGTGCTACCAGCAACACCATTAAACATTTGCAATATCATCACTATTAATCCAGCAATGATTTGCAGGATGCTAGTCATGATTTTTTGCCTCAGCAAACATGGATATCATGGATGTGTAACTAACAGTGAGGTGAAATGGAAATACAACCAACATCATCATCTATGGACATTTGACCAACCAATGCTATTAACTGCGGGGAGTCTTTCAATCGGAAGTTGAAGGGATTCATCCCGGGTGAGTGGTTGCTTTCAGACGAAACAGCACTGGATGCCAGGGTAAAATGGATAAGTGACCACTTCCTGCTGTCCTAACTCCTGCCTACCACAGGCTGGTACCCCCCAGTGATGTTAATGGGTTTTTAATTTCCATCCATTAATTATTGTCAATTATAGATACCAACAAACCCTAAGTTGTTGGAGTTATGTTCACCATATAACTTGGATCACGAACTGGGGCACCACTCCGCACCATTCGCCATACCGGCGAGAATCAGAGAACTTTGAGCTATGACATATTCGTCAAAACAAGCAACAAAAAGAGACGTTTCCTATCTGGGAAAACTATGGAAAACTGTTCACTAGTGTGGGGAAAACAATGCCATAAACCACCCATTTGGGAATGGTAAAACATACCACCTATAAAAATTGTGATTTGGGGGATGGCTTACTATTGTTTTATCCACTAATCCACTAAAAGGAAACATGTCTGGTATCTCTCCACACTACCAACCACAGTGGGCTTGTTGTCAGGGCAGCTTTCACGCCTGAAATCGTTTGGCCCAGCGCAAACTTTTCATCTGCCGGTAGAGTTCGCGTTCGGCAAAGAAGTCCTGGGGCGGGCGGGGGGCAGGGCGGGCAGGCGACTACACATAGAAACCTGAAATTTTCCACTGAAAGTGGAATGTTACTTGGTGGATGATCCCACTTAGTAAGTGGGTTATAACATGTCATAACCACAGTTATAAGTGGATTAACTCTACCTATCCCATTTGTAACTGGGGTGAACTAACACACTAACTAAGTGGGATGATCCACCAAGTACCCTGTTACCCCAACATGTTGGTATTTTTGCACAAGGTATGGCTGGCAGCGCTGGAATTTTCTGGACCCGTTGAGAATCAGAATATGTCTAATATTCAGAAGTCAATTTTCAGGACCCAATGTGGACCCATATCATATCAGGTAAAACGATCCTTATGTTGATAGATAATGTTTCATGATTGTTCGGTATTGAAAATGCTTAAAGACATTATTGCCAAATGAACATACTGGAGTATGTATATATATATATATATTAGCATGGTGCTCTAACACGTTTTCTTCAGCCTAAATTGTAACCTTAACTTTTGTAAATTGTAACCTTATTTTTTGTAAATTGTAACTTTAAATTTTGTACATTGTAACCTTAAATTTTGTAAATTGTAACCTTAAATTTTGTAAATTGTAACCTTATTTTTTGTAAATTGTAACCTTAATTTTTGCAAATTGTAACCTTATTTTTTGTAAATTGTAACCTTAATTCCCGACATCACTGTGTGGGGTTCTTGTTTTTCGCTTGGATCCCGCAGGGGCTCCGCTCCTTCGCCTCCGCCCCCTCCTCCTCCGCCGCCTCCTCTTCACTCACACTCATCACTCATCACTCATTCCCTATCTCCCTCATTCTCATCTCATCTCATCTCATCTCATCTCATCTCACTCACTCCCTCACTCACTCACTCACTCATTCATCTTCACTCATCCATTCACTCATCCACTCATCCACTCACTCACTCACTCACTCACTCGCTCGCTCGCTCGCTCGCTCACTCACTCACTCACTCACTCACTCGTGCACTCACTCACTCACTCACTCACTCACTCACTCACTCATCTTCACTCACTCCCTCCCTCACTCACTCACTCACTCATCTTCACGCATCCACTCACTCACTCATCCACTCATCTTCACTCACTCACTCACTCACTCACTCACTCACTCAGGCAGGCGCAGTACAGAGAGCTTCCTGCCTGCCTTTCGCGTGGCAGGCGCAGTACACAGAGCCTCCTGGAGGAGCTGCGGCGCGCGTGGTCGCCGCTGGGCCGCGGCTGCCTTTCGCGTGGCAGGCGCAGTACACAGAGCCTCCTGGAGGAGCTGCGGCGCGCGTGGTCGCCGCTGGGGCCGCGGCTGCCTTTCGCGTGGCAGGCGCAGGACACAGAGCCTCCTGGAGGAGCTGCGGCGCGCGTGGTCGCCGCTGGGGCTGCGGCTGCCTTTCGCGTGGCAGGCGCAGTACACACCCAGAGGGGCATTTCGGGCATAAAACCACCCCAGGTGCTGACAGAGGGTTTTAATGCAGAAATGGCCATTTCGGGCTTAAATCCCCAGATTAGGTTTGTTTATTTGGTGATTTTCATGCAA
>Ga0126342_10000113_pt1 | contig 56011 bp, 51 predicted proteins | sample Cyp1metagenome_FD_92528 | JGI IMG/M metagenome (GOLD analysis project Ga0126342, IMG submission 92528) | Coral microbial communities from Lord Howe Island, Old Settlement Bay, Australia - Cyphastrea 1 metagenome | ecosystem: Host-associated > Invertebrates > Cnidaria > Coral ...
CAATCCACGGCCTGGAGGCTGGGTGGCAGGGTGCAGAGCTGCCGTTTCGCTGCCGTTTCAACGATGACATGTCAACCTGATGTTGATATTTACCCTCTGGTAATGACTAACAGTTTGCAAACTTGAAAACGGCCATTGAAATAGTGGATTTACCCATCAAAAATGGTGATTTTCCATAGTTATGTGACAGTTTACCAGAGGGTAGATATATTTAGCCATAGCTCAGGTAAAGCCACGGGTCCAGTTGTTCACATTTAGTCCATCCAACTTTTGGGGTAAATCAGTTCCAGCCGCACCCATACGCTGGGCAAAATCAAACCGGTGACTCCGATGACCCGAAAACCGAATCCAGGTGAGATACTGGGCCGGTCCTGGTTGTGGCCAGAGACACCAATCATCTCCGGTGCCAAGTACTCTGGTGTGCCAACGATGGTGTAAGTCCTCTGAGGCCCGCACAGGGAATCCATTCAGCAGGTGCTGCCCCACACTTCTGCACAATCATTGGTATAAAGTATGCTCTCAGGTAATTTAATATATATATCTATCTATCTATCTATATATATATAAATATCTATATATATTTATATCTATATATATATAACTATGGAAAATGGTGATTTATAGCGGATTTTCCCATTAAAAATGGTGATTTTCCATAGTTATGTGACAGTTTACCAGAGGGTAATCGACCTACTCAGGAAACCGCATCTGTACCCCCTTGCGATCATCCTTTTAACCCCTCCGTCCTGCCGTGGACGACTTTGGCCAAGCTGAACTCCACCAATTTCACGTAGCCCGTGGCGCTCAGAAAGACATTTTCGGGTTTCAAGTCCTCAGGGCCACTGCCCATCTGGCTAGCAACTCAGCCGTCATCAACAAAAACATCTAAAATCACAGTAACATTGCCAAAACTAAAACCATCAAAGAAATTAGATCAACATATTCCATGTGGTAGGTAAAAAACTTGTCCCCAGCCATGCTTGAGAGGTGGTTGTTTCTCAATCCATGACGTCTTCGCAAATCTTCAAATTCTCCAGGGTGAAAGCACCAGCCAAGAGATGGCAAGAGACACCTTAAACACATACTGTAAACATCAACAATGGGGGGTTGGAACAGTTATACCAGCGACCAACTCTTGGATCATTTGGATCTCACCAAGGGCATCTGCATGGCCAAGCAACTCGATAAGCCACGCGCTTACCATGGATGTGTTCCAGGGCCTCCGGGCAATCGCTCCAACTGGCACTTTTCTAGCCGTAAAGTAAAACCCCGAAAAAAAAAACTTGGAAAAAACAAGTTAAAAAGGGAACAACAAAGGTGAACAAAAAGTTTGGTCGAGAATGTCAAAAAAAGTTCAGTGATTTGGTAGGCATGAGGGCTTACGTGTTTTTTGTAAGTCCGTAAGCGTCATTTTAGTAGCTTCAGAGTAGCTTCATGTCTGGGGCGACGCTCACCGCCACAAACCCCAAAAGCCACGCTCTCTTTGCAAATGATTTCACCTAGCCCTCTATATATTGCCATTGGGGATAAGCCACAGACGGGGTACCGTTGGACAACAACCTTGGCAATCTTGACTATGTCGCCATGAACTGACAAAAACCAAGGCAACCAAGGGGCCAACACCATCAAGGCGGAGTAGAACTGGGCATGCGCTTGGGAACCTGACAGCAGCATGTCGTGCTTTTTCTGTGGATAAGGAGTTTATGTCCACTCGCACTGGCGAAGTTGGCAATGGACAATTCTGATTTTGAAAAAGGACATCATCTAATACGGTAAAAACCAATGCCATAAACCATCCCAGTAGCCATCTACATCATCCCATTCCTAAGTGTATTGCTAAAGGCCAAGGCTCCATGCAAGGCGTTCTTAACGTAAACGCTGTAGAGATCTCCGCCCAAAGCAGTCTCCATCAGGAAATAAAGCTTCTCATTGCCTGTGCGTCATCAAGATCAATTATGTCATCATTTTTTCCAAATCCAAGGGATTGAAGTGCTGTAATTCAATCTTTGCCTTGCCACTTACAGGAACTCTTAGGACCTATTAGCGGACCCCGTTCTCACAGGTTGACTCACTGGCTCACTTTTGAGGGGGTCGTATGGGAATAGTACAGAAGGTTATGGGAATGTCCCATCGTTGGCCTCGGAAATTTCACCCGTCATTGGGTGTGGATGGCGGAATTACGGGATGCCTTGGGCCACATCTCAAGATATACCACCGGCAGTGCGCTACTTGTGGCCCAAATTGTTCAACAAATTGGTTTTTGAAATCGTGAGTCTATTTATCTTTGAAGGTGGGCTATACCTATCATATCGTATCATAATACATTATATATTATTATATATTATTCACATTGCTGTTTGTAACATCCATTACCTGGGTTGGTTGGGAGCCCCCATTCCAAGAAAGAAAAAAAATCAGCACCATCTCCGGCCATCATTCAACAACCTCAGTCAAAATATGCAAATCACAGGGGCATTGCCAACACAAATCACAAACACTTAGCAGTGCTCATCATCCCTCCACAGCGAATTATATGTGTTTTGAACCTCGGCAGCCCAACAGGAACATAACATTTGGTATCCAAGCTTTGAAGGATACCATCATCCCCAACACAACCACATCCAGATCACTTGCCTGTGAAGGTCTGGAAGAGGGAGATGATGAAAGAAGAATCTAACATCAGCATGATATCCCGCTCCTGCCGCGAGCAGGGCTATCCTGGCACTAAACTCGATGTTCCACCTATATATCATAATTAATATGATACCCATTCCTAGTCTAAATTGGAAAACCCAGTGTCCCAGTCCTCAGTGATTTTCTTTTGCAAGCCCTGCTCCATGATGTATCCCTTGGAAACCGACTTCACCATGTATTGCACACCTGGGGTACGCCAAGGCTCGTGCTGCACCCCTGCTGCTCCCAATGCCAACAACTCAAGTGAATCGCTAGCTTCGAAACCGCAGAGTGATACCTATGAACACCCTTTTTTCTGCAGCAAAGATGTAATAAATGATTAAATGATGAAATGTAACTAAAACATGAAGAAAACCCAGCACTCTACGACATGGAGCACCACTGTCACCGATCCGACCTGTCTTGTTGTGGTGCCACAGCTCCAAATTGCCAAACTGCCCAGCCCGAAGGAAGGTGAGGCGATGCAAATCCTGCGATGTCTAGGAGGTTCCGACGGAGTTGTGGGGCTGAACCTGCTCATAAGCATCTGCCCGTGAAAATTCAAATAAAGTGACATGGAAATTCCAGTATGAGAGCACAAAGGATGGTTGTATTTTTGAAAAGTATGTTCCATGTCCGAATGATAGCGCATATCGGACAAAGATAGTTGCAAAGACATTATATTTTTGTTTGGAAAAACATGAGCACGGTTCGGCGGGATGGGAAAAAATCATGAAAAACAGGTGCCCTTAGGACTTAGGAACATCAAAAAGGCTTTCATAAATAGATGTTCATCTCTCCTTTCAAAATGGAATGTCCTCAGTTTTGACCCATCCCCATTTCCATGGCTGTTGCCTTGGTCACGTTTCAAAAAAATTATTTCCTAGCTGAGTCAGGGTACTCTCATTTACATGCAACAGTACCTGAGAGGGGAACACGAAAGGCAGGTGATCAAGAAGGGGAAGCACAGCCTCTCCGTGTAAAAGCTGGCTGTGTGTAAAAGTGTGCTTTGTGCAGAAGCTTCTGTGTGTAAAAGTTTTTCTGTGTAAAGGCTGTAAAGGCATCTGTGGGTAAAAGGGCCCTGTGTAAAAAATGCTGTGCATAAAGACTTCTGTGCCGAAAGGCTTCTGTGCGGAAAAAAATCTGTGTGTAAAAGCTGCCCTGGGTAAAGTTTCTGCGTGCAAAAGTTTCGGTGTGTAAAAACTTCTTTGTGCAGTCTGTGTGGGCAAATTGTTCTGTGTCAAAGCTTTCCTGTGTAAAAGTTTCTTTGCGTAAAAACTGTTCTGTGCAAAGGTTTCTCCGTGTAAAAGGTTCTGTGTGTAAAAGTGCCTGTGTGCCTGTCTCTATGCGTGTAAATGCATCTTTGTGCAAAGCATCGGTGTATAAAAACTTCTGTGGGCAAACTTCTTTGCGTAAAAACCTCTGTGTGTAAAGGCGTCTGCGTGTAAAAGTTTATCTGTGCACAAACCTTTCTGTGTAAGAGTATCTGCACATAAAAGCTGCTCTGTGCAAAGATTTCTGTACGTAACGTCGTCTGTTTGTAGAAGCGTATCGGTGCAAAATACGTCACCACAGAAAAAACGCAAAAAACAATGAAACAAAAAAGTCAAACTCAAATGCTTGCTGTCGTTGTGTTGTTTGTGATGTCGGCTGTTACCCCTGCAGTTTTTTTCTCAGTCTCGTAGTGGCCAAAAATCGTCAAATAGGCGGTGTTTTCACGTTTTCTTGAGACTCTCGGAGCAAAAAAACACCGTAAATACGGATGTTTTTTGCCTCTGGTAGCACAAACCACGGTAATTATTTATTTTTTTGGACAGCACCTAGCAAAAACACCCATATTCACGCAGTTTTCGGCATGTTGCAAGAACTAGTTTTCCATGCCAAAGGCACAAAAACACTGTACATTAGAGTGTTTTGGATCTGCTTTAAGGGTTCGTTAAGGGGTTGTAGGACGTTGAAGGGGCGGGTGGGGGGTATCGAAAACGAACAGTAATCGCCTGAATAATCAGCTAACTGGGCTGGCCAGCCTCCCCTTTACTTCGTAAAGCTAAACTCAAGGTAGCACCACTCGAGCTACCTTTTGTGATTTCGGAAACACCAACCAACGTGGTGGATCCATTTAAAAAAAAAGTGAAATCAACCCATCCAATTTTATGGTGTATTTGGTTCATTATGATGAATTTACCACTACTTGGGGTGTTTTTGTTCCTCTCTGATTGTGACTAACAATTGGGGATGGTCAAACCTCACCATCCGACGCTGCACCGGATCCGATTCGCGCGCCTTCTTTTGGAACTGCACCAGCCGAGAGAAGTTCATGCGATCGTCACTTTCGAGCCCCGTGAAGTCAATACCCCTCAGCGCGCGACGCCGCTGGTGCCACGCGGATACGAAAAAAAAACACGTCCGTGGAAAAAGATGGCATTGTTTGGGCTGATTCACTGTGATGCAATCATGATCTTTTGTGAAGATCCTTCGGAAATCACTTGACAAAAATACCCAGATCCTCTATAGTTGATGATCTCAAACCCTCATCAGGGATGGGATCAATTCAGGTCTTCAGCTCTTTGATCGTTTTCGAGGTTTGGATAAATTGGAGGGTGGTTGAGAGTTGAGAACCCTTCAGATCTAGGATAAATTGGGTAATTGGAGGTTCGGAATGTCAAAATCTGAATGAATATAGTGCATCAGAGGCCAACAGGAAATTGCGCTGACACACTGAAGGCAATCCATCAGAAAATGTAGCCTTCGTTCAGCAATAGTTTACATTTACACCCGTCCGTAGAAGCATCTGGTGGTTGGGATGCAGGCTGGGATGCCAGCACCATTGATTTTGTGGTCCGTTGATCCACTTCAACAACACATACACCAAATGATTGTGCCGAACCATTTTGCCACTTATATTTTGTTGGATAATCTTTGGATGTGTTTCCAACCATCTGGTGCTGGGATTTCAAGTGAGGCGCTTCCGACTTTGGTCCAGGATGTCTTGACAAGACCCGAAGATGGTCATGAAATCAACGCCTTGGCACGGCGCAAGCAGCAAGGTCACTATCTACTTGGAGGATCTCACTCAGTAAGTGGTCAATAAGCCCAGTTGGTAAATCCTCTAAGTGGATTCTCCCATTTATATATACATACATAAATGCGTTTAACTATGGTTTCTAACCAGTTACTAGGTGGGACAAAGTAAGTGGAACCCCACAAGTTGCTGCATATAGCATGGCTCACCAATTTCTTCACCAAATCTGAAACAAAAATCAAGCAGTGGATCAATGAAAACGATTCAACAAAGCAAAAACAACAGCTGGCTCGCTTGGGCATCCGGACCATCCAAACGGTAACATGTCGCTTTACTTGAACTGACCTTGATGCTCCTCCAGGTTTGAAGAGGTTGATCATAGAATATCATAGATATAACATGGAAATAGCATAGGAAGCACAAAGAAATCCCATAAGAATTCCCATAGTAATCCCATAGAAATATCATACCCCATCCGAGTTGTATGGATCATGGACTCGCTGTGAAAAAATGGGTCCCAACTCCACTCTTTTGTCCTGTCGCTGCTGTAGCCGTCTCCGAACAAAGCCTCAGGGGTCAGGCTTGGGAGGCTATGAAACATGGGGTATCTCTCCAAATCAGAGGCATTGCTGCAAAACGGCCAAAAAACCGATTGATTACACATATCATTGCATTTCCTTATTTGCATAGCAGAGCACGCAAAATAGAATCCACGAGGATTAGTTTTTATTGCTGGAAAGGTTGATTTTGTTAGCTTCCTGGATGACAACTAACCCATGAGGTATACCCACTAAGCCAGCGCTCGGCTCGCTAAAAAATGATGTGATCTTCCCATTCGCTGTGGATATACTTGATGCGGTTGGAAACATCCTTTGATCTGCCCTTGGTGGCCTTGAACTATCTGGATTCCGCACTTACAAATGCAGATGTTCAGATTTTTTTCCCACACCAGCTGGTAGATGGTTTATCTCAAAATACCCTCTGGTAATTTCACATAGCTATGGAAAATCACCATGTTTAATGGATAATTCAACTATAAATGGCCATTTTCCATAGCAAACTGTTAGTTTACCAAAGGGTAATCCCACAGAATCTTCAAGATTTCCGCCATTTCCCATGGCCACCGGCTCCATGGCCATCCCATGGCCATCCCATGGCCATCCCATAGCGCCGGCGCACCCGGTCACCGAAGACGTGCACCCGCAGCGAGCTGCCATCCTCAGAGATGCCGGCATCAAGCTCCACCACCTGGAGCCGAGATCGGTGAGGCGAGATCCGGTGAACCAAGGTGGATCTATGGAGGGTATGGGTAGTATAACTATAGTTAATGGATGTCAATGGATGTCAATGGAGGTTAATGGATGTTAATGGATGTTAATGGGGTTTCTAAACCAACAGATCTGGGGGATACTGGGCACCTGCACCAAGGCAAAAGAAACTCTATACCGATAGGGAAAAGAAGGAAAACAACATAGCCGAAAGAATGATGATAAAAAAACAGGATTACCCTCTGGTAAACTAACATAGCAATGGAAAATCACCATTCTTAATGGGAAAATCCACTATAAATGGCCATTTTCAATAGCTATGTTAAATTACCAGAGGGTACCGCAAATGTTGATAAATAGATCCAACTTGTGATCCTCAGGGAATGATGCTGCACATCTACATGAGGATCTTGGGTTCATGGGATCATGCAGCACCTTGGTGAGATCTTCTCCACTTGATCAGATTGAGACCCGGTCCTCATCACTCTCCACGCGCACGCGGCCCTTCGTCAAGATGTACATGGAAGTCTCCTGGAAGAAAAGCAAAAGGGCAACAACCCTTCTGCTGAGATTCTGCTGGTGGATCCTTCTGCTCATCTGTTGCCTCCCAAGGACTGCATGTCCCATGAGTTCCGGTCCCCAAACTCAGAAGTGTTCTATTTTGATGACCCCAATAGCCATTCATCATCATCATCATCATCATCATCATTCCAAGTTTGTTTTTGGTCCTCTTCTCCGAGTCTGAAGATGGTCTCCTTCATCTCGAACTCGCACCTCTGAAGGCATCCATCCGATTCCATCCCCTTTGCTTGTAGGAACTGTGCGGCAAATGTGGGAGACATCATCCACTTTGCAGGAACAAAGGATCACAACGATCACAATTCAATCCGAAAGCAATCCTTCCATCTATATCTGATCCTTGTTGGTCATTTCAATCCATCATGTTGGGCTTCCAAATCACACCCAAGAAACACAAACATTTGGAATCACATGGAAATCATGAAATCAATTGAAATCGCCTATAGGCATTCTGTATCTTGTCGACCTAACCTTTTTCCCACCCTCTTGGACTCTCATCTTTTGGCACAAACGATCCTGGTCATGTCAGAATTCAAGGTCTTGTCATCAAGTACCATTGTTAAAGGACGACGTAATTTTCAAAGAGTCAGCAAAATATTTTCTAGCAATACCATTCATTGGATCCAATGTATGTTAACCAAGCTGCTGTGCCTGTTTTGCATCAATAACATCTTTGCTGGCATTTAAAACTATCTCAAGTGCAATGTCAGTGAGAAAATGAATATATCTACCCTCTGGTAATTTGACATTGCTATGGAAAATCACCTTTTTTCAATAGGTCAATCATCATGAATCATCAATGGGCCATGTTCCAGTTCGCAAACTCTTAGTTTACTGGAGGCTATACCATGGTATACCCCATTATTTGATGCTTAAATCATCCCATGGAAAATCCCATGGATCACCAGAGGCGAAAAATCGTTCCATCCGGCCCCCTCTGGCGCCCGACTTGGTGAGCAAGGGGGCAATCAACTCCTGGCAAAGAACTGATGTTTAGAGGCTATGCCTAGCTGTGTAAAGACTGCAATACTTTGATTCACTGTTTTTTTGATGGTTAATGGTGATTAATGGTGATTAATGGTGATTTAATTTTAATGATGGTTAATGATGATTAATGATGGTGAATATTTGCTGGTTGGTGGTAGACCTACCCCTCTGAAAAATAGGAGTTCGTCAGTTGGGATGATTATTCCCAACATATGGAAAAATAAAAAATGTTCCAAACCACCAACCAGTTGGGGATGTCAACAGACCTCAGAAAATCTGGGATTCCCTGAAAAAATCGCCCATTTCCATCGGTCAACGCAGCTTGCTGCGTGAGTGCAGCAACCCCGGCACCTTCTCCGCTTGCAGCAGGACATCCAAGCTTTTCACCTGGTTCAAATACACCATGGCCAGCCTGGAGGCCTCAAATGCCGAAGGTGAATAACTGGAGGGATGGCAACAGATCTTCAGTAGATAATATTTTTTTGGACAAAAAGTGGAGGATAGCCATCCAGAACACGGCACATTTGCTAAAGTTAACCTCGTCACCTAATCAGTTTCAGTGGATGATCTTATGATCAGATGCACCACGCAACCGCAATCAGGGCCCTGTCAAGGTGCAGGATTCGCAACAAACGCGGCCAAGAAACGATGCGAGCTGATTCTTCTGCCGCACTTTTCAGCCAGCCTGGGCAGGGCCCTGCTAAGAAAAGCTTCAATGCAACGATTGTCGAAGAGTGTAACAGTGTAACCCTTGATGAGATAAAAAGCATTAAAACAATGTCAGGAGAATTATATAAGTTACATTTACATACCCTTTCGCTAAAATTAGACCACAAGAGATATTATGAGTTGATATGCAACCCAAAAAAAACCAGTCATCAAATGTTGCAATGGAATACCCACCATTTAGTTCGATTGTTTTTCAATAAAAAACAACATCTATATTGGATTTCCCATTACCACGTTTGATTGCCAAAGGGTAAATCCCATTGTTGCTGGTTGAACATTTTTTGGGAACAACTGGTTAAATCCAGCAATTATATTCAGTTACCATTGTATGTCCATTAACCCCCTGATTACTGGAGGGTACAACTCCATCAATCACCATTCTTCAGACACTATTAGCCAATATTAATCATTATTAACCACCTGTAAGCATGGTAAATATCCATCAAGTATACCATTTAATCAATTTCCCACAGGGCAACGCCATGAATCACCATTAGTCACCATTAGTCACCATTAAACATTATTCCATGTAATTATTCACCCTTCAAAACAACTAATGTGGGGAAAACAAATCATAAACCATCCCCCAAATCACCATTTTTCAAGGTGATATGGTTACCATTCAGTGTCATGGGTGGTTTATGACATTGTTTTACCCACATCAACCACTATGAACACTGATTAATCACTATTAACCAACATTAACCAACATTGACCATTCCCAGTCATGCCTGGTTTATCACACCATAAGGGGAAAAAACACTATTATTCACCAACACAACGTTCGCGAGCCACCGCTCCTCGCGGCAACACCCACGCTGTGGAAAAAGTCGTGGCTCTCACCGTGGCCGTGCGGGGCGCGGAGCAGATCAAGGACAACTCGCCGAAGCAGTCGCCTTTGCCTTGGCGGATCTTGGGCGAAGTCGAACCAAGATAGCTAAGTTGGTGCAAATAACTCCAATAACTATATGGTTTATGGTACTTATAACTATAGTTACTGGGGCTTATAAACCAACTTATAACGGGGGGGCCTCACATTGTAGCTATTGATGGATATTGAATCTCAACCATTTTACTCACTGAAGACGTTTAAGAAAACCTTTGATGCTTCATCCATGATTGGGATAGAACCAGCAGTCATGGGGAAGGAACTGCCTTATCACCAGGGAAGATTGTATGATATTGATACAACTGATATAACCAGATGCAAGCATAGCAATCGAGCACCAGACTTCATCCCCCAATCCCAGTCCATTTCACACAATTTGGCTATCATTCGGTGACGCAATGCACCCAACAGAGCTTCACAATTTGACCCCTCCGGGGTCTCCTGACATCATCTTGTGGTAAGATCCATCGGCCCTCTCCTAATTCATCCAGCCGAAGTAAGTTTTCCGTGGTGATACCAGGCTATCGGATCCTCCACGTCACCTGAACTTGACAAGAAAAAGCCTTCTGAATAATGATGATCATCAGAAAGTGACTATATCATATGGTTGGGAAACCCCACTCGTAGCTCCAAACTGGCTCCAACTGGCTCCCCATGGTAGGGAATATGGATATACCCATGGCTCCTTAGCTTAGCTCCCTCCATTCAGCACTGGAAAGGTGATGTGATGTCGCAATGATATTTGGAGGATCATCCCACGGTCCTCGTAACCGGCAACCACAACCATATTTAGAAATTTACGAGCCATTTATATCATTTTCTTCGAGGACTTACCCATCATCAGGATTACCTACCAGTTACGCTCTTTTAATCAAACGTGGCAATGGAAAATCACCTGTTTGTAGTATGTAGATCTGGGTAAATTATAATATTTCACCACCCAGAATTAAGGCCATTTGCAAATGATTCCCCTTATGAACCATGATTCCCAGTGAGGTCGCGGTGAGGTCGTTATAATTTACCCAGATAGATGATTTTCCCATGATAACCTTCATTGATATGGGACTTCCCAGCTAGCCACGTTTGATGTAACTGAACCCCAGGTTTGAACGTGTTCCGAACATTTCATTAGAGCAACTAATAATGACTAAGTAGCTAATAGTAAGTACTACAACTGTTACAAGCCATCATTACTTTAAAATCACCTGAGCTATCTAAAGTATTGTAACCATAAATGGGCTTCCCACTACCAGCCATTAATAGGAAGCATTAAAATGATAACTATACAATGATAGCTAAGTAGTTAATAGGTGTTAATAGTAAGTACATGTAAGCACTACAATAATTTCTAGCCATGAATACATTAATTTGTAGATGAATTTCTCACTGAACCTCCATTTAGTTCGGGGATTTGCCAGCCAGCCATGTTTGATGACACCGGAGGGTACAATTCCCTCAATCACCATTCTTCACCATTGTTGGCCACTGTTAACCATTAGAAGCACTATTTAGCAATCTATAATAACCACTTCAGACACTATTGGTCGATATTAATCATGATGAACCATCTATAACCATGGTACATATCCCATCAGATATCCCATTGGTACTATAAGAACTATGATGCGTCCCAACGTCTTGGCTTCGAAGTTCTCGCTGAGCTTCCGAGGGATCCGGTCACCATGTCGTCGATGATGATCTGAAAGTCACCGCTGCGGACCACGTAGAAGAAATCCTCGATCAGTAGAAAGGGTGGACAATGAGATGTAAAAAACAGCTAGTAAACGCTATCTTTATCACGGAAATCAATGATTCTCAGATACTGAAAGTTATTCATGAAAACGTTCGAGAGGAGATAATTCCTCTGAGCGAAGAAATGATTCAATGAGAGCTTCATCAGATTCTCTTTCAGGCTCATTGGTGCAACTCCCTAAATTCAACAAAAGCAAAAATCTCAGAAGGAGCTAGTGCTTCGCTTGAAGATTTCACTATTGGGCCGACTGAAAGTCAAGAGGTAGCTGACTTTGTGCTGGGTGTCTGCGTTGCATCATTTGTTGAGGGTATAGGGTATGCTGAACTGTGGCAGTCCAAGCGTCACTTGCCAAGTTAAAGTCCAAAGGGGCAGTAGGGTTATGACCCTATAATGTTGATGCCAGGAAACCTGACAGGAGCCCATGTTTCATGTGAAAATCCTTCGCCATAGGTTCCCCGGAAAAATATCATCAATCCATATAAATCCTATGAGTATAGCTTGGAGAAGCACCCCATAAACCCAAAGAAGCATGATCCCAGGTCCCATTGCGACCAGCATTGGGTCCCCAAAAGGGTCAAGCAGCTGCTTCCGTATCGCCCTGTTCAATCACGGCTTGGCCCGCCTAATGAGGCGGAACGGCCATTGTCATGTGGATGCCAGTTGGAAAGTGGCAAGCCAAGTCGGTTCGCACTATGAATGGACAATTTTCAAGGACGAATGAAGATCGAACTTGGAACCAACAAAGCACGGTGACATGTCAAACAGATTTCATGGCACATGCTCTTATTTTACTGATCATTGATGCGCGGCCTTTCCGCCACTGTCAAGTTGCGCGTCCAAGTTGCTCCAAACTCTTCCTTCCAGGCGGGGTCTGCAAAATGCGGCATGTTTCGAACGTCCAGGATGCTTGACAAATTTTCATTCCTAGGCCCAGTGACGTGGCAATGGGCGATTGGAAACATCACCCGGCAGCGACAGTGAAAGACAGTGACCCACGATCCTCAAATTCCCACAAAAAGACTTGGTTTGAGCCCCTATGAGGTGCCCCTAGGTGCCAGCATTGGTCAGAGAATAGGCCCAAGTCACCGGAGTCATTTTCTTGGAACGAAAGACAGACCAAAAGTTGAGGCTGAAAGCATCACAGTCTCAACTCATCCAGCTTCAGAACAAATCGGCCAAAACTCCAAAGCATGGATGACTGGAAATCCTGTGGACAATTTACTCATTGGAACTGGATGGATATCCCCTGGCAAGGTTCAAGTCTTAGAGGATCAGAGGGTAACCCTGGAGAGTTGAGCTTGTACAAATCCTCTGGTGGATCTGAAATCCCCATTTTATGACAGTGTTTGTCTCCCCTTTGGTGGCTAATCTGCCAATATCGCAGATTTGTCACCTTTCTGAACTACATCCCTTTCTTATGCCATTTTCATGTTGTTCGCTATGTTTTTCGCTGTTGATTTCTCCTTGCCAGCCATGATGTCCCCGCTGTTCTCGTGCGAGGATCTTGGCCACACTGTCGCGGATGAACTTCAGCTCTTCACGTGTCTTCCTGAACATATTCCAACCAATGTTGCGGTGCCTCATTCCCTATCCTGTCCTAAGTTTTCTTCTAGTATCCATACAAATCAATTAGCTGCTGGTTTAACATGAATCCAAAAATACCATGTGTATACAACGTCTGCCAGAATAGTTGAAGTTGATTTCGTCATGTAAATTGAAGATGAACAAACCGGAACAAAACTATATGAGAATGTCAAACAATTCAGTTCATCCTTGGAAAATTTGTCACCCAAGCTCCAGTGGCACCAACTGCGGTCCAAGCTACTCTGCTGGTGTGCGGGAGTTCACCAAATGACTCCCGACCAAGAGACTCTTGCGACCGTGGAAGTCCAGTTCCTACGGGGATTTGGCACCTAACCTGTGCCAAAACATCCCCAGATTCAATGGTTCTCCTATCATGTGAAGGATTGTGAAGGCCTACTTCCCATGAACATGTGGCTTTAAACCTTGATTTTGCTGCTAAAAGCAACACTTTCCTTGCAGAACACAATCCTGTTGGCCTCTTAAATTCAATTTTCATGAATTTTGCACCTCCAAAGGTGATGGTTTAATCTCAACCCCGATTAATCAAGTATGTTACTCTGTTGATGAATTAGGGGGTTACGGCCAAAACGAATGATTTTGCTGTTAAAATTGATGCCCCCTATAGGTAAACTTGTGGTTTCGTCATCCTACACTGCAATAAATTGACATGGTTTTGCAGACGGGGGAAACTTATGGATCAATAAAATATACCATGGCAAAACAATGTTAAACATTAATATCCGATAGTGTGGTGAACACAGTAAGAAATTATCCACAATATCACCATACATGGGCAGTATAAACCCTCCAAAGAGTTAAAGGTTTATTGTTGAGTATAACTGTATAACACATCACAAACCAATTTTCATAACAGCAGGATACCCCCAAACCCAGTGCTTTATCAACATCTTGTAAAATCAGCCATTCAGGTGGTATACCGTGATTTCAGTCAAACAAAACATCATAAATTAGATATCTTACTACATCCGATGCAACATCACCATAGAACCAGGATTCATTGATCAAGCACCTCATTTTGCCTGGTTAAATCCCAATCTTAGATGGATTGGCCTAAATCCCGATCTTAACAGTGCCATATGTTGGATGGAATTCCCCATCAATTGCCAGCGTTTCAAAGATTTTGGAAGGGAACCGCCAGATTTCCCCATGATTTCCATAATTTATCTCCATGTTTGCCATATTTTTCCCCATGTTTGCACCATTTTGGTTATGTTTTGCCCCCCGGTTTGATTCCCCAGTCCTCCCTGAGCCCCATCGCATCGAACTGTTCCCGGGAGAGCTCCAGCACCGTCAGCTGCGTGTCCGCGCGCACCGTGGCGCTGCGGACGTCGGAGGTCAGCAGGGCGCGTTCGCCGAAGAAGTCGCCCATCTTCAGAATCATCAACTGATGAGGATGGGGTTGGGGATGATGGTTAATGGTGATTAATGGTGATTAATGGTGATTAGTGATGGTGAATATTTGCTGGTTGGTGGTTGAGCCTACCCCTCTGAAAAATATGAGTTCGTCAGTTGGGATGATGAAATTCCCAATATATGGAAAAATTAAAAATGTTCCAAACCACTAACCAGATGGGGATGGGGTTGGGGATGACACCATGTTTTTTTTGGGGTGGAAATTATGGGGAACACCGACTTGAACCTTAGGAAAAGATAGTGAATTGTTTAACAACTGAGAGATGGTGGATTGGGATAGCTATATCTAGCAAGCCTTGGTGGATATAAGTATGAAACATGACTGGATCATCAATGGATGGTTGGGTGGATCGTCAACTGACGAATCTTAGGAAACATGTTTTGTTGTGGCAACGGATCAGCAACCGAGGTTGGATTTGAACGGGGCAACATTTTTTTTCGCAACACTTGGAAGATTCAAGTATACACATGATGGATCATCAAGTGGCAGATGCTGGAGCATGGATGGTGGGATGTAATGGGTGAAAAAGTGAAAACATCAAACAATAGCAGGGGAACATGGAAATCAACAGGACATCTGAAAACTTGGCCAACTTGGCACCCGTGATCGTCACATTAAAAAAAGGTGGGGATTGAACGGGATGTAGATATGTCCACAAGAGGCACAACAAAACAAAAAAGATCTCGATATAAGAGAGGTTGGGTAACAATAGTCATCTGCAGTTCCAATTTCTATTGTCAAAAAACTGCTAAAATAGCTTCAAAGCATCTAAGAGCTACGGGTATATAGCCAAGTATCAACCAAAAACTGGTCATTTTACTCATGGGCATGGGGGATATTATCAAACAAAGAAAGGGGAATTTCAGTTATGAAAACTTGGGACTTGTACCACTGGTCATCAACTGACCGATGCTGCCAGCAAAATACTTATACATTGGCGTGGCCACCTTGGTCAGGTTGCTTTAAACATCAAGAACACCTGATCATCCAAACTTCATGACAAAATCAAAAGAATCAAAATCACGGAAACATCATCAAACATGACCAAGCATCACTTGACAGCAGCTCCCCCCAATTTCTTCACCTTCCAAGACTTTAAAAAACACCATCCGCACCACCCACCCGCGGCCGCCGAAACGCCCTTCGCGCCTCTTCTTCGTTGTCCTCCTCCTCTCGGACCACGGCGGCGGTACCGCTGCGGATCACGAAAAAGGAGTCTCCTGTGACGACCCAAGTGCTGAGAACACTATGGCCACTATGGGGGGTGGGGGGGTGGGGGGTGTCGGGCGGTGGGGGGGTAACCTGAGATGGAAATTAGAAAATTCTGTTGCCACAGAGAATTAGGTGGTTAAGGGTTTGAAGTTTGTCCCATCAATGCTTTTAACCTGCCAACCGATAAAAATAGAAAACACTTTTCCAACTTTGATCAGAAGGCTTTTTTGTTACGAATATCTAATTTTTGAAGATGGAAACTACCATGTCCTTTCTGGAAAAGTGCCCTCTCGTAAACTAACAGTTTGCTATTGAAAATTGCCACAGAAATAGTGGATTTACCCATGAAAAATGTGATCTTCCATAGTTTTTTTGTATGTTTACCAGAGGGTAGCAACTGTGCAGTGTTCAAAACCTTTCGTCGTCCCTTGGAATACTGCCTGTTAACGAGATTCCCAACTCATGGACGATGATAATCCCAAATATATAGGGGAAGTATAGCTGCTTGGTGGTTTTAACAATCTTGAAGAATATTAGTCATTGTGAAGGATTATCCCATATATTATGGAAATTAAAAAATGTTTGAAACCACCAACCAGATAGCGATTAAATCATCCCCAAATTAGTCATCAACCAACGTAAAGAATTGCTTCTTATAATTATTATATGTAAATATTATACGTACTGTATATATGTTCATAATAATCCACCAACAAACTGTGCAAGAATTCCTGCACCAGTTGGTAGATCTCTCTCTCTCATTTACAGTATAATTCTTTTACAGTATTTCATAGTTACCTATAGTTACCGACTGGTGCAGGGTTTCTTCCATCCACAATATATTGTAATTCTGGTTATAATCCCATGAATAGTCATCAACCACCAGTATCATCAATGATCTCCATTTACCTCCTACTTCGTTGATGATTAAAACCTTAGTTAAAACCCTATAGTGGTTCGATTATCCTCCAACCAATCAACCACCAGATTCATCCGGCACCTTCATCGCCCTGTTGGAAGACATTGCTGCCAGGGCTGAAGCGTTGGGTCACCACCACCTCCGTCAGCAACGCCACTTTTGCCTCGCCAAGTTGGCAAAAATGCTGGGAGGAGTGGGGCAAAATGATGGGAAAATGATGGGAAAATGATGGATGAACTGCTGATAATGTGGTTAAAGCAATGTGGTTAAAACAATGCCATAAACCACCCATTTCAGGGAATGGTAACCATACCAACTATATATAAAACTGGTGATGACTGGGGGATTGTTTATGACATTGTTTTAACCACATTACCGAACTTAGGGCAAAATATGGAAAATGGTTTCGGATGGTTTCGGTGACAATGCCATTTAGATGATTTGTGTCTGGATAAAATGCAGGCAGGGCATGGCAGGGCAATCTTAGGATGGGGAAGATCTGGTTTATGGAAGCAAGGACTTGAAGGATCCTCCGAGGATGGGGTCATGAGTATGCATCCACCTGACATTCACGAACCTGAGAAAGCCCATGCTGATTTTGGATTGATCTTATTTCAGAAGATGCTGCATGTATTTGTGCAACCTGCATGGTATCTGAGTTTGCGGAGGGAAACTCCTATCATCAAACTATATCTGTGAATCGTGGTCGTCAAAGAATTTGCACTTGCCAAAGGTGAATTTATAAAATCTGCTAGACGAGGTGCTCGTGGCAGGCATCTCAGCAGGGGCACCTGACACTGTCGACGGAGTGTTGGCTGCCTTCGCCCGAAACTGTGGGACATTACCAAGACCAAGTGTTGGCCATACAATAATTCATGCAATGTGAGGCCCCCTAGATAGCTAAGTTGGTTTATAACTCCAATAACTATGGTTTATGGTACTTATAACTATAGTTACTGGGGCTTATAAACCAACAAACATCACTGGGGGGCCTCACATTGTGGTTTTCATGGTTGTTGGTGACATTGTCAGCGTATCGAACCGTGATTTCCAGGCTGAGACACCCAAATAAAAAAACAAAAACGATTTATGCGGTTGGGCGTAGGTTTGCTGGGATGCATGTAGGCTGTAAAATGGGTGTATCCCATAGATTAGCTATACCAACAGCTATTAGCTTTACCAACTATCTTCTCAGATATTATCTCCATCTTTGTTACCGTTGGTTAAATCCTTATGTTTGTTCGTTTAGATCTAGGTATGTACAAGCATCAGCCGTATGATGTTTGCTTGCTGCCCTGCACCCTAATTCATCCAACTTCACCGATATTTGAACCCATGGCTATCTATGTATGGTTTTATAAGATATGACCTGGTTGGTGGTATACCTGCCCCTCTGAAAAATATGAAAATCAGTTGGGAAGGATTATTCCCAATATATTATGGAAAATAAAAAATGCTCCAAACCACCAACCAGTGACTTTAAACTGTTGGGTCTCACCCAAGTAAGTTGGTGAACTCCCCAATGTGTTGCTTCAAAACTCCCCTGGCAGCCTGACATAAGAACTCCATCAGCTCCTGCCGGTTGTCGTCTTTCCGCCCCGAAGCCTTGGTTTGTGACAAAGGAACCCACCGAAAATGGATATAAATGGATCACTCGGCTGGGAAAACCATCGTTTTTTTGGGCTTGGGAGGATGGCATCTTGACAGATTTTCTGGTTGCAACTTGACCATTTTGTCTTAGGAGTTTTTTTTGGTCAACATTTGGATGGACATGCAATAGCCGCAACTTGGCCACATCGGTCCATGGAATTGCTCAACTCTTGTTCTGGGAGCAGTTGACATGAATTGAAGCACGGAAATTTCTTTAAATATTTCTTTAAATATTCAATAAGCACCATTTGTTCTTCAAGTATTCAATAGTCTTTAGCCTTTAGGTGCAATTGGGGGTCCACCGAGGTGTGCCAAAATAGTCCGTGGTGTTTTTTTTTCTGTTCGGATGGATGCGAATGAACTTTGCATGTTCTGCCTCGGTTCAATCAGAATGCCACGGACCCATCTGGAGCCGAAAAAAGTGAACCCACCAAGCTAGTCACTAAATGTCACTATACTTTCTACAGGTGGGTTTTGCCGGTGTATGGTACATAGGTGGCTGCCGTGTATTTCCATCAGCCCGCTTTAATCCCGAATAACTGGGGGATACCATAAACCATTCTCCATCTTGCCATGGTGAATCCAAGATACCAACAAATCTGGTTTTTAGCTGTGCATTTTGCCATAGCAAAAGATTCAAGTACTAGTTCGTATCTAACCAGTCGGTTGACCTAGTGGTGCCCGCTCAAAAATCGCCGCGATCCTGGCCCAGTGGCGCTCAAAGCTGACCAACTCCTCAACATGGTGATGCTGTGCACCCATTTATGGATTTACCCTCTGGTTATTTAACATAGCCATGGTATAGATGGCCCATAGAAAAAGATGGTTTACCTATTAAAAATGGTGATTTTCCATGGCTATGTTAAATAACCAGAGGGTATAAATATAAAGGAACAGCCAAAAATTAAAAATGGATGATTTCAGGGTACCCCCATGACTCATGACTTAGGACATCTCCATATGACTTGCCTCCAAGTTCGGTCTGGAATTCACCTGGAAATGTTGGATGAGGAATGTGACAAAATGTTGTCCCCATTTTTTCACTTGAGTACTGCTTTGGGATTTTTCAACGTATATAGATGGATGAGCTATGATTGACCTGGAATCTGCAGATGATATTCACATCAAACATTGGGATGGTTGGATGGATTCTTGTCGTCACATGGGGCTGAGAAGTACCCTGGGGTAAACGTTTACATCGATGTTTTCCACCCCATGGTTTCATTATTTCATTGGGTGATCTATATTAAATCCCATATTTTTGGTGAAGTGATGTTTAATCCCCATATGTTCTGGTGGTTTTAACCATCTTGAAGATATGAAAGTCAATGGGAAAGATGACAACCCATCTATGAATTGGAAAATAAAAGCCATGTTTGAAACCACCAACCAGTGTTTGTTGCTTAACTCATGCTAAATCATCATTTTTCTTGGTGAAATCCACCAAAAAATCTCTCCCAACGTCCTGGCCAGGAAGGGCCGCCCGGTCGGACTCTTGGGACTCGGTGTCTTATCCAACGGTGCCTGCCTCGGGGGCAGGCGAGTTTTTGTTTCTGCACGAGTTCTCGAAATCCCTCCGGGTTCCAAAAATCTCCCAGAATGCTGTTTTCAGTTTATAGGGGCAAAAACTATAGACTATAGTATTCATGGGGTTGAACAAATTGTATAGACAAAGTTAAATCTGGGGGCCCTCTTTTTGGAGTGAAGGGACAACTCAGAATTTATACTGGGGCAGGTTGGGTGCAGTAAACTGCTGGACTTGACGAAGACTAACATATCAAATGGAGGATATGAGAAACATGGGTGTACCATGGTGTACCGATCAGCATTGAACAATATTTCACCGGCAAAAACTGGACATTGCGACCAAGAAAAATGGGAGCATCCAGGAGCAACATCCACAATGCTGGGATATGGCGAAGGTAGCGGGAGCTTGCCATAGCTTACCAAGGAAGTTGTAAGGAAGTTGTGGATGTAGGAGATAGGGGGTACCTGACAAAGATGGACCTATGAAACAACATTGGCCAACCTTGATCCGGCCCTAGTTGTGGCATTGCTCCAACCGACTCCAAGCTCCAAGAAATTAAGGGCTTGAACTGAATCATTCATACATTCCTCCATCAAGGGCAGCAACAAGATCAACAAGTCAATCCATGCACCGAACCAAGGTTTACCGGTTTTTTGCCGCCCAGGACGCCTAGTGAAGGCCCTGCTTTTCGGCGATTCATCCAATTCCAGTGGAGCGTCGTTTTTGGAACTGCGGCCGCCCATGGCGGCTGGTGATTGAAGGGTTTGCTATGGAAAATCACCGGATTTTCATCATGTCTATCATCATGTCTATCATCATGTCTATCATCTATTTCTTTGGGCCACAACTTCCACAGCTATGTTAAAACTTGCAGAGGGTCTATCATTTGCGGCTCTGCTTTGTAAGGAAAAGGGATGTAAAGGGCAATCCTGAAGCTGGCCGTTGGCCATTGGGCCATCGAAAGGTTGGGGTGGCTTGGGAAGTAGATCAAACCAAGGTTGTGGCAACCTGCAGCTTCCGACTGAGCCACAGCCACAGATTGCAATAAACACCCTTCTCCTCCCGTAAACTAGCAGTTTGCGCTGGAACATCACCACTTCCAATAGGTAAATCAACTATTTCTATGGCCATGTTCAATAGCTATGGTAAATTACCAGGGTAGACATGGAAAAAAACACAGTTGACATCACCAAGATTTCAAATCACGGGGCCCCAAGGGGCCAACCCGTTTGGAGGACGAAACTTCGCCCTCTGGCTTTTGGGGTCACCATATGCCTCGTCGGACGTGATCGCCCACCTTGGATATCCCTTAAGAAGCTCGTTCCTAGCGGGATATCACACCCCTCCAGAACATGGCTCCAAAATAGACAAAACAAACTATTCAGAAAGACCTACTCAAGCCCCCTTCTGCGAAACTGGATGAAATCCTGCAAATGTTCGTTACATCTCCCTTTTCAAGCTGTGTACCTGTGCGTGGCATCCCGCCAGTCCTACCCACTTCGCTTGTTTTCACACGTCGAGCAAAGAAGCTCTTCAGCTACAGAGCATTCTGCAGTAGCGATGCCATGTGGCAGGTTCAACCCGAAGCCACAGGAAAATGGCTGTCTGACAGGCCATCCGTTTGGATAAGGCCTTGAACATCCAACAGATCGCCGTCCCTTTGTGAAAAACGGGACAGCGAAGGGGACCATTCCCGGGCGCGGTCGCGAATGGAATCTGATTGTTGTTGCAAAACATGGATGCTATACCTTGGGGGGGTAAGCAACAAAACTGGACATATCAATCCATGTCAACATTCCAAACCATAGCCATAGATAGGTGTGACCCATTAATTATCTAACCAAAGTTTGCCCAGTACTTTCCAGTGAAAGGATACCTTGCTTGGGCCACCCAGTTTAACGTTCAAACTGCGCCAGGCGCTACTAAGTGCATTGCGAACGAAAAGAGTTGGAGGAAATTCGGCGCCAACCATTCTGAATGGTTCCCTGTGGGTTCCATTCAAGGTTGAACAACTGAGTATGTCAAAAACTGGCAAAAGGTACCGCAACTGATCATGACATGATGGTTGGACAAAAGCGTCCACTGCGGAAACGTGCTCCTAACCAACAGCAGTCGCCATTGTCCACATCTGAACCCATATCATCAGAAACCTTCATCCTCCAGTACATTAACATCGACCCTGCCAAATAGGGGCTTGGAAGATTATATAGTTTCCACTAAAAACTGGCCATGTTCAGGGTCTATGTTAATTTGGTGGAGGGTGTATTGAAGTTGGCCACACTATAAAACTGTCTCCAGTTTCAGTTTCTTCCAGATTTCCTCCATCTGCCACGTTCCGACATTCTCTCCCACTCCGAATCGGCGGATGCTAAGAAAACACGTTTCTGTGAGCGAATCATTGGTCCGATCCTCAGAGCAAGTTGCACCAAATGAGTTCGATATATTTGACATCGCTTCTAGGGAAAAACCAGTCATTTATGAATGAATATACATGAGCAGTTTTCCCGTCTGAGATAAGAGTTCAGTACCGCAGTTTTCACATCAAGGTAGCTCGTAGATGTGGAAGCTTTATCCACCCATCTGCATGGAAAAACATCTGTGGCATGACCGGTCCCTGTTATTAGATTCCTTTTGTGGTTTGTCAAGTCTAATTCTGCTGGTTTATTACTCTCCCCACGCACATTCTCCCATTCATCTGGGCATGAGTAAAAATTCAACATATTTTGGCAATCCTCTATAAAATGGCAGTATAAAAGGCATGGAACCCCCCCAGTTTACAGTGACCTATCCTGGCTATTGTATAGACTCTCATTGACCGAGGTTCTTTTGGCCACTTATGAAACTGCGGGGCGCCCCTCTGGACAAAGCATCCCCTGCCCACAGTGGAACGAGTGAAAAATCCACAAAATCTCTCTGTAAGGTGAAACCCCTCAGCGACGTTCGTTGGTTACGAATCCCCCATGAATACGATCCCTCTGAAAAATATGAAAGTCAGTTGGGATTATTATTCCCAATATAACAATATATGGAAAAATAAAAACTGTTCCAAACCACCAACCAGCTATAGTTGTATTCCCCATCAACCCAAATGTCAAGCTAGTTATGTGCATCAACTTAGCTCTAACGCTGGCCTGCCTCACCTTGTAGAAACAAAAAAAGGGGTTTCCTAAGCCATGAAGGATCCCCAGTCATCACCAGAGGTTTCAATATGTCTCAATGGTGTCTACTGTTGCATGATTTGGGGATACCCCCACTTTCCAAAACGGAAACCGCCAAATATCATCATCCCAAGATATACCCTCTGGTAAACTAACATAGCTATGGAAAAGCACCATTTTCAATGGGAAAATCCACTATAAATGGGCCATTTTCAAGTTCGCAAACTGTTAGTTTACCATCTGGTTATGACTAACAGTTCGCCATGGAAAATGGATGGAAATGGCCCTATAGAAATAGATGGTTTACCAGGCCGGGTACATGAAACCGCTAGCCTCAGCATCCGACGTCTCACCGCACGCCTCGGCGTGTCACGGGGAGATATTCATGTCCTGCACGATGAACTGCATCGCTCCAGCGGAAAGGAGCTTGATCTGGTCTTCCTGGCGATCTCGGGCCTAGGGCCGGCCCGGTAAAATGGGGGTTGGTCCCAGGGCTAAAGATATTGGTGACTTGAAATATCTGCAAAAGTACATGATAGTAAATGTATCTAGATTTCATATTGCATCATCATGCCTGTGTTTATATATATATGTATTATATGTATGCATGTATGTATGCATGCATGCATGCATGGATGTATGATCACTTTCTCGCATTTTTCATGGCGTTAAATGAGAAGGATGCTATTTCGGAAAAAACACAGATACTTGGATGTGTCCTAGCAATCAAATTTGGTTTAATTCCCTTGCTTATAGGCTATAGGTCCCCAACTGAGGCAATCCAATGCAAAACTGGTGTATAGTTTGCAACCATGGCTATGAACCAGCCCTTTGGATGAACATCTAAGTGCCAAAACCCAGTTTTGGAGAGACATGGCGGAAAGTAGCCGGGCATCTTCCAGCAAAAAACGTAACAACTCCCAATTTCAATGCCCAACAATGGTGATAAGCGACAGTTTCAGGCCAACAACATGACAAATAGCCTCCATCTTTGGTAGCTTGATAAATCCAATAACGACACATTCCCAATTTCACGAAAAGTTCACCAGAAATGGATTTCACAAACACCCCGCAAAAAGAGATGTATTTTTCGTTTGCCCCATTGAAACTACTTTCTGATCAACAAACCATCGGTGAGACGGTCACATTGAAAACCAATACAAACCAAGGGGATGATCATAGAGAACCATGCCAAGAGAATGAATCATTTCTATGATCATGCTATAATATGCTATATCATCCTGGTTGGTGGTTTTAACATGTTTTAACCATCTTGAACAATATGAAAAAAGTCAGTTGGAATGATGACATCCCATATATGAAATGGAAAATACCAACTGTTCCAAAGCACCAACCAGATAATGTCCATGTTTACCCCTCAAAAATGTGAATCTTTCCCATCTTTGGGCTTCATCCGCCTCGGCCCATGGGGCCCATGGCCTCGCCGGCCTCGCTGTCGTTCTTCCCCTCGATGGTGGAGGTCTTCTCCTCAGGCGTCCTGGGATATTCATTGGATATTAATGGACTATACCATGATTGAACGGGATTTTAATGGAATATGCCATGATTTGATTGGATATTAATAGACTATACCATGATTGAATGGGATTTTAATGGAATATACCATGATTTGATTGGATATTAATGGACTATACCATGATTGAACGGGATTTTAATGGAATATGCCATGATTTGATTGGATATTAATGGACTATACCATGATTGAATGGGATTTTAATGGAATATGCCATGATTTGATTGGATATTAATGGACTATACCATGATTGAATGGGATTTTAATGGAATATACCATGATTTGATTGGATATTAATGGACTATACCATGATTGAATGGGATTTTAATGGAATATACCATGATTTGATTGGATATTAATGGACTATACCATGATTGAATGGGATATTAATGGAATATACCATGATTTGATGGGATATTATTGGACTATACCATGATTGAATGGTATATTAATGGAATATACCATGATTGAATGGGATTTTAATGGAATATACCATGATTTGATTGGATATTATTGGACTATACCATGATTGAATGGTATATTAATGGAATATACCATGATTGAATGGGATATTCATGGAATATACCATGATTTGATGGGATATTATTGGACTATACCATGATTGAATGGTATATTATTGGACTATAACATGATTGAATGGGATATTCATGGAATATACCATGATTTGATGGGATATTATTGGACTATACCATGATTGAATGGTATATTATTGGACTATACCATGATTGAATGGTATATTAATGGAATATACCATGATTGAATGGGATATTAATAGAATATACCATGATTTGATGGGATATTATTGGACTATACCATGGTTGAATGGTATATTATTGGACTATACCATGATTGAATGGGATATTAATGGAATATACCATGATTTGATGGGATATTATTGGACTATACCATGATTGAATGGTATATTATTGGACTATACCATGATTGAATGGTATATTAATGGAATATACCATGATTTGATTGGATATTATTGGACTATACCATGATTGAATGGGATTTTAATGGACTATACCATGATTGAATGGGATATTAATGGAATATACCATGATTTGATGAGATATTAATAGCATATACCATGATTTGATGGGATATTAATAGAATATACCATGTTTTAATGGGATATTAATGGATCTACCATGATGTTATGGGATATTAATGGGTTTTACCATGATTTAATGGGGTATTAGTGGAATATACCATATGACTTAATGGGATATTAATGGAATATACCATGGTTTAATTGGATACTGATGGAATATACAATGGTTTTTAATGGGATATGAATGGGTTTCTTACCCTCAGGTGTCATCCAACGTGGCTAGCTGGGAAATCCCCCCAAAACCACACCATGCGGGTGAAGACTTCAACCACGAGGGACTCCAGCTGAGCTGATCACAGCCAAGGGGCTTACCCGGCCTGGTAAACTAACAGTTTGCTATTGAAAATGACCATTTATAGTGAGTTTTCCCATTAAAAATGGTGATTTTCCAGTTCGCTATGTTAAATTACCAGAGGGTACAACATTTGGTGACATTTTCTATTGCATCCGATTTAGGGCCACCTCATTTTGACCCACCATCCATTGCGTATCTAATGGTCGATAGGGGGCATGGATAATCTGCTGATGAATGTGATGGGTCTGTTAATCTAAAATTCTGGCAATGCGGCACTAATGGATCGAAATCTGTGCAAATACCATCTGTAGGGGCAATGCGATAGTTATTGCTGGTTCTCTTGATTGTTTGTGGATCAACCAGAGTACGGTTGATCAACAAAGGAAATCCCAAGAGAAATAGCTCCAATTGGAAGTGACTCGCCCCATATCATCAACCAACCAGGAGTTGATTGATCCGGCAACTGTTCATTAACATCCTTGGCTGCAGATCGATGGCGGGGATGCTTCAACCTGCAATGTTTTTTGCGTAAGAGGGCCTGTCATACCAGGGAATCTCAAGATTTCATCAACATGTCATGACCTAAATACCTATAGAAATGCATATATCTGGGTAAATTATCATATTTCACCGCCCTGAATCTTGCGGCCTTTTGGGGATAATTTCCCTTATTAACCATGATTTCCAGTGAGGTCGCAGTGAGATCGTTATAATTTACCCAGATATATGGAAACATGTGGAAACATATGGAAATCATACTTCATCATAACCGCATGCCTTCCAGCCACAGTTCAAGGCTCGGAGTAGCCTTCACCAGGATGGACTCGAGGATTCCCAGAGACAACAGCTTTCCATCAGCCACGGCTGGCTCCTGCAGAGAACTACCTAGAGATTTCCATATTCTTCGTTGGCCCCGTGTGGAATTTTGAATGTTGCCAGTCTTCAAGCTTGACGACCCACCAAGCATAGTCATCCAAATCGACTAGAAAAAAACATTGCCATCAAAATATGTAAATCAGCGCTGTCGTCGTCGTCCTCTTCCTCCTCCTCCTCCTCATCATCATCATCATCATCATTTCCTAAGTCTTTTTTCTGGGCCCATGCTTCACTGTCACTGTCACAGGGACCAGCACAATCCGTCCTCCTGACAATCTGGGCAAAGGATGCCCGTGGCAAAGCTTCCTGAGTGACTTCTCGTAGCGAATTTCTGCACGGTGCTGGGGCACAAATTTGGACATCGAAGAAACACCGCATGCAAAGCAAATGCCAACGAAAACGTCCTGGAGAAAAAATAGACACAAACGAATCAAAATGACATATCCAAGACATAAATCCTGGAAGGGCAACCATCTGGTGGGAGTTGATAACTCCTCACCAGCTTCCATACCACCTTCCGCATCCACACACAGTGAGGGGCCCCTATCATTTGTAAAGAAAATAAATCATGGACGCTGAATGACTAGAGGGAGACAGGGGGGTGGATTCTGATTTTCATTCATTGCTGGCTTCTCTTCCCATGGGTTTTGAAACACAATCTGACCTGGGTACCATGCCTTCTCACCATTCGGGACTTCACCCCAAACAGGGACAACGAAAAGTAACATATATAGACAACCCGCTGATAAAGGCACCTAGGCTTTGAAGCAAGAAGAATCAGTTTCATTGTCTTGACGGGGCATATTGCTAGAACAATTCAAAGTCAATGTTTCATAGCCATTTTTAGATCCTCAGGTCATGCCAGACAAAATCCATCCAAATCTGCAAACATTTGATGGTGAAATCTTCGAGGCTAGAATCACGTAAATAACTGGTTGGTGGTTTCAACCATTTTAATGGGAAATGGTGATTTATAGTGGGTTTACTAAGGAAAATGGTGATTTATAGTGGATTAATGGTGATTTTTCTGGTGATTTAATGATGGCTAATGATGGTTAATGATGGTTAATAATGACTGGTTTATAATTAATGTATTAATGTGATAAACAATACCCATATCTGGTTGGTGGTATACCTACCATCCTGAAAAATATGAGTTCGTCAATGGGAAGGATGACAACCCATATATGAAATGGAAAATAACAAATGTTCCAAACCACCAACCAGATAACCATCTCCCAATGTCATCACGCCAATGTCATCTACGATGATCTAAAGTCATCTAATGTCATCTCACACCCCCATGCTTTCCCCAGGCTGGTGGCCAGGGTTCCTTTCCTCTTCTCGCAGCCAGTGGCTTCCAGTTGCCTCCGCGCGAGCGCCGCACCTGCTGCCGCTTCTGGCTCGCCGAGTGCCAGCGAGAGGCAGGTCTCAGGCTCAGCACCTGGAGCGTCTGGAGATCCCATGGGCTGTCACCAACATAACTAGGCTCAGCACCTGTAGCTGGTTGGTGGTTTCAACCCACCCTTCTGAAAAATGATGGAGTTCGTCAGTTGGGATTATGAAATTCCCAATATGATGGGAAAAATAATCCAAATGTTCCAAACCATCAACCAGGTAGATATATGATGATATATGTAGATATATTATCGAACTCGTTCATGGGGTTTATGAACCAAACAAACATAACTGGAGGGACATCTTAACCAAAAATGAGCTAATTGAAGAAACAAACATGAGGATCTGATGCAGTAAATTAAGATTCTCATCAGCTCAAATTGGGAATTGAAGCAGCAACCACTTGAAATATTGAGGACGCAAACTATGCTAAGACTCTTCAAATCGATGTGAATCTCAAAGCGATTACTGCCATGGTGGGTAGCACGTTGTTTCATCAATAGTCCTTGGTTTTAAACACCCTTGCAACAGGGCTGATCAGTGGATGCCCATCCCTCATCCGTCGCCTTCCCAGTGGTTCATCGCACCGATCCGGCCCAACCGCTCGAGCCGAATAGCGCTAGCATGTTTTCTTGGGAAAACTGGGTTGGTTGGCATTTGAGACAGCCCCTTCCTTCGCATTTAGTGGGATCATCTTCAATGTTCTATGAGAATTGGGTGTCAATGTAGCCTGGTTCATCCACCCAGCTGCAGTATTTTTTGGACCCAAATCCATCCAAACTCAGCGGGTTATGCCATCGCGGCTGTGAAACTCACATTTTGCCAAATAAGCACTCTACAGATTTTTGCCATCAACATTTACCCACCATTACCCACCCAATAATAAAGTCAGTATTCTTCAATCAAAGCCGGTTGGAACCCTGAACTGTGAGACTTCATACGCTAGCGAATGCTTCAGCGGATCTTTATGAAGCGATAAAATTTGTAGAAAAACCTAGAATTCACTAGTTGCACAGCCAACTCCATCATCCATGTATACCCATTTCTCCCATTTAATCTTGAATCCAAGTGTTTTATTGGGAGGTGCCAAGCCCTTTGGCACCCTGACCAAAGTTTGCCCAAATCTCAGCACACCATTTTTCTTAAGGCCCGGAAGGCTCCCAGCAAGCGCTGCAGGGGTGCATCCGTGGACAGCTGGTGAAGCTGCTGCAGCACCAATGGGTCGGGAGCACAGCGGGACTCGAACATCAGCTCCAACCTGTAACACAGGAAGATAGGCATCCCACATATGGAATATATGGATGTAACTGGGTAAAATGCAGGTTGCACGTCTTAGTGGAATGATTGGAAGTACCAAACTCAACTCACCCGAAAGGAGCTTGAACTGTAAACAGCTGCTCAATCAAATCATGCTACTCAATATACCAAGGGAAGGATGGCAATCAAGATAAGGCCAAACAATGCTACAGTATGCGAATCTTTTCCGCAAATGTTTTATTGGAACATCTTTTCGCCAAGAAGTCACAAACAAGTGAAACATATTACCCTCTGGCAAACTAACAGAACTATGGAAAATCACCATTTTAATGGGTAAATCAACTATAAATAGCCATTTTCAATAGCTATGTTAGTCATTACCAGAGGGTACCAACAGATCCCCCTTTCCCACCACCTGTATTGTGCTCTTGTCATCCCAATCGGTTGAATGATGGAAGTCCGTTTTTTTTTCCTGCCGCCCTTGGAGATCCCCAGCAAATTGCCATGGCACACGGATTTGGTAAAGTCACGATCCTGCAAAGTCACCTTAGTAGCTGGTGGGCCAACAGGATATGAACATATTGTGGACCCATTGTATGATTTTCCAGAAAAAAACAGCGTTTCAATTAACCAGCCATTACTGAATTTAGACAAACTCGCATTTCCAAATTTCGGGTTGAATTATAAAAACTAACCCACCAGCTATAGCCAGGGGTCCCAGCTTCCTGGTCGAAATTGTCGAACTTCAGTCCTTTCATCATGGACCTTAAGGCCGCCTTAATGCTAGAATTCTCCAAGTAGCCAAAAAATGATTCTAAATGGTTCTAAAATGAACCAAGCATGATAAATCATGTTCTTCTTCTCTACAAACAATACGGGTTTTCTATATTTTCTCAAATGTAATTATACGAATAACAAATACTTCATTACACTTCAGTATCACAGGTTGAGATCCACATTGGCGAAGATCCAGCCACCCACCAGTCAGTTGCTTCACCCATGATATCGTCATTCTTCTTGGCAACATGTGAGCTGTATTTCTTGGGGAAAACAAATCATTCACCAGTAGCTTTTCCGCTTTTTGCTCGCCAATAGTGCAAACGGTAATCGCAATGTCTCCATCATTGCTCTTCCATACCTCTTAAGTTCAACCATGTTGAAAGGAAGGCTCAATCCGTCCCAAAAATCATCAGCGCCGCATGAAGTCGTCTGCTTGTACGTCCAGATTTCATGGTGATAAACTGATAAACTCATCATTTCCTAAACCTTAAGTGTTCATAAAATTATGTATCTCTCGCTCTCTCGGGCGTGACTGTCCGCAACTGCTCCAATAAACGCTGCAATGCAAGCCAAAATGCTTGAACAACTCCAAAAGGCGGAAAACAACGTTGGCGATGTATTTTTGATGTGTTGATGATATAGTTGCACCTTCGTGATTCATGATTCATGATCCACATCGTTGCTAATGCCCCCTTGAAACCCATCCCATCATACAATATTTATGTTGGTTATATCACACAGGCTGAAATTCTACAGTTGTAGGTTGGTTTATAACCCCATGAATTATAGAATATTATAGATACCAACCATACTTAACCTACTTATGAACCAACTTAGCTATTTGGCGTCTCACCTCAAACCTCCATTGCAATTGGCCAAATCACCTTATCATGTCATATTTTGTTGCCTCAAATCCCATCCAATTTTAAGCAGCATGTTCCCATATTTCCCATATATTTTCCATATATTTTCCATATATTTTGGCATGTTGGACACTGAGCCCAGTCACCGCCACCTTCAACGCCATCTGCAAGGCCCCCTCCGTAGGTTTCACGGTCTCAGCCCGCAGCATGCGACGCCACAAACGCACGAAGCGCGGATCGCGCGGATCCGCGCTGAAGTAGGCGGTCAACCTGCAGGAGGTCGGGAGGGGAACTGGATTAGCCTCTGGTAATGACATAGCGACATAGAAGATGGCACATTTGCAGTTGATTTATAGTTGATTTACCTATTATGTACATTTATGTACATTTATGTACATTTATGTACATTGTACAACCTGATTTAATGGTAACTGGATTACCCTCTGGCACATTTATATTTGATTTACCTATTGAAAAATCAGTTTTTTTTCCATAGCTATGTTAGTTTACCAGAGGGTAATGTGGGTGAAACAATGTCATAAACCATCCCCTAAATTACAATCTTTATAGGTGACATAAACCATTCCCAAATGGGTGGTTTACTATTGTTTTACCATCGAAGTTTATTATTGTTTTACCCACATCATATGGTTTTAATATGGTTTTCTATAAGATTTCATCGTGATCATCACTATCAAGCTTTATATATGAATGTTATATATGTTTAGAGCTGGGGACTCCTTTTTATTTAAACGTGCTCAGGTATAAACATGTTTTTCATTTTTTCGAGATATATATCCATTTGATTCCATTTATATCCCAACTTATGGGGGTTAGAATCCGATGAATTCTAATGATGCCCATAAGTTGGGATATTGTTCCTGCACCTATGATGAAATATATCCACTGACACCCCCAAGTACAGTTGTAGAGCTGGAAGTGAACACTTTGGGGGGCAAATAGTCTTGGCACCTATCAGACTTCGAAGTCCAGATGCCAAAACAAGCTCCAAAAAAATTGGGTTGTGGCCAAACTTGGAACTGCTTTCCATCCCATGTTTCTTTGAAACACATGTTTTCCATTTAACATGCTGTGTAGATGGGACGTTCATCCCGTTCTGAAGACTGTTGCAACCCATGGCCGCGACCTGACTATTGCCAAGCAGCACCAGGTCGTAGGCTGTTGCATCAGCCTGAACAACTGGGAAACTCGGCCACGCCATCCATGCAATCCCTGTGCCACCCAAAAAATTACAAAGTCAGTAGTTCCAAACAGCAGAACCAGCTAGCTGACTTCTGACCTGGGCAAGAACCAATCATGTTGTACAATGCTATGCTATGTTTTGCTGGTGCTGCTTTCAACCTACATGTGCTGCTTCCTCAACAGAAATCTTGGCACATCCTGGCGTTTCCCTTCCCATGATCCTGTTGGCTCTGAAATAACCCGAATTGAATTGTGATGTTGAAAAACCCTACGATGAGCTTGGAAGAAGGTCTGGGTACCCTCCGGAATTCAAACGTAGCAATGGGAAATCACTATAAAGATCTATAAGTAGGCCATTTTCCATTGCCATGTGTTTTTTTTGCAATGTTTGATTACTGGATGGTATCTCCGGGTATCTCATCCTCTTGTTGCCACATGCCTCCCTACATCTCAAGCCCGTGATGCCCTATGTCCCCTCGACATCCAGGGTAGGAATCCCAACGTCAACTTTTCCCAAAAAAAAATCAAAAAAACACATGTTTCCAAGCAAAAGATAAACCTTCCAAATTCAATTAAAAAAACAACATGTCCATCTTTTTTCAGGGAACAGTGCCAACTTTTTCTGGGTGGTGGCATGGGTGGCCAGGTGGTACCACAGTTTCAACCTAAAGGGTTGGCGAGAAGATAGTGTGACCCCACAAGTGATTGATGTGTGCCAAATGTATGAGGACGCGAAAGAGCTACTCGGTGCTTACAGACCGAATGAGCTGACTTTTTCGGAAAACGACTGTTCGTCCTGCTCTGAAGTAATCCCTTCCCCCTAATACTAAACCCACCCCTCCCGAATAATACACACCTCAGGTAGTTTTTATTGTTAGGGGGTATTTATTATTAGGTTTCCCCCTAATACTAAATTTAAAACCCTAATATAAACAACTATATTTTGTTCTATTTCAAAACCGATTAGATTTCCTTTTAAAATCTAATTAAAATATTGCCCAAAATTGGACTTCGAAGCTTTCCCCTAATAGTAAATTTAAAACCGTACTATAAAATACTTTTTTTTTTGACCATAAAAAACGGCCCCTACTAAAAAACACTCCGGGGTTGGAGGTGCCGAAGGGACATCCACCACTTGCAGATGCACTCTTTCACCACTCCGGATACAGACCGATTGCGGGGCCATGCGGGGCCCCTTTGGCCTTGGCCTTTGGCCCTTCATTTCCGTGAACAACGCAGCAGCTATGGCCGTGATTGCCAAGTGTCACCACATCGTCAAAGCAGCAGAAGTCTTCAGCCTGCAAGTCTTTCACTATAGGGACACCAAGTGCTCTTGCTTGAAAGGCGTTGCCTCACATTGGGCAAAATCCTCAAGTTGGTCCTGGTAATGAACTCCATGAGCCAACGCGATAGTGGTGAATTCTGAGTTGATGATGTGCTCAATTTGGATGGATTGCATTTGACACTCCACCACCAAGGCCCAAGGCCAAAGCCGCCTTGGTCATCGATTGCAGGTGAGAAACCATGAATCTAGCACTCCAGCGTACGGGAAAACCATATCATCAGATCATCATTGGTTCTATACAAATGAAATCACTCATTTTAGATGCAAAAAATCATCCTATATCTCCGTTACATACCCACTATATTTGCAGGAATTATACCCATTATATACCCATTATATCTCTCATTATCTCCCCATGATATCATCATTGTAGATGGGATGCCAGTCATTTTCCAACACCAAGAAACAGTAATTTTCCAACACCAAGATTCGGTCATGTTCCAACACCAAAAAGCCGTCATTTTTCAACACAACTCCGTAAAATCAAGCGCGGAATTCTCACCGCCGCCGAGATTCTGCGCAACGTAGCCGAAAAAAGAAGGGATGCTGGCTCTTTTGGGACTCTTACACACATCTTGGCGCCCACACGTTTTTTTACATTTATATGCTGTTTATTTTTTGAATGGATATCGGAATAATGTTTAAAGTTCATGTAAGGTTTTTTGAAACTGTTTCTTGTTTACAGTTTCAATTGCGGTTGGTTAAGAGTTTATTCAGGATTGGTTTGAAATTCATTTAGGATTGGTTCAGGATCTGTCTAGAGTTGGAAGGTTTGTTTAGGGTTGGTTTGGGAGCTATTCAGGCCTGGTTTAAAATGTATTTAGGGTTGATGTAAAAATTATTTAGGCTTAGGTTTAACATCTATATATTTGGGGTTGGTTTAGGATCTATTTAGGGTTGGTTTTAAATTTTATTTCGGTTTGGTTTAGGTTCTGTGTAGAGTTGGCGTAAGACCTACTCAGGGTTGGTGAGATTAAGATTTCAAGCATGGACAATATCACGTGTTTCAATTTTTGGATTGTTTTTTTTTGGGGGTCAAATTCTCAAACCTACAATTTTTTCAAGCATGTGTCCATGATGGCTGGTGTCCATGTTTGGCCAAGGCAGGCCCATGGCTCGATGACATTCGATGACAGTGTGGCCAACTAAGAGGACAGTGGCAGGGCTGGTTCAGGGTTTATTTAGGATTAGTTTCAGATTTATTCAGGTAATGCTTAGGGTTTACTTAGAATTGTTTTAGTTTTTTTCTTTGTTTTGGACTTTGTTTAGGGCTCATTTAGGGGTTATGTCTATGTATTATATGATGATATATGATGTTTCCTAGGGTTTATTTACGGTATGAGAAACAAAAGAAAAGCAGGAAAAACAGAGAAGCAAGTAAGCAGAAAAAAGTAGAAAGCAGAGAAGCAAAGAAGCTGGAAAAGCAGAAAAGCAGGGAAAGCAGAAAAGCGGAGAAGGAGAGAAGCAAAGAAGCAGAAAAGCAGGAAAACGCAGAAAAGTAGAAGCAACAGAATTGGTTTTTGGTTGGTGTAGAGTTTCTTTAGGATTCATTTGCAACTCATTTCCGGCGTATTCAAGGCTTATTCCGCAAAGCTACACAATGTAGAAACTACAATAATGATCTTAATAACCCCACCCAAGAACCTCAGGAAACGAAGCAACACAAACACTGCGGAAACCTACGGGGTCACATTTCAAATTTAAAACCCAAGCAAGAAACTCTGAAAGCAAGAAAGCGAGAAACCTAGAAACCAAGAGATCCAGAAACCAAGAAACCCAGAAACCAAGAGACGCAGAAGCCAAGAAACCGAGAAACAAAGAAACCGAGAAACCAAGAGACCGAGAGGGAACAGAAAGTTAGAACCATGGCGCGTTGCAAAATGAACGCAGCGGCTGCACGCTAACAGCCCTGGCGCGTTGAGAAATGACCCCTGGCGCGTTGAAAAATGACCTAAATACCGCGTTGTAAAATAACAATTTTCTCGCGTTGAGAAATGACCCCTCTTCCCACACCCAGTCCAGTAAATTACAGTATATTCATTGTGTCCCCATTATAGCCTCATTGTATTTCCGTGATTTATAGCTATCAACTCTCAAATACCTATGAAATACCAATCACCTCTCAAATATCTATCAAATACCAACTCTCAAATACCAACTCTCAAATACATATCAAATACCAATAGTATAGCCCCATTGTATTATATACCTATCAACTACTAAAAAACATGATATCCCCAGGTCTTTGATGGGATCAACGTGCACCTCCACGCCCAGCTCTTCTTGACTCATCCGTAGGATCTCGTCGCCGTGCCAAGGAAGGCCGGCGGAACAATAGGCCGCCAGGATGGCGTGGAGCAACTCCTGGGAGTTCAGGCACCAAAAAAGGGGTGTGCCCATGTGGGCTATCAACGAGAAATGCAATGTTTTCTTGCGTGGTATGTTTGTTTTGTTTAAAAACTGACCAAAGGGAACAGTTGACTGTAATGGGGAATGGTTTGATTAAAGTTGGTTTGCTACATTCATTAGCTGTTGTGCCCAGCGTGGCATCCAGTTGCTAATCACTGACTCACTTGTAAGATGTTTTTTATCAGGTCGTGATTGGTGGAATTTGATTACGATACCCGCTGCAAAGAGGCGCTCTTCTGTTTATTGGTTGATGTTCACCAAGCAAAGATATACAGTACCCATCAAAAAACCTAAAATCTAAAACAGCCAGCTAGGCTTTCCTTGGGGCATGGCTTTGTATTGGTGAAGTCTTCTGTGATGGATATGTGAAGAAAAGCCGCTACAAGATCCAACTTTACTCGACTGCAATGGCACACTGACATCAAACACCACCAAAAAGAATCAAAAAGGAATATAGATTATTATGGATTCATATTTGTTTCCCAAATCATACCAGATCATGCCAGCATCTGTGGTCCCTGGGTCTATTTTGTTTGGTCTGGTGTCTGGTGCTCTTCCGGAGCCACGCCTTTTCTTCCACAAAGAACCATCCAAAATACTCAAAACTGGCTTTGGAAGGAAAAAAACCACCGTATCTTTAATTCCACAATAGTCGCCTCATTTCATGCTGATGTGATGTGTTTCACCATGATCCACCTGAACCGGGGTCCTCCAGTTGAAACTATCTTATTCTCCAACCCACTTCCCAGTCTTTTTCCCTCTGAAACCAACATCTTCAATGGTAAACGCAGAGCTACGACCACAGCTCCCCATGGTGGTAGCCGAGGTGCCGGCGACAGAGCCCGATCGCTGCCGCTCGCCTCACGTGCTTCCTGGACTTCGCGCCAGGCGTGCGACAGCAACTTCCCACGCTCGCCTTCCTCGAGCCCGGATGGGGATTGGGAATAAGATCAGGAACAGAAATTGAAAACTTTGGTTCTATATAACTTTGGTAGATATATATATATATGTTGGAAAAGGTTCTATTTACCACCAATGGTTATAATGTGGCTAAAACAATGTCATGTTTACCATCCCCCAGTCATCAGCATTTTTATAGGTGCTATGGTTACCATTCCCTTAAATGGGTGGTTCATGACATTGTCTTACCCACATTATTGGAACAGGTTCTCCAATGCTTATAATAGGATATAATAGGATTATCAAGGCCAACTGAGCTGCAGAAGCTGTTTGAGTTCTCAAGACCAATCGGCTTGTGGCTGGAAACGGCCATGATAATCATAGGAAGCTAGAAAAACTATACACCTTTGGTAAAGTTGAACCACCACTTAACCCTAGACCGCCACCCCAGGCACTATCCCGAGACCAGCCCAAGGCTCGGGCGCCATCGCGGCCGCGCGCCCAAAGGCGCGCACCAAGTCAGAACGTGTGCCGTCATCCGGGAAGATGCCTGGAGCCCAGCGACCCAGGAGTGTTTATACGAATGGGGGATGTGGTTAATGGCTATTTGGGTGTATACATGTATTATTGAAATGTATATATATATATATATATTTATTTACAAATAATACAATATAATATCATATGCTATAATATAATACAACATAATATATATATATTTTATTTAAATATGTTATTATTTATAAATAAGCAATGGATACTAAAGGTATTTTGGCTACTAATTCCAATGGTATTCTCTTGGGTGTGATGGTATCATACTTCTGCAATAATGGATATTGCATGTTTGAATCAAGCAATTAATCCTCATGGTAGTTTACCATAGTTTAACTACTGATGAAATGATTCGCATGGTAATGCAGTCGAATAATCATAAACAATTCTTATGGCTATTGTGATGTTATAATGGGTAAAACTAATGGGTCAATCATGGCAGTTGGGGGTGAATAAATCCAATCACTTGTTACCCGCTAAATATGTTAATCTATATTAATCTATGATGATTTACATGTTGAAACATGGTGATTTTCCATAGCTATCTCAAATAACCAGAGAGTAGAACCCAGTATTGATGATTGAATCCCACAAAGATCCCATGAAATCTTCCACCAATATGCCGCTATTCCCATTATTTATCGCCATTTCCCATACACTTCCCACACAGTTTCGGTTGCATTTTCCATCAAAAAATCACTGTGGATTATTCCATTACCCTCTGGCAATTTAACGTGCCTATAGAGTTTCCGAAGATTTCCCATTAAAAACACAACACACTTGAAATGATGGTTTGCCTCTTCAACATGAGGATTTTCCATGGCTATGTCAAATAACCCCGTAAACCCCAATCATTCCCAAATGGTATATCGTTCCCCCTATCTTTCCCATATAATTCCAATTCTAATATATAAAAATAGATTTGTTTTTTCTCCCATCAAAAATCCACGGAAATCCCATCTAGTATAGTATATCCCCCTATACCTCCAATATATTTCCCATCCAGAAATCCCATCAGGTCCCGGAACCTGCCGCCAGCATCCTGCGCCGCAGCCGCTTGGCTTCCTCCGCGTCGCCCAGCTCCGCGCAGCCGCGCGCCAGGGCCACGCAGAGGCGCCAGCTGAGCACAGCCCCTGGCGGCCGGGGGGCCTAGGGATGGGACAAGGACTGGTCAACCCATGGAAAACCCATGGAAAAATATGAAAACATGGGAAACAGCAACTTTAACAAATAGTAACTTAGTAGGAATGCTGATTTTTTTTTGCTACTATACTATACTGTAAATCTTGAGACATGGAGATTTACAAGCGCAAAAACTGTGGGTTTTCAGTCTTTGAATCTGGAGATTTGACGGCTGAACAAAGGATCGGAAGGGCACTTGGATATTGGTTTCGCACACGCGTTGGGAGATCACCAAAGGAACTGGAAAAATGAAAATAACCAACATGTTCCAAGAAGAATGGGATTGTAAGCCAAATGTAAATTCAAAAGATGGGACCAGAACCATCCAATTTACTATAGATCAAATTACACCCAGCCATCACGAAAAAAACATCAGGATATCTTTCCAAGACAAATCAGCGGCTCCCAAACCCAAAATCCTCCCCTCTGGAAAACCAACATGGCCATGGAAAATCGCTGGGATCATTTTCATAGCAGAATCAACTATCATTTCATCATAGAAAAAAACTATGTTACATATGTTACCATTACCAGGAGGATAAGAAGAACTTGGGTTTCTATAGAAAAGAACTTTTTTTGGGGCCAAACCGTTCTACCCCAATGGGGAACTCCCCCCGGCGACCTCGTCGCGTCAGGAGTTCGTTGGCCATGCGAAAGGCTGTCCGCGTGCTGCGGCGCTGCGAGGTCTGTGCGATGATCAGCTCCAGCTGGGCCTCGTCCTCGGCGTGGGTGGTGAAGCTGGCTGGGGAGAATCAATCAGTAGAACATCACTATACCCTCTGGTAATCATCAGTGGATATTAATGGTGATTAATGATGGTTAATAACGGTGATTAATGGTGATTAATGATGATTTCACTATACCCTCTGGTAATGACTAACAGTTCGCCATGGAAAGATCCACCCATTTTTAATAGGTAAACCATCTATTTCTATGGGCCATTTCCCATGGCTATGCTAAATAACCAGAGGGTAGGTAGATGATAAATGTGTTTAGGAAAAAAATCATTGTCAAAAAATAATTCCCTTGTTGGAAGTGAACATGTTCACCATAGCAAGTTTAGGAAGTTCTGTTGGTGGTACATATGGTGACAGGAACCGTAACCATCCAAAAAAATATTCAGATGCTGAAAACATGAGGGATATATCATCTAAACCAAGGAAGGTGGACAGTTGGGCTCACTACTCTCACATTATTTGGTGGGTTCCACCTTCTGGGCTCCCAAAAAATATGGCATAGGGATATGCACAGGGTCTCCCAAAAAAAGAGGTCTACGGGACCCCAGCCACCCCTGGTTCGAAGATGTCGAAGGTCATTGTGATCTGTACCGTGTTTGGACAGCATCTCATCAAACAAACTTTGTGCTTGATCAGGATCTCTCACCTCGGAGACGCCAAATTTTCTTCGCAAAACCCATGTTGCTTGGAAGGATGCGAAGCGGACCACGAAGATGAAGGCTTCGGTAAATATACCCTCTGGTAAACTAACATAACTATGGAAAATCACCTATTTAATAGGTAAATCCACTATAAATCACCATTTTCAATAGCTATGTTAAATTACCAGAGGGTAGCCAACGGGTTGTTGCATCCCTCTAGATGATGACTGACACTTCGACTTTACAAAAAAGGCTTGCAAAATGTGTTGGACACGGGCATCTGATTTTGCCTCGGGGCTTTCTACCTTAGACCCATTGGCCAAACAGATTCGGGCATCATTTTTCAGGGACAGTCCATTCTCCAAAATCCTTTGATAACCTACTTGTCGTAATGTGGGTGAAACAATAACAAACCACCCATTACACTAGGAATGGATTTTTGCACCTATACACATGGTGATGACTGGGGGCTGGTGTATGACATATTTTACCCACATCATATATATATATGTATAATATATATAATTATATATATATATGTATATATGTATATATGTATATATGTTGCGGCCGTCATGTTCCATATCAAAGCCGTTGTGTTCCGCCTCTCTGACCTCCCCAAGCACACCCTGCTGCTTTCAGCAGTTCACCATCCCTGAAGCTTTGATCATCTGCACGTACAATGCCGAAGATGGCTGCACCATGTCCTGAGCACCGAAAATCCCATGAATTTCACTGGCGGATGCGGTGCTGGATGCTAAACGTAGGGTTGCTGGATGGGTTGCTGGAAGTTGCTGGGATGATTAATTCTTGATAGTTAGCCAGTGGATCATTCCCGAAAATTCCCGAGAATCAGCACAAGTAAGTTCAGGTACGGTCCAAACCTGCGAATTCTGTGCAACATTGAGTATCTTTTGGTCCCCACACCCCGCAAATTCTGACATCGAAACTGCAAAATCATGGAAAATGAACCCAATAGATCCAATAGTAAGCTTGTCTTCTGAACCCTTTGGTTCATCTATTGGAGTCGTATGTGACTTTTTATATCAGCATATCCCTCAAGCACACCCGGAGAATGACGACTGATACACACACAGAATTTGCAGCTCAAAAACGCCTATGCCAAACGACTTGGAAAAGGTCCTTGAGGGAGGTTCCCCATAGCTAGCTAAGTTAGTCAGTAATTATAGATTAACCAGGGTTTGAGGAAATTGTGACTGTGGTTAGATGGATATTTATTGGGGAGATCAACTGTGCGACTGTGCGATGGACAGGACCATCTCAATTTTGCCGGGCGGGCTAAATCCCATGGCGGGCTAAATCCATGATATCACCATATTTGATCTCCGTAAATCACGATTGTGGCTGGTTAAACCAACCTAAATCCATCGATTAAGTATTCAAATCACAATCCCTCTAATATTGGGTCATATATGATATATCATAAACTCATTAAAATCCATTAAACCTCACAAAGACCCATTAAGATCCAGCAAATCCAATATCATATATACCAGTAAGTCTCATTTAAATCCATTAAAAATCAATCTAAAATCAATTGAAAGCCATTAAAATCCAATAAAACCCGTTTAAAATTCATTGAAACCCATTAAAACCCAGCCAGTAAAATCCGTCTAAAATCAATTGAAACCCATTAAAACCCAGTAAAATCCGTTTAAAATCCATTGAAACCCATTAAAACCAAGTAAAATCGGTCTAAAATCGATTGAAACCAATTAAAACCCAGTAAAATCAATCTAAAATCAATTGACACCCATTCAAACCCAGTAAAATCCGTCTAAAATCAATTGACACCCAATAAAATCCAGTAAAATCCATTTAAAATCAATTGAAACCCATTAAAACCCAGTAAAATCCATCTAACATCCATTGAAACCGATTAAAACCCAGCCAGTAAAATCCGTCTAAAATCAATTGAAACCCATTAAAACCCAGTAAAATCCGTCTAAAATCCATTGAAACCCATTAAAACCAAGTAAAATCAATCTAAAATCCATTGAAACCCATTAAAACCAAGTAAAAACCGTCAAAAATCCAACAAATTCACCTGCACCCGACGCCACGTTCACCGCCGCGTGGCCCAGGTCTTCATCCGTTCGAAGGTTTCAAAGGCGCTGCGGCAGTGACCGCTGGAGACCAGACCTTCGACCAAGGCCTCGAAGATCTCCACGGGAAGGGCCTGGGACACTCAGGGACAGCGGATTTCATGGGAAAATGAAGGGAAAATGATGGACAAATTGGAGATTTCATGGGATTTGAATGTTTTTTTTGTGATATCAATAGGAACAATATGAAAAAAAACCTGGGAACATGGGAGGAACATGAAGGGAACAATGTGATATTGTTTAGTCTCGCTTTTGGTCAAAGATCATCTCTGGGGTATCGCCAACAGAAAATAGAAATCAACATTGAGTTCATCAAGAAGCATGCAAAGCCCAACTTGCAGTTGGAGAACTTCACCGTATAGAGAGGCTTCACCACAAAACGCCGGGATTTGATCAGAATTATTCTTTTTGAACACCCAAGCCTCGCTGGGTGTAGAATAGCTAGCGGTGATGGTTTGAACCACTGAAATGGGGGCGCTAGCAAACCTAGAAAAAATGTGATTTGGTAGGCAAATATCAGTAAATAAACAATGGTCAATGATAAGCTTGGGTCAAGAATGCAAATGGAGCAAAGAAACTGGTATGAAGCTAAATATAAAGATTGCTGCTTTCTAAGGAGGCAACCCCTAATTCCCAGACTCCTGCATCCCCTTCAAGTTGGCTGCTCCGTGTCGTTGTTGGTTTTTAATGGTCAATGCAATGTCCCATCGAACCTACTATATCTTGTGGAAATGTATGGGCATAGCATTCATCACAGCCCCAGGAATCGAATAGATAGGACAGCTGAAAACCCGGAGACTACAAGGTCAACATCGCTCCAAAAGAATCTATATCTCTCTCCATCGGCATCCCGGTTCGGTTCAGCTAAGAGGGCGAGCTATCTATCACGATCTTTTTATCCCCAACAACGATATTACTAATGCATGGATCCAAGGTTTGACTATTTGAGGTTCGAAGGGTGTCACAGTTGCTTCGGCCTGGTTCTTGTCACTTTTCTCCAGAATCCCCAGCAAGGAGAAAGCAACGTCGGCATCACCTGCAGCAGCATATCGGTGCGAGAATGATGATGAACACCATGGGATCTTTAGCTACAATAGTTTTGTTTGACACGCCCTAATATGCCACTCTCAAAGAAGGGACGTTTATGACCAAGAGGATAAGCTTAGCTTGAGTTGGATGGGCATGATGAGATCACAACATTCTCTCTCTCTCTCTCTCTGCGCTTCTGATGGTGGTGGCACCCCGTGGATCAACTTTGAACGGATAGAAATAAGCGTATTGACAGCCACTGTGGCTTTCAAAGGAAGATCTGCATCACTGAGGAAGTATCCCATTGATGGATATTGATGGATGGTTGTCCGACTAGACACGAAAAGATCGACACTCCCATCGAAAACTGTACCAGGGTTTCGCCTGTAGCTGGTACGCTCCTTATGACTGGAGTAGAACCATGCTATTTTCAGCTTAGCTTTGAATTTGAAAGCCCCGAAACCAACAAATTGCTCCAAATTGCAATAAACTGATCCTAAATCGGAGGGCCAAGGCGTGCAACCCCGACCTGCCCTTGCATGCGCACAAACCAAAGCATGTAGCACTGCGGGGGGCAACAGCTCGGCGCTACCTGTGAGGTGAAAACCAGCATCCATGAAGACTCCCCTGGGCCCCGCTGCTCAGCAAGGTGAATCACTTACCCTCTGGTTCGCCATGGTATAGATGGCCCATAGAAATAGATGATTTTCTCAGCTATAAACATCCATTTATGTTGGGGATTTTCCATGGCTATGTTAGTCATAACCAGATGGTAAGATGATTGGCAGCCACTACAGTCCCATTGGTGGACAAGATCCTGCAGTACCGGATCTTATTCTGTAGCCTAGCGGGCCTAGCACCTTGCCCTTCTCCCCCTTGGGATGCCTTTGGTAATGGCAGAACATCAAACTTATCTGGTTGGTGGCTTTGACCATCTTGAAAAATATGAAAGTCAATGGGAAGGATGACAACCCCCATATATGAAATGGAAAATAAAATTCATGTTCCAAACCACCAGCCAGAAAATTAGTTGAACATTTTGTTGAACGGATGATTTCCTGCACCAGGCTCTCTAGCTGACTATTGGGTGCTTCCCAGCTTCCCAGCCGTTGATCCCCACCTGACTCTGAAGCCTCCTTCAAAGCCACCATGCGGAGGCAGAGTTGTCGCGCCAGCGACCTGGTGACCCTCTGGTTGTGACTAACAGTTCGCCATGGAAAATGGATGGAAATGGCCCATAGAAATAGATGGTTTACCGCACTTAAAAATGGGTGGTGATTTTCCATGGCGAACTGTTAGTACCAGATGCTATTTAGGGATGATGCCTCCAAAATTTCCTTAAACAATCAAACCTATAGTGAGCTTGCTGTAAAGTTGTCTATGATATGGCCATCAATGGCTGGCGTCCATGGGGCGTTTTTTTTATCAGATTTTATCTTTTGGGCCTTAGACTTGTGATGCAAGTGCTCCGAGAATGTGACGGCTCCTGATCCCGCAAAAACAAACGGAGCAAGAAAATCAAAAGAACCCCAAGATACAAGTATCAATCTGTGCTGAGCATTCCTGGTTGACAACCAGCAAACTGAAGTGAATCCAACTGCAAAAAATAATTCCAGTCTATGTCGGTCATCTTGAAATGAACATCAACTCAGATCGAAGCCACCAAAAAAAACCATCCAACGCTTCCAAAACATATCAAAATCGTAAGATTTGGCTGAAAAACTAAGTTTTATATAGTTTTCGTGAAATTTATTTTCCAAAACATTTTCTTGTGCATCAAAACTTGTTGTTTGGAGTGTCCAACTTTCACGCCACAGCCATGGCCCATCATCAACCCACCATCTTACCAGGATACAAACCATCACCTGCAAATCTTACAGTAAAACTCCCAAATCCATCCAAAATGGATCTGTTTTCAAACCCCTGCCACCATGGCAAGTCACAACTCCTCGGCCGCCAGGGCTTGTGCCACCAACAGTGCTAAGGCGTCCTCTGTTTCCGAGAGGGTCGACCTCACCAAACACTTACACGGAACAGGTGTCAGATTCACTACTGAACCTGTTTTGTGTTGAATTTTGATGACTTTTCATATGATTTTTCCGCTTAACTTGAATTTAGGATTTTTATGGATTTTTAGACATCGAACCCAATTTCAACTAAGAAACTATTTTGGCAAATTTCATCGGTAACCACCACCCAACTGATGGTCTAGCCAAGGTACTTGTCAGCGCCGAGTTTCCTGGAGGCGGTTGAGGCGCATCAAATTTGACTCACTTAGGGATAATAATCATCATCATCATCATCATCATCATCTTAATGTGGATGCAAAAACACAGGGACAATCAACTACTTGTTTGAAGCGATGTTCTTAAACCTGGAAAACACCCAGCTTGAGATGCGAAATGATTTCCCCTGCCCGTAGTTCAATTCACCCCATCGGCATATCTGGGATCCCGCCCATCGCTGGTTTGTTGTTTGCTGACAAAACAAAGCAATAAAACAAATTATTGGAACGATATACATCCATATACCCTCTGGTAATGACTAACATAGCTATTGAACATGGCCATTTATAGTTGATTTACCCGTTGAAAATGGTGATTTTCCATAGTTTTTTGTATGTTTACCAAAGGGTAACCCCTGGTGAAAACATGTTGCTGATGATGGTGTTTCCTTCCCATCTTCGAGTTTGCCATGGTCTAACAACGTGGTAACCCAAACCTCTGGAAAACTTTTACCTGGCCACTCAGTAACTTGGGGATAAAAAAACTCACATTTTGAACCAAACTCATCCCCGCATAGGGTAGAAACACCCATCTATTCACAAATGTCCAAGAACGCATGATTTACTACCGCCCCCATATCTTGTTTTCAGATCATAGAGTCCCCCCCCTCTACGTGGTGTTGGATTTTTCAACCTCTAGGATTGAAGCAACTCAACCTCCGAACTTGCTCACATCAAACCAAACCATTTAGGGACAGATCAAAATCAATGAACACCCATTTACCAGCTAGCTGGGGGTTCACCAGGGGATTCCAACCATTTAAATTTATAGCAATTTCCTGTTAACAATCACAATTTCAACACCGTCATTATCAATCCCGTCCCCTAATGTTAATCATCTCCATTTTCATACCACCAAAAACATGTTTTCTTTGTTTTTTTACATGAAAGGGGAGGGGATTAAACCCTTTAAACTATTTCAGAAAATTCATACCATTGTTACAATCCATCCAATTACTAATCCCATTACAATCAACTACAACGATATCATTGGTCCCATTCCATTGATAACCCCACATTAACCAACAAAAATGAATCATATCATTGTAGATTAGTTAAATCCATTTCTATATATTCTTGCTGGTTAAACCCCCAAAGAACAGCTGCATAGTTGATTGATTAATCCATGTCATTCCGTTTCCCCCAAGGATCAATAACTAACAAGTTGATTGATGAATAACTATTTTGATTATAGTTAGTCCCCCATAAAGCCCCTATTGTTCTTACAATGTGAGGCCCCCAAGATTGCTAAGTTGGTTTATAACTCCAATAACTATGGTTTATGGTACGCAAATAACTATAGTTGCTGGGGCGAATCTAAACCAACTTAGCAATCTTGGGGGCCTCACATTGTAGTGGTTTAAAGAATGATCACAGATGATTAATGGTGGTGAAATATTGGTTAACAGTGTTTAATAGTGGTTATAGATGGTGTTTTTTTGGTTAGCCATTGAAGATGTTAATCACCCAATGTCATTCCGTTTGAGCTGCGCCAAACTTTCCGCTGAGCTGCGCCCCCAGCGACGTTTCCACCCCTTGCCACGCCGCCGCCATGGCCGGGCTGCGACACATCGACGGCAGCGACTCCAGCAGGCGAAGCGGCGCGACAGCCGAACGGCGCCAGGTGTGGCGCAGCATGGCGCCAGGTGGGCATGGGAGTGGCCAAAGTATATATATATATAATAATAATATCATATATATATACGTATAGATATTTATTTATATGTCTATATTTTTGTCATTTATTGGTTTATTTATTTGTTTATTTATATTTATTTTATTTATTTAATTTATTTATTTAATTCTATTTTATTTGTATATTTATTTAAATATTGATTTCTTTATTCTTCTTTTATTTATTTTTCTTTCATTCTTTTTTAATTCATTTATTTAATTTCTCTTTTCATTTTTTTATTCTATTTATGTATATACCTGTTTATCTATTTGTTCATGTAAGATCTTGACACGGCTGTTGTTACCAAACAATTTTCTGTTTAATCATCTTTAATGTATAGAGCTATAAAACGGAAATGGAACTTAACCTTCTGACGGTAATGATATGTTCATTATCATTCTCATTGAGTATGAATAGGTGGTGCATGGCTAATAAATGTCATAAATCTGCGAACTTTCAAACGTGGATTTGACGTCACAAAACATGTTCAAGCGTTTCATGTGGACAATGTACCCCCGGCAGGGGAAATATCGTGTTTTTTTTGCGCGCCCACACCAGGCCTTTCTCTAAAAGAAAAGGCGTGTCTCGCACTTTTTTCTCCCCTTCTGGCTCCATCAGTGGCTGACCGCTTAGGCCTGGCCGAGCCAACAAACATGGAGTTTCACGCGCATTTCTTTTGGCATTTAACCATCAACGATAGGAACCTCATGCAAACATGCCTGGTGGTAAGTTGTAGCCGATTGAAGTCGGTTTACCTCACACAGGAAATAACATGGCCGGTGTTTTTTCCTTAGACATGTACACTGTATACTGGCTAGCTCTTGAGTATCATAATCTTCCATTGCCAGGCTTTGCTGCTATCCAGACTTCGGAAGGATGTAATGGTCCAAATCACCCAGCAGAAGAAAACACATTCTCCAGTTTCAATATCTAGATTGCTACTGTGGATGGTTGCGAAATCCTGCATCACCCTGGATGGTTGAAACCCTATAGCTTATAAATAATGACACAAACCACTATCAACTGGTGCAGGATTTCTTCTATCCACAGTATTTCCATCTAAGAATCTCATTCACTTGGAATCATGTGGAAGAAGGCATGACGATCATGACGAGTAACTCTGGTGACATATCCGACCACTAATGCCATTTCAGACACATTCGAGGGGGCCAGGGGGCTGGCTTGGATTTACCATTGACCTCTTGATTGTTTCAGGTCGTCCCGAGAAAAAAGTGAGCCAACCAGGCTGGGAAAACAGGATCAATCTGGTGGGCCCGGAAAACGCCATGTCACGCCCGTCTAGATATTGTTGAGCCACAACTACCCACATCTCATGACCCCTGTCTCTCCAAAGCTGCGCCACCACTTTCTTGGGCGATGCTCCGAGCAGGTGGCTAACAGGCAATTTCGATGGGAGAAGCACCGATCCGTCAACAGATTTATTTCGATGGATAGCCTCTGGTGATCTCACAGTTTGCGAAGCCATCGCCCATTGAGTTCGATGATTCACTAAACAGAACATGTTGCTTTTCCATCGCAACGTGTTAAAATGACAGAGGGCACCATCAATTTCCTCCTTCAAAATCAATATAACCAATCATTTTCAATTCCTTTCAGTTACTATAATGTGGCAATGTGGCTAAAACAATGTCATGTTTACCATCCCCCAGTCATCAACATTTTTATGGGTGGTATGGAAATCCCATTCCCAGTCATGGATGGTTTACATATATATATATATATATATTATTGTTTTAACCACATTATACGTCATTTCCATGGATTTTCCATACGTTAAACCACCAGAAGCGCTGAAAAAAGTCTGCTGCGTCTCAGGCATCGGGGTCCAGGGGGTCCCGGGGGTCCAGGCGCCGTGCAGCGCTGCTGGAATGTACTGACACCCAGGCCTTGGTTGAACAACGGTAGCAGCGATGGAAATGGAGGTTCATAATTATAGTTGGGAAAATTAATTGCTAAATAGCTTTAATTATGGATAGACTTAATTTCCATTGGATAAAAAAAAATCATTAAACTAAAATTTCAACTTTCCATTGGAATAAATGGCTTTTAAGTGGATAAATGGATAAAAACTCATATCACACATATCCATTCCACTGGAAAAACAATTTCTATAAATGGAGGAATTTCCAGTGGAACGATGCTAGAAATCATTTCTAGTACTGGAAAGTACTGCAAAGTATTGGAGGGCTGGAGGGTAGGATTTTCGCTTTCGAATCATCTTTTCTGAGGTTTCGTTACTACTTTAGGAATCTTTAGGAACTAGTACTAGTGAAGGAAGTTATTCATATCCCGGGATAACAAATGACGGTAAGATTACAGGCAGTCTTCACACGGTTCTGTCGGCGGAATGCAGTGGATCTCTTTGTAAGCTCCTACTGGTTGATAGGATTCCGCTTCCTGTTCAAGGACTTACAGGCAAACCAGAAAGAATACCCTCTGGCTATTTAACATAGCCACGGAAAATCACCATTTTTAATAGGTAAAACCATCTATAAATGGGCCATTTCCCATGGCTATGTCAAATAACCAGATGGTAATCAAAGCGCATCATTGACATTTGGCACAAACATCATTGCTTTTCTCTACATTTTGAGCATCAAATCCACGCCTTACTTAAGTCAATGACATCACATCCTTTCAGATTTCATTTTTTACCTTGGTTGCTGCCCAAGGATGAATGAAATATCAGTTGAATCCACACATTTCATCACTTTTTCACGAGGTAACCCAGCATGTTTTCCATTAAGTGATGAAAAAGTGATTAACAGTGTGGGTTTAACAAATATTAACCATTGAACCCAGCTATGTTTTCCAATTTCAGGCTTCAGGCTTCATCGCCCAATTTTTGACCATGGCTGAAGGGATCTAAGGCACTAGGTATGCCGCCAGTTCTTTCAGCTGCACTGTGACCTGCCAGGTGTCGGGCATTGAATGGCATCTGGGAATCCAGCAGCCATGGATAAATCAAGGCCATCTCTATCTTTCCATGACAAACCCTCCAGGAAACTAACAGAGCTATGCAAAATTTGTCCATTATACTAGAGGATTTGTCCATTATAATCATGATGGTTTTCCGTAGCGATGTTAAATTACCAGAGGGTAAGTCATCTACACATGGCTCATCATTTCCAAATTAAATTGCCAGAGGGTGAGTCTGGTTTATGGCATACATCAGTCCGGCTTTGCCCTGTCACAAGTCATTACAAGTGACAAAGCATAACCGGATTTAGTAGGTTGTTCTGGCTTTTTTGTAAATCGAGGTGCCCATGGTTTGTTACATGTTCTAATTGATGCTTAACGATCATCCCAAATTCCATGCGAAGATGTTTTCATTCTCTGATTCCTGGCCTGAAGCACCCTTGGAATCGCAGAAGCCGCGCCGTTGCCATCGATGAGTTCCCCTCATTGAATTCGTTGTTATGAAACCCAGTTCTTGGATCATTTCACCATTTTGGGGCAGTCACATCACACATTTGCAAACGGTGATCTAGATGAAATACAGTCGTTCTTAGCAGTTTGGATCACTCATCATTTCACCTGGATTTTGGGGCCATTTGCAAACGCTCAGGATGATCTAGATGATTTATACACTAAGTAACCAATCTGAAACAACACCATTTTGGGATATTTCCCCATACAAACTATCATGTACATTCAGTTACAGTGATGTCGCAGTGACGTCATCCAGAAATTGCCCTATGATCGATGCTTAAACCGGGGGAAAAAACATGATATATTCCACCAAATCCCATTTATATCATATATAACCCATCTAAGTCCCATGATAATCTGGTTGGTGGTCTCAATCCCTCTGAAAAAATATGAAATTCAGTTGGGATGATTATTCCCAACTGAATGGAAAGTCATAAAAATCATGTTCCAAACCACCAACCAGATGATAATCCATAGGTATATTCCCATTACATTACCAGTTATACCGGTTTGCCAGCGCCCACATGTCGCCCCAACAGATCCGGCGGCGCCTTCCCACCCGCTTCTTCGATCTCATTCACCACAGCTGTTAGAGTCGAGGCCACCTGGAGATGATGGATCCTCGCCATTGTTTGGATGACAAATGACTGGGGATGGTTAATGTTGATTAATGTTGGTTAATAGTGGTTAATAGATGTTACTGGTGGCTAGTGCCGAACAACAAGTTCTAAGTATATGATATGTCTAGGACTGCTTAAGATACATTATAGTATTGAAGATGATGGATGCTCTCAAATCTTGGAGGAATCTTCGGATATAATATCTAGATAACTTAGATAACTTCCAAAAAATCATCTAGCACAAATGTAGCTTGTGGAGGGAGAATGGGAAGGATCTCAAAGTTTGGAGAAATATGACCAATAACCAGCTTTCACATGCTTTCACCAAGTATATATCTAGAGTTTATCTTTAATAAACTATAGATGATGAATGATCTCAAAGTTTGGGGAGACATCTAGGATTATGTCGCCAATTAGATCTAATAGATATCTGCTAAATATTCGTGGAGAATTATCCCAATCTTTTCTTCACCACATATCTTTAGAATTCTTTAGACAGACAGATGCCGGATCAATAGGATATCAATTTACCACGAGTCTAGTGACTTAGTGCTGGGTGGGGTGTTCTCAGCTCTATGGCGGTGCGATGGGATTTTGTTCACTATCCCCAATTTTACTGGAAATAGGTTGTATAAAATGTATAAACCATCTGCAATTTGTTCAGTTGATGCTATATATATATATTATATGCCATTAATCGTTTGCCCTCTGGTAGTCAAACATAGCAATGATAAATCCCCTATACATGATTTTTGGGACCATCATGTATCAATGGTTTAAATTTTCGAAACACGCCATGTTTGATTACTGGAGGGTAAGCTTCCCAATTTATATTGGGTTGGTGGTGCAATAATCAACTTGAAAAATATGAGTTCGTCAATGGGAAGGACATCCCATATATGAAATGGAGAATAATCCAGCCATGTTTCAAAACACCAACCAGATACGTATATATATATATATATGGTCATACATTTGTGTATGATTGACTATGGTAACAAATAACAAGTTTATAACCAACAACCAGTTATATTGGGCAAAGCTGGATTAACAAAAACAAACGTCGCCTTCCCAACGATGACTTTCTCGGGCCGCGTGCCAGGGGTATCACCTGACAGGTGAGCATTGAAATGGGTTTACCCAAACGTTGGGATATAAATGGAATATAAATGGGATATACATGATGAGAAATTAATGGAATATTAATGGGATATTAATTATACCATGCTTTGATGGGATATGAATGGGATATCAACGATATTAATTGGATACAGTTGGAAACATAACTAACTAATGGGGATTTTTATCTGGATATATATTTAGTGAGGCATGAACTGGATGTAAACAAAATCAACTTGATGTGATATACCAATCCGACATGCATGTTTTTTGTTTCTGAAACAAGGGCGTCTCTTCTATGAGGTATCTTCACTACTACAACCAAACGACCAGTTGTTTTTGTTTGTTGTTCCAGGGATACCCTGCAGTCCTCCTCGGACATGCTCTCACTGGTTGTCATCGTTTTCCATAAGATTGGATTTTTCGCAAGCCCCAACCCTTGAAATGGTTGGGAAGCACAGCTAATAACAATCCCAAACATGGACTTGGCCAGGATGATCTTCGGCTCATGGATTCTGACAATCCGAAGTTCATCGCAAAAAGTTAGGGTGCAGGAAACCCGATATGGGAAGGTCCTTCTTAGGGACCAGCTCGCTGGATTTCAAGACTGTATGAAATTCCTACTGGATCTACGGGGTTTGCGTGTGTTAAATCCAACATGTTATTGTTTAATAGATTTAATAATGTTTAATAACACCATTTTTGTTGGTAACACCTCAGAGTTTCTTGGTTAATCCAAGTATAACCCGGATCTTGGCGACTAAAATCAGCATGCGACTAAAATCAGCATGTTAACGTTTCTCTGCACTCAGGATACTCCAAAATTGGGCGGATTGTTCGCTAAAACGGATGGACCTTTAAGTGATTTGCCGGGAAACACAATCTGTTTTTCTCGTTCGCTAAGCCACTTAAAAAAAAAAACTTGGCTGTGGCACCATTGGCACCTAACATCGGAATTTTGCCACTCAACTCGCCGTTTTGGTCCGTCAAATCTTCCTTTTCCTAGGTGAAAACTCAATTTTCCCAGGTTAAAACTAACTTTTCCTTCTTCAAAACTTCCTTTCGCTTGGTGAAACCATGCTCAAATCTCCCTTTTTCCGAGGTGAAACCTCCCTTTCTTTTTCCTAGGTGAAATCTCCCTTTTTCCTTGGGTAACGATTCGGTAACGATCTGTTAAAACACCTCCCTTCCGTTCATCGCCTCCCATGGCGGCCAGGCAAATGCGTTGCAGTGCGCGGAGCAAGGCGTCGAGGTCCAGGAGGTGCTGATCGCAGCCTGGGCTCTGTGAACTGCTCGGATTAACCACTGGTGAACATACAAAATGGTTCAGTGGTAACTGGGGATATTTATAATCAAAGATTCACATTGATTAATGGTGATTAATGATGGTTAATGATAGTTAATGATGGTTAATGATGGTGATTAATGGTGATTAATGGTGATTAATGGTGACTAATGGTGATTAATGATGATTTCACTTACCCTCTGGTAAACATACAAAAAAAATATGGAAAATCAGTGTTATGGGTCAATCAACTATTTCTATGGGCTATTTTCAATAGCTATGTTAAATTACTAGGGTAACCTTTTATGGCTAATCATTTGTAAAATCAATTGTATAATGGTGAATCAATGTTTTTTTTTTAATGTTAATCAATGGTTGAAAAAATGCATATTTAAAAAAGAAAATAAGTGTATAACATGTGGTTCATACAGAAACTGTATGTTTTATCATTCACTAGATGACTATGTGTATTTTCATATGTGGTTAATAATGATATGAGGTTGGTGCCCATACATCACCAACTAAATGATATTAATCCCTAGATAGAACGGTTAACCAATCTATAACCCATTTGAATTGTCGGGGAAACTTTAACTTTAGGCAGTGTTCAGAAATCAAGCTATACTCGTATAATTATCCCAACTATATCCCGAACTATGTGGTCAGGAAATATGTTCTTTTTCTGGTTTTTGTAGCCAATAAAATCCAATAGGACCAGGCGTCTGCCTGGTGCATCCAAATGCGGGATTTGTCACGTCGGCACGTCGAAGTTTCAATGGTGAACATCATAATCAAGCCTGTTAATCTAACCATACGGGACCCCCAAAATATAAAATGAACCAAAGCAATGTTTTCAAAGGCGGAATTTTGCCATATCGTACAATGTGAGGCCCCCCAGTGATGTTTGTTGGTTTAGATTCGCCCCAGTAACTATAGTTATAAGTACCATAAACCATAGTTATTGGAGTTATTTATAAACCAACTTAGCTATCTTGGGGGCCTCACATTGTAACTCACTTGGCGTAATGGAAGGTCACCAAGTCCCCAATTTAGATGTTTCGATACACTGAAGGCCAAGGTGCTCCAGCAGTTGGGTTGGAAGTCCTGACAGGTCTTCATCCCCAGATCTTCAACAGAAGGATGTGACATGTGATATGGCTGTGAAAAATGAAGCCGAACCATCTTTGGAAACCTGTTGAGGGTTGTCAATTGCGCAGCTTTCCCAAAAACCAGACGTGGTGCTCTTCAAACCGGGACCTCAACCGATGGACCCTGATGCATTCACCTTCAACGCTGGTCACAGGACCGAATCGATGGATCATGGTGAGCTTTCTGCCTCTGGTTCAAAAATTCAAAGCTGGAAAGCACAGATTTGTAGCAAATATATTAGCCTTGCACCAATATATACTTATATATATACCCTCTGGCAAACTAACATAGCTATTGGAAATGGCCATAGAAATAGTGGATTTACCCATTAAAAAAAGTGATTTTCCATAGCTATGTTAGTTTACCAGGGGGTATTTCATGTCCTGATATGCCATGTTGGTGGGTCAATTATGGTCAATTCACCATGGGTCTTGTTGGTTTCTCCCAGCATCAGTTTCCAATTCATTCACCCAATGTGTTTTTGCTACATCGCTACATCCCCATCAAATCTATCTATGCATGCAAACATGCAAGCATGCAAGCATGCAAGCATGCATGCATGTCTCTATATATATACATATATATATATATATATATGTGCGTATAGTATATATATATATACATATATATATACATACATATATATTTGTCTATGTATATCATGATTGATGATCCACCCGGAAAAACAAGGACAACCCTCCCATCCGGCGACATTGCCCAGCTCCCAGGTGACCCAGGTGACACGATGCATCCCGATGCACAGCGAGTCAGTCTG
>Ga0126342_10000114_pt1 | contig 55910 bp, 47 predicted proteins | sample Cyp1metagenome_FD_92528 | JGI IMG/M metagenome (GOLD analysis project Ga0126342, IMG submission 92528) | Coral microbial communities from Lord Howe Island, Old Settlement Bay, Australia - Cyphastrea 1 metagenome | ecosystem: Host-associated > Invertebrates > Cnidaria > Coral ...
CAAAGTGGGGCCCCCTAGATAGCTAAGTTGGTTTATAACTCCAATAACTATGGTTTATGGTACCTATAACTATAGTTAATGGGGTTTATAAACCATCTTATAACTGGGGGGCCCCACATTGTAGTATAATCTCCTATTTCATCACCAATCAACCAGGCAGTCGGTCGTCTCCTGCACAAACTTCTTGGAAAAGCGGCCGGCCAAGTTTAGGACCTCTGGGCCCGTTGGCCCCTAAACATGAAGCCCCCCGGAAGAACAAAAAAACCTCTTGATCTGAAGTTCTAGGTCCCCAAAAGATTACCCTCTGGTAATTTAACGTAGCTATTGAAAATGGCCATTTATAGTGGATTTACCCATAAACAATGGTGATTTTCCATAGTTATGTTAGTTTACCGGAGCGTAATACCTGTAGGAACATGTAGGAACCACCTCACATATCTCAAGTTCTGCCGGTGATAACTTGACCCGCAAAATCCCTGCCTCCGCACAACAGGACGGACCATGCAACTGCACCACATTCAGTGCTCGACGGTAGGCCTGATGACATGGCAACACATCCCGAAATCCATCTGTAGCTGGTTGGTGGTATACCTACCCCTCTGAAAAACATGAAAGTCAGTTAAGATTATTATTCCCAATGTCTGGAAAGTCATAAAATTCGTGTTCCAAACCACCAACCAGAATCCATCTGCAGATTTCCCAGTTCAAACCTGGGGATTACCCAGCCATCATAGGTCACCGCAGCCGACCTGTAAAATGCCATCCAAGCCTTTGACCTGCGCCACCAAAAAACGCGCAAGTCATGTCATGACAATCCGCAAAATGTTGGATAGATATGGATAGATATGGGTAGATTGGTTTGTATAACATTGTATAACCCCATGTAATCATGAACCAACAGGGGTTTGAAGGAACACTGCTCACATGTCATGTTATAGATATTTGTTATAGTCAATTGGCATCATGGGGCTACTGAAGGACGTTCAACTCCATTCAAGGCTTCAAGGATCACTTTGACCTCTATATTCATATATTCATATATGACCCAATGGTAAGTATGAACCCCCGACTTCACTGTTATGAAAATTTTGACCCTAGCCGGCCTTGGGGTAGAGGAAATCGCCGGTCAAAGCAAAGCAATTTGAACAAACCTCAGTTCTTCGACTCGGGCGTCTTAGGGGAGACTGAGAGACTGTCCCCAAAAGGATGCGCCCGATTTTAGCTGGTTGGTGGTATACCTACCCCTCTGAAAAATATGAGTCAGTTGGGATTATGACATTCCCAATATATAGAAAATCATAAAATTCATGTTCCAAACCACCATGTAGCATGACAAAAGAAAATGCGCAGGTCATAAAACTCCTCGGCCTTTTACCCACGGTGGACCGTTGGAGCATCACAGCGGTTCCAATGACACCAGGGACCAAGGGGTCCCCCACGGTATGACTTGGAGGAATTTTGGCCCCGAAGCCATACACAAAATATTCGTTGCTGGTGTCATAGCTCCTGCCGATCCAGAAGGCTCATGAGAAATGGTGGCAGTGAGAAAACCAAATGCGTCCAGATGCGAACCAAAAATGATTGAACTGAAGGATGCTGCACCGAAGAACCATTTTACTATGCGATAGCTGAATTGTCAGGAATGTTTGTTGGACTCTCACAGCAGCTCCCCAGGCCACAAGTCGTGGGACCTCTATGGACCTCTGATCACACAAGCTGCGCTGTACCCCTAGATGGACATAGTGAGGCCAGCATCCCAGCCTCAACACCTGCCCCAAGTTGCAAATGGCGTCTTCGTAAGCCGTGGCTAAGCCCTTCTCACATTGACCTTAGGACGTCATGGCTGCCACGGCCAGAAGATGCAGCAGTTCCATTGTCATTAGGCCGAGCTTGCAGCTGTGCAGGGAGTCGGGGTTCATCACGTCCATCTGGCCGAGTGGGTCATTTCTGGCGTGGCTTTTGAAGATCTGAACGGCAGTGGGAAACAGCATCAAAGATCATCAATCTGGAGATGGCCCAAAGAAAGGGCTGAAATTTCGCTCAAAACCCTTCCAACCCTCAAAATGCAGCTGTAAGTCCACGAAAGTCCTACTTGGTGGCTCATCCCACTTAGTAAGTGGGTTATAACCACAGTTATAAATGGGATAAGTAGGGTTAATCCACTTATAATTGGGGTAGTTATAACCCACTTACGAGCCGGGGGATGAGCCACCAAGTAGATCTTGGCTTCCCCGAAATTCGTTCCAACATCTTCCAACCGCTGCACTTTTCAGCGTACGTTGGAACGGGTGAAGTCGATCCCCAGCATCGTGCGAAGTTCGAGGCCCCCACCTCAATGGGGCTGTGGTGCTTTTTCAATAGGAATTTCAGCCCGAAATGACCAGGAAATCACTTGAAATATGGTGGCAAACTGTGGTAATTACCATGAACCAGAACTGGGGGATGGCAAAATTTACAGGAAACCGCACATGTGAAATGGAAACTAGCTGTTGATCCTGTTGATTCCCCCTAAAACGATCCATTGACTAAGGGGACTTAGGATGATTTAAGCAAACTATGGAGATCATGGATGATCATGGATGATAATGTGGGATTCACCTGGTTATGGTTTTGACCGCCCGTTTATGAGAATGGTTTAGAGTTGAATTTGCCATATATGCAATGCATCTTTACGAATAGAAAGAAAAACAAAGCAGTAGAACAAATAGATAGACCTAAGGAGTTCAAGAAACCAGCGCAAACAAACATGGGTAGTAGAGCCCAGTGGGGTCAATTCCATGTAGGGATGCAAAGGTTTTGTTTGGACCATGACAGCCCGAATGAAAAACGCAACCACACAAGCTGGCGAGATATGACTGGGTGTGTTTGACCAAGAAAAGCGGATCCAAACATAGAAAGCTGCCAACACACAGCAAAAATGCAGCTGGATTTAACAATGACAGGACGAAGCCATGAGATCAAAAGATGATTGAAGCTGAATCCAAAATCCAGCTGTGGTCATATTCTTTCACTTCCCAAGTTTAAGTGCGGCAGTATACTTGCCAAACATGAATTTATAGGATCAATGATTCATGTGACGCCTCAAAGCCCAACATGGCAACCCCAATCAGCCGGTGTGGCAACCCTCTGGGCAACCCTTCGCACATAGTCCAGGAAGGTGTAGGTCCTGTCCAGAATCATCTCCTGCGATCATCTCGGTGGGAAATGACAGTGACAGGGCTGGCAGCCCTTCAACCGACACTCACAGGCTCCTGGACACTCACCTGGCCTATCACGGGTCCAAAAAACAAGGTCTTGTCCGTGGGAGTCAGGCCACCTGGCAACGTACCCAACTGTTCTGCAACTCATCGCGACTTCTTTAAACGAATTACAGCTCAATCCCTATCTTTTTTGCTGGTGAAGCCCTTGGAAATGCCCATTTTCATTGGCAAAAACACCAGTAGTATAACTGCATCACCCACTCATATTTTGGTGATTCATCATCCTTGACCCCAGGAAAACAAATCGACACAAATCCACAACAACAGCGGATTCAGCTGGTCTCCCGCCTAGACCGCTGGTGGTCATCCGGGCAATGGTCTTGCCTGACCTGTCAAGGATCTTGAGGAAAATCATGGGATATCCATCTATAAATGGAGGAAAAACCATAAATTTGCATTCAAATGAGTCTAAATATTAGTCTAAATAAGAAAATCATTGAACTAAACTAAATGGAGGCTTTTCCAGGCCTGCTTGATTGCCAAAGGCTAATGATTCTGAACATGGGTGGGGAAAATCCACCACTGGTCTATCTATCTTGTTGTTTTTTTTTTGGGTTAAATTTATTGGGAAACCCATGGTGTTTTTTTTGGCGTTAACACATGGGCAACAACCGTCCAGGATCATCCCCTTCGTTCGTTCTCGTGGATTTTCTGGCTGGAAAATCCGAAGAATGAACCATCCCTCTTTGGGTTGTCATATTACCAGCGGCTACAGCTGTATTTGGAACCAGCAAACATGATACCGCAGATATCCGCAGATAGACCCAAATATTTTGTCTGGACAAATAAAATTCATGTTCCAAACCACCAACCAGTTGTGAGATGGGTCTACCACATGTTCATCCATTGATTCTTTGACGCAATAGGGGCCTCTTCTTCTGTGAGGAGCGAATCGAGCTCATTGACACTTGGGACGTATAGGATCGCTGCGTGCCTGTGATCGTCTCCCGGCAAGCGGTTGACTGGTGCTTCAGCCAGCCATCTGAAACAGAATGCGAAAGACATTGGGGATCATCATTCCAAATGGGACACTGTTGAAAATAAACAACTATTATCAAATATTTGCAACCAACCAGTTGATGATGGTGGTTTCAGCAAAATCCAACAATATCAATAGACTGGTTGAATATGAATAGACTGAACAAACATGATTGGAGGTCAATCACCCCCGGTAGGAATGGAGCCTTCCCATGCAGTTTTTCACGGGAAGCATGAAGAACGCGTACAGTATTGCCAAACGATGCAGCGATGGTGCCAATACCAGCCGTGAGCAACCAATACATTTCACAAGTTGCAACATTTCTATCAGCTATCTTCCTGGATACATCTGGATACTAATCTTCTCTCCCTATTACTAACCCTCCCAAATGGAAAACATGGTGATATATTTTTACTATTAGGTGGTATTTTGTATTATCATCTATGTATGTATTAGGGTGCCCCTAATATTCCAATGAAAAACAATAATAATAATACAATAATAATAATAATAAACTCGATTTCAAATTTGATTAAATCCCTTATTAAAATTCATATAAAATATTGCCAAAAACTCGATTTCGAAGCTTTCCCCCAATATTCCATTGAAAACCTTAAACATAAAATAATAAATAAAAACAACAATTTCAGGTTTGATTAAATCCTTTCTGAAAATCTACATGATATATTGCCAAAAACTGGATTTCGAAGTTTTCCCCTAATATTCCAATGAAAACCTGACCTGAATAATAAAAGTAAAATATAAAACTTGTGAGATGGGACCCTCTATTTTTAGTTTTTAAAAAAATCGGAGGGGGTTGAACCCATTGTTTCACCATCCTGTTCTCCTATTGATTCTCAATTACCACAATTAAGAATCCAATTGTGCCCAACCAAAAACAAACAAACAGAAGTGCCACACCAGTCCATTTTTTTTTGGGGGGGGGAGTTTTAGCAATAGGAAGAAGGGGTTATATAATGTTATATAGATCATCAGCTCACCAACCTGAAGATAATTTCCCCTACATTCACCATATGGTTTTTCATCTCGGTCCCTTTTCTGCGGCCTCGACGCAAGGTCTCTTCCCGCGACTCAGCCTCACTGGCTGCACCTCGGGGCGATTGCGCAGTTGGAGTGCCAAAGGAAGAAACAATGGATCAAAACTAACCTTGGTACCCTCTGGTCATTTAACATAGCCATTGAAAATGGCCATGAATAGTTGATTTACCATGATTTACCAATGGATCCAACATATCCAACATGATCACCCCACCATCAGTGCTGTTTCGGGGCCCCAGCTGAATTCCGAACTGAAGACGTGTTCCTGCAGTCCAGTCGAATCCCATGGACTGTCATTGGGATCTCGGGGTTGAGGATCAGAATTGATTAGAACCATTACCCATGACGGATCCATGGTGCTGGTATATATGCTAACATTTGGGGTATATTGATGGGATCCATGTTACCATATATAGCATACATGGATCCTATGGGTTATGCTGCATCATATTGCCAATTGCCAACTTGTAAGTGGGATCATGCTTCAACCTGGGATGCCCATTTGCTGGCCACGATTGTGAATCCGGACCTCCACGTTCCTGAAAAAAATGTGAACGAAGCTGACCCGAGGTGAAAGAGAGACCGTGTTGGTAATGTTGCATCCTGACTAGTAGCTGGGTTCGCTATTGTGGCTAGACATCTCCAAATAATTCAGCACCCCTGTTTAGTTGTCTTTTTTTTGGGTATTGTGGCCGATTTTTTTGCAGACCATGGATGTTTTCTAAAAAATGCTTAACGCATGCTGGGGCACAGCCTGTTTTTTCATAAAGGCTGTGGCTCAGCCTCTTTTCGTCTCAGCCCTCTGAGTGCAAAGTCAAAGCCTTTCCTAAAAGGATCAAATCGCTTATTAAAACCTTGTTAAAGAACAACTTTTCCACAAATTTCCAAGGCACTGGAACAAGAGAGGGTCCAATTCACTTTTGTAGGTTTGTTCCCAGGGTTCACAATTGCAGCAAACTTTTCCAGAGCTGATTCTGGAGCCAAGAGAAGAAAGGAATGCTTTTTCCAAAAGCAATTTGCTTTTTCTCTTTCTATTTCTCTTTCTCTCTCTCTCTGTGTCTTTCTCTTTATCTTTGTCTTTTCTCTAAAACAATTTTAATTAGTTTTCAATTGTCGCCCATTAAAGATATTAAAGTCCTTACTTAAATGTACGAATGCATTTTGTCTGGGGAACTGCTTTTTAAAAACTCAACTTTATATAGAGAGAGTATATTGCATTTGTTTGAGGGAGGGGGTCCCCACACAAATCAGGATGGAACATTAAACAAGTTGGGACTTGCATGAATTTGCCCTTAAGGATGCCTGATGTAAGCCTAGATTGGCAAGTGGACATCCTGTTAACCAAGTCAGACATGAGCCACTCAGGCCCCCTTCCGAAATGGTGAGCCCTGACCATACAGGAACAGACTTGACTAGTAGTTGGCCGCTGATATGACTTTTCGTGTGGTTCGATGAGAAAGGACCAAAATTTGGTGCTCTTGGAAGCTCTCGCAACACGCCCAGCCAACACACATCGATCATCCAGAAGAACAAGTGACATGCGAACAGCCCCTCGGCCCCAGGGCCTTTGACGCGACTTGAGTTCTTCGAGCAAGTGTATCCTGCGGAAATACCGAGGTACTTGAGCATCCCTCTTTCCAACTGGTGGCTAGTGCAGAATCAACTGTTGGTAACTGTTATCTATCGAAGGTTTCCTAAAATGGGGATATATGGGGATACCACCAAATTATCCAAAATTATCCAAAATCAGGCAATGTTTGTATTGATGGTTTTTGGGGATTCCCCAATTGAAGAAGCCTCAATCAACTAGAAATAGAAATTCGCGTGTCATTTTCTCCTAAGCTATGGCTAGTAAAGAATCCTCAAACGATCCTCGTGAAACAGAATTGAGGGGGCAGAATCCATGCATAGCAGTTTCCCAAAAATTCAATTGTTTAGCAGTTTAACACCTCACTCCTTAAACTCATGGATTTTCTGGCCGCATCTGTGTTGAGAACCTGATTCCTGCCTTGGATTCAGATGGATATTGAGAGCTTCTTTGGTCCTGAAGCGATGTCTGGCGATGTCTGACAGACATTCCTACAACTAATCCCGCCCAGAGTTCCATAGAAAATGTCTTAGCTTGCAGCTTGGAATTCCGCCCTCCTGCTTGCTACATCTTGCTTTTTTTTTGCCTTACATGATTATCATAATTTCTGCCGTGCATTTTAGAAAGCACCGGTAACCAATGATTCCGCACAACTAAATTCAGACGTTTGCAAGATCCACCGCAAGCAGCACTCCTTGGACCCTAATGCAGAAGCATGGGAGCTGGATCTCTGATCCTGCGCAATTGATCACGTGATGGGAAATACACGTTGGAATTGCGGACCGGTTTTCCAAGAAGGAAATGCCTACTGGGACATACTTGGATTATACATCAAGCAAAGAATGAGCAGCCGGCGCCCTGGAGAAGGGTCAACTGCCCAATGGATCTAAGTCAGATTCATCGTGAAAGCTATGCACAAAGCCTCTGCATTGAAATTCACTGAACAGGTTGGTCATGCATGCCTTATCTAAGTAGAATCTCCCCGTTGCTGGTCAGTCGTCCTTCAACACGTGCGATTTTCGAGTTCGTCGAGCCGAGTCCTATGGCATTCCCGACCCGATCCTGAGGGGCTTTCGGGTCCCAAAAATCTGACCATATCCTTTACTACTGGGTAGGTGGGTCGCCACTCCTCCTATCAACAAATACCCTCTGGTAATTTAACATAGCTATTGAAAATGGCCATTTATAGTGGATTTTCCCATTAAAAATGGTGATTTTCCATAGCTATGTTAAATTACCAGAGGGTATCAAAAAGTCAGTTGAAAGTTGCAATCATCATTGCAATTGCAGCTAGAATGGGAGACAACCGGCCCATGGGCAAGCTTATTTTGGGAGAAACCTGGTGGGTCTTGGAATGTCCCAATGTCCCAGCACTCCATGAAGCTCCCCATAAAATAGTCTAGGTCTACCGAAACAAAGATGGAATGTGAAGATCTGTGAAATGGGCTTAAACCACCATCCCTGCCACTATTGCTAATGACATTATTACCATGAAATGGAGCGCACACATGCATCAACCAACTCGGGTGAAGATGCACGGCGCTCCTTTGACCCGGGTGGAAACTGAGAGCTTCTTGGCTCCTGCGGTGATCCCAAGTGGGGATTGCCACTTTGGTGGCTTCAGAATGTTGCTCCCTGGGATATTGATATATCATATAGTCTAGCCATATCTAACCATCTATTTTTTCTATATATCGGGATCTTCTTCCCCCTTTCCAATCCTCACGAACTTTGACAATTGAATGCGTTTAAAACAGCTTCAAACAACTAGCCACTTTCTTGAATTTCCGAGGCAGTCTTGTGTCTACGGAGGTCAAACATCCCCTTTCTGCAGCGGAACCTCCGAAGCAAAGGGCGAGCCATGGGAACTGGATCGATCCTGACAGGTCCGGCATCAAAGATGCCAAGAGCTGAGCTGGTTGGTGGTTGAGCCCTACCCATCTGAAAAATATTAGTGTAGTCAGTTGGGATGATGACACTCCCAACTGAATGGAAAGTCATAAAATTCCATGGCTCCAAACCACCAAGCAGTGATGTTAGAAACTCACCAAACCACAACTCAAACAACTCGTGTCCTTGGATTCTGGGGAGCCACCAGGTCGTTCCTGATCGCCATGCCGTGGCACAGAACAAAACGATGGCCGACTCTGTCATCCCTTTGTGGCTTCGACCCATGACATCTTCGGGATTCGCTTAGGATGCTGGAAGATGTATATTTCACATCAAACCCGCAGAATAAAAATCACTGAAGGATATGGGACGCCTTGCCAACCCATGATTGGACGCCACGCTGGTTGCAACCTCTGCTTGCTAGGGTTTTCTAAAAATCCTGCTTCATGTGACCTTGACAGTGGAAAAGGAGCGCGAGAAAGTTCGGCTGAAGGATCTTCCCACAGGTCCTCAGCTAGGAGCAATCTTTCGGGTTCTCTCAAACCTGCTGAGCCCAGCGTATGCAAATGATGCGGTCTCTTGGTTCATTACACTTCCGGATCACCATGATTGTTCACATGCATTCCGACATACTGTGGTTGCGAAATCCTGCACCAGTTGACAACGGTGTATAATTCCCATTATTTATAGGCTTTCAACATGTTTCAACAGGTGTTTTATCCCATTATATCCCATGATTTATAGGGTTTCAACCATCCTTTTGGTGTTTATCCTATCATTCATAGCGTTTGAACCATCCTTTTGGTGGTGCAGGATTTCGCAACCTGGTTGCTTCAGCCAAGTCTCCAAAGGTGGTGCTTCCCATGCGGCTGCCCAATCTCGCCAATGTGCCGGAGAAGGTTTTTCGTGCATCCTGGTGCAGCTACAAGCTCCATCTGGTAAACATACAAAAAAACATATGGAAAAACATGGGAAATAAATAGATTTACATAGATTTATATAAGGTAAAATAACCCCCCTCTTCCTAATGTATTAATCAAATAGGGCACCCCCCCAATAGATTAGTTAGTTCCTGGGGATGAACATAATCATAAAGCTATGGAAAATCACAATAAATTGCCGTCTTTAATAGGTAAATCAACTATACATGGGGCCATGTTTAATAGCTATGTTAAATTACCAGAGGGTAATCCATCTGTTGTTCTTCCATTTCTTTCTGAAAACATGATGACAGATATTTAGCAGGATGCTCAACCATTTGTCATAAAAGACAGACCCATCATCTTCCATCTTCTCTTGGGCATCTCAAATCAGATCTTCGCGCAGCGCATCCCATCCCGATCCCCATAATCAGGGCCAGAAGCACCCGAACAGTGAGGGTCTGCCGATGTCGCTTGATCCTAGGCATTTCGCACTGATAGTGTCTATTGAAGAATGTTCTGGAGACACCATTTACTATACAGAAAGGAGCGTTATCCATTTAAATAAATAAATATATATATATATGTGTGTGTGTCATTATACAGGTCCAGGATTCGTCAATCGTGATCTGATGGTGGATTGGACCCTGAGACTCCAAATCTCCAAGGAAATTCTACAGTAGCCTCGTCAGCCTCTATTTGATCCGAGGTGGTGCAATCCATTGAGTTGGAAACTCCTGTTACTGCATTGCTGGTTGGTGGTATACCTACCCGTCTGAAAAATATGAAAGTCAGTTGGGATGATTATTCGCAATATATAGAAAAATAAAACATGTTCCAAACCACCAACCAGATTGACTTGGATGCCATTTGGCTGAAACGGATGATATGGACGTGCCATACTGGACCGATTTCTCGTCTACTTCTCCATCACCACGTCTGGGTCTCCCGCTGTGCGTAGGTATATCTTAGCATGCCCTTCAACCTGGACAACATCACTGGGACGGTCCTGGAAATGCCATCAACTGGGAACACAGAACCCGAAACTTCCGCCTTTCAGATGGAGAAAAAAACCGAAAGAACCCCCAAGTAGTCAACTTCACACGGAAGCGGCGATGATTATCCTTCAACTTCATGGGGGCTGCGCGGCTGCGCACCTGATTGGCTCTTTTCTACTGGACACGCAAGGGGTTCTTGCAACAGGAACCCAGTATTCTACCAATTGACAGCCCATGGAGAGCAGTCTATGTCAGGATGTTAGACCCTTGTGTTAAAGATACTGTACTTATTTAGGTGACGAACCTTTGTGAAGCATTAGTGTAGACTCATGACTCTGGCAAAGGTTCAGCCATCAACCAGCAAGACACAATTTCCGTTGCTCATTGTTTGCCCTTTAATTCCATTCCAAATCTTCCAACAGCAATGATCAACGGTCACCACACATCGGCAGTGCAGGACGCCTTGGACCCTCTCTTTTACACAGCGGCATCTTCAAGTTGCGTTCCCCTGCTGCCTGGCGCAGGATTTGCGTAATGCCCAGAGAAATGTGTTGAAGTAACCATGTGGTATGACTCATATTGACGTAATATTGGTACCGGATGTGCTACCATCTATAAACCAAATATGCCATACTTACATACATACACACACACATATATATATACAATTGTGTGCATACATATATATTTATATAATGTTGATACGATAACAAATATCATCATCTAGGATGTCACACCATTTTGAGCCCCCGTTTTACCAGCCTTCCAGAGTTCATTGAAGTTCATGACCACCTCCCCTAGAACTTTGGATTCCCCCAAGCGGTTCCAATCTTTGACGGTGATGATGAAGTCCTGACACCAGTTGATGGAAAGAAAAATCCTCCACAAAAACATCATAACATGGCCCAAGAAACCTTGGTGTAGTATGGGATCTATTCACTTTGGAGGGACCATGTGGCGATATTTGGAGGAAGGTACATGAAGGTACTGCCCAAACGGAGATGGGGATGGACTAAGCCACTAAGCTCCAGCATGGGCGAGCGCCCTGGCAAAGTGCTGAACTTCTGAACTATCAGTTTTTGCAGCCCTATTACAATAATCCCAAGTTGTTTGAAATGCAGCAAACGCATCAAACAGAGCAATGCTTTCTCCACCGCATGGTGCTGGTGGCTTGATAAAAGGCCTGTGTCCCGTAAGGCAGGTGCGTCAATCATGATGGGGCAAGCTTCCAAAGTGCTTGTTCTCACATGGTTGGGTGGGTAAAAGCTTGACCAAAGTTGAGTATCAAACCCAAAATTAACTTCCCATCCCAATAATGACATCACCCTAAATTTAAATGGTTCCAGAAATGTATGAATTCACTATGACTATGATATTTCTGTTTGTTTTTCTGGGGGGGAAAGGATTGCAACTGGGCAAAGTTTAACCTCATCACATCTGTGGATTCGTCTGAACATAGAGTAATTACCCCAAAGTCTCTTGAATTATTATCATGTGCCCAATTCTCCAAGTTTTGGGCAACACCCAAAAGCTGTTGGTTGTATCATTATATCTGATATCCATCACTAATCATTGCTCTGTGTGTTCCATTGTTTCTTCATGAAACGGTTGGTTTGATATCCCCAATTTCCGGATTGGCTTTTATATCCATTGTGACACAGCTACAGTATTATTACTGTTATCATTGTTATCATTGTTATTATTAGTATTATTTTATTATTATTATAATAATTATTATTATTATTATATATTCTGGTTGGTGGTATACCTACCCCTCTGAAAAATATTAATCAGTTGGGATGATTATTTCCAATATGTTAAAAATACAAAAATGTTCCACACCACCAACCAGTATTTCTATTATAATTGGTTTGATATCCCCTTGCGGTTGAATCAATGCTAAACCAGCAGGCTATATCCGGACCCAATTGTGGGCCAGCTGGTTCCCAACTATCGGCCCCGAAGATGTTCCTGTTCTGCCACCCCGTGGCTCACTTGGGCTGCTGTAACCACGGCATTCCCAAACCTGGCGCCGTTTTTGGACCAAAGATCATCCTTGGTGAAACCCCGAAAGAATTTGAGGCCCCCTGGATAGCTACGTTGACTTCTGTTGACTTATAACCAGTATAATTGGGGTTCATGGTAATTAACTATATGATACTATATGTAATTATTTCGTTGATGGGGTTTAGAAACCAACTATTAGGTGGGGGGACCACCTCCAAGATGCTTTGGCCAAACAATGATTCGTGCTTTGGGTTGGTGACTAGTGATGGTTGGGGGGGTTGAACCCGCAAGCAACCCTACCAAGAAATCATCACCCAATCGAGTGGGCCAAGAATAGATCGACCTCCACTGCAAGTTTTGAAAGTGATGCCATGTGAGGCCTTTGGATCAGAAACAATATTAGGCAAAAATCGGGCTTTTGTGATTCCGGCATATTCTGACTTCAACTACTTGGTAGATTTCATGGCTTTTCACCCCCCTGGATTTTGATGAATATCTTGGTGGTGACCAATGGTCGTTCCGAACCTGGGGTCCTGCGTTCTGCGAGCCTCGAATGGAGGGAATGGTCTCGGAGAGCCGTCCAGGACTCTACTGAGCCCATTTTTTATGCAGAAATCTTGGGCCCACGAGGGTAACGCAGCACGCCACTACCCCAGAGTTCATAACTCACGAAACAGTTTACAAAAAAGGGTGGTCAACAGTATATTATTATTTCACCAAGTCTAAGAATTGTATAATAATGGTTAATAGTGAGGATCATCACAATATCCGATTGTGGATAATCACTATTTTGAGGATTGTTATCACAATTTTGAGAATCATCCGGAGATTGGCGCTGGCGAAGATATCCCTGGGACTTCGACCACCTCGCTGCGATAGCAAGGAGCTAGCCTCAGCTTTGGGTTCCACCAGGGAACTCTGAAAAAGATCTCTTTTTTGCACCGCAGAAATAGGATTAAATGACTGCCCTAAACATCCTAAACTTTGGTTTTGGATGGAAAAATGGCAGAATGCTCACGCACCAAACCGCTGTGTGCATTCCATTGTCTTTTTCAATTCTTCTATAGCTTGGCCTGGCCTCTGAAGTAGTGGCAGCTGCAGTGACTAGTGACTAGAGTTATGATTTTACCACCGGGGACAGCACTAAATAGTAAAAAGTGGATCCCAAAACATCCCAAATCCTCAGTGGATCTTAAAACGTGGATCAGATTGGGCCACATTAATTGCCATGCTGGGCGTATACTGCAACATTTGGGCCATGGGTCAAAACAATCAAGCATCAGCATCTTTTTTGCTCGAATGCGGTGCGGTATGACAAGTCAAGAACATATCAGATATCAGGAGAATAGCCTGGCAGCCTTTCAGAATACAACGGTCCTTCATTGGAATTACCATTTTATGAATTCCTGAGCCAGCCGAAATCAGCATTTTATGTCTCCCTGAATTCTTGGACCTTCATTAAATCCTTAGTCATTGAAATGTTCTTGCTGTCTTAGAACCCTGAGCCGGTCACATGTTTTGAGCTGGTAAGAAACCGAGGGCGCATGAGGTGCCACAGCAATAGCACTGTGCCGGGACATCGGTCTATGTTCTTGTGGGGCAAGTTTAAATGGCTAATCTTGCATACCAATCAAAAGATGGCAGGGTACGGGGTGATATATGCCCCATCTAGTTGTGGTAAAACGTGAAAACAACTCAACATGACACTCAACTATATAAACCACCCCACCATATCTTCAAAACTCAGGCAATAAAGCCCTAAAGCCCTGGCAGGGCTCATTGCAGTCACGTGCCTGTCGCAGGCAAAGGCTGTGAAGTGACTGGTTGGTACCTATCAGATGACCTGAACATAGGATAAAACTCGGCTTTTGAAGTCAGGTGGGCCATAGCGCAAAACAAAGACAAATGCTATGAAGCAACCAAACCCAAAGCCATTTCCATATGGCAAACACAACATTAACCACTGGCCAAAAATGATGTTTCAAACGACCTGCTCACCAGCAACATGTGTAATTCACCGGTTGTTCTGCCACGAAGCAAACCTGACAAAATGACAAATAACGTATCTAATCTTAAGCCCCTCATCCCCAACAAGATACTGAACGTGTCTTGAAGTCTTCAGGTGGTCACCTAGTGCCTTTTTCCTCAGCAACGCTGCCACTTTCCGGTGCTGCGCACGGCAGGCCAGATCATAAGCAGTTTTACCATCGTGGTCTTCTGCTTCCACGTCCGCCTTCAAATCCAACAGCAGGGCCACAGCTTTCAAGTTTTGATCCCTCAATGTGGGTGGGGTCGCCGCCAAAGGAACCAACACCGAGGAAACGGCGTCACTGTCACCCAGCCCTTGGGCACAGGCGTGCAATGGACTTCTCCCCTGTTGGTCTCGAGCATTGATCGCTGCACCGCGCCGTAGTAGCAGCGCCATGACCTCACGGTGGCCTCTCAAAGCCGCATAGTGCAGGGCGGTCTGACCCAGGGCATCAACAGCGGCATCTCCAGCTGCCAACAGCTCCACAGCTGCCAGGTGACCTCCAAAGGCTGCTTGGTGTAGGGCGCTGCTGCTGTTCACATGCCGATGATCCAGATCAGTCACCGTTGCGAGCGTTTGAAGGACCTCAACATGGCCGTGAATGGCCGCCAGGTGCACTGGACTGCACCTTCGGCTGTCCAGGGCCGAAGGATCTGCCTGCTGATCCAAGAGCCATTGCACCACCTCCCAGTGCCCACAACTGGCGGCTTCGTGACATGCGGTGGTGCCCATGGGCAAAAATCCTGGCGCCAGTGCGGATCAGTGCGGCAATCTGGGGGCCTTGGTTCACCGAAAAATCTGGGTGGAACTAATTATAAGATCGGGTGGAAATATGTTGAAAGGCTGATCCGCCAAGTCTTTAGAACTACTGGGAACCATCCCCACCTGGCAGCCACCACATGCGATGCAACAGCATGGTGTCGCGACCATGAAGCGTCCACAGAAATCTCAGGATCTCCACTTGGCCCGTGCGCGCTGCAGCAATGGCCACAGATGGCGCTTCTTTGGGGCTTGGGCCTTGAAAGGTCCTTAGATGATCAGTTCCGGAAGGGGATAATGGCTGACACACCTGGAGGAAATTCAAAACGACCTTAAACGTAACTTCTGGATTTGATACATGGTGGGTTGGTTTGTAGATTAACCAAGGTTTATGATAGAGATATCTATAGTCAATGGGGTTTATACACCAACTTATCACTGGGGAGCACCAGCTTGCACAAGTATTCAAAGTTTGGGCGCGCTGCATGATTGCTGGGGTTGAATTGGTTGCTTGGTCTTATACGCCTCCTGCCAATGTCGTAGTGAACCCCCCGCCGTGACTGCCTCATTGCTGGAGGCTTATGGTCAATGTAAAGCTACCTCTCAGCATGTTTAACAAGACCGCACCAAGGAGTCAATTTTTGGGTAGATTCATCTGACAACCCATTCTCCATGAATGACCCGCCAAGTACAAAATAATCGCATTCCACGATATTAAATACCACCCCAAAAACCTTGCATACTAATGGATGCCTACTAATGGATCATTTCATTTGGGGTCCCTAAAATGGTGGAATCTCTATATATACCAGGGCCATGTGTAACCCAATTCCTGGAATTTAACTCATTCATTTCAGGAACTGATCAAAGACATAAGAGATATTTCCAATTGGGTCAAGTTATAAACTATTCAAATGAACACCATCTCCCCATGATATGTGTCATAATATCAATCTAAATGCCTATGGATTCCCATAGATCTCAATATTTTCTGGGTGTTTCATCCCCTCCAAGCTTTAAACTTGCCAGAACGTCTCACACAACCAGCGCAAGATCTCCAGCTCTCCGCTTCTTGCAGCTGCCTCCAACATGGGCAGCAGCCCACTCGGAGCTGCTTCTGTCGCCAGCGACTGGAGCCTCGACCTCGGTGATGTGGGGAGCTACTGCCTGCAAGAATGGGGATTGAGAAAGGTCGAATAGGGATATGATGGAATATAATTAATGGTATATATAATTATATAATGGGTTAATCATTAATGGAATATTAATGGAATATAATATCATTAATCATGAATGCATTAAATGGGTTATGATGGGATATAATTTAATGCTATACCATGGGAATATCGTGGGAATTTCATGGAATCATCATGGATTTTTCCGGTAAACCAACAGTTGGCTGTGGAAAATAATCTGTTTTCATGGGGATTTAATATGATTGAACCAAGCCACCAAGGGTGACTGCCACCTTGTTAGATGATATCAAATGGTTAAGACATGTTAAGACATGTTAAGACATGTTAAGACATGTTAAGAACCCCCGAAAAACATGTCATGTTTCTTGGTGGTCAACATGCCCCTAAGACCTAAGAATTCATTCTCGGAGGGTTGTTTTTTGGAGCAACCGGGATCCCTTACAAAGGTCACTCACTGCATCCCCAAAAAAGGCCAGATGTGCACCTTGCCGTCTGATGACCAAACCAACCAAATGACAAAGAAACCGCATATATCATCACCAGTAGCACCACTTTTGCCCCCACATTTTCACTGGATATCTGAAACTGTAAAACAGCTCATATTGAACAGGCGACATCAATATATTATATAGTATTAATTACATGAATATAGTTTGACCAGTTTGACCATCCCTGACTCATTTATCACATGTTCGGCAGCATAGTTACAATTAGTTAGAATCATTCACAAAGCTGAAATGAGGCCACATAGTACCCCTACCAACCATCATTCCAGTGACGTCGCAGGCCGACATAATCTACCCAAGATGTCAGCCAACCGTGATCAACCAACAATTTAACCGCCCCAATGATCAACCTGCGACTGGCAAACATGACAGTTAAAGTGACTCCAATGTATATTAATTCATCGGTTAATTAAGCTGACATACTTATGGTTAAATTAATCAGGTTTGTCACATTTATCACATTGACCCAGCTGTGCGACCCCACAGCAGGTTCCCGGGTTCCAGGGTTCCTTAGTTTCCCTAGGGTAAACTAGCATCGCTGTGGAAAACCCACCATTTCTAGGGAAACCATTGGGTTTTCCACGTCTTTTTGTATGGGTATAGGCTCCCAAAGCTCACATAATCTCAGCCAGCTACAGGTCGCCATCCACAATGGCTGCTAGCTCCGCGCCGAACAACTCCTCGTCTGCCGCCTCCCATCCAACCTATGGCAAGCCAAGTGAGGGGTCGCCAGCAACCAAAAAAGAGCAAGAAACTACCCTCTGGTAAACTGACATAGCTATATATATATATATATAGCTATTGAAAATTGCCATTTATAGCTGATTACCCATTAAAAATGGTGATTTTCCATTGTTTTTTGTATGTTTACCAGAGGGTACACCAAACTATGGAAATATGCTGAAGAAAACTGGGAGAACTAGAGTTAACCCAGTTGACCTCCGCAATTTTTCCTGGAAAGGTGGCCCAGGTACTGCGATCTGATCCTCCAAATTCCAGGTGGAATGCCACCAGCCCTCCGGCACAAAGAGAACCTCGCCCGGCTCCACGACACACAAAAACAGCTCCTCTGGTGGATCTTTCAGCAACTGCCATGGGGCCCTGGAGGCTGGCTGGGCAGCATCTGGTGGCAGCAGGAACCAAGCTTTTCGGCCCCACACCTGTTTCCATGACAAGTAGATGGCAACGACCTTCCAACCGTTAAATCCTCCAGCAGGATTAAAGTCCTAGAGTTAACCCCCAAAGACTCTACATATGTTCAAATCATATGATATATGTTACATGTTATATATGTTATATATATTTATATATGTCATAGTGTCTGTGTTCCACACCCGTCAAAATAATCTCAGCTTCTTCCGGTTTAATTTTAATCCCAGGCTTCTTGGTTCCATCCCCGGTGTAGCCCCGCCCGCCATCTGCCGGTCCGCATCCTCCATGATGGCACCTGTGCCAGCCAATTCTCCTTGTGCCGATGCATGCCGATCCCTGTGTTCTTTCGCCCCGCGCTGAACCTGGCTGGCGGAGCTCAGTGGCAGAGTGGTCAGCCATTAACGGTTGCCCCCCATTTTGAACCCCCCAGTAGCGCCCTGCAACCCTCGGCAAAGCCAAGCATCAATGGCTTGCCATGAACATCCTTCAGCACTTCAGGCACTGAAAATTGACGACCCAAAATGGGCACGCGGCCCACGAAGTCGTTCTCAAAGATCACGGTGCCTGCGAGCCTGGAGGATTTTTGAAGGCAAGGTTGGAGAAAGATATCAATGCATCCCCTGTCCGAAGAGCATTATGGATTCACCTCCCAAAATGGGCAACACTAGACAAAGCATGCGGGAAATGGACATTTAAAGGGAAAAACTACATCATAGATCATCATAGTGCAAGCGAGTATCGAAGATTGATCACCCTGGAAATATTCCTTCAGAGTAACCTTGGCTTCATGCTGGGCCCTGTCTGAATTGTGGCAGCGTCTTGAAAAATGGACGGAATGAAACTGACCTAACCGAAAAGAAAAATAAACGCCTCAAGAGCTGACGCCAACTGGTAGCATCAACAAGTTGCACATGATGTGAGCCCCTAATCAAATTTGGAAACCGCTTTTCCAGCTGAGCTGTGCTTAACATAGTCCAATAGTACCAGCACATGGGTTGGATTGGCATGACAGGGTTACACCATGGGTTTTAATAATCATTGTTATGATCCTTATTGTTGGACTTTGTTTTACTAGGAATGGTGACCATTCCCCCGAAAACACAACCTATCATAATGCGAAAAACCCTATGGGGTAATAAGCCAATGAGTGTTCAACTCTCGTGTCACACTATCATTTGTCAAATCCACCATTGCTCAAACCTTTGAAAATGCAGAAAATGCTCAAATTAGTCAAGGGGGGTATGTAGCTGCTCTCAAGATAGTCACTGCACACGGAAGAGGGTTCAGTTACCCCTCTCCCCTGTGCACTCCGGAGCACACCGCCTCTCCCCGCCAAACCTTGGGCCATGGATTCTTGATTGCACAGCCCCTCTTTGATTTTTTTTAAAGCCGCTCTTAAGATAGTACCAGCGAGGTGGTGTGCATTCCGGAGCGCTCAGGAGTGCATAGGGGAGAGGGGCAACTGACCCTTCTCCCGTGTGCAGTGACTATCTTAAGAGCACCAAAGCTATTCCAAGTTTAATTACTCAATTTTGCTCGATTGGGCACTTTACTACTAGTACATCTAATATCGGAACAAGTTGCACCCTCATTTTTCACATCTCCCTAGTCAGTGAGCCACATCTAGATGTTTACATCCAGTTAAAATATCTGGAAGGGAGCTGGGATTGTTGTTTTGCTGCTTGTGGGTTTATGATGGTTTGTGTGTGTGTTAAAAAAAAACTATCAGGGACTATTAGAATATCTATCTATCTTAAGTCCACCCCAGCCAGGTGTAGAATATACATACTAACACCATCCGCCGACAAACTGTAACTGTAACTTCCAACTTGCACTGCAGTGTTTGAGGTCTATTTCCTCCAAAAACCGAAGGCTCAAAGATCAACCCAATTGATATGTTTGATGGGGTAGGGGTCTATAATAAACCTGCCCAATTTGCGCTTGATGATTGCCGTGAATCTCGGCCACTAGCGGCTCCACTCTGACTTATGGCTCCTAAAACTCCAGGATCCAAAAATGATGGATACCTGGAGGCACCCCAACTTGGCAATGTCCATCACCTTTACTTTACATAGAAAAAATATGATGACAACGAAATAGCACGACTTGGGCTTTGGGATGAGCCACCCTTGTTTCTAGCTGGCAATGCCAACCCCGGACTTCAGCTCAAGGGAGGGTTCATCATCAATCAACCCCGGCACACCATTAGCAAATCCGAGTTTGTCAACCCCGGCTGACTCTTCACCGGGCTGTTACCCCCAAAAGAGCCCTTTAACTTATTTTAAATTACTATATTACTTCCTATAATTCATCTAATTGGTACCACCATGTACCACCCCTCCCAATAAGCTATCATCAATTGGGGGTTTTGCATGGTTTTGCGACATGGCAGTGTGTCAAAACCTTGTACCCCTGGTGAACATCAAAATAGCTGGTAAATGGATATTCATCCCACTAAAAATGGTATTAATAGGTATTGATCCATACCCACATCCTGGATTTTGACAGCAATGCAGCCCTAGGTACCTGGCCACAGGATGGCCCAGCATAGCCGTACTCGTGCAGCGCCGCTGCGCGGCGCACGCGAAACGTCGCCCCTTCCGCCGCCACGAAGGCCTCGTAGCTCAGGCGCCGCAGGGGCCAGGCGTCCGTCAAACCACGCAAGCGCAAGGGCTGGGTGCGATCTAGCCTGGGGATGGTTCCAGGGATGGATATTCAACAATATTCAACATCAACATCAGCCAACTATGATTGCGTAAGATATTCTAGATATTCTCATCTTCTAAGCATCTGAGGTTTTTTTTGGGGTGGGGTTTGTCATCTATGTTTGTCTGACAATTGGGTACCCGCGCTAAAGTTGATGGTATGCGCAAATATTTCTCAGATACATCCATCGACAATTTTCGGGTTGGGTTGAATGTGGATTGGAGGCTGTGAGTTATGGGGGTAGTAACCCGCCTTCAATTTCACCAACGCCTACCCTCCAAAATTCCAGCATAACAGCAACAAATCTGTTCCCTCTAACATTCCCACAAGCACTGTACCTCCGGATCATGCTCATACCTCAGTGCCCATGCTCCAAAAACCATCAAACACCGACAAACTGACTATAACTGACTATAACTGACTATAAGATACTATAAGTAGTCGCAAGCAATTCCTTGAAACCAGTGTGAAACCCCACAGCCAGCTGGGACATGAAACCAGACCCCTGCAGGCCCTGCATCCAATGGGCCAAGTGGCTCCTGCAGGCCCCGGCCATCGATGCTGGGAACCCATTGCGCGCATGAAACGTCAAGGAGCTGCTCCACTTCGCCTTCCGCCGGGTGAGGCCAGACAGCAACTGCCTCGGCGAAGTCGTTGAATCTAAGGATGTTCTTTGAGCAGAACATGTCATAAGCATCGGGGAATCTTTTTAATTGTTGAAACAGTAAATCAATTACTCAACATATCAACATTATCTACCCGGCTCTGTCTGAAAATGGTGTCTATCGCCAAAAAGCATGGAAAACGCTCATTTAAAAGAAAAGGGACACGAATATACCAGACACCCATGGATACCATTGGATACCCCCCGATACACCATTGGATACTCTCACAATTAAATATCATAAAACCATTGGATTTTGGGACGCCCATGGATACACCAGACACGCCTTTCCCAGCGCCGCTCGTTTCACCGCGCACGTCACCGCCAGCGCCGCCGCCGGAAGCGGCGCCGGAAACGGCGCCCGCGGCGCCGGAACCCGCGGCCGCGGCGCCGGCCCGGCCACGGCGGGCCGTGGAGGCAGGGCCAGCCCGGGGAGCTCCATTCACTCGTTGACTGCGTTGATTAATGGGATGATTAATGGGTGGTGGTTTTAACATGTTTTAACCATCTTGAAAAATATGAGTTTGTCAATGGGAAGGATGACATCCCATATATTATGGAAAAAACATGTTCCAAACCATGAACCAGATTAATGGGTGGTTTGAGTTTGAAAGGGATACCAAGGGGATATCAAGTTTGAGGAACTGAATAGAACTGATTCTGATAGATTTGCATGCATCCTGCTGAGGTACCAACCTCCTGTTGTGAATAAAGTGCTTTGGTGCCAACATATTTTCTTTGGATGGAGCTATGCTATACCCTCATCATGATCGCACTCTTGAGTCACAACATGCCTTGATTGAGCCAACGGCTGTGAGACTTGTGTTTGACAATGATACTCCTCAAGCGGACAAGCAAGGCCAAACACTTGAAGAGCAAACATCGGCAAACTGTGGAACCATGGAACCTAAATGAAACAAAGGGGAAGACATACGGATCATTTCAGACTTTCTGCGCGCTGTGAAGCACTCAAATCTTTCAAAACACATGTTCAAATCCGCAGCAGGGTCTCACACAAAATAATCAATCCAGCCTAGAGATATCTGGAGCTCGCTTCGGACCCATGAGCGAACAGGCTGCCGGCGGCAATTCAATGCCCGCTACATGTCACCTGAGTCTAAATACATCTAAATACCATGAAATACCCTCATGTTGAGTGACGTCGATGCCGATCATGCTTTTCGATGTTTGCATTCCCGGTGTTCCCTCGAAGATTCGTAGGGTCATCTCGTGTGCTGCGATTTTGAAGGCAACATTGGTTAAGAGCTGTGCATTTTCTACCCCACATTGTCTTGGGCGATGATTGAAGGCTCATCTCAACCAGCTGGTCGTTGAATCTTGGAACCCAGTGGAACCCACGGTGTCCCGTTCCTTGAGCCAACAGAAGTCATGCCTAGTTGGAGCATCAGTGGCATCCTCTTCCCGGATGGACTTAGATCAGCAGCGAGGAAGGATTTTACATGTCCTCTGTCAAGTAGATTCATGTAGGGCAATTACAGTACAATATAGAAATGTCCAAAAGTGTACACTTCATACTTCATTCTACACCTCACTACTTGGGCACTGGGGGGGTGCCCGCCCATGTTTCAAGTAAATCGGATGAGATCTAATGTAAGGGTCCCCCAACCGAACTCCCAGGTTTAGGACGTTTTCTTGGTGGTACCCGCCCCACCTTCAAAGCTTTGCATGGTGCTACATATCATGTCACACATCTATCCCATCATTATGGTTGATAGCCAACCTGCCTTCAGCCAACCACTCCGAGGGCAAGAAACCCTACTTCTTCAAGGTCGTAGGCATCCGTTCCAATCACCTAGCAGAATTGCCACTTCAAACGGGCCTGTTGTAAAGAACACTGGAGAACCCCCTCCCGACCTGAATTTCAGATGGTGAAATGGGATGAAATGGGGTCCCATTTCGTGTCCCAAATTAGACGATGTTCATACTGGATGTGGATATGGCCCTTCTTGGGTTCCCTTGAATTTACGCACAAACAAAAAGTCATCTTTGTTGATGCTTCCTGGAATGTTGAGATGCACATGTTGCATCCAAGGCAAGATAGCGGAGCACAGCCAGCTGTTCGAAGACACTGCATATGCTCATTGGTAACATTATTTTTTAGCATGTGTTGGCCTTTGGTGAACTAATGCACACCAAACACAATATAATTGATGGTTATCATATAATATCACATACCATCATCATTGCCCCAATGCACCCCTTGATGTCTTCACCAAACTCCTTGGGGGCTGCTACGGCCAAACCTCCCACTGACAGTATTCTGCACCTGCGCTCGACTCACTACAAAGAACCTGTCAATGGAGAGCCGAAGTCTTCAATTGGATACCTCCCCTTGGCTAGAGCATGCTAGAGCTAGTACGCAAAATCATCCAACATGTAAATAACACACATTTTACACATGGTAAAATGCTGTAAACTGTGGGCCTTCAATGGTTCCCGGGCCCTCATAGACACCCTGATTGAAACCATGTAGCGGCTCAGGTCTTCCCAGCAGGATCTATGAACTCACCAGGCTCGGATTGGCAGGATCTATGAAACTGGTTTGAAAGAATGGAAGTGGAGATGTTTCATTATTCACATACCCATGACGGATCCATGGTGCTGGTATATTAATGCTAACATGACTGGGGTATATTGATGGGATCCATGGCACACCATATATAGCAGCACCATGGATCCGTCATGGGATATTGTAAGTCACAATTTCCACATATTCCCACTATTGTGGGGTCCCTTATTATCCAAAGCCCGGTCTCGTGGTCAGATTGTCATCGACTTTCCGCACCCGGAAGCAAGTCCCAGCAAGTTCTTTCGGGCCCCCAAGCGGATCTGGCTTCCGTTTCCAAAATTCGCCCGTTTGCAGCTGCGTCGCTGTCCTCACTCTTTATCGCCCAATGCGTGTCATGGAACCCAATGTGTGCTCATCAATTTAAAGAAAATGTAGGAAGTCATCTTCAAGATCATGCCGCGAGGTAATTTTCATGGAGTTGACAGGAAAAATTGGAGGCTTACTATGGCTTACTCATATATGTCTAATCCGAATGATGCCCGCTACAGTGCCGCTACAGTACTATCCCTTCTCACAAAGACCCTGCCACAAAGACAAGTGTGGAACATCTGGGGCAAGGGCAACTTGAAGTACCTGTGCAGCGAACAGCATTACTGTCCCGCCATGTGCAATATTAGCCCTGAGGCAGTGTTTTTCTGGCCCACTTCCGAAGCCGGCCATACTTCGACTCCATCTTCAGGTTGCAGCTTCAAAGGTTACCAGCAATTTGCTTGGATTGTGATGCTGCTTGATACTGCTGCAATCCCTTGGGCGAAAGCATGCCCAATAGCCCACCGGTGGGTCACAATTCCAGCTTGGAACTATGCTTTTCATCGGCAAAAACCTGACAGGTCTTGTGACTGGATGATGCCTGCTGACCAAAACTCCATCCAAGTCGTCATAAGCGCAGCGAAAAATCATGAAACAAATCTACAAGAGGCAAGATTCGAGAAAAGGAAAGGGCACACGCGGATTTTATATGATCGAGCTAGCCAGTGTTCCAAGATGTTCCAATCAATTTCATCATGTTTCATCATGTTTCATCTATCATGCAATCTGATATGCTTGGGACTCGGTGATGAGAGCTGATCACATTTGCCACTCAAGAACATGAAGAGGTGCCATGTCGACACCCTGAGCCACGGGCACAGACTCTGCCGGGATGTTTCCTGGCTCCGCAGTGAATGGTTGGGTGGTTTGTTCATTGATGGGTGGTTACAGGTTGAACCGTGGATTGCCAGAACATGCCAGAACTCTTGGAGACGCAATTTTGCTGTGGTGGCTTGTTTGGCATTTATCAATATTTATCAAGCATCCCCATCTTTGCTTCTATAAATCCGGCTTCTTGGTTCCGACATGCAAGCTTCTGCTGAAAATCCCCATCCCCATCCGTATGAACTTCTCATTTCTGGTGACATCCTCCTTCCAGCCATTCACTGGCATCAGTTGGCACGGCTGCACTGAGGCACCATGCTCGCCACGTTTCCGGTGAATGTTCACGAGCCTGGTGCTGCGGGATTTTTTACAGCGAAGCTGCGGAGGGTAATCTCAACATATCTCAACCGTGCATGAAATGAAACTCTTGATGACCCTCCGAATCTGACGTCAGACGCATTGAAATCATTGAAATTGGAAGATCAGCGACAAAATGGGGGATTCACCATTTACGCAGAGGTTAAATGGGGGATACTGGGGGGTCTACACCAAAAATCATGATAGACTATAGGTACACCAACATTATAACATTGGTAGCCTATTACATCCTATTAATTATCGACAAACTGGGGGATTGTTGATCATGGATCAATATTAATTACGAATGGCAATATGTGGCATATTGCATGGTATTAATTATACATGGTGATGACCGGTGGTGACCACATCGCAAGCACCGGCACTTTCAACAATCACAAGCGCGTCCGAGATGCTTCTTTCGCAGCCATCCGTCTGAGGAATTGTGGACCTGAAAACTGCAGTGAGGTATATTAGATGGGGCTTGATGCCCGCAATTCAGGATGGTTCCAACCTCAATTAATTGTTTAGAAAGGGACCCACCTTTAAGAGAAATTAAAGCATACCGGAATAGACCAACCTATCATAGAGGAATGTAATGGAGGATGCAAAGCATCCATCACCACTGCTGGGGTCAAGCCTACAGATTGTCCATGAATAAGAGGCATAGTCCAAAGAACATCATGAAGACAGGGCTGCCAGTTCTCCGCTGGAAATTAAGTACAGTACATGTTATATTTGCGCATTTCATTATAAATCGCTAAGTTGATTCATCCTAGGGAAGCAAGTCTGAAATGCCGGAACAAATTCTTGAATATGACTTACATTAACTTCGTTGCCAAGGAAACTTTGAAAGCCATGCAAGGCTTTCCGTCAATGTAATGGCTTGGTAGAGCTGCAACTACTAAAACCCAACTAGCAATAATCGATAAATAGACTTGTGGATCTTGTGGGAATTCTGGGCCCACAACTTCAAGCAACCTCTAATCATACAATCATACATATGATATTGCAGGGCACAGCATTTGCCACGTCTTTTCTCCTTTGAAAAGTTGCCTGTCGAAACCTGCGATGCCACCTATTGCCACCTGACAGCTCCATCGGGGGGACAGGTTCCGCCCTGAAATGCCCTGTCAGTGGCTCTGGTCACCATTGGTCACCCTGGAGCAGTGGCCAAGTGTGACTTTTACCCCATCAAATTGCCATGGGAAAATGGCGAAAAATGGCGAAAATGGATAAACATGGGTGGTTAAGCCAAAAAATGGCCGGGAATGATCTGTGACAACTTGGAAGATTCTTCAAAGACGGACACACACATGATCCCACCAAATTCATGGAGCCTGAGTATATCTGTTCCCCCTTCTGGCTCTCTCACCCTTGACCAATCGCTGCTCCTTTCAATCTCAGCCGCTGCGGGGGGCTGCGAGAAGCTGACAGCTCAGTAGGGGAAGCTGATGATTTTACCCAGGATCGGGAAGATGGCAAAGGTAATGCCCACATCCAGGGAAACTCGAATCATACGAGGCCAGGTGCCCGAGTAGAAAAACATGGGTCCTGGGATATGGCAAGATCGAGAACAGCTGGTGCAGGACATAGATTATACTTACCCTCTGGTAATTTAACATAGCTATTGAAAATGGCCATTTATAGTGAGTTTTCCCATTAAAAATTGTGATTTTCCATAGTTATGTTAGTTTACCAGAGGGTATACCATCTTATACCAAACATTGGGAGGAAAAGAGGATCGTTGGAGTTTGGCTCACAGAACAAGGCAGTGGGCCCAATCAACTGGATGTGCACACATCAAGTTGGAAATCATGGGCTCCCAAGTTTTCCTATCAGCCATCCATGGCCACACCGTTTGGATTAATTTTTTTGTCAACTCGTGACATTTCAGCCAATGGGTCTTGATGCTGTGGCCCAACAAATGCAACACGCCAAAAAAAAAAGTCAACCCTTGACATGCAACAAGGGCATGCGTGTTGGAAATACTCGTCGGCCTAAGAATTGAAGAGTGCAGGTCAACTCCATCAAATCATCTTACAAAACCAGTGAGCAGCTAGATAATCACTTTCTCTCCTCACATGCGACCAAGACGTTCAACACACCTCTAACCAATATCACCATATCCCCAAGCCGGGAATTCCGCAACCCAATCATCCCCACTGAAGCAGGCCGGCGCAGACCCTATCCTTCTTTCTTCAAGATTTGCATTGCGCAATCTGTGGTACTCTTGTAGAGCTTCTTGGCCTCTTCACCTTGCGCTTTCAGCAAAATCATCCAACCCTCTGAGAGTGTTTGATAGACGTATACTATCACAATATATGACATCAGTCTGATTGGATGTCAGCCCATGATTGAAGAGCCAAACTTTGGGACCCAAAATTTGTCCCAGTATAGCGAAAATTCCTAGATTTCGAACCACTAACTTAGAGACCTCCCAAATATGGCTGCGGATCACTTTCAGTCTTTAACAGTCCTTTTTTTTGGGATGGCTAATCCATTATTTTCACCAGCTCTCTGCGAAATCCTCAGGAATTCCCCCAGCATCCCTAGCATCCCCAGCATCCCCAGCATCGCAGCGGCCTTGCATTCGTGTCTTCACCGTATCCTGCGGCATGGTCGCAAGAACGGAGACGGCTCCCGCGAAGGCGCCCGCGAGTCCTTCAGCGAGCGACACGGTGGGATCATCCCCATCTGCGACACTTGGGATGGGATCATGGGAGCCCAATGTTGAGAGGAAGTCAATTGAGACATTGAAACCACCTATAGGAAGTCACAATGTTTTTGTGAGTTGAGTGATCCCTTGAGACATTGAAACCACCCTTTAAAAAAATATAAAGTCATAGTATAGCCATAGTCCAAGTTTCCGTTGTAGATGGGGTTGGTTTCCAAGCTCTTGTCCCCACCGGTCAAGAACTGCTTGGCATAGAACTGCACCGGAAATCGAACTGCTTGGTTGGTGGCTTGCTTGGCGATGGTGGGCACCAAGCCTCGGGGCCAATGGAAAGTCATCCTGGAATGGCCTGAACAACCGACCTGGCCAAATGAGTAGCTCCCAGTCCCAAATGGGTTTGTCTGAAAATAGGGTATATTCCCAAACAAATAGCCATTTAATAGGGATAATGATCATTAACCATTGGGTAAAAAGGGGTACACTATTTTCAGACACACCCAAATATCAATGGCCAGTTGTGCTTTCCCATCAGCTCCATTTAGAGCGCAGCTCAGTCGACTCTCTTTGGTGGATTCAGTCGACCCTCATGACACTGGGATGCCTTGAACCTCTGATTCAAAGCTCAAACGGCGGACAAATGCAGCTGATGAAGGGCCCCATCGCATCAAACAAGTGAACTAAGTGAACTAAATCTCTTTCCTCCCATGTTTCAGTCCAGAAACCCATGTACAACCCAGCTGGCCCTTCGCTTTTGAGGATCTTCACCACGGCATCGAAGGACCCCGTGTAGTTCTTGGTCCCGCGGCGCACGTCGTCCGTGACCCGGGTCTTCAGCGTCTCGATGGGCGTCACCGCCAGGATGGCTTCGGAGACGCCGCCGCAGGCGCCCGCCAACATGCGCTTGGGGATGGTCAACTTGCCCTGATCATCCTGGATCCACTGGAGATGCCACTGGAGGGACTTTTTGAGGGAAGAGTGATGAAGAGTGAATGTGGATTTTTGATCTTTTGTGATTTTTTTGATGATTAATTTGAAGGGGCAATCATGATCTAAAAATCTTGTCCATTTCTTGTATTCTGGGCATGCTCTTTTCTATGAGTTCAATAAGTGGGCCAGCAACTGCCTGAAGATCTGTTGAATGCTAGCTGCACCATGCCGACATATGCCGACTCTCCCTTGAAACGAGGCTTACTTCACACCTTATGTGTGTGGCTCTTGTCCTCCCGTATGCCTAGACTCCCCCCATCATGTCTTCAGAGAACTACAAGACTCCCAGACGTCCTCATCTTGCCTGGTTCTGCCCATCCCCCCCAACAAATATATATATATATATATACACATACAAATATGGTATTTTATGTGTGTATATCATATCATATATATATATATATATATATCTGTGAGTGGCCAGAATCCAGCTCAAGGTGATTTTGTCCAACTCAAACATCGATGCGGCGGTTGATTAGCAAGTTGCCTTATCTAACAATTACCCATCTCTGTTGAAAAATGCATAAGCTACTCAACCAGGTCTACCCAAACATCAGCCCATCACCCAGCAAAACATCAGCCGGTTTTGTCGGTGAGTGACTTATCACCTAAGAGTCTCATCTATGAGTTTTTTGTTGTACATTGGGAGGTGCCATTCAGAACTGGAACTAGCGTAACTATCATGAATGATCATTATATATCGCTATAGAGCAATAGGCTACAAGTATCATCACTATTTGTGGGATCTCCATGAATAAACTGGGCGCTTTAGCAGAAATGGGGGATTGAACTAATCCTTGATCAACCAAATCAACCAATATCTTCCAGCCATCCCTCACATCCCGTTCCCCCCATCCAGGCCCATCCACGTCTCCCGCCGTCCTTCATGGCGTTGGCGGCGGTTTCATATCCCGTCCACCGTGCCGCCTGCTTCCCACTCGAGCCCAGGATCAACGGCAGGGCACCGCGATACAAGCCCTGCGGCCCGTGCTGCGCCACGGTCTTCCGGGCACAGTCCAACATGCCGCTGTATTCCTCGGAAACATGCCATGGCTGCCATGGGGATGAGGGCAACATGTTTTGTATAGAGCTCGAGTGTCAGATTGAAAACCGGATCTGTTCAACCAATAGATGCACACGCACCAATAGATACACACGTGCATGAGTTTGTATCACAGACCTTACCTGACCTCTGGCCTTGCATAATTTCCGGATCTGATGGCAAGGTTAAAAAGCATTTCCGGATCTGTGGCTCATGTAATAGGAGAATTGCAATACTGTAGATTATAGGGCCAGGGTACAAATATGCAAACCCGCCGAAAAAACGCTTTCTGAAGCAGGCAGTCTTTCACTAGAATCCCAGTCCTTTCAGGTGAATTAGCAATGAAACAGCTATCTTTCGCCAAGCCAAGTTGCAGGGTTGGACTTGGACTGCAGCTGCAGCTGTGTCTTGACAAACTCGGTGGGGTAGCAAATGATCGCTTCAATAAATCCTGTAAGGCCACCCTTCACAAAAGTACCTGACTGTCAGACTTGGCAGAATGGCAGTGCTTCGAAAATCGCTATCATAAACTGGTTGGTGGTTGAGCCTACACCTCTGAAAAATATATAAAAATATGAGTTCGTCAGTTGGGATGATGACATTCCCAATATATGGAAAATAAAACATGTTCCAAACCACCAACCAGTAAACCTGACAAAACGCCTTGATGGGTTGGTACCAACATGTACTAACGATGCGTTATTTGTTCACAGCTTTTGCATTAGGAGCATGGCAATACCACTGCGGACTGCCACGCTGACTGAAAGCAACGTCTCAACATCTAGGGAGTTCTGGCGAAATTGGCAAAACGCGCTGAATGAGTGCCAGTCGCATTTGACATTTTAGCTTTAACCAAAACATCTATAGGCAGAGGAATTCTATGGAATTCTAGTCTTGAGCAAATGTTGGTGTTCAGATTCCACTTTCCACACACTTGCTCAGCGCATTTAGTGTTTTCAGACTGGGGCACTGTACCCCAAAACACAGCGCGTTGATCATCACGTTGGACGATTGCCATTTCAAGAGGTTTCCCCGTTTTGCGAATCCATCACATCATTGTTGTCGGATGTTGGTTCTATATACATCTATATAATATATATTTATCGTCTCATCATGTCTCATCTATCATATCGCAAACATTTTGCCACAGAATGTCTGTTAAAATCATGGCACAACATAGTTGGCTAAATTCATCAATACTTCCGGAATATCCCCAGTTCCATAGTTTTTTTCCCCTTTTATACATGTACTAAATTTATCATCCATGGCACAAATAGGACCATCATTTTCGTTCTTCTTAAGGCCCATGGCTGCACACTGGCGCTGGCGTTTTCAAAAAAAAGCGATCGCTGGGCCCAACGTTTCCGCCCACAACGGCTGCAACGCGCGCGGCAAATAGTGATGGTTCAGGACTCTTTGTGCACCCGGCCGATTTCTGAGGTCCTCAATTTTTCCTGTCATCTCATGTAATCAAGCATAGCAATCATAGTAATGGAAAATCCATCACCATTGAAAAAAGATGAAAACAGAATATGTCCAGCTAAACCTTTATGAGATTTCCTATGGTGCCGGGGAGGGAACATTTCTATGGTGAAAAAGTAAAGTCCGTGATCCCATCCCATGGCCATCCCCGCCTTCGCACGGGAGGTGACTGCCTCCTGCTGTGGAGACCATGGAGGGGATCTAATCAACCAAGGTATATCCAGGTATGCATGACGTAATTTCCAATATATAATGGTAAACATATATATATATATATGGTATTATATAATAATTATGGTGTAATATATGTATACCATTATTATTATTACTAGTATTATTATTATTATTGTTTTATTTTATTATAAAAGGGTATATATATAAATATATATATAATGATGGTATACATAATAGCCATGAAAAACAATTGACTAAAAAAGAACAGCAAACAAAATGGCTGATGAATGACAAATTCTCCCCTTGGGGGGTTGTACCGTCTTCTTTCCGCCAACAGTACATGCAAGTACATGGTCCCCATGCAAATTGTCAGTTGAACCGTTTGTGGCACTGGGAGGAGGATAACCGATACAGCAATTGATAGTCAAAACTCATCTTGGAATTTGTCGCTTCATAAACACCAAGAAAACACCTTTTTTTCTTAACATACAGCGATAAACACGAGAATAAACGACAAAGAATCGTCCCGGCTGATAAAATGATAAATCATACAAACAAACGCATATAGGTACGAGTCATAACCCTGCACCCGAATGTCAAAATAGCTGGTATGGATATTCATCCTCTCAAATAATTTTAAAGAACTATCGAATCATATGTCAAATGTTCAGTTCTCTCTATATATATAATGATATATATATATATATTCTTCTAACAATTCCCAGCCAGTCTCAAGGAACAACGAATTCCGGCCAAGGCCAGGGCTGTTAGTAAGAACTCACAGGCCCCTATGAACCTGGAGCGTCGATGGGATTCGTCGGACTCGTGTTTCGTATGGTCATCCCCCAGTCATCTTGTAAAAAAAGGGGGGTTTTCTAAGAAAAATGGAGGGTACCCCCATGACTTATCCTCCATTGTTTTTTTTTTCCGGATTTTCTATGGAAATCATGGACCTATAGGAACCCCCCATTAAAAGGAAAGGCCTGTGAGCGGTGAATTTCAAGCTTTTGGGGTAGACATTCAATGAAGAAACCTACATACACACAACAATCCCTCCCTAAAAAAATGGTCCGAGCACCCAACTTGTGATGCCAAAGCTCCTCCAAGGAGTTGCTGGACGACATCTGGCAGATCTTCGAAAGTCGCCCATAGGTCATGGGAATAATATGATGAAAACATAGCATCAATAGATATCAATAGCATCACAAAGTTCTGAGGCCTCTCAGTAGTTTGCCTCAAAACTAAACATTTTCGCACATCATCATACATCATCCACAGTAAGGCGCTCTTAAGTTCAGCAACATCTGGCGAGGTTTCTCAATGCCTTGGATTCTTGGCATGTAACAACTGGCATGTTGGTCACAGCATGTTCCGTTTCATCCCCAGCTTTGGTATCCAAGTGATGCGGGATGTCCCAGCCATTTCCAGCCACTGACGAAACGTGCGAGATTTCATGACTGCTGGCTCCGACTGCATCTTACCCTCCGGTAATTCAACATATCTATGGAACATGGCTATGGAACATGGCCGATTTATCTATCAAAGATGAGGATTTCCATATCAATTTACAGGAGAGTACTTATAGTATCATTCTTTTACCATCTGGTTATTTAACATAGCCATGGAAAATGGCCCATTTATAGATTATTTTCCCATTAAAATCTCCATTTATAAGGGATTTTCCATGGCTATGTTAGTCATAACCAGAGGCTAATTTCTTTGTTGACTCAGAAGCCACACAAAAAAAAGGTGGGCCATCCAATGATCCACGGATATATCCACACCTTGTAGGCTTCGCAGCGCATGTGTCGAATGACTTCCACCTAGGGCTATCCATTGGATGGGAACTCCCAGTGACACGGTGACATGAGCGCAGTATGCGCAGTCCGAGGCGCCCGGAACTCCAATTCCATGATCGTTCCCCAAACGGGCCACCTAGAAAGGGCTGAAGGTGGGAACTTGGACCCTAGAAAAACCATGAAAAAACCATAGGGTTGCAGGAAAAACATGACCGGAAGATGTTTCTTGTCCATATGCTATATCAAACATAGGTGGAAATGCAATCGCCAACATCAAAGTAAAAAGAACAATCGCACCGAATTGTACCTATATATATATATATAAATATATATATATAAATAATTATATATATATATAAATAATTATATATATATATTAAAAAAAAATAATGTAATTTGACCAAGGGAAAAATTAGCCAGCTCTAGATTCACTGAAAGTTGCTAGCTCGGATTGAACAAACCACCCCATTGCCAGTCCTTGTTTGGGATTGCTAGACCCATGGTAGCCCCGTGCTGCATCAGAGCCGGCCAGCGGCTGAGTCGCTGACGTGGTGTCAAGTGAACACACCTCCGTCTTGCCTAACTCTGTCCACAAGTTCTCACCTTGCCAGAGCTTGAAGCATCACTGGCCTTCCGTGGCTCACAAAAAAACTGCTGTCCGATCTGGACATAAACGCCCCCATTCGGCTTTACCAAAAAATGAATCGTTTGTGCCCGAAAGACTCATGGCAAGTCAAGTGCGCTTAAGGCTCACACCAGATGCCTTTGTGTACACCACCTCAGCTCATGCCGGCCCAGTCCCCGAGATCGCCCAGTCCAGTTGCAGTTGCCGCTCTCGGAAACTTCAGGCGCTGACCAGAAAACTTCGTTCGCCGTCTTTGAGGCCCTGTCTCCACCGCATCACTTCTCCACCGCTCAACAGCCCAAAATTGACGATATAAACATGTAGTGAACATGAAAAAAACATGCGCAAAGTCAAAGTTATCGATTTGTTTTAAAATTTACAGGTGATGCGTTTCTATGCTTTTCCATCCGCATCATCATGCTAACTTGGGAAGTGGCACACATACACACACACACACTTGTGGGTCAGGGCTTGTGGCTTCTGGTTTGCACAACCCGGATTGCAGCCTTCAAACAACTGTTTTTTTCACAAACTAAACTAAGCTAATCATAGAATCTTGGCGAAACAGTTTTTCGTTTAAGTAATCAGGGACCTCAACTTCATAACACGTGCCCCGTTTCTGCACGGAATATCTCTGACTTCAGTGGTGTCCCAGCCCCAGGCCAAAACATGGGAAATGATGCAGAAAAAAACATGCAACACCATTAACATCATGCAACATGTCACCCGCCCCTTCCAACACCTTAGCCCAAGTGAAACTGCACCCAAAAAGAACTCCCCGCAGTCAAGCAGCCTCCCCACGAAAGCTTAAGGTCAGCCTCAACGGTGTAGGCCATCGAACCAAGTACCAGTATCACCCGTATCACGCGGTGATGCATTTGGGGAATAAGCGTAAGTAAAACGGGTCAAATTATGTAAGGATCATTACGGATTACATATCTAATTAATCTGTTCTACATATGTCTGCCCAGTAATTTCTGGTTGGTGGTTTTAACCATCTTCAAAAATATTAGTCAATGGGAAGGATTATTCCATACATTATGGAAAATAAAAAATGTTCCAAACCACCAACCAGATTTTGAAGATACGAGTTTGATTTTCTGTTCCACAACTAGTGGCATTGTGCGTAAAACCCATCACAATGGACCCGAGGGTGTCTCCTGATATCAACAGCCACGCCATCAAAAACTGTGTTGTTATTGCGGTGATGCCATTCCTTTTCTGGTTGGTGGTATACCTACCCCTCTGAAAAATATGAAAGTCAGTTGGGATGATTATTCCCAACATATGGGGAAAATGTTCCAAACCACCAATCAGTTTTAGTATCATTTATGATTTGAGGAGTGCGAACTATGGCGACAGTAAGGATGGAAAATAGATACAATACATATCAATACATAAAAGAAAAAGAAGCACCAACCAGGCTGCGACAATTTGAGGAATTGACCATTTCTTACGATCAGTTACTCAGTTACAATTAGTTGATCATAATTTACCCTGATTTACAGCATCAAAGCCGTCAAAACTAACCATCAACATCAACCAACCACAGCCAGGTATGATCCCATCTGATCCAGCACGGACCCCCTTGGCAGCAAAGGCACATGGACGAGAAGTCCCGCGTGAGAATCTCCGCTGGGGGCGTCACTTTGCGCCTGCGGCCGCCCATCTAGAAACAACTATTATCTTCCATAAATTGATATTGGGGGGTGTGCGAACAAGTATATATATATATATATATCAGTCACTGAATATTGTTTAAGTATATATATATATATGGGATATATACATTATTATATATACCATTATATACCCCATATTCAGTCACACCCAAATGTATCCTGCAGTCTACGGCTAACTCTGTGGCCAATCGTATTCTGACCCACGCCCGTGCCTCCCCTTCTCTCCTTCCAAGTCATCATCATCTACCTGGTATGTGGGCCCAGGTATGTAAGTTATAACAAACATAACCACCATGAACTGTAGGATAGATCTACCATAAACATCCATAAACATCCATAAACCGTAGTTGACCGAGCTATTGGAAGCAACTTCGCCAGCTATCACTGGTGGGATCCTGGTCACTCCACGGGGTCCCCAGTTGGGATGGACCGCTGATCCTCCCGTGATGGTTGGATCATGTTGGATCTGGTTGGTGTCTATCACACTGACCATGCTTCCAGACAGAAACAACCCACACAACATCAGTGTTCCTGGTAGCTAGTTTCCACCTTCCCAATATATACACCTGATCAAATTACCCATATTTCTCGCAACGTTTCAAAAGGTCTGCAGGCGACTTTGGCACTTTGGCCACGCTGGAGTCACTCCAGAATGATCTTTTCAAGCCACTTGGCATGTTGACCATCTTTCCTAGGCTGAGAACAGCCGCACTGGGAGAAGATCGTGTCATCTTAGGGCCTTTTTTGGGAGATAACTGGAATTGTTCACAGTGTTTACAGTATACATCTGTTGGTCATATATCTGTCGGCTGATGGAATAATACCTTCTATTTCCATCAGTGGCAACTTGCGGCAACAGTGCAAATGGAGGTTTTGGGATGGGCCGTAGCGGCCGTAGCACCAACTCCTGAGAATCTCCCATTGGCCCACGGTAGGAGAAGCCCATTCTGCTAAGGTCTCATGACTTCTCTCATGAATGGTCATGAATGGTCATGAATTCCCAAAAAATGAATGGACATGAATGGACCCAAAGATCGTATAGCGGGAACTCGGCGGTGTTTTCAAGATCGATGAAGTTCGTGCAGATCTTAGTCCCCCCACGAAGAGTGCCCTGGTCCGAGCTACACCAATCGCACGGGGCCACCTGTTTCAGTTGTCAGTGCTTCACCATTTTGCTCGTAAGCCAGAATGACCTTGCGGATGAAACAGACTGACGAACAGGGCATTGTAGATGATGATAGATTATGGCAGAATATGTGTTGAATATTATATTGCACATCAAACGATAATATTATCATACCAAATAATTACCGTTCCTTGCACAAATGCCAATTCAATTCTACTGGTTCTTGAAGTGATGTCACATAGAGACATGACAAATATGCTGCTCCAATGTTTGACCTGCTGGTGGGGCCAAAATAAACTTCTCAGCGTGCGGCATCTTCCTTGAGGGCTCGAGACAGAAACATGGAGTATCCAAAGCCATCCATTCCAACCTTGGAGTCAACTTGGGGGTGCAGTTGGGCTCATAAGGCGGGATATGACCCCTACAACTGTAGGTGTCAAGTTGTAGAGTCAAGGAAATCCTATCCAAATATCCATGGGGTATCCCGCATGTCCTAACGGTTCAAAAGCTGGCAAAACTGCAAACGTTGCTACATCACCGAGGTATATGAGACAGTTAGGAATCGCCTCCGCAAAGGGATGTACAATGTATGTATGTATACAGTATGATTGAAACTCATATATATATATATATATCAATATAATATATATATATATCAATATAATATATATATATATCAATATAATATATATATATATATCAATATAATATATATATCAATATAATATATATATATATATATATCAATATAATATATATGTATAAAACATATATCTGATATATATATATAGCCGTATCAGCGTAACCTTCCCCCTGATTGTCTTGTGCGGGGGAAAGCCTCCACTCCCATACAAACACCACAATAGAAAGGTCCAGTAGGAAAGAATCTTCCAAACCCTTTGATTTTGTTTCCATGTTAGATTTCAGTGGTGCAGTGGGCACCAAGATCACCAAGAAACAAAGGTCACCAGCGGATCGTAAGACCGCTCCACGCGATGCTTGGGAAGCAGCTCGCCAATCCAAACACCGGTCCACTCTTGTTGATTCCTGAGTGATCCCCTGGGAGCGACGGCAAACTCCCGTGTCGGATGATTGTTGAACGGCCTAATCACCATTCAGATGGGGTTTTGCATGTATATATATATATTATATATATACTATATCTGTGTGTGCATATGTATATGTATATACACATATCACATATATAAATAGATATATGATATACACCTATACACCTTTTCAATCTTCCTGCGCAACTGCCAGTACCTTTTCCCCTCTTGGTGTCAGCGACGCACCTCCACAAGCGCAGGAGTCAAGAGTCTGGAATTTTCCGCAAGCGGGATTCGGGTGTTGCATCTATTGGCCCAAAACAAAAAAAGAGCTCCATAATATCAATCTTGTACTAATAGCAGCAACCCATATTACCGAATCAATCTATACTCCAAATGAATAAGCTATACAACTACAGTATGCCAAATCACAATCACAGTCAACAGATCATCTACTCCAAATTGCCATCCATTCCTGGAAAACCAGGATCTGGATATACCCCGGTACACATGGCAACTCCACCAGGCGATTCTGGATTAGATTGTCACCCCGCAGGGTGACCACCGAGTCACCTTCCCCGGATTCACCGAGCTTCAGATTTCCGGATGTGGTGCACTTGTGAGTGACTTTTCTGGTACTTTTCTCATACTTCTTCAGTTCGTCGACCGTAAACACCTGAGGGTCTGGACACAGGAATCCAGCCCTGTTTCAAACATCGTGCCTGCTTACAGTATTACACCAAAAGCGATTCGGAGCTGAGAGAAAGACATGGCTGAGGCTCAAATTGAATCATAGAAATTAACGAGGTTGGGGAAATTGCTCAAAATTTTCGGGGAATTGTAAAATCAAGTTAAATTGCAATTTCCACAGAAAAGCGAATGCCCAAAGACGGCCTCTAAACTTTGATATGAAAGGCAAGATGGCCAGGCTGCATCTATTATGCTTTGAACTGCCCTTGGGGGAGCATCTTCCAAGTCTTAAATGACCTATACACCAAATAAAACATAAACCCAGAATAAACCCAAAACCCAATCATTGCGTTCCTACTTAGGACCCAAAAAAAGCCAATGATTCCTCTTTTTATAGTTATGAGTTATGAGCATGAATTTATCAACCCAAAATACCAAGTTATATTGTTCATAATTTTACGTGTTTTCGCTCACAAAAAGGAGAACCCCGTAATATCGGATACCAATCAACTCAACATCCTCACTGCTGACTCATCCCCATATGTGCCGGCGAATCCTGGCCGCTATCTATGAAATGGATTCAGTAATCAGAGTGAGTTAGTCATAGTGAGCCACTTATCTCTCTACATCCCAGTTATGTCCCATTAAAATCCATTAAATCCCAATGAAAAAAGAAAACCACCATCCAAGGATGAAAATTTGGACTTAAATCCCAATGTTTCCGGGTGAAATCCCCATCTATTCCAGTAAAATCCATTGGATCCTCATTGTTCATTGGTATTTCAATGGTTAAATCCACATTTTTTCCGGGTGAAATCAACATCCCCCACCTGCAGCAGCTGTCCATCCGCCCCTTCCAGGCGCAGCCGTAGAAGGCCGCCCTCCTCCGGCCAGAGCTCCGCGGCCGGGCTCGGCGCGGCGGCCTGGAAGCGGCCCAGTTTGTAGGGCTCCAGGAGCTTAGTCAACCTGAAGCCATTTGATGACAGGGGACCGATGGGATGGGATGGAGGATCTGATCCATCACTGATTCATCCGTGGAATTTGACGAGATTGGATCACTGATGAGATGATGTAAAATTGGGAATCTGATAGAATGGGCTTTCCTGACATTTTCGTGACATCATCGGGTTTCATGGGGTGTAATGGGATTTAATGCCCTTTCCCTCTGCAGTGTGAGCCACCCAGCTTTCATGCCAGCGCTGCAATTAGCATCGGGTCCACATCCTTTGCTACAGATGGAATCTGAACGTAGCTCACCATGTTCCATGACAGTATTATCTGGGGATGATTTCTCCAGATTCACCAAAGGTTTCCTGGATGTGATATCGACTCCGGAGTTTCTCCAACTTGCCAAACACGAATGTTACAGGATTTGTTGGATGACACATCAAGCACCCATCTTGAGGTCATGTGTTCGTTCGCGTATGACCCGACCCGCTTCCAACATGAACCGCCACAGCCTATGAAGATGGTTCCAGTATGCTCATGTGGGACCATGATGCTCAAATGTTTAACACACAAGCATCAAGGCATCAAGCAATCAAAGGCAGCCAAGAGAATCAGGGGCTGAGCTAGTTCCAACTTGCCTGGATAGCCGCCCTCAAGTCACAAATATAAGTGCATGTATTAAAATTTGAATCTGGTTGGTGGTATACCTACCCCTCTGAAAAATATGAAAGTCAGTTGGGATGATTATTCCCAGCATATGGAAAATAAAATTCATGTTCCAAACTACCAACCAGGAATGTCGGTAATTATTGACATTAGGGCCACAAAACACAGCACCCTCTGCCAACTCCCCCATGCTTGGGCCTTTTTGGGGATTTTTGCCAAAGAGTCCCAGATGTGCCGGGCCAAAGGCGTCGCGTCCCAGGAAGTCTTCGAAGCGACGTCCAGCCACGCGCTCCGCCCAGTTCAGACCTGGTGGGCCGTGGTGTTGTCCGTTTACGGGAAGTGTTTCGCCCAAAAATATGCAAACATGGGGGAAGATTGAAGAGCAACATATCCCACGACCTACGATTTTCTTGTAACGGTTTGAAGAGGATAGGATGCACATAATGTGCAAATGCCATAGCATCACAGGCTGATCAAAGTGACCAAGTTAGGCAGCCACTTGGCAGCACCCTTCAAACCAAAACATCATTTCGAGCCCCCAAAAAACGCGCCATGAATCTCATCAGTGGCCTGGCATTTGGTTTTCAATAGCTCCATATTTGAAGTGGTGGGCCTCATGGCCCTAATCTATCCTGAACCATGGGCAAAAAAAACTTGATATATCAGACAGACCAGCAGTGGATGTAAAAATCATGCAATTACCAGGGCCTGGACATGGAGGGTGTCTGTGCACATATTTGGTGATGTCATATACCGCGCCATTGAAGCTGATCCACGCGTCTGAGACCTGATTGTGACGCCTCACTTCCTCTTCTTTGATCACCACCTCCACCTGCCAAGCTGACACAGCAGGCCTGGAAGAGCTCTCGTTGTTTGCTTGGTCCATTTTGCTACTTGCATAATTTCTGGGCAAAACATGTCCCCACCTCCTCCATATCGTCCGTGGCATGATTTGATAGTATGCAATTATAATCAATTATATATATATGTGTGTGTAAATAAATAAATAAATATATATATATATACACATTTCCAGACAAGACTTCCAAGGGTTTTGGGGTTCAAATAGCAAGTAGAGAGCCATGATAGACTTTCACCGGAGATGGGCAATGCAAACTACCCAGAGCGAGCAACTGTGTCAATTGGAAGGTTGGTTCTTGGGGATCGATCATTGCTGATCGCCATGGGGTTAGATGCTCAGTAAATCAGGAAGCTCATTCCACCAAAATATGACTAATAAGAGGTAAGAAGATCCCAGCGTCTCCATGAAACCATCGGCTATCTGAAGTCCCTCATCAAATTGGCGCTTCCCTAGACTTTTGTTGGTACAAAGCACTCATCTCAGGGTTCTGGCAACTGCTTAAACAGAAAACACATTGCAATAATCCAGCACATTAAACAGCAGAATATCATAGAACGATTCCTATTGATAATGTTCATAATAGTTTGGAGATAGCGTTCAAATTTAATTACGTACCATAACCAGAACGCACCATATATTGCTCATATCATATATTGCGGAGAAAAAACATTGTTCATCTTCATTGGGGCTGATTCATATTCATAGGGTGAACATGGATAATATCTAATTGGCAATACTATACTGTGAACAATTGCTACCATTGACAACCATAACCATTCACAACCAACAGCATACTATTGACAATACGATATCATTGGTTATCATTGAATAGTTACCATACTATTGATATGATTGGTTACTATAGTTACCATTGAGTAGTTACCCTTGAATAGTTATCATACCATTGATCATTGGTTATCGTATAATATCATACTATATATCCCAGAGGATCCATGTATGGAATATTTACCTACATTGACCCCTAAAGTAATTTAAAATAATCCCAATGTAGGTAAATATTCCATACATGGATCCTTAGGGTATATATATATATATATTTGATAACCAAGTTTTGGAGAACTCCGCTCGCCAGTTTTTTCTAAGCGCCGCCTCCTCACTGCGACCCTTCGTGCCCTTTGTCCCTTTCGCCAGTGCCATGGCCGCAACGGCCATGGCCCCATGGGCACGGCAGGGAAGTCGCATGCTGCGCATGGGGCAACAACTGAGCTTGGCGGTGGTGTGAAATGGTGGCAATATGTGACATTTAAAAGTTTAAGGCTGGAATATATTATGATGACATGTTGTTCATGACCTTCATGAACAACACAGTATATTTCATAAGTGTTATTGAACCGGCAATGACGAGTGGGCAATGACGAGTGGACCACTATAGACCGCTAGCGACCACCAAAAAAAATGGAATAAATTCACATTCACGATTCACGACTTACTTGGATTAGGGGGTAAACATGTTGGTTGGTACTGGTATTGTAACATGAAGAGATACGTCTAGTCCGCAAATGGATTCTAGTATTCGCCAACTCCAGCTATTCCATGCATAATATAATGCATATAAATCATACAATATAGAACATTATAGAACTATATATATGTATAGGATTGTTTAGGTGATATAGATGGGTCTTATCATCACATCAAACATGGTATCCTTTGAAAGCTGCGAAGCCAACGGCGGCAGATCAGGGGGAGTTTTGGGAGCACCTCCGGGCTCCACGTGCAAGTCTGTTAAATAGTCCAAAGAAGGACTAAAATGCCATGGGCGAGTTACCCTGTGGGGGTAACATAGATGTGAAAAATGGTCCATTTATAGATTTTATGGATAATTTTATGGGTGATTTATCATGATCTCTCTATGAAACAATCTGTGGTCAATCCCAAATTCTATGTGAAATTCACCCGTCCCGCGGGATCGCGACCAAAACAAAAAAATCACGTCACCAGGAGCCAAAAGCGCAACAGTTCCGGTGAGGACTGGGGGAGCTCCAACTGGACCGGCTTAAGGATCCCAAAAAATGCTAACACCTGTTCTGGTTGGTGGTTTCAACCCCTATGAAAAATATTAATCAATGGGAAGGATTATCCCATATATTATGGAAAATAAAAAATGTTTGAAACCACCAACCAGCTGTTGCTTTGAAGGAGTTGAATCCTTGCTGCGTGCTGGTGTCAACCTGACCAAAACAGGGTAAAACACTAAAACACCAGCCGGGAACTCAATAATTCTCGGCATGGGTGTCCGTAACATCCAATGGGTTATTAATAGTTTCCGCCATTCAAAATGCCACTTACGCCCAATTTCTGGACAAACCATGACAAACCCGTACAATTAATGTGGGGCCCCACAGCTATAAGTTGGCTTGTAACTCCCATTAACTATATTTATCTCTCTCTCTCTCTCTCTATCTCTCTCTCTCTCTCTTTATATGTAATATATATATATTTATATTATAATATAAATATGTATAATAGTATGTATATATATATGTAAATCATGAAATAATCATGATATATCCCAAAGTTCACCTACTTATAACCCAACTTAGCCATCTAGGGAAAATCTCAGTGAAACCTCCAATCTGCATATCTGTCATAGTTAACCCTCCAGTTATCATGATTTGGGGGTTTCCTAAGTCATGGGGGTGGCCCCAAATCATCCAAGTCATGGATAACCAAACTATTGACACCTATGCGGGATCTTCCATTTTAGGAAACCTCCATTTAGCCCCCCTTGTATGATTTCGATCAACACAATCCCCGGCGTCACCTCGGCCTTGTAGCGGAACGCAGCCGCCCCGCATCCCATTTGGATTTCGTGGTCTTTTTTCCTCAGACCATTCGGCCTGGGACACATGAGTAAGGTGGAACGTGGTGGAATAGTTTGTGGTTCTGATTTAGTTGTGATGCTAATACCCATGACGGATCCATGGTGCTGGTATATATACTAACATAAAGGGGGTATATTGATGGTAAATGTTACCATATACAGCATACATGGATCCTATGGGATAAATAATGGGAATATGCTGGGATATGATGGGAATATGATGGGAACACGCCGAGATATGATGGGGTTTATTTTAAGGAAGCCTAGGAGAAAAAAAAAAACAACATATTCCCTATCAATTCCCCAAGTAGCGGATTTCCCATTGGGAAACAACATCATCTTAACATTCATCTTCAGCAAATGCAGGTATGGGGGAACTCACTCATAAGAATATAATATAGGAATACATACAATGATTAAAAAAAAGGGATATAATATGATATATATATATATATTTATATAATATTGGCTTTTGCCTCTGGTAAAGGCACAGTTTGCTGTGGAAGGTGATATTCTATGGAAATGTAACTATGACTTTTTTCAAAACATGGGATATACTATATATACGCCACTGGTATGCTTGGAACTAATAGGCCGGCCAACCATATGATTCGTGGGTTTGAATGCCTCTTCAGTTCTGGCCAACTTACGACCTCCACAAGATTCGAGCACGTGATTCGTTGATTATCTGAGTACGTTATCAAAAAGAAGTCACAACTTTGTAGATCTTTATCTTGACCATGCGTTTTCGTGATAACCACAAATAAACGCTATCAAAAACAGTATTATATAGACTAGGTGGTATCAAACCAGGTGGTTAATAGTCGTCAATCCCTTCACCTGCTGCACAAGCCCCACCCTACGCTTCACACCGCCCAGCCTGGCTCTTTGTTGTGCGCTGAACTACATGGCTTTGCCATGGCAGCACCGGTGCAACATTTCAACGATCCAACGCAATCCATGGTGGGGTCAGTGAAACTGTTGCTGAAGAGGCTTCAGGTTGCCCATTCTGGTCGTTGTACAAGCTGCAAAGCAGTGTGGAGACGCGCAAACAGTATGACAACTGTGTATTGTGTCTGGATGAGTATGCACATGCATGTAAGACTATGGATACGCACGAAAACAACAGGAAGTAAACAAAATGGATCTGATATCGATGCAAAGTTTCCATCTACACACTTCTGTAGCTTCAGTGACTACGTTCTGTTGAAAACTGAAGGGGCTGAAGGGCGCTGCGCTAGTCATGACTGCTGCATGAGATTTTGTCCCCATCTCTCCATGATTCGACGCTGAGGCAGCGGTGTTCATCCACCACATCAGTCAAGACTCGAAACAGCTGGTCGGCCCCCTGCCGAAACAATGAATCAATGATACTTCTTACCCTCTGGCAATCTCTGGCAATTTAACGTATATAAAATCGCCATCTGTAGTGAATCACCAAAAAAAGGGTTGAATTATCAGGTGGTAAACCACCATCCACCAAGGCAGTTGGCTCACCTCTCTTTTTCCATGTGGCAGTTGGGTCACCAACAGCCGGCTGCTGGGCTTTCCCAGCCAGCACTCTTCGACGCAATTTAAGGGCAGACTCGCCTTGATTGTGATGCCGTTCTGGGCATGAGACGTCATGTAGATTAACATAGCCATGGAAAATCACAATTTTTAATAGGTAAACCATCTATTTCTATGGGCCATGGCTATGTTAGTTTACTGAAGGGCAATCTAAGTCTTGATACAATCGACGTCATGTCATATAGGCCTTGGACTTCGATGCGATGGCGATACTTTTTTTGTTTGTTTGCACATGTTGAATCATTGAACAAACATGAGATGGGCACTTCCAAAATGCTGGGAAACCATGGGAAAGCTAGTAGCAATTGCTTTCCATCGCAAACATGGATCCATGTTTATGCAACTGGAGGATGTGAGTGATCCAAACATATTTAAAACCATTTCAAGAAGCAAACAAAACTCTTGGTGAAGCACCATTCGAGTCTAGACCCCAGACCCGCAAATCTTGCTCACTTTTTGTATTCAGGATTCGCCATTTGGGCGCATAGATAACTACAACACATATTTATGTTAGCTCTATAGTTTCACATGGAATCCAAAAGGTGGCAATTTCCAAACCCAGACATGCCAAAACGCCCCAAAACGCGCCAAAACCACTTTTGGGGTTCGTGGTTGGTTTTAAAGAGGTAAAGCCCCACAGATACTGGTGACACTGCCCTTATTAGCTGAACATTTAGCTGCGGATCAAATCCATGGCAGCCATGCTTTTCACATGAAAACCTATCAGAAAAAACATATCTTATGTAATGCTCACGCATCCACATTATGTTAAATCACATCATGTTAAATCTGAATTGTTGAAGCTTCAGCCAAACTTGTTGATGGTGAGATTCTGAGTATCCTAAATGCTGATTGCCAAATCATCCTATTTTTTCTCAGTCAAATCCTGTCTAAATCCTGATTTTGGATGGTTAGTTAAGTCCTACATCTGTGGTCAACTCCTCCAGGTGGACTATGGTGGACCAGACCCTTTCTTTCCGCGGCATCGGCTCAGGAATCAAGCATCCTCCTAAGAGGTTTTGGATCAAGCCCTATGGCTGGAGGTTCTCTGTCATCTTCCCATATCTCACCAATTTTTTTCAGGGTCCAAACTGTTCCAAATATCTTTTCAAGAGGAACATCATTTATATCTACAAACTGGCGATTTCAGTTTTGACTACGGAAGGGTTTCAGAAATGTCACTGGAGACCACGCTTTCGAGATGTCTCGTCCATCAAAATATGGACGTTTTTTTTGCGCATTTTCCACTGAAACTCTTGGACCCTACTGACAACACAAGATTGATGACGAAACCCAAAGAAATAGAAGTGTATCACCCCCATCCCCAGGAGGAATGTTGACATCAGAGTATCAGTCAAATTTAGAGATCAAGGAGGTGGAGTCGATCCAGCTCTATAGATAAGCAGCATGTCCACAACAAATGGTAGGAAATCAAGTCATCATGGCCTCGGCCTACTCGAGCAATGGCCAACTGCTGCTTTGGATTGTTTCCACTCCAAGGATGGGCAAAGAAAAGTTCATCCAGGGCTGTGATGGGAGGTTTCTGGTGCACTAAACCCACCAAGTTAAGCTAAGTCTGCTAACTTACATCCAGTTCCCCATTGCTTGGCCGGTTGGCCTACCCGGCCTACCCGTTGTGTCGCTGCGTTCGCCCAAGTGTCTCACAGGTTCGGTGAGCCGATTCACAGCACCGGACACGGCCCAGGAATTCTGAGATGCCCACGGCCGAGGCTTCATCGCCTGGGGACGGAGGCAGAGTGCCTTTGCCAGGTCGGTGGGCTGGGAAAAAAAGGTCGGTGTGTCCCTGGTACCCTCTGGTAAACGTTTACATAGCGAACTGGAAAATCACCATGCTATTAATGGGCAAATCCACTATTAATGGCCATTTTCAAGAGCTACGTTAAATTACCAGAGGGTAGGGGTTGTTTTTTATTGTTTTTTTGTTTGCATCTTTGGTATGCATTTTTTGTATGGGGGTTTCATTTTGCATTTTGCATTTGCATTTTGTTGTATTTCTTTTCACCCGTGGATTTGATTCTATTGTGTGGCTTTGTGTTATTGCTTGCAATTTGTGTTTGGTGGATGTTCTTTGCCTCCTGGATTTGAGTTGTGTTTTGTTTTTTCCTTTTTTGGGCGTGATATGCATTGACATCTTTAAGAGCTTGGGATAACTTCGGGTTTGATCAAACCTGCGGAAACCTACAGAAGGCAACCTTGCGCAGATACACTGTCGATCCCCATCTGTCCTGCCTTTCAGCAAACAATCCATGCCCAAATCTCCTCAGGGTTGATGCACGAATCCACCACAAAGCACGCAAACTACGATACGTATAATTACCACCAATGCATACATTCCTTGGTTCTGGTGGGTTACCAAAAATTATCTGACAGTGGCCACCCGACAAAAGAAACTGCATGTTTTTCCTCCAAGTGAGGGCAATAGCATCTGTCAAAGAATGGAGGAAATAGCTAGGTCTGACATCATGGAAACAAAACAACCCAAGTTACATACATTTTATGCAGTTACATGTATAAATCACAAGGCAAATCAGCTTGCTGGATGACATCTACCCATATCTACAATATATATATATATATCTCTCTCTCTCTCTCTCTTACTGTAAGCACACACACATCTATCTATCATCTATATGTGTTTGTGTGTTTATGTGAATATATAAGTAACTATAAATACATTTCATATGGCACCATCCTCTCCCCAGAAAGGGATGCAGCAGGTCTCTGAGTTGAAGCAAGCAATTTCGATCCAACCACAAGTCCATCGCTTCGCCATCGTCATCGCAGAGCGGCAGCGCCGACATGGTCAGCAGCAGGGATTGGACCTGAGCGGGTGACCTGGCGACCCATGTCTGGTGGCCGAGCAGGCACCTGACAAATTATTATACCATACCAGTATTGGGGATCATCATCTCATGTCTATTGAGGATAAGGCATATTTCAAAGCACTCTGCACATAGCAGGAGGAAATGATGGTTTAACAAGGTTGCACCCAACCCTAAATACGACAGGTGGACCGGGGTTTCGATAGGACACTAATACGTCCATCAATTTCCCCCTTGTGGCTTTGACTCACTTATGATTATGGATTGGAGCAGCCCTGTTTAAAAGACTCGCTTTGGGGGTTCGCTATTCTTGCACCAACCCTCAAAATTAGAGAAAAAAACATCTGGTCCATCGTTTTGAGGATCTCCTGTGCTTCAAATAGAGGGTCTCATCATTGCAATCAACTTGCTTGCAATAAACCAAGTGATGTTTTCGCCACAGGGTTTCCCGGAGATTTGTCCCTTCATTGCTCGTCCCTAGTGACTGGCTGGAAGTAGACAACTGGCTGGGCGATTCTCCGTCCAAACGTGAGCTGTACTTTCTCTCATATGACAGGACGGGAACATGGTTGAAAAAGCTTGGAAAGCCGTTGAGTATATCTTGTAATGGCCAAATACTTATCATTGGAACTTTCTCATGGGTATTGGAAAGTATAAAGTCAGGGAAAGCGGTTGGAAGGCGATGACTGTCATGCTTCAGTCATCCTTCTCATGCCATCTTCCTATCATTTCTGGTCAAGTGTGCAGGCCAGGTCTTTCCAGTTTCCTTCCCAGCTTTCTCTATGTCCAATCGTTGACCTTACCCTCAGCTGGGTCAAATGATAAAAAGGCCTGTTGTGAGCGTATATCTTCCCATTCTCACTAACAACCAGTGAAAAACTCACCAGTGCACCAAATTTTCTGCAAGATTATAATCATTCAGTTGTGGGATTGACCGTGATTAACCCAACCATAAACTCATCTGAATATATTGAACCTGCAAGGGGGCGCCCGCAGCTAGAAGTTGGCTTCTAATTCTCATCAACTCATTCGATGCATCCACCATAAACCCAAAACATATTGGAGTTTGTGCTTGCCAACTTAGCTATTTCATCATTACCCAAATCCCCATGGAATTCCCATGGAAATCCCAATCAATCACGATTTTTGCGGGACTCCCAAGCCGACCACGGACCACGCCACCAGTAGCTCTGTGCTGTGCCCCGCGAGCCCCGCGATGCGCGCGGCCGCCGTGGACTCCGCCAACATCTCCACGGGACGGCGGCTGCACTGCGCCGCACCAATGTGAAGCAGGTGTGCCACCAGGGCCTGTGGGACAGTGCGTGTGTATGTGCGTGTGAATATATGTACATATGTATGTATATATGTATTTAAACTATATAAATATGTGTATTACAACTAAATAAATAAATATATATATATATATATTTATACTGTATATTGTAATCATATATCGACATGCAAGTGATTTATAATTACAGTTATGTCACATGAAAAAATATAGATACTCAATCAAAGTAAATATGTGATTTCATGTTTTGTATTTATACAAAACGATAAGTAATATATTATTTATCTATATGTAATTATGTATGTCATATGCCTCAATTGATGAGAGCGCGCGCACACACACACACCACACCTTTTTGGATGGCAATGGTACAGTGGTTGACAACCATCCCAAAAGCTTTCCAGCAAGAGCCAGGCAGCAAGCCTCTTGCCCCGCTAGCACCGCAGTTTCCAGAGCTGAATTGGAAACCTCAGCTCATCAGCATGGTCACCTCACACCACTTGTATACCTTCTTAATGCTATCCTAGAATTAGGAAAACAGGAAATCCCTATACTTGATGTTCAAAGCCCATGGTTATCTGCACATTCTCCCTTAAAGCAAATCATTGACGATAGCAACCAACATCATGTGCCCTGCCCTAGCCAAGAAACCAACCACTGGGCATCAATGTCGGCTCTGGCCGCTAAAAGTGCTTCAACCACCTGCAGCTGGGCACGTTTAATGTGCTGAACCAGGCATGATGTGGGCACACGGCAACCCCCCAAAAAGATAGAAACGTGTTTCCAGCATGTATACATTACATACATACATACATACATACATACATGCATGCATGCATGCATGCATGCATGCATACACACATACATACATACATACATACATACATACATACATTACCTTAACTTTACCTTACCTTACATTACATTACCATACATGCATACATGCAAAAGTATACATACATATTTCTTTCTATATTTATACATACACCTAACACCTACACACACGTATATCTATATATATATCTACATATGTATGTATGTATATATATATACATATTATGATATGATATATATGTACACACGCACAAATATATATATATATATATATATATATGCGTGTGTAGGTGTGTATATATATATGTATGTATGTATTTTTGTATGTATGTATGTATGTATGTATGCATGTATGCATGTATGCATGTGTGCATGCATGCATGTATGCATGTATGCATGTATGCATGTATGCATGTATGCATGTATGCATGTAGATATGTAGGTACGTAGGTATGTAGGTATGTAGGTATGTATGTAGGTATGTAGGTATGTAGGTATGTAGGTATCTAGGTATGTAGGTATGTAGGTATGTAGGTATGTAGGTATGTAGGTATGTAGGTATGTAGGTATGTAGGTATGTATGTATGTAGGTATGTAGGTATGTAGGTATGCATGTATGCATGTATGTATGTATGTATCTATTATTTACTTCATAGTTCCAGGTTTCGCATTTTTTAAAAGATCATTTGGAACTATACACAGCCGACTGCAGTTGAAAGGGTTTGTAGAGGGGGCCTGGTTGCTGGAAGGATCATCTGACCGAGCAAGCCCCCATCACTCGCAGAAACCATCCGATGAAAATACATGTGATTAAAAACAAATCGCATCCTGCAAACAACCCTTGCATGCGCAATGACAAACGATGATAGTGTCATATAGTGTTTGTATCTTTTTCACATGTTAGGTCTCCCACCAAAACATCGAAGCATTTGTTAATATTGCAATTTGGGGATGAGAGTCTGGCCGGACTGCCCACTGTTGAAAGAATGCACCCTCTCAAACATCACAGCGTGGATCATGGACCCACAACAAAAAACCTCTCGATCTGTGTTTCAGCCTTGCCCCACAAGGCCAAACCCTCCCTTCGGCAGACACAGACTCCGCCAGGTAAGGGTTCGGAAGACAACTTTCCTATAAAATGGATGAGTCTCAGGGTCTAAAGATTTGTTAGAGGGATGATAGTTGGGATAGTTATGGCATGTTATGGCTAGATATATCTAGGTATGCTAGATCATCCATCAAACAGCCAGCTTCTGATTGAGGAAGATCAGTTTTCCCCAGGAGGACCTCCACATGACCACTTTGGGCAGCACAGTGGAGTGCAGTTCGGGGTCCCGCTGCTAAGTCCTTGGGATCAACGGTGGATGGTGGTAGATCCCTTGGAAGAACCCTCAGTTGGACCAGGAGACCCGGCTGTGGAAGATGATTTGTTGTTGAAGAGGAAAGCTTCATTTTCTCATCCCAAATCTTATCCCAGATCTCAAGGCCCCTTCAGCCCCTAAAAATCTGCGGTTGAAGACACGGCATGCGCTTCCAGAAGTTCTTTGACGATCTCCAGATGCCCAAGACGACATGCACAGTGTAAAGCGTCCTCTTGGAGGAAGGGGATCCTGGAGCCGCAGGTCACTTCGTCGCTTCGCGAAAAGCTACGGAGGCGGAGATATGGTGAATATGTTGGATGTGTTGGGTATACATATGTTTGATATATGTTCATAGATGTCAAGAACTCAGTCTGCTTCTTCTTTCTGTAGTGATAGCAGATTGTTCCCCCCACGATGCTGCAGTTCTACATTGACAATCGCAGCATCATTGATTTTAGACGCTTGAAAACTGTGTAACATGAAAAAACATGTAAGCAGCCTTAAGCAGCATGTTTACACATACATATGCGCTCAAATATGGAGTCAGATGTGCATTATACATCATGATATGTGGGCTGTAAGAACAATAAACAATCAAATTCCTATAATTAGATAATAGTTATATAGATCATAGAAAAAGTAGGACAGCAACATCATGACCATGGGGTGTCTTCCGGCAAGGATCAAATCGTCTCGGGTGGCCAGGTACCTGGACTTGGTGTGGTCCTTCAGGCCTTCAATCTCGTACTCGCCTCAACGGCAGCGTTGGGATGGCAGAAGTTCAGGAGTTTGGAAAGGCCACAGTTGGAAGGTGAAGCATTGGTGCATGTGGCATATTAGGTGCATATAAACCATGTATTACAAATATCATATTATGATCTACCTTCATCCAAATCTGGCATGAATCTTGGGCACAAGGCCGTGACTCACAGCAAAATCCCACAGTCGGATCTTTCAAACTGCTGCGGCCAAATGGGCGATGAGTTGACCGTTTTTTTTTTTTGGTAGGTCGGAACGCCCAACCCAAAACCCCAAAAACATATATACGGAAAATTCAAACATGTCCCAGGCACCTGATGAATAAATGGCCACCACCTTACCGACATCCCCGGGCACTAGGATCCAATCCACGCTGCTGCAGTAAATTGGTGCCTTCAGCAACTGACAAAATGGCCAGCGTGATTGGAAACCGCCACAAGGGTTGGTAATTTGTTTGCGTCTGAAAATGTGTCCGTAAATTTTGGGATGTTAACTGGGCTGGATAAATGGAGAAATGGATGCATAATTTCAATGAGGACAATTATGCTAAATAACTAAGTTTGGGGTCCCCTTAAATCAAACAAACCCTCACACGTTGTCCTTTTTGGAGGGAAGGAGGGAAATTTTGAACGTCACCTTTGAAATGTTGATCTGCTATCACTCACTGGTTGGGGCATGTTTTACATTGATCTTTCATCACCCCTGTGCCGGGGCACATCTGGAGAATCAATGGTCTTCTGGTCAAGTTACTTTCATCCAAAAGAAACACTCCTAAAATTCAGGATGAAACATGTGGTGATTTACTTCCAATATCTCCCAATTTGACCAGTTTGGTAATGTTGATCTGGTGGTTCTTCGGGTTCGCACCAATTGGAAAGCTGTAGTTCGATGTATTTTGGCCCTCCCCCCCGCGAGAAAACAATCAAAAGAACAATCCACATCTTCAGGAGCATGGAACCAAACATGAATTGTGGAGGTATAGTGGGTCCTAGACTGTCGTCTTTGTTCGGTGAAGGGTACCCAACTTATTGTAGACGTGTAATCAGGCATGTCATGCATGAAATGTCATAGAATCATGTCAAATAGCATTCGAACTGCAGTGCATTGTCCCAGCAGTCTGGGCCAGCTATGGGCCAGCACCAGACTGAAACCATCTGAAACCCATTGCGCGAAGGATCAAAAAATACTGACACCCTTTCCTGAAGTCTGCAGCCTGGTCCACAAAGTATGGGAAATTGAGCATTGTATATCTAATATAGTTTTGCACGTTGCTTCATGAATAGGTATCCTTAAACCAAGACCCCCAAAAATGAAGTCGTCCCAAATGGCACACCTTGATGTACACCGCTTCACCGTTTTTGATGACGTAGCGATTCTCCACCAGGGTCGAGGTCAAGTGAGGCATGCAGTGGTAGCGAGACACACCACAGGTGATATCCCCAGTGTTGATCATAAGCCTTGGAAGTTAAGAGATCGCGGATGTCACTGGATTTCAAATGTCAGTGGTTCACCAACCAAAGTGAAGATGAACTCCAAATTTTTCCAAAAACAACGGCCACATGTGGTCCCATTTGCATCACTTGCAAAATTGGTCATCTGCGAAATGTGTTATCAGATGTTATCAGTGATCTGGGGCACATGGATGGTGAAAAGAGATGCCAGCAGATTCCACACCGCGAAACTGGACTTCCTGATCACGTGCGTTGTTTATCAATGTTTTTCTCCAGGGGCGAACCAAGCAACCGTTGGCTACCAGACCCATGCGTGGCTCACATGATCGACATTCCCTCCTGGACACTAATTTCGTGGGTATTCCTCCAACCGCCACCAAAAGTGGCCCCCGCAATGATAGATGCGACTTCAGGGCGGCCGCAGGGCACCAATCTACCAACCTTTTTTGGTTGGTTCAAGTCCAAGATCGGGTGGTTCAACCCACGGAAAACCACTGGTTTCCCGAGGAAACCTGCATATAATGAATTTGCAAATTATCCCTTCCCCCGTTCACATGCAACACCTCCAGTCTATGATTCCTGACATGTGGTTTCATCCCCTACATCTACCATGGTTTCTGGGGTTGTGTTTCTTTAGCATTTTTGAAGGGAAAAATGTTTTTTTTCTATACGGATTCTTATAACCATTATTCAAAAAAAAAATAAACCTTCCCAACACCTAGAAGAATTGTTATCTCATTGCTGATATGTTGATAATATATATATATATATGTAGAGAGAGTGGAACGCCACCAGGTCCCCAAACATACGTGGGTTTAAGCGTTTTTTGATTATTTTTTTTCATCTTTTGATCACATATGAAAGATCAAAGTTCTTGGGAGAGGCACTGTTTTTGATTTTTGTAGCTCTATTGTTTTTTTGATAGGTGGTCTTAGTGCATGAATGGCAAAGTTCTTTGCCCAACAACATCTTGAAACATAGAGATTCATTGTGTCAGTTGGTACTTCATGTATATATTAACGTATAGGTACTACCTAGGTATACAGCTATTGCAAAGACAGTGTATATATACATATACATAGCACTTTGTATTTGCATTGGTGGCTTTTGATATTGGATTGCTAGGTCGCCTTTTGGTTGGCATCATAGTTCCAGTGGAACTCTTTTAGTAAATGAAAGTTCAAATTCCAATCTACTCTCCCTCCTCAAGTAGTTGCATTTTTTTGGCATGCTTCATGGTAACTTGCTGCATCAATGCACAAGCAAGGCAGCCATTCTATAGATACAGTTGTTTGGTAAGGTTGCTTAAGTGTTTCCTTTACTTGGTCTTGTGCCCTTCTGGTTACCATGATGA
>Ga0126342_10000115_pt1 | contig 55906 bp, 78 predicted proteins | sample Cyp1metagenome_FD_92528 | JGI IMG/M metagenome (GOLD analysis project Ga0126342, IMG submission 92528) | Coral microbial communities from Lord Howe Island, Old Settlement Bay, Australia - Cyphastrea 1 metagenome | ecosystem: Host-associated > Invertebrates > Cnidaria > Coral ...
CCGCCGCTTTAGCGAGCCTACTTTTCGACCCTCCTGAGCCACAAATCATTGGAAAAACACAGTGTTTCGCGACTTTCCTACCTTTTCGCGCATCTGTATCTTCTTTCTTCTGACTCTTTCTCTCCTCATCTTCTCTCTTCCAATCTTCCTCTTCTCTCTGCCTCTCCCCTACTCTGCTTTTCATCTGTCCATATTGTCGGAAGTTTGACTTCTAAACTTCCTTCGATAATATAATTTGTATAGAGTGTATATATGGATGCGTATAAAGTATATATATATATGTATATATATATACACATGTATATGTATTTCTACTAAAATAAAAATAAATGAATAAAACACATACTGTATATTAATATATATATATATATATATATATATATATCACTCTCTCTCTCTATGAAAGGTGTGCCCAACCATGTATACAGGTAGTGCCGGGCCCGCGCCAGGGCGGAGGTTTCGAAAAAAAAAAACGAAACAACTATAGCAAGAAGATGGCCTATAGGAAAGTTTGTGGTGCAGAAGTGTTGAAGTTGTGAGATGCGTCAACGAATGAGCAACTGGTTGTTGAAATGCCAGACATGGAAGAAACCATGCACAGCTGACTGAATGAATCAGTGAGCCAATGAATCGATGAATCAAAGAGCCAATGAATGGATGAATCTGTGATCCAATGAATCAATGAATGAGCGAAGCAGTGAGTCGATGAATCAATGAAGTCACGAAGCAATGAATCAATGACTCAACGAATAGATGAAGCCATGAATCCGTGAATCAATCAATGACGTCATGAATCAGTAAATCAACCAATCAATGAATCAATACACCAACGAATCAATGAATGAATGAATTCATGAATCAGTGAATCAATGAATCAGTGAATCAATGAATCAGTGAATCAACGAACCAATGAACCGATGAGTCAATGAGTCAGTGAATCAACCATTGAATCACCAATGAACGAATGAATCACTGAATCGATGACTGAGTGCACCTTTGAAAAATAATGAACGAATGAATCAATGAATCAGTGCATCAATGAATCAGTGAACCAACGAATCAATCAAGCAATGAACCAATGAATCCAGTGAATCAGTGAACCAATGTATCACTGAATCAATGAATCAGTGAGTCAGTGACTATATAAACGAATGAACGAATGAATGACTTGAAGGATGGGTGGACGGATGGATAGATGGGTGAACTACTTTTCTTTGTTGAGCTACTTCTTTACTGAGCAACCTCTTCGCTGAGGCACCTCTTCTCTCAGCTACTCCTTCTCTGAGCGGCCACTTATCTGGGCCACTTCTGCCCTGAGCTGCCTTCCAGCTAGCTTTTTTGTAGCTTCTGCAATCCAATTCTTCCTCTCGCGAAACTGGCACAATCCGTTTAACAACCTCCAGCTGCAATCCCGCTTGCCAGGAGCGTCGCAGCATCACTCATGCTTTGCTCCGCGCAGCGGTGCCAATAAGTTTTTTGTCACAGCCGGTTGAAAAGCCGCATCGCAGAAACTTCACACCCAATCGACCAACGTTCGCGCAGCGCTGCTCCGAACGCCTCCGTCTTTACGATCTTTATGTGGAATCGAGCTCTTGCCGCAGTCTGGTGCACATTTTGCCAACCTAATCTTCCAAAAGTGTTCCCGAATGTGACAATGTTTTAACATTCTGAAGTGCACATCAAGCTCTCGCTACAGTCTCTTGCGCATTTTGCCAACCTAATCTTCCAAAAGTGTTCTGAATGTGACAGTTTCTTAACATTTTGAAGTGCACATCGAGCTGTCGCTACAGTCTGCTGCTCATTTTGCCGACCTAATCTGCCAAAAGTGTTCCGAACGTGACAGTTTTTTAACATTTTGAAGTGCACATCGAGCTCTCGCTACAGTACGGCGCTCATTTTGCCGACCCAATCTTCCAAAAGTGCAGTTTTTGAACATTTTGAAGTGCATCGAGCTGTCGCTACAGTCTGGTGCACATTTTGCCGACCTAATCTTCCAAAAATGTTCCGAATGTGACAGTTTTTGACATTTTGAAGTGCACATCGAGCTCTCGGTATACAGTCTGGTGCACATTTTGCGGACCCAATCTTCCAAAAGTGTTCCGAATGTGACAGTTTTTTAACATTTTGAAGTGCATCGAGCTGTCGCTACAGTCTGGTGCACATTTTTCCGACCTAATCTTCCAAAAGTGTTCCGAATGTGACAGTTTTTGAACATTTTGAAGTGCACATCGAATTCGCGCTACAGTCTGGTGCACATTTTGCCGACCTAATCTTCCAAAAGTGTTCCGAATGTGACAGTTTTTGAACATTTTGAAGTGCACATCGAGCTCTCGGTATACAGTCTGGTGCACATTTTGCCGACCTAATCTTCCAAAAGTGTTCCGAACGTGACAGTTTTTTAACATTTTGAAGTGCACATCGAATTCGCGCTACAGTCTGGTGCTCATTTGGCCGACCTAATCTGCCAAAAGTGTTCCGAACGTGACAGTTTTTTAACATTTTGAAGTGCACATCGAGCTCTCGCAACAGTCTGGCGCTCATTTTGCCGACCTAAACGGCCAAAAGTATTCCGAATGTGACAGTTTTTTAACATTTTGAAGTGCACATCGAGCTCTCGCTACAGTCGGGTGTTTGTCGACAACTTGCAGGTCGAGCCCCGAATTCACAGAAACAGAGACCCTACTTTCGCGACCCCGGGAGCCACATTACCCGAAAAAATCATAAGGTTTCGCGCCCGAGAGTGTTTTCACCCGTGAATTCACACGCTTCCAAACTGTTGCACTTCCCAACTATTTGACGATGGGTCGTTTGAAAGAAAAACCAGACAGACAGGCCAACCTAGCTGCTAGTAACTTGCCCAGGGTTGTTGGAACACTACTGTGCACAACGGATAATATCTGAGAATGTTTGTTGAACTGCTATGAATCTGTATGAACTTGTCAGGACCCCAAGAGATTTTCCAAGAAGACCTGCAACCTCCAGCGAACTCTGTCAGCGGTCTCAGGGTTGGGCTGATTTGGACAAACTTAGGCTCAAGACTCTGACGCGTCTGATGAATCTGATGACTCTGAGGAGTCTGGGTAGTGCACAGTTCTTGTACAAGGGGTTGCCACATGTTGCCACTGCTGAGGCTCCAGGGCCGGACTGCAAGGAGACATGAGCATCTCGCTACGCACCACATAATTGAGTTGGACCAACTTGGATGATCAATGAAGAACCATGAGTGAAGAACCTCCAAAAGTCATTTGTTCTTGAAGGAGCCATGCTTCCGCTCGATTCGCTGCGATTGGGAGGCAACAGTACTGTTTGTTTTCTTCAGCTGTTTGTAATTGTATCTATTTTTCCCGTCACAACATGTATTTTTTACATTTTTTCTATCGTTTCGTTTCAGTATGCTGCTGTCTCATTATCCCTTTTGTGCTGGGAAGTCTTACTAGCCACAAGTTTCCAACTGCGATTGTGTAGAACACAGCTCGGGAATACCTCCACCCACAGAAAACATCAGGTCGAGCAGCTTACTCCAAAGCTGCGAGAGTACATAGCTGCCAGATTCAGCGAGGTACTGCGTTTGGATTTGCTTGATCCTTGTGTCACAACATTTGCATACATTTGCAATTCATTTGCATACATTTCATATATTTTCATATCATGTCATTCCAGGATAATTTTGCCACATTTCATGGACTGACCTGCAGATGCACGAGATGCCAGCAGACTCCGGGCATGCGTACATCATTGTGTCAATCTCGGTGAATCTATATTAATATGAATGTAATGCCGTGAGATGTGCAAATGACAAGGGGCAACTGAGGTTGGATGGATGAAGGAATGGTGTTCTTTTTCCTTCCTGGAGCCAAATCCTACAATTTCTCTTTGATTTCTATCAATTTCTTCTCCAAGATCTCCAAGGTGTCGATGCGGCCCCGAGAACGGCCCGGATCCGTGGTGTCACCACTGCCGATCCACTACAGGCCTCAACAGCCTCAACACTTGAAAACCAATCACTGAATCAGACATTTAGATACATTTAGTATGAATTAGTCATAAGCCCAAGAATAAGATCCAAAGAACATGATCGAACGCATTTCGTGCATTGAAGGCAAAAGTACTGCTTGCAGCAAGACAATCAGACGGGCATACTATTTCTCCATACGTGTAGTTTGCAGAGTGGTTCTGTGAAGCGCGTCTGCAGTGTGGCTCGGGTGGACATCATCGAATTCGAGAGGCTTTGTGGCCGCAGAGTGCAGGCGCAACACTGAACTTCTGGTTTTGGCTTTCACTCTTTGCGGCACTTTGCGTTTGTTCTTGTCTCCTCGCTTCATTTCTTTTCCATTCCTTTGTTTTTTTCCAGTGAAGCCTTGGTCATTTCAGGTGAGTTTTTTGTGTTCTGCATCGTTCTGTCTTTCGATTCCTTTCGGATCTCTGTGCTTTGAAATCTTTTAATGTCTTGTGAGTCTTGTGTTTCAAGGAGATCCGTGCCCGACTGGACTTCTTCCAAAGGTGTTTGGAGGCCTTTTGTCAAGAGCCGAAAAGATCGAAAAGTCCACTGTTCAAGAAACTTGTCCACAAGATCCACAAGATCCACAAGTCCTGAGAATCCCATCCCTTCTGTAAAGGCCCTGCGATCTTTGCTGGAGCGAGGGGCTGACAGAGAGGCGCCACACACGGACCTTCAAATTTAGAGCGTGCGGCATCCTGCAGCATGTAGTTGCAACACTTTTTGCATTTGGTGCAGCCTAGCAGGACTATGCGCCTAATATGTATAGAGCCTAGCTTTTCATATCCGGCTCTAGTGTGGTGATCGAGCAGGACATGTGCGACAGCAGACACAAGCAGAACACGCTATATTCAGCCACAGAAACCTTCCAAGACTTGAAATTCCGCTGTTATTAATTGGGTCTGAGGCTTCCTTACAGCTACAAGCCGGGCAAGGACAGCCAGCAACGAGCATTTTTGGGTCACGGTCCTTCAATCGATAATCTACTATACCACATGCATGATAATCTACTGTACCACATGAATATGTTCAGCGCAAGAGGTCAATGAAAGACAATACGCAAGACAGGGTGCAGGTGGAGTGGTGCGGACAGGAATTCGGCACTTTGCTGCAAGAAGTTGACGAAAAAAGCTTTGGCCAGGTGCGTGCACTGAGAGGCATTGTCCAACTGTAAAAAACTGGCATCCTGAATCTTCGCCAACTTCTATCTGCGGTTCCATCACAGGTGGAAGGCTTTCGCCCTTTGCTAGTCATTGACATGGCTGGTGCGGTGGGTAAGGTCCGGTCATGCAGCATGTTTCGACCACTTGCGAAGGTTGCTATTCTGATTGTTAGTGGAGTGAAACTCGAAAAGGAAATTGCAACGTAAGAACTCTGTGCAATTCTGGTGCCAGTACTCCGTCTTCATCAAAGCAGCTGTCAAGCGGCTAATGTCCAGGGCCGAGCTTCTACTTTGTCAGCCAGGAAGTTCTGCAAGTCGTCTTTCAAATCCTTTCTGAACAGAACATGAAAGATGATAAAGATGTCGATGAAAGATGTGAAAAGGTACTCCTTCCTAGTTGCGAAGAGCAGGCCTGGCAGTAGCTGTGAATTTCATGTTGGTAACGATGGTCCTCGCAAGCAAACAGAATTATTCTTGGAGGTTCAACATCATTTCCTTCTCGAGAGGGAAGGTGGTTGCATGGGAGGAGCTGTACAGTAAAGCTTCTGCAACGAAGTACAACATCTCAGTTGCTTGCCATCAGCGGAATGAACGTGGAAGCCAGTAGGACCATTTGGTACCGCCAGTGGCGCAGAAGCTGCGAGAAGAGTCTTGCCTAAATTTGAGGGGATGGTGCAGGCCACGATAGATGCCTTATCATGCTTTCCCGCTCTCCCTAGCTTTTCCTTCTGCTTTGGCTAAATGCATTGTGTAAGGCTGAAGACTTTGTTGACAAGCTCCAGCCCGCCAAGAGGACATGCATCTTGCAGGCGAAGTTGGGTGTGACTATGGATCGACTGGAACAGAGTATTGTTGCACGCACACCAGGGTCATTCTGTCCACGTGTCTTGAAAGGCGTTCAGGGAGGAAGCGTCTTTTTTTCTCTGCCCTGGGAAGGCTCTTTGCTGGGCACTTCAAAGTGATGCAGATGCGAGCTCAATGTTGCTCTATGCCGGTCACCTCTGTGAGAAAAGCCTGAGAGAAGTGCTGGTGCCATTGTGTATACAGTATACAACAAGACAGCAGTGATTGCCCCCTTTTGTGAGCATGCGCGCTTAGCTGCTTAGCTTGCAAAAACATCTGAGGATGCGATATACCTTTTGACCTCTGGTTTCCCCAAGTATGCCGATACCGTCCGGATCTTGAATGATTGATCATGCTGGCAAAGATGCTTTCCCTGAATGACAGATCCTGATCCTGATGCAGTGAGGACTACTGTCGTGCAGAGATCCGCTCGCAAAACAAAAGACAACTGACAGAACCTGAGAACTTCTGCTGAGATTATGGAAACAGTTGAGTGTTTGAGCTTCTACCTCCAGCTGCAAGGCCAATTCATGTGATTGGAGTGCAGTGTGAGGCGTGCCGTTGCCCTCAATCACTATGCCAATGTAAAGAATGGAAGCAAAAGTCACTGAAGCCCTTCAGACTCTATGCGGTTTCCTTCCATTAGCACTTCTCTTTTATTCGCTTTCTTTCTCTCTTGCCTTCGTTTGGTGTCATGACTGGCCAAAACAGGCTGAAGCAGAGATCGAACTGAGACGGCTGGCAGAAGAGCATTGTACTGAGACTGAAACTGTCAGATTCAACAGCATTGTCCACCCTTTCTTGCTGAGTGCTCCATGTTCAGTGGTTGTTCTTTGGGTTAGGCCTAGACTCTTTGTTTGCTTTCTGTTTTGGTGGAGTGGGGTTGTGTTGAAGTTCTTGTAACGTGACCTGAAGTTCAAACTATGTAGTGGGTCGCAAGGGCTGGCGTACAGGGAGATTCAATGGACAGTTGTGGGAATCAAGTTTCTGAGTTGGCAAGATGTCTGTTGCTCGCGATGGGGACCATAAAGGGCACCCACACATACACACATACAATTATTTTTTCCCTGCACCGTTATTCCAGTGTTCGGATGGAGATAGCGACGCCTGGAAGTTTGCTGCTTGTGTGGGGACTACATTGAAGCAGGTTGCTTGTTGCTAGTTTTAGTTTGACAGTTTTTTTTTGCTATTTCAATCATTTCGAAGGAATGTTCACACATGTGAGTACCAACAACGAGTAGCATTGCTCTCCCTCTCTCTCTCTCTCTCAATCTCCTATCAGGAACTAGTTTTTTTTTCCTTCTCTCTCTCTCTCTCGTATAAGAAGCAACTAGTAACTCTTGGTAACTCTATCTCTCTCTCTCTCTGTATATATAATTATATCATATAGACTCACTAGACTCACGTTGCTTTCCTTACGTTGTGAGCAATGCTTTGCTTGCAACGTTTGCGTTTGCTGCTTCCCCGCTGCACGCATCCGCGCAGACGCGCACCAGATCCCAGGAGCTGAGATTTCTGAGCTGATAGCGACTGATAGCTACTGTATAATTTCTTTCAAAACAACATTTTGGATCATCTTGGATCACCTCGGATCATCTTGGTTGCATGTTTGTTCTTTGTCTAAATTGCATGTTGGCAGAGTGAAGCACGTGTCGGAATATCATGAGAGGGGTGTTTTTTGAGCGACAGTTGCTTCACCTGATTTTGTTCTGTGTTGACCCATACAGCCCCCCAGTGTGGTTTCTGGTTTCGTCCACCGGGCTTGGGTAAGCTTGGAACTTGCAATCGCACCTATGGAAGGGCTATTGCAACAGACCTCGACAGCGCAGTTTGTCCTGAAACATGTTCTTGTTTTTATTCATTGTTTCGATTTCTTATTAGGAACTGAATAGAAGGTGACATTGTAGCATTGCAAGGTTCGGACTCGATACTAGGACGTTCCAGGACGTAAGAAGCATCCTGAAGCATGCTATATCACATTGCCGTCCAAGGAATCGGGCCTCGTTTCGCCCCAAGACTTTCAATGAGACGCTGTCCAAGCCTCAGGAAGCAGTTTTGCTTTGTGGCACCCAGATTCCCAGATCTACCCAGTGTATTTTGCTTTTGAGTTTGGCTATGCGGCTATCCTTCTCACCAAAATACATCAAAATACAACAGGTCAGCCGAAAAGTGTCTCGACCTTGTAAATGCAGGGCCAAGGTCTCAGAACAAGCGCATGCCGAAGTTGAACACAGTCACAGATGTCGTGAAGAAAGCGCACTTGGGTACTAATCATTACTAATCTGAGTCTAATCTGAGTCTGAGTCTATCTGAATGTTTTTCAGCCCATACCAAGGCGATCTGCTGCCCCATGTCAAAGATTGCGAGATCACCAGCTGTCCATAGGGGGACAGGTTGACATACTTGAGGTAATGATCAAGGAGCAAGAAATCCAGACAACAGATTGGCTGGAAGAACAAAAGTGTGCAAATCGTATTCTCTTGACTTCAGCCAGTCAGCATCCAGTGCCAAATGTTCAGCAGGCTCGATATGCTGCAGGGCGCATGGTCGTGAATCAACTTTGCCGCAATCCTCCACCCCCTTTGCGTGACCTGCTCCAACCCCAGACACCGAAGTCTGCGAAGTCCAGAGTCACAGAGCTCTTCAAGACTTCACAGACTGCACCAAAGAGGTCTGAAAAGAGGTCTGAAAATGTCCGACCTCCATCTGTTCACAATCCGTGGGACAGACCGAGTGGAATTCTCAAGGTGTCTCAGGCCGGATTTGTTGCCTGAAGTTTCACATGTGAGTGAATGCTTAACACGGAAAGAAGTGACTGAAACAGTAAAGGCCTCAGTGCCAGACATTGTCTTTGGATGTCCTCGGATGTCTTTGGCCTCCCAAGTTGGAAGAGTCTCTGCGTCATGGCGTCGGCAGGTGGCTTCGAAGGACAAGAGCCTCCTCCCAGCTCGAAATGGCCAAGCAAACAATGAATCTCACTTCTACGAACTTGCTCGTTGACGGTTCATGATCAGGTTGAAACCAGGAAAGGCTGGAAGCGTAGAAGTGAAACAGTACATCCAACATATAAATACTGTATACTGTAACTCTGTAACTTTGTTTTGATGTGGTTTTGTTTGTTTCAGCACTAGAAAGCTTTGAAAGGGCTTGTTGTGCTGTTGTGCTTACAATATTGATGTATTGTGACTGGGTTCCTGACAAATGGTTCGCCTTGAAACAGCGAGGAAAGTGACGCCGTTCTAAAAGGGGATGGCAGAAAGTCATTTGGCGGTAAGCATCGCAATGGAACGCTTGTCATGCAAATCTCCGCATGAAAAAGACGCTTTGGGTTCCATTTTGCATTGTGTTTGATTGGCGACAAAAAGCATCAAAAAGCAACAATTTTTGTAGACTCAGACCATCAACTACAAATACATTTCGTTAGAAGCAGGCATGAGCTTAGAGTAGAAACAACACACTTGTATTTCATCTATACTGGAGACCGCAAAAGCTTCGCGACAAGAAGGCCAGACCCATTAACAGAAGGTTGTAGGCTTCTTCAGACTCACCTCCGGCTTTGACTGTTTTGTGATGAAGTCCTGTGCGCTTTCTTTTTTTCGTTTATTCTGCGTTTTTTTTCTCAACAATCCATTGCTCAAGTCGACTGGACTGTACTGCACGAGCAGCATCATCCCTCACACAGGCACGGCTAATCACGGCTACATGCTAACATATGTTAACCTTTTCAAGAGAGTTTTGGTGAAATTGGGTGAACCTCTCTCCAGGCAAATTTGAAAACACGATGGGCAGAGTCCACGAGATCATTGTCGAGAACTTCAAGTCCGTCACTCTTTTCGACTCCTGATAGACAGACTGAGAGTTTGATTGCTTATAGGGCTTATAGCTCACGCTTTTGGCGTCTCTGCATGTCTTTGCTGATGTTTAAGAGATGTGTTGACAGTCTGTATGCAGTGACCCAGGTCGTACCAGGGCAAGGTGAAAATCGGACCTTTCAGGCCGCACTTTTTTGTTGTTCCAACAATCAAGGTCCAAGCGGGTGAAAGCTGCGCAGAGTCAAAAGACTGATAGCCAGTTGCTGATAGCCAGTTGAAAGCTTGTTACAATTGTTCAACACACCGAATTGGATCGTCGACAAAAACAATTGGACACATCTTTGGAGATGTGGCGAGTGCTCATCGAAGCATTGTAACACGAGCCTCGCAGAACACTTGCTTCACGTCCTTCCCGTGTTCGGAGGAAGTTCACTTGCATCATCGGGCCCAACGGCGCTGGCAAGCGCGGCTCCAAGTGACTTAGTGTGCCCCTATCTTGTAAGCAGATCATCAATTTCCACACTGACCTGACATAAATGCTTTTGCGATCTTTTGCGGTTGTCCTGAAAATGGCTTTTCTACCTGGTCCTCGTTGCACATCTCTCTTTCTCTCTTTCTCCTCAAGGACGCAAATGGAGAATGCACAATAGGATACCTTATTGCCGTTGACAATACTGGCGATGCATGAACAGTGCATGTCACTTTTCCAGGCTAGTCTGCTTGCAGGTCGAATCTCATGGATGCCATCAGTTTTGTACTTGGCGTGCAGGCAAATCATTGACGATGCACTTCGCATGTTTTCTTCCTTTTCGTTTTGTTTTGCATCGTTGTTCGCCTGGCAGCTCAGTGATGCTCAGTGTTTCATTCCATTTCCGCAGGCGCGGCAGCTCCGGGGAGAACGTGCACGTGACTTGGTCTACCGCACAGAGAAAGAGGACGACCAAACTGTGGCACTGGACCAGACTGTGGCAGCCTGTGGCGACTGCCTGACTTCTGACTCGTATGACTCGCAGGATCCAAAAAAGAATCAGTCTCCTGCTCGGATGCGCTTGATATTTCGGACCTGATGAATCCTTGTGGAAGGAATACAATGCTTCCAGCAGCAGAGTGACACTGCAGAATCCGAGGCGTACCGCATATGTGGAGCTTACCTACGCTATACCCCCAGACGTTGGTTGGAAGCATCACGAGATTGAGATCTTGGTTGCCGGTGCGATGCTTTTAGGTGGATGACCAAGCTGACGGCGAGCAGGTACTCGTGTTCCGTCCCTCGCGAAGGGAATGTTTTTATGCATTTAATGCATTTGTATGCTATTGGCTATTCATCATCCAGACATGCTTGGCTTCATGTTCGACGGAAACTGAGGTCGCACCATTTCTCGCACTGGCGAAGCAAAGTTCCAGGTTTGGACCGTTTGAAAAAGTTTGGAGTGCTTTACCAATGCTTTACTGTATGGCTAATTTTTGATGGAATTAGACTGCTGCTTCAGCTGCTTGAAAGGTCAACAATGCTACGGTCTCTCAAGCAGAGTACCAAAAGCGATTGGAAGGAATCAACATTCTGTCCAAGGCAGGTGAACCTTGAAGCGTGATCTTTTTTTATTTCACAGACGGTTGAGTTGCTTAGCTGCTTTAATTTGACATCATTTCTTCAATTTGTCCGGGTTGACAGGTGAGGAACTTCTTGGTGTTCCAAGGAGACGTGGAAGCGACTGCACAACGCCAGGGCAAGGAGGGCCATATTCCCATGTGGAGTTGGGACAAACGAAAGCATAGATTGGAAGCAGCAACTATGTTACAGATGTTACAGACTATGTTTGACTATCTGTGACTATCTCCAACTCTTTCGGACTATGTTCTGATTGCTTCGTACTCTTCGTGCTTGCAGGAGCTGACAGCTTTCTTCGAGCAAATATCTGGATCAGAGGCATTCCGTCAGGCTGGTGGAAGTGGTCGCTGGCAGAATGGATCTGTAGGCCAATGTTTCGAAAGACCTATCTGTGGAGGATTTAAACATCCCTGACTCATCCGGGATATCAAAGCAGTAATTACCCTATTCCACTTTCATCCTATCCACTTTCGTGCCTGGCACCTTCTCAAACTTCAAACTGGAAGCTTGCACATATGATCTCATGGTAATTGGTCTACAGTGATGGATTGCAGATACACTTCAAGATCAAAGGTATCACTGGAACCATTGGCAAACCAGGAATATGAAAGCCTATCTGCGGACAAGACGAAGCTTGAAGAACAAGCCAGGCAGTCTTGGTATTTGGATTTCATCGCGACTTCATGCACACAGTTTTCGACCACCATCGAGCCCCTTTTCTGTGCGCAGATACTTGTTTGCAAAGAAGCGCAACGCCATGAACGAGCGCAAGCGAATTTCACATCAAAAGGAAGAGGCTGATGAGTGCTCCATGGAGCTCCATGCACCAAGTCAAACGCACCGACATGATTCAACATGATTCAACATGTTTCATTCTTCCGCCTGCAGTAGTGAATCGCTTCAGCAATGAGTCAATACTGCTGTTTGGCTGTGGGAGTTCGAATTTACTTTTATCTTTCCGTCAACACTCCGTCAGGTACAGGCATCTCAAGACGGTCAGACAGGACATGCAGCGGGAGTACACACTGTTTCGATTGCATGGTTTGACCCTCAAGTACTTTGCAGATCTTTGCAGATTGCACAGATGTGCAGATTTGTAGGATATGTGTAGGAGATGTGTAGGCATGTTTTGACAAGTGGCTCACACTTTCGCATTCCTTCTTCTGTGCAATGAACAGCTTCCAGCGCCAAGGCGTTTTCTCTCTGCTAGAGTGTGCCTCCAACGCTCGCTCTGTGGCTGTGAAGGATTGCGAGGCTCGCTGCAGGTGAAACTGAATTATGTATGCATCAGGCTCTGCATCAGGATTTAGCACGTGAATTCATGTGAATTGTAAATTTCTGCAGCTCAATGCATTGCTTTCTCCAGGAAGTTCGTGAGCACATGGAAGCCGAGAAAGGACAGGTGGAGGCAGGACATTGTGCTGGTTGGCTAGCTGCATGACCAAGCAGCCAAGCAGTTGCAGCATTCTGCTGAAATTGTGACAAGAGCTTGACTTCGTATCGTTTGGAGGCAGCGGATCGCCAAAGAGCCAAAGCACATCTTGCGACACAGCAGGCTGCAGTGGCTGCGGTGGCTGTCTTGCTGCTCTCTGCCGTGTCCAGTGCTTGTCTCGAAGCTCCGCAAAGCCTGGAGTTGAGAAGGCTGTTCTGCGAGGTTGAAAAGCAGATGGCTGCAGTGAAGGCAAAGTTTGAGCCGGGGCCTTCAAGAAACTCAAGAAACTCAAGAAACCCGTGCACGTCTTATGCCTTTGAAAATTCAAAGGCCTTGTTCTTATCCATAAATTTAAGCCTGGCACCTCCTTACAAGACATACAAGGATAACAGTTTTGATGTACACAGGCACTGAACTTGCTGTCAGTTGCTGTCAGTTGCTGTCAGTTGCTGTCGGTGTGTCGCACTGTCGGTTGTCGATACTGGTTGGACTTTCTCTGCTTAGGCGCCTCCATCCTGAGCGCGTCACCATCAAGAGCAGACTTTCCTTTCTGGAGCAGAGGCGCAGCTTGGAGTGGGTCCAGTGGTCCATTGCTGCTTTCCCAGCTTTCGAAAGACAGACCGTCAAACATTTGGTGACACTTAGAGGAACCTTTTAAAGACGATTTAAGAAGTGGTTTGATATTTAGCTGCAATTTGGGGGAGTTGTGGCACTGTTGCTAGAGTTGTTGCAGTCAAGCTACGCTAGGTGTTACGAGGATGTTGGAACTGTCTTGGGACGCCCTTGGAACTTGGAGTCAATCGGAGTCAATTATTGCCAGGCTGGAGGAACTCTCTCATTCTGCAGAACAAGACGGACAGAGGCAGACTTTGCAGACTTTGCACCGGGTCAATTGGGCGTTTTGAAGTGAGTTCTAGACTACAAAAGCCAGCAGAGCATCGAGCTGTTCAGGCGCAACAAGCTCCAAGAACAGCTCGCAGCTATCAGTTTTCACCTTAGCAACGGACAGAGATGGAAACAAAACAGCTCGCTGATTCGAGAGTTCAGATTCCTGAAGTCAAACTAGCATTGGCGATGTGGAAAAGCTTGCAAAATAGTTAACGATGATTGACATTTTACCATCGGAGGAACCAGCGAGTTCTGCCTCCCTTCCACATTCGTCTGCTTTCCCTTGCTCTCCCACTCTTGAATTCGTTGCACATACCATTCCGATGTGATTCATTTTGCAGAAGTAGTCAGTCATAGAACAACATAGAATGCGGAAAAGCCTCGCAACATTTGGACGCCTTGGAGCGAATTTTGCAGGGGGAGAAGAAGCACGGCTGGAGTCTCAGCAAGAGACCTTGAAGAAAGGCTTGGCAGATCGCGCCGTCACTTTCACACCCGACCAGCTTCAGGAGCCTCTTGAAATCTCTTTCAATGGAAGTCATGCTTCGATAGATGAAAGGGGATCAAAGCTCAACGCATCAAGGATAAAAAAGAATTGTGCCAAAGCAGGGCTTTCAGGGCAGGTGCCTGTGGCACAATTGATTCTGTTCTTGTCACCTCATACGATTTTTGACTCAAACTAAGCTCGTCAGGAGTTTGAACGCGTCAAGCAAGAAACCGAGAAGATCACCGCGGCAAGTGGAGATGCTTTGCGCCAGCTGGACCATCAGATCAAGGTTGTCCGCCAGAAGCTTACAATGTACTGCAGAGATGATTTCGTTCTTTCAGTGCATGATGCCATTGAAAAGAATATGATGAATGATTATGCATGATACACAGTGCTTTGCCTCGCTTTCCAAATTTCAGGTCAAGAACGAATTCAAGCTGAAGGTGATGTGCGAGATGCCACTGCACGCCAGAGTCACCTCCGAAAGCGTTTGCAAGAGCTCAGTGAGGCTAGACCACAAAACGGGTAAAGCAGAATGTAAAGCCTTAACGTGTCAGAAACATGATCGAACGTGTCTGATGGTGTTTGAAGAGAGTTTTCTCTTTAAGACTTAAGACTCTGAAATAATCCTTGATTGCTTCTGCACATACAACTCACGACGCTCGCTTATGTCATTTTTACTGGCTTTGCCTTTAATGGATCACCATGAAAGAGATCGTGAAACATGTGAAAATATGTAGATGGGAAGAGTATAAGACAGGAAGCCACCATCCAAGAATCCGAGCTGCTTTTAAAAACTGGTAGAGGAAAGCCAACGCACAAATTCAGCATAATTCAGCCGTAGGAATCTAGATCAACTTCTGAACTCTGCGGTTTTTCCAGGCAGAGAGTGGCGCCGGTGCCGCAGTGAAGCGTGGTGCAGCATTGAAGGACAAGCGTTCGGAACAACTCGTCCAGATGCGTAGTTCGGTACAGAGCCGTGGAGAGGAAAAGCAACAACTGCAGCAAGAACGACAACAGCTTCTCGATGTGCTCCAAGAGTTCACAGCCACAGAACAGCAATTGGAACGAGAACGTGAAGTTGCACAGACTTGCGCAAGCTTGGCAGAGGCTTGCCCTGGTGTCTACGGCCGAGTAGTAGACCTCTGCAAGCCTTCTCAGAAGCGCTTGCATGTGGGAGTGAATGTGGCTTTGGCCAAGTTTCTTGATGCGATTATCGTCGAATCCAGTGAAGCTGCTCGAGCATGCGTGCGTTACCTCAAAGAGAGGATGCTGCCTCCGATGACTTTCCTACCAATGGCAGACCTGCGAGTTTCAGCCCTTGATCCACGATTGCAGAATCTTATTCAGAGTCAGCGAGGACGGACAATGATGGCTTGGATGTTGATGTTCGTTTTGCTCCAAGAGAATCCACTCTACACGAAGCACTCTAGCAGTAGTCGGTACTGTGGAGTCTGTACGGGACGGGGAGCAAGAGAGAGTCGTTCTAGCTGACAGGACTTCGCTCTGGACTCAACTGTGTGTCCTATGATGAGAAATACGCAAAAGCTTTCAATTTTCTTCTCGGAGATGTCGTGGTTGTGGTGGGCTCAAGCCAGTGATTGCTTTGACTACACCCTTGGAGACCCCAAACTTACTTGCCTTTTTACTTTGGAGAGTGGACAGTGGACCAAACATAGACAGTTGCAGACAGAATTGACCAACCTAGGTCTTCAGTTGAACTTGCTAGCAGATTGAATCAAAAGCTGGTTTGACGTTGTTTCCACGAACCCCCGATCCATGTGAACGCCAAACTTTCTGCATTGCATGGTTTTGAGGCTGACACCATGGCTGATGGCCGACGGTTGGCATTTGAAGAGTCTCGCAAGCTAGGTGTCACCTGCAAGGCTGAGACAAAGTTAAGTCTTTTCTTGATTTTGTAGATCTTTTGTTGCAACCTTTCCACATCATAGTTTGCTTTGATTGCATGGCGGTCAAGAGTGAATCAAAAGCTGCGTTCAGGTGGTGACAATTGTGGGAGAAGCCATTGCAAAGAACGGCAATCTCTCTGCCTTAACCTTGGCATTATGCGCGTGCAATATTAGAAGTGCAGCACATTGGCCCTGGGTCCTACAGATGCAGAATTTGAGCAGATGGAGCATAGATGAAGCATTTTAAAATGCGTTGAGATATGTTGGAATGTAATGGAATGTATAGAATATCTCCTGAGGTGAACTCTGAAGCCACTCAAGCTGGTGCAACGCGATTCGACTTGTCTGAGTTGGAGGTGGCCACGTTGAAATGAAGGGAACTATAGGGAGGATGGGAGGTATATGTCCAGGGGCAATTTGGAGCTTTCACAGTCAGTGCTTCGCATTTGGTGGAAGAACGGAGGTCTGCTTCTTGATTGCTCTTCCAGTTTGACATTTTTGCAAATAGAAATTCCAGTTTGACAGGCAACCAAAGCCCGTATGGATGGGATTGATCGACGACTTCACGAGACCGGGTCTCAGTTTGCCGATTGTAGGAAAGTGATTCACAAAGTTTAGGCCGATACATAGAAGTTTCAGAGATGGAAAGAGGCTTGAATTGTCTAGCACTAGACAGCGGACGCGGAATGTCAGAGTGATATTTGTAGGATTCTTCAAAAAACAATGCCTAAGAGATGCATTCCAAGACGCGGATCACAGGGATTGTCGTTGGACGATACAGACTTGCTGTACAGGCCCAAAAGTTCCTAGATCTTTTCCGCAGGATTCATTCCCTTGACTCTGCGGGCGGAGCAGACATGGTGCCTCTCTCAGTCGTCACGGCAATGCAGGTGTCCAAACGAAACGGCAATCGAATCATGGCAAAAGAAACATAAAGAAACGGCTTTTGGCTCCATAGCCACATGTGAAGAGCGAAAAGAATTTATCATGAGCGGTAGCTAGCTGGAGTTACTCTTGCTTCAGCAAGGGGAGGGGCAGGTCTGAGTCCAACACAGAGATTTTTCACTCGAACCCCCCCACCCCTTCCCCCCGTAAGCTCCCGGGGCATTTTGAAGCGGTGTTGGAAGCAGATGGTCACGGGCTCAATTCCTAGGCAATCTGTATTCAGCATATCAATCCCATCGAAATCCCATCATGTTTCCAGGCTCATTTGAACCTTAGCTTTCGTTCACCCCCCCCCTGCGCCTCAAGTTTCTTGACTAATCTATATATGTATTCCTTTTTCAATTAGTTTATTTATTAAATACTACTTATATCATCTTATCTATCTATGAATCTATCTATATGATTAGCTTCTCTATATGGACATTCTATAGACTAGAGTTTCCGAGGCGGCTCTGGAGTTGGACATGCGACGCATCGAAGGGAGGGCACAGGAAAATGCATTGCAACTGCAGCAGTGTCAAGAGGAGCCAGGTGCTTGGTCGGTCTACGATTGGACCATGTTGAGCTTTACCCTGCGTGTCTTTGACTGTGGAATGCAACGAATGCAAGACACACACACACAGTGATGCAAGATGGTGTGCATATTTTCTGGGGTGAAATGAGCTCTACCAAGGCTTCGCCAGAAAGCTTCAGAGCTTGAAACTGTTGATGCCACCCTTGCAAGTGTGCAACCTGAAGCGCAACGTTTGGCTGTGGAAGAGGCTGGAGATGTGTCCGGTTCAACCCAAGCATGGAACAACAGAGTGTGAATTTTAGCATGCTGCACGAGTGTTCCAGATTCCTTCCTGTTTCTTTACTTGACAGGCCCGTCTTCGGGAGGAGCAACGGACATTGGAGGCAAGCGTGCAAAACCAATTAAATTAGATTAGATACCCAACTAAACAGACATGCAGCATACATGCAATACAATACCTTGAGCGCCGCAGTTTTAGACGAGGCGAGAGTCAGCGAAGCTGTGGTGATCAGCTCAGATTCACTCCACGCAGTACGCTTCACCCAGTCGGCAGAATCCTTGCTCCAGTCATGGTGCCTGTTGTGCCTGTTGTGCCTGTTGCTTGCGTCGGTTCTGCTTTGTAATTGAGGCCGGCCACTTCGCACACTTGAGCGCTGCAATGGGAGTTGAAGACGTCAGGAAGATGGAACGCTACTTGGCTTTTCTGCGACAAGTGTACACAGTCACCTCACCATGTCTTTTGCCACATCAGTTTCAGCACTTCAGTGGCACTTCAGTGGCACTTCCGTTTCATTTGGTGATGCAAGCAGGTGAGTTTCGTCGAGAGAAAGAAGCTGTAGAGCAGCAAACCAATGAGTTGAACAAGCGACTTCGCAACCTCAAGGTGAGCACATGCAAAGTAATTGGAAAGGAAACCCAACGGACAGGAAGTACCGGTTGCTTACTTAGAAACCTGTATTAATGGCACTTTGATCAAAGGGCAGCTGCTCTATGCTTCTTGTCGCTCTTTCATGCAATTTACATCTTGGTATTCGCGTCCTGGCAGCCCACAGGCTGAAATCCAAATGCTGGAGCAGACCCTGGAAGAACAGAGAACCAAAGACCCAAAACAGCTGGAAGCAAAGTTTTCCAAGGAGGCTTGAAGACTGCTTGAAGCCGACCAAGGAGTTGATATTTGATTCTGATTGGATTCTCATTGCATATTTTGTGAAAGTTGAGATTGGACAACGACAAGCTCTGAGAGTTTTTGAGACGCCAGGTACAAGAGCTCCAGATCAAGGACTGGCCATGGGCAGTGGCTGTTTGATGAGACCTGTGCTGTACGCACCGTGATTGTGGAACACATACGCACACACACGCACACACTACTCGTTTGAAACAAAACTTTTGTGTTGCACACGTTCAAAACTGCTAGGGCATCAAGTGGGAAAGTCTCACCTTTTCTATGAGCTTTGAAGGAGAGGGATTTGGCAAAACAAGCAGAATCTCTCAACAACAAGGTTGGAGAACCTTGAACAACATGGCAATAGTCGTAGTCAGATCGACATGGCCTGGTAGGATTTCAATCAGATCAGATTTTTATCACAATTTATCACATAGGTTCCAACATGTTCCAACGAAAAAGTCCATCTTTGGAGCAGGTCACAGACTTTGAGCAGCAACTGGTGAAGAGCCACGAAGCCGAACGTGAAAACGACAAGGCCTCTCAACGGTCTAAACGCATCTAAAGATGTTCAAAGACTGACCAGCTGTGAGGGAAGAATTGAGAAGAGAATCCTTGCACTGCCTGCAGAAGGTAAAGAATGACACAGCACGGCATTCACCAACATTACACGTCATAGCACGTCGTAGCACGTCATAGCAACAAGGGCACACCATAGCATGTCATAGCTCTGTCTTCTAAGCTTGGGCATTTTGGAGATGTTTAGAGATGTTTGGAGCTGAGCCTGGAGGTCTTGTCAACCTTGCGACAGCAAGGGAAAGAGACGCGCCAGCAGCTCATGGCAGCCGAGAAGAAGGCTCCAAGTTGAAATCCTTCCGAAAGCAAGAGCAATCCAAATGTAGAACCATCTTTGCGTACATGGAAATAAAAGCTCCGCTGCTGATTCCCTGTGGAGCAGCAAGCAATTCGGCTATATTTGGCTAACATGGTGCAGGTCAGCGATTTGGGATCAGAACAGCAGGCAAGGTTTCTGACTGCTTTGTGTTGTGGCAATGTCGTGTGTGCCTATGTGAATCCGGGGTTCGAAATCAGTTTTCAGCTTGACTATCCCTTCATCGCATATTTTGTGCTGGAAGAACAGCGAAGGCGCTGCTGAGCAGCCAATCCAGTATTCTTCGACAAAGCTTTTTGGAGGGAATCGAGGCCCTACAAAAAACTGCTGAATCCTGAAAAACTAACAAATGCAAAGAGCCAATGTATGCACACATCATCCCTCGCTGTGTTGCCGTTTGCTGGGAAACAGAGACTTGCTGTGAGAATTTCGAAGAAGATGAATGTCTATTTCTAGTGCTGTGTACGGTCGGCATTTGTGGGCTGTTCCATGCCTGCAAGGTGCCTCTGCTGCGTGGCGGGCATGAAGCACTCAGAGAAATGGCAGAGGAGTGGCTTCTTCGGGTATCACTGGTATCACAACAGTTCACAATACACAACAATCCGCAACATCTTTGAATTAATTTGACATGGATGGCTGACACTGGTAAGTTGGTGCATGTTTGATATTGTTATGATAATTGTTATGATATTGTTTGATTGTGTCTCAGAGATTTCTCGCAGGAAAGCCAGTCAGCTTCTGCACCTACGCAGAGATCTCCAGCTGACACCAGCGAAATTTTGGTGGACTTTTCCCTGTTGCCCGAGGAGGGGAAGCGACACCTTGACTGATATCATGCCCGGCAATGTCCCGCACGTATGCAGCGTATGCCACATTATGCTTGTTTACTTGGGCATTTGAGAGGTCCATGTGCAGCAGAGCTGAGACAACAGATTTCGGATTTGCAACGACTCCAAACTTTTCTCTATACCAAGTACTTCTACCAGATCCCAGCCTGTGCCCATGCCACATTTTTGCTTTCAACCAAGAAGAGGAAGCTCTCACTCATAGCCACCAAAACATAGAGCTGCCCATGGAAACCGAAACATGTGGAAGCGACCTCCTAAGCTGAATATACTCGGTGTTTTGAAGGAGAAGCAGGCAGCTTCCCATGGGGCTGCAGCACAGATGCTAGAGGCTCTGTCACTTTGACTTCAAGACTGTCGAGTCAAGACTCTTGATTTTACATTTTTTTGTGAATTTAGACTGATACTGCTTGACCCACATTTCTTTTCAGTTCTGGAGGCAGAGTACAAGAGCGAATTGGAACGGCTTCGAGTCGAGCTGGAACGTCTTAGTCCCAACCTCAAAGCCGTAGACCAGCTGCAGGGTGTCGCAGAAAATGTTCAGGCGGGACGGTGGGGTGTTGTCCGAGGGAGGATACAGAGACCAACACGAACAACAGCAGTAGCACAGCTAAGATTTCACATGATTTTGGGTCAGTTTGTCATTTTTTATAGACATACATAAACGGTTTATGTCAGCATTCATTTGACAATGAGATTGCACTGTGATCAAAGAAGCACACGCCGCAATCTTCCGCTCTCAAGAAGCGTATTTCAGCTGGTGAGTCAGAACCGAGGCAGTGAGGTAAGACCAAAAGTGTTGGAACCACTTGACGATTCTTGACAATCTGGAAAGGCAACTGTATCTCCCAGATTGTTCAGATTGTTCTGCAGATCACTGGACAGGCTGCTTCTCATGAAGCAGACGCTGCTCGCAAAAGCATCGAGGAGATTGACGGCAAGTTTGAAGCTGTGCGAAAGGCACGCAAGGAGCACTGGATTTGGCTTGGCAGCATTGGCAGCTTGGTCAGTTCTGATGCTCGGTCCAAGTTTTCCAATGAGAGCATTGTGATGACTGCAAGATTTGCTGTATGAGTTGCAGGAGAAGTTCATGGAGTGCTTTCAGAAGGTCTCCGACGCCATTGGGCCTGTCTACCGACGCCTTACAGCACAGGGTGGAGATGGTGGTTCTGCCTACCTGGACCTGGAGGAGTGTTGTATTGGAGAAAACAACAAGAATTGGTGAAGAGATGCGAAGAGTCCCGAATGAGTTCTGACCAAACCTTTGTTTCGATCTAACACAGATTTTTCTGATCTGTGAGTCTGTGAGTCCCTCTCAACCTTTGTGCACGTGCAGGACGCTGAAAATCCCTTCAACGGAGGTGTCAAGGTGGGCTTTTCAATGCACCAAGCGGTTCAGTGTGCGAACTGACACCGTGCAGTTCACCGCGATGCCTCCGGCCAAGCGCTTTCGCGACATGCACCTCCTCTCTGGCGGCGAGTTCAGAACTTATAGAACTGACTGAGTCCAATTGAATCCTTTACAAAATTTGCAGTCCAATTGAATCAATGTTGAATAAACTTGGAGAATACTTGATCAACAGATGCATCACTGCATCACTGCACAGATGATCACTCCAAATGCACAATGACAATCGCCGCATACAGCAAAACTATCCAAATCTTTTACTCCAACAAGATGAAATTGAGTGTGGAGACTGCGAGCGTCCTCTCGGTTTTACTGCAGGAAAACGCTGGCGGCTATGGCTTTGCTTTTTGCAGTGCAAGCTTTTCAGCAGCCGCCATTCATGGTGTTGGATGAGGCGTCGATGATCCACGACATTTATTGTCTCAGACTCCTGTCATAGTGGAGAAGTGTCTGCAAGTAGCTCATGGTACCCGCAATCACACCCATAATAGAAGCTACCTCTATTAGCCACACACACACGCACACACAATCTCTGATCATCTCCAGGTAGATGCAGCCCTGGATGCCAACAATGTCCGAGCTCTATCGAGGTATGTGGAGCAGGCTCTGCTTTGAGTCTTGAGGAAAGGGTTGTTTTCTTTACGAGGCAGGAAGCTAAGTGGAAATTTGAAGAAGACGAAGGCTGCACGCAGAAACAACGAGGAAGCCCTCACATGAAACCAAAAGAGACCAAGGGACAAAGCGAATGTGGCGCATCGTGTCAGAGCCAGGGATGCACGATGTAGTTTTGCCAAGCACAAACTGGTTTGAGAGTTTAGAGTTTAGTTTAGACTTAGACCAGAATGTGACTGACTAGTGACCTAGTGTTTGGTCCAGTGTCTGGTCCAAGAGTCCAGAGCTGTGTTAAGCTTTGCTCGAGTGCTTGGATGAAAGTGAGCCTCAGCTCCAGAGCTTCAGAGGCTGACTGCCAGACCATCGTGATTTCCTTGAAGGTGGCTCTTGTGCAAACCCAAAATCTTTGTTGAGTGCACTTGGAACCATGCTGATGCCTGTTACTGCCCGTCTCCAGGATCGTTTCTTCATTCGGGCAGAAGCGTTGGTTGGAGTGTGGAAGAACAAACCACAGGAGCACATAAATATCGCTTGACGAGAGACATTCGGCCTTTTTCCTGTACAATGGAATCAACTTAGAAGCAAGTCCAAGTTGGCTCAACTTACATTGTACAGAATCATGTCAGGAGACCTCTGCTATTCTGACATTGGATTTGACTAGATACATTGCGCCATGGTCTCAGAGTTGGGATCACAAGGTCAAAGGGAACCATGATTCCCAGCCCAATCAGTTCAGGGACATCGGATGACATGTTAAAACCCTCCCAGCTTATTAGCCTTGCGCAGCGTTACCATCTCAGGTCAGCCTGAATGGAGAACTGATCTTTTTCCCTGAATCGAATTCCAGGTGCTGCTATGTTGGCGGACTGCAGAAGCAATGGTTTGAAAAAGCTATGAACGGAAATCTGGAGACTGACAATTGCTTCTACAGAGATTCCGCATATGAGCATGTTTGGCATTCTGGACTTGGCTGGCAGGGAGAGACACCATATGGCGGGTCTGTTTTCTGTGCCAAAATGCAGTGTCCTGAATGGGCATCAAACCACGTTTTTGAGACTCTTACGCGCTTCTAGCATTGGCAGAGGTCTGTTTTTTTTTCCCCCAAATAGCTATTACAAGGAGATGGGGTTTTCAATTCTTGCAAAGAAAAATATTTTGTCCCATCATGACTTTCTCCGTGTGACGTCCTTGTCTGGAAACTGTGTCCCACTTGCCTCTTTTTGTCCCCTTCTTGTTTCGCCGGAAATAAATTTAGCGATAAGTTATGTAATATAGAGATAATAAATTTGGTAAAGAGATAAGTTTAAGATAAGTTTGACAGAGGCAAATTGACAGAGGTAAGTTTGATGGAGATATGAGATAAGTTTGATATAGAGGTAACTTTGATAGACGGTAAGTTTGACATGGATAAATCTGAAAGAGGGCAGTTTGATGGAGATAAGTCTGACAGAGATAAATCTGATATCTAGGGAGAACATGATAGAGGCAAGTTTGATAGAAGTACGTTTGATAGAGAAAAGTTTGACCCAGACAGACTTGATGAAGATAAAACTGATAATACTGATGGAGATTACATTTGTTAGAGGGCAGTGTGATGGAGTTAAAATTGACACACACACACATATAATTCATATATATATGTATATACCGATATATACATATGTGTAAGTAAGTTAATTAGATAAGGAAAACATGGTAGGCACGTCTGTATAAGTTTGTTCAATAGAAGTAATTGTGGACGGCAGACTTGGGAGGAGGAAGGAGCTTGAAAACAAGAACCCGGCACAAAGATGTGGGGAAAAAATTGTGCTGGTGTAATTTTGAAGACAAACAAGTACATGAGTAGTGTCCGAGTGCTCGCCAAGTCCGCTTCCAGAGTGCCTTTTTAAACATGCACCAGCCACATCAAGGGTGGTGAACCTCCAAACCGGATATATCAAGCATTTAGGTAGTGAAAGCAAGGTACATGAACAGATCTGCTTCCACTTGCACAGAGTGTATCAGATGTTGGACATATTCAACGTTAACCACACTCATACACCCTTCTGAGATGTTTACTTCCAAACACAGTGCGCTTGGCCCTTCTAACATGATTGCCAGCAATCATGGGAAAGTGCAGACAACTTATGACAGGTTTGTACAGATCCGGCGCTTTGTGAGTCAAAAAAACCAGTGTGAGAGCCAGTCAAGTGCCGCTCCCGGTTGCTTAAATTGCTGCCGTGGAAATCTAACCATCACAGTCAACTGCATGCAGCTCCTCTTTTGCTCAAGCAAAGGTACGACACATGAAGGGCATTGGCACTATTCTCCGCCACACAGATGTGTAGGCAAAACCCCCTCATACAAGCATTTGCAGCAGCCAACAGGCAACGATTGCTGGGTAGTAGAGTTTGTGTGTAGTTCAGTGACCCTTGGAATGGTCTAGATTGTGTTTGGTTTCAATGACTCCACGAACCAGGCCTTCCGCAATTTGCTGACTAAGAACCAGCCATGATTGTGCAAAGAGGTCCATCAAATTCCATTCGCTCTAAGCACTTCGGTACCACACATGTCGGTGGGCAACCATTGTTGGGCTCATGCCGTTGTCCGGGTCTCTGCAAGCCGACAGCATGCCGTTCTTTATAGTGGTCGCTCGTTTTTCTTGCTCTCAGTTTCTAGTGAACCCAACTCCGAGAGGATGGAGAGGAACACAAGGGCACTGACTATTTGGCTCAAGCAGGTTTGATTTGATGTCAGGCTTTCGACATGCCATTTGTCTATAAGCCAATCTTGCATGGCAAGGTAAAGCAAGTAGAACGGTGTCCAACAGCCGATGGTGAGACCTGTTTCAAGTTTGATCACGCCCGACTATTACAGTCTAGCATTCGCTAGCATTCGCTAGCATTCACAGCTCAAATTAGCACTAAGCCTTTCGAATGCACTAAGCCTTTCGCATCAGCCATGGATCCGTGAGAGACGACTCGGCTCCTGCCATGCACTTCTCAATTCTCGACAGTGAGGAGTCCAAAAACATTGCAGTGGTCCACAAGACCAATCAAGGTGCTCCGTGTGTTGTGGTTGACTTCTGCCAGTTCAAAACATGGTAAGATCAGGTTGGAGTCTCGTTTTCAATGGATTTGTCCTTCTGTATTGTTCTGTGTCATCAGGCTATTCAGGCAAAGATCTATGGAAGCTCAAGCAAGAGCGCCCAGAGCTTTTTGGTGTGGCACCAGCTGCAGCTCGCTTGCATGTGTGTGCTTTGTGTGCTTTGCATGGCAACGCTTTGCTTGAGCAGTGCCCATTGTCATGTGGAACAAGTGTAACATTCAGAGTAACAAAGCGCTACTTTCTCGTTGGTTTTGCCTCAAACGAGACTCTCGGAGTCATTTAACGTTCTTGACCTGGTATCCACATCGGTAAGTCCTTCTGGAAGCAAAAGACGAAGTTGTGCCCAGTCTAGAGTTGTGAGGCACAAAATGGCAAGCCGGCACCGCCTGGATTTGAGCAGCTGCGAGAGATGCCAGGGTGAGGGAGTCTTGGGTGTTCGCTGTATGCTGCGATTTGCTGCCGTTTTCTGAGTTCCATTGTCTTGAAAGACTCATCTCTCATCTCTTTTTGTAAAGAATAGCAACACCGAAGCTGCAGAAGTTCAGCTCATGAGCTCTTTAGCACCACTTTGATTTTTGAAGCTGGAGGTGGATGTATCACAAGGACAAGGCATTGTACTTCCAGCGCGTCAAGACCTTACTCCTCAGTGTGCTTTCTACAAAAGTGCATAAAGATACATGAAATATGCACTTGCAAAGCAAAGGTACAGTTCCTGTAGTGCATTCGACCTGAAATCTTCGCGATAGTGCCAAGTGCCCACTCTATTTCTTAGTAGGAGAAAGCAAACTACTGATGACTGCTCTGAAACAGTCAGGAAAGTGGTCTGCTTTACTGTCGAGATTCTTCGACAAACGAACTGTACGAATTGCATCAAGGACGTTTTTCTTGACATGAGAATGTGTCAATGATCTGCATAAGATCATTGCCCAGTTTCCTGCTCACCACGACTGTTATGCAATTGGGGTATGCCAATGGGATGCCGGCACCATTGAGTCACGGTCACGAACCTGCTCGATCGGTTGCTTCCCACTTTTGCCCTTTTCAATACGTTTGACATTGATTTGTAGTCTGGTGTCTCCCCAGCGTATTTGTCGTGAAGGTCCTTAGTTTGCAATTAAGCTGGTTTCATGGGGAGCTGCTGGAAGCGTGGTGTCAAAGTATGGGGGCCTGCCTAGAAGTGAAAGTTTGATGATACAGGTGTTTTGTCACTCAAGGATACTCAAGGCATGACTTGCGCAAGCACTAACTGATCTTGCAAAAGAATTTGTCAGTTATGCCTGATGTTTTCCAGCGTAATGACATTCACAGGAGAAGACTACAGCGGCACCCTGACTGTTCGTGGTGACGCTGCCACAGTTGCCGCCAAGGGCCAGGCTAGCCTTAGAGGTTTCATTTGCAATGAACTGGCAATGAATGCATGTATGGGAAACACAACGAAACACCAAACACATCTAAACACCATCTTAGCAAATCTTGGCTATGCGTCTGATGCACTGGCTGCACTCAAAGTGCTGCAGGCCAGTCGCAATGTCATCATCAACGATTTACATCGTGCTGCATCTTCCATGATTCATGGCCTGCAATCTCGCAAACTGACTAAGGCAGTCTCGTAATCTTTGATATTTTTGATTCTTGTGTCATGCGAATCTGCTTCTTGAACATTACCAAGTATACAGAGAACAAATCATGAAAAACAGCAGAGAATGAGATGAGAAATGATGAACAGGAATTTGTGGTCCTTTCGCGTTGTAGTGCTCTGTCCCTGGGTACAGTACTTGTGAAACAGGATTGTTTGCATCGCCTTCTTCAAATGTCTATGTCGTGTCCCGTGTGTGCATCTTGTGACTTGCGGCACCAAGGAAGCTAGACTTCTCACACCATGACAGCCCTGCTGCCATGTTTGCTGTCTACGATGCGACTGGATGCAGTAATGATCAAGCAGAGGCTGCTGCCAAAGGAGAGAGAGCAGAATGCGTGCAAGGAAAGTATACAATACTACGAGTTGCCTTTCAAACTTGAGTGACGCAGATAAGATTGAAGCTTCACAAAGAGTCCAAGAAACTTGCATCATGAAATGCTGAACACACGGAACATATGTGGGTCAGGACTCCACATGCAGCTCTTACCTCGCTTAGCTTCTTACCGTGGCCGGTGGCAGAACGACCGTTTGGAAGGGGCTCTCGCAGAGGCCATTGAGCACTTGAGGACTGTTTGGATGATTCGTGTCTTTCGGAGAACATGTCTGAGATGTCTGAGTCATTCTCCAGTTCCTTGGGGTGGTTATGCAGCTCAACATGGCTCTAAAGGAGGAACACAGTAATTTGCTGGTTGACTGTTTCAGCATGATCTAGCATGTTTCAGTTGGGTTGAGAATAGGTAGAGTACAGTTGATGCCTGGTCGAGTTTCAGGACAGAGATTGCGCCAGAGTCAGGCATTGCTCTAGCAGTCGCTCTACTGCTTGGTGGAAGGCTCACAATGGCAGCCACTGGTGGTGCAGTTTGCATGATTTTTGGGCAGGTGGGTCAATCAGATGGAAACGTCGACAATTTGGAGGTGGTCGGATCAGAGACCACCGAGCCCAGAACTCATTGTGCCGTGTTGGAGGATAGCCACTTGGGTGCATTGCTGACTGTCAATTCGGTCAGAAGCTCTGGACTCTCTGCAGCTCGGATGCGTGCTCTTGCGAGATCGCACACCATGGGTGACAGACCACGTGCTGGTTGTGTGTCACTTTTGGAAGAGGCTCAGAAAGCTGGAGCACAACCTCCTTTGGTTGCCGCAGCAGTGCGTTTTTCCTGGTCCAGGAATCAAACAGTGAAGAAGCAGCGAACTGATCCATCGAACCTCACAAAGGTTCGGTGTCGGCATTTGTTGCTGCGCTATGTGGGTTGCCAAGCACCTCTTGGTGATAGGAGGAAGAAGCCCACCAGGAGTTCTGGTGATGCAGAGTTGCAGATACTGCGCATTCTTCCAGAAGTTGCTCATGGGGGTGCTGCGGCATTTACGAAGAAATGCAAAGAGTTGTCAGAGTGTGACACAGCAATGAAGAGTGGTGATTTGTCCCTCGCTCTCCAAGCATACAATTCTGATGCCATTTTTTTGTAATTTTTAGTGACAAAGGGTCAGCAATCAGTTGCAGGGTACCCTGATTTTGTTAGGGCTAGACATTGTATATTCTATCCACATTGATCACTGCTAGAATATCCGTCAGAGATCCTGGGGTTATGTTGTCTCACCACCCAGCACTAGCACTTGAAAAATGAATAGACGCAATGATTACCTGCATATACTGATTGTATCTTACAGTATGTTGCAGTGCCTTACCGTATCTTACGATATATATAAATGATTAATAATGTGTAGTAGTAAGCTATATTTTGTAAGTGATTCATAAAGGATCCTAGACAATTTTTTTCTGTACGCCCATGCCTGAGAACCGGATGCCGATGCAGCCAAGGGCTGGTGACCTGGGCTGGCTGGACAAGGATCCTGCAAAGAATCGCAAAGTTCCAGCAGCTGTTGTGCGTGCAGCGTTTCTGCTAGCAGTAGGCCAAGTGAGTGATCTAGTTTCATCTGAGCGCGGAATCCATCTCATCTTGAGAACGGCCTAAATGGCAAATGCAAGCGGTGAAAAAGACACACTGCAAATTTATGTTTCGAAATCGGGTTCAAACACAGCTGACACAGACACTGACGAGCTGGCTAGCTGACACTCGGTTTTCATTGGTTTTCCATCTCAGGCATGGTTTACCTGAAGTAGCACGTGGGGCTGGATCCCAAGAGCAGACCAGTCTACCATTTCCATTTCTTTCCTGCAATTCAATTTCCAACATTTTCCAACCCAGAGCTGATGTTTGAGGTGTAGGCCTTGCTTTGGTTGCAAGAAATCTCCTGTCGTCTCGATGTAAGGCTGTCGTGGTATCTTCAGCGTTTTCAGTGCTTGTATCAACCGCAGGCTCTGCTTGGATTCCAGTCAGACCTGACATGTCCTTCGTTATCATTTCCCAGCTGTTTGGTAAAACAAGTCGTTTTCAAGGCCTGGCTTTACTTCGAGGCTTGCCTAGAGGGAGGGGTAGATATGATTTGAGCTTTGAATCAAACTTGCGGTAATGATTTTACTTCAGGTATCTTCAGGTCGTGACTTGAGTAGTCGTGACTTTGGTAGTTCTAGACTTGTGGCGTCTTTAGGCACTCGGCCCAGTGAAGTGGAGCGATTGCAGCGGTATGCAGCCCAACACTTACAATGGCAACTTCAAAGCAAGATCATTTGAATGATTCATGCAACAAAGACTGCCACTCAGTGAATTTTGTTCCAACAAATGGTGCTTTGACTAAAGCCTAGGAATGAAATCAGTAGATGAAGATCAGCATGCATGAACTCAGATTAACACTTCCCTGCAATGGGTAATTCTGGATCGAGCCTACTTGGCTGCATGCACAAACAGCTGTTGGAAAAGGCTTGTAACACTTGCAACGGACTTTTGCATTTTTCAATTTTTCCAGGTTTTGTTTTGTTTTACTTTTTTTGCGAAGCAACCGCAACGGGGTTTGGCCGCCAAGGATGCAGGCTCCCCGATCCAACAATGGATCCTTTGGCACATTCTTGGAGTCCTGTCCTGTGTTTCTGCAAGATGAATCACTCCGAATGACATTGCCAAGGGAAGGTGGTTTGATGAGAAGGCAGTGTTTACATGTGTTTACTACCAACGCAAACAAATTGTACAATGCTGAGTCTGACTTTGGAAGGTGTTTGGCGCACTACTCCTGTACATAGGCAGGCTTATTGGCAACGAAGCAGCAAGTTGCAGAAGTTTTTGCCACGACAGATCTGTAACTTGTCCTGGCTGTGCGGCGCGACATTGACCAACTTTATATACTTCTCATTGACTTCTCATTGGAACGGCGCCTACGTGGCCCTACACAACAACAACCTCCGTGTGCTTGTTGTGTTGCATATTGACCAATGCGGAAGCATACAGCTTCAACGGGCTGCACCTATAGGATCTTCGTCGTGTATCACATTGGATTAAAGCACATCGAAACACCACTTGCACAGGTCTAGTTCTCAGCTCCATACCCATGCTTATGGGTGTGTCCGCTGATGACGAGGGCAAGGCGCTCTTGAAGACTAGACATCCCTAGACAGATGGCATGATTGTGTAGAGGAAAAGACACTGCTGTAAACAAACTGCCTACCCCACTTGCAATGAGGTTTGCAGGACTAGTAGAAACAGAGCCGCTCGGCAACATGCCTGTATCTCCTATCTCAGTCTACAGTCTACAGACTTGATAGAAACACGTTCTGTGACAAGAATGCAGCGGTGGAAACGGTAGAATATGCATCCGACAAGACTTCAAGTCCATGGAAGCATAGCAAGACTTACCATGGGGATGGCTTTTTTGCATTGTAGCTTGCTTTGGCTTGCTGCGTCCTGCGTCAGAGTCTTCAATATGCAGGCTGCTGCAATTGCGCAACAAACATTGGTGCTCGTTTGCTGGTTGACCGAGCGCTACTTGGTGGAAGGCCCATCAGCAGACCCGGAATTCCAGACAAGCAATTTTCGCTTCTCCCAAATGCCTAATACTGCAGCATACGAAATCTCTGTTTCCATTGTAAAGTTTTTCGATCCCGGCACTTAGGGGAGGGAAGTCATATGGAGTCATCCAGTGAGTTGAAATCCGGAAGAACTGTTGCCTCTTGTGAGCTCTTAAAAACCTGATAGGCCGCCCCCTGCCACTGATGCAAAGCTGCTTATGCGCCTTGCTACTTGTCTACACTGGATGCACACTTGGAAAGAATGGTTCACTGCACAAAGCCTTTTTTTCTATTTTTGTTTGTGCACCTCGCCAAGGATTTGGTTTGGATCTTCAGCCTGTTGGCCGCATTCAAGATGCGCTGGACTGTTTGATTCGGGCCAGAGTGGTGAGCATGAGAAAGCTACGCGGGTTGAAACTAGGGACCTCAGTGACAGGTTGCAACGCGTTCCCGGTCTTCGTAACACAAACTGGAAGACGGTCTGAGGTTGTGGAATGGGCTGGGCCTGCTTCTCGGAGCCTCAGTGGTGTATCGGAGTCTATCATTACTTATGCAACTTATGCTGCAAATAGCATCAAAATGCATCAAGTAGCCCTAAAAAGCTTCGCTAGGCCCAGACCCTACGACAACATGAGCCTGGGACTGCCTGGACAGATTGCAGGCCACTCGTTCTGGGACACCAAAAATGAATATATAGATCTGATATGATTCGATCCAATGCATCTTACTGTTCTGGTGGCTTGGATGGTAGGGATTATTCCTGTAACTTTGATAATTCCAGGGTCAATACTGGACGAGAGATGTGATCATCGTCGATCATCATTCTGGCTGTGCTTTGAATGTGATTTTTGGATGATCTGGATTGTTTTGATGCGCACCCTCCAAATCTTGCGGCAGGCTGTGATGGTGGCTATAGATCTCCTTTTCTCATTTACGCATCTGTGTGGCTGACCGGGTTGGATAGCTCAGAGAAGCTCTGCATTATTTGTGTCAGCGCCAGTCTGAAACTTGAGATAAGAGAATGATTCCCCATGAAAGTCCCCATGAAAGCACATCCTTGTTTCATCTACTTTCCTTTGCTTTCCAGTCAGATCAACCCGACCCTCTCCTCGTCCCATTGGTTTCTGGAGTTTTCACATGGATTGGTAGGTTGACCTTTGGGACTTTGCTGCTCTTTGTTGAGGAAGGTGGGGCAATATTCACAATTTTCAACTGCTCAAGTTCTGCGATCTCCATCCTTTGCTGTGTGAGAACATGGAAGCGCAAGGTACCACTTTGGTTAGCTGTGTAGACCCAAGCGATGATGAGGCTGGGGAAAGTTTTCAGGAAGGCTGGAAATTCATGGCGGCATTGCAGCTGAGCTTGAGAACCAGATTAGTTCTGATTTTAAAAAGACGTATTGAGAGTCGAGAGTAGCGCTGCGAGGGAGCACTCTCGGCAGATTGATCTGGGATGTCAGGCTCCGGCTGCAGACCCAGCCCAGGAGAGACTTCTTGAAGCCTTGCTCCGCGCCTGTCCGTGCTGGTACGAATGCACATGCAAAGCATCGCAAGGAGAAGACGCGAAAGCTTCAGCCATTTCGAAGAAAGGCAGAAATGCTGAATAAACAGCGCAAAGCGCTGACTGTACGAAGACAAAGCAATAATAAATAAACACTTTGGCATGAGGAAAGAAGTACCGACATAAAATAATGGCTTTTTGTCAGGAACGTGATGTATAACGTAAAATAATGCAAAATAATGCAACATGTGATGGCCCTGACAGCCGGTCTTTGCATTGCTTTGCCCTCGCTGCAGGCCCTGCCCATAGTGTATGCAATGGCGACATCAATGTCTGGCATTGTGCTCCTGCAGACATTGGTCCGTTTGTTGCCATTCTTCAATGGTGTTGTCGTTCTTATTTGTTGAAAGCTGTCAGCTTGTGTTGTGCAGTTTTGAGCTTGTATCTACTGCAGGGTTCCTATCGATGTCTCTTTTGCAGCAGCAACCACACTATAGTTAAGAGTAGAGTCAAGTTAAGAGTTGTTGTTTTCAGGTGTTTGCAACAGGCACTGCTGGGAATGACATGGCCAGGGGCTGAATATGCTGACATGATTCCACTTGAATTGCCAAGGACACTTCAGTCCAAGCTTCACAGACGAAATTCAATCCGTAGATGCTCTCTTGTTCCGCCCTGGGATAGTGCAAAATGTAGTGCACAATGTTCTGCATTTTTCTGAATTCACTGCTCTTGCTTTCTTTTTTTTTTTTTCCCAGAAATAAGACTGCTGCGTTTTAGAGTGTTTTCGGATCACCGGCTGCCAGCGCTATGTCACTGCTGGTGCCGTGCTTCTGGTCATTGCCGTGCTTTGTGCCTGGGACACTCGGCATTGCAAAGCGGCGACGCATGACGACTTGCTCAAGTCATGTCTTTTTGTGCTGGAAGGTTCAAACTACCAATGTAACCAATGATTCTGGATTGGGGGGTTCGCTGCATGTGCAGCGACCAGAAGATTGATGAGGCAGCCAGGGAGCTTAAACATATGACGGGCAATGGTCATCGCATAAAAACATCATAAAACAATGGCATTAGATTCATTAGATCATGTTAGATATTTTACTGGTACTTACTGGTAGCATGTATTCGCAGAGTTTCCAGTACTTGGAATCCTTTCATCCAACATCCAAGGACTTTCTTTGGCGGCTGGAGCTACCAATCAGCACCTGGGGTGCTGTATTTCAAGGATTCACCACGTCTCTGCCACTGCCTTGGCCTGTATAAAAGTACGAAGCCAAATAGACCATCCACAAAACATCACTGGGGCAAGCTGGGTGACCATGCGGCAACTTGATATGATTCTGAACACAGTAGCTGAGGCGAGTTGTCCAGAGCCACTTTGTTTTCCGGGACTTCAGGCTGGGATGGCTAGGGCGGCTAGGGCGGCTAGGGCGGCTAGGGCGGCTAGGGCGGCTAGGGCGGCTAGGAAGCAGTTTGAGGACTGACAAGTTCTCAAGCACGCAGTGTGCAGGTGGGATCCAGAAGATATGCATGGAATTTTAATCGTGTACAAGTGCATGCCCTAGTTGTTCAACACCTGGCGCCACGGCAACGTTTTGAGCTGATTAAGATGCTGTTTGCAAAGCTGGCACCTCTTGCAAAGCTGTTAGTGAGCCTAGCCGGCCTAGCCTCTCAGGTTTCCCGGCTTGCAGTTCTTCATGACAGGCATGTTTGTACTCTTTGTTTCGTCAGGCGCTCAGGAGGTGCATCCTGCGCATTCCTGCATATTCCTGCGCCCTACTTGAATCACAAGAAGTCATCATGAATTAAATAGTTTTGCAATGTTTTGCAAGCTGCTGTAAACTTCTCAAACTGCAAGACATGTCAGAATGGAACATGCTTTGACATTTTGCACGTGCACCCTCCTGCGTTTTCTACGTTTACTGTCGACATGACTGTACATGCACTTTCCTAGGCTACAGCTGTACATGTACACATGTTCCTGGCCTGAGTGGAGCATCGGGGAGCAGGCCAGCTACGTTTCACTGACCTGCTGCCTTGCAGATCATTGAGCATCAGTACACATATTATATATATATATTATACACAGTGTTTGAAGGTTCACACCTCCCTTCATTTGTCCTCCTTATCACGGGACACCAGAGTGCAGCCGCCTTGCTTTGCTAGCTCTGTCAGACCTAAACACAGTCTCCCTTGGATCATTTATTGCTATTCTGTTCAGCCGCTATGGCTTTTACTCGCTCACGCTGCCTGCATTAATCTTCGAGACAAACCTGGTAATTCAATGCCATGCTTGCCAGGCTGAAAGCTTGGATGATGGATCCAGCTTTGTACCTGGCCGGCTTTGCAGGTCGGCCTCGTGTGAAAAGCAGAAGGAGAAATCGCAGGGATGTCGCGATGAGCGATCAAAAGAATTTAGAACATTTGGAGAATTTAGACATAGTTATATATCTTATTTTGAACATTTTTGAACCTGGATGTGCACTTGAATCACTTGAATCACTTGAATCACTTGTCCGACTTGAAGGGGAAGCCGCTTGTGGCAATGGCTCCTTCTTCCCTTCTGCATGTGCAGACCTCAGCATACCACGCCCTCGCCCTGGCCCTGGCCCTGGCACCGCCCAAATCTCTGGCATCTCGCCTGAGGTTCTGCATCATCGTTGGGACCCACATTCCCCTGATTCAGGCATGGCCACGGGCATGGCCACGGGCATGGCCACGGGCATGGCCACGGGCATGGCCACGGGCATGGCCACGGGCATGGCCACGGGCATGGCCACGGGCATGGCCACGGGCATGGCCATGCATTGGGCCATGCATGGCCAGCGGCATGTCCCTTGCTATGGATTCAACTGAGATGTTGCCATTGTGACATATTCTGCCATGTCCATCATATCCGATCCATATCATCACATCATAACGTATCATAACGTGACAAGCTGCACTTCTCATTTCCTGCTGATGTTGTGAGACTGGTTGGCGATGTTCGGTGCGGCTGAACACTTCTGTGACTTCGCACCGCAGACTGAATTCACGCTCCCGGACATCAAATGGCTACATGATGCCGAAGCCATCCAAAGGTGCGCCGAGTATGTGCTCTTGCTTTCAAGTGATGACAAGATTGCTCATGCAGTGGTTGCAAACAGCTGTACTTTGTACTTTGCATGTTTCTTGAGACATGATCTTGGCATCGACATAGAAAGGTTAAAGGTTCCAAGATGTGACAAGAGGATCCTTCATGGATCATCTGAACTGACAGCTGCATGCCTTGTCACCTCGCTTTCTTAATTTTTTCTCCTTCTTTTCTGCTCAGAAGTGCAGGTTTGAAGCGAATCACACACCTGGTCAACGCCCTAACAATCCTAACATTTCTGAATACAGCATGAATGCATGTGAGCCATCTAGGCTCGTATGACTCGCTGCGTTCAAGGCTATGGGCACCGCTTCACAGATGGCGATGCCTACATTGATGTTATCACTTGGTTGTACGATAGGCGCGATATTTCGTCCTTTCGAAGAAAAGAAATGCAGCGGTATGCAGTGGCACTTGATATAGCGATCGACTGTTTGCTTGTGCATGACCTGCGCAGTCGGCTGCCGTGCTCCGCCTTCGTAGTCAGCTACAATGCAATGATAGTCAGAATCTCTGCCCCCTTCACCGCTTTGAAGCTGACAGTGTGGAGAGACTGTTCTGCGACAGTACAGTGTTTAAAAGATTTTAAAAGCATTTTTGCAAGACCTGGAAAAATAATTATTGTACAATGGACATTAGAGCTAAACGACTGCATCCTTGCCTGAACTGACTCAGCGAACGCTTGATTTACAATGCTGTTGCAGCTTCCTCCTGTACAATTTCTGCTATTTTTCTTCATCCTTCTTCGGCCGAAGACTCAATTTGAAACTCGCTTGTTTTGCCATTCTCTGCAACCTGTCTGTGAAGACTTGAGTACCAGATACCGACAAGGCTAGTCGCGAGCCGCGTGTTTGACTGTGCCTGTGCCAAGGCCGTCCTTCATTCCGGAGGAGCTTTACGGCTCAATGCAAGCCTACGTGATGAATCTGGCTGCCTTCTTATTTGAAACCATTTCAAAGATCATTTTTTTGTGAGGTCAGCCAAGTATTGGGCATAATGCAGATAATTAGTTTGCATATTTTGCATCAGTGCGATACCGTAACCGTCATGCATTTCTAGTTTGCGTTGCTTTGACAAGGCCCCCATGCGATTCACGCAACCATGCATTATGATGCGGGAGCCTCTACGCAGCTATGGGTGAAGCCAAGCAGAGACATGTATTTTTATAACCTCTAGCACATCTAGCACCTTGAGTTTCAACATGTTTCAGCCTATCAAAGCAGGACTTGAAGGCTTGCATCTGGATGTACTTGTTGAGTGAAAAGCTGGCAGCAGAGCCCATTGGAATACCTAGAGGCTTATCGTGGGTATAGCCAACATGCCTGGTCCTGGGGACACGCTCTTCGGGGTGAACAGCTCAGCACTGACCAGCCACTGACCTTGACAGGAAGTTGGAAGCATCGATCAACTGGATTTTTTCAAGTTTCCGATTTATTTTTAGACTTTCTGTTTTAGATATGAACGGCTTCTTCAGGGGTGGTTCACCCACGGCTACTGGTATTTCATCGCGTGCCCCTGGAGCTTGTCTGCCGGCTTCCTTGGTCCGTCAAATGTGCCAATTTGTCGTGAAAAGAAGAGATTTGCGAACAGATTTGTTCGATTTTGTTAGCCCTTCTGGGTAGGAGGGATTGGTACCTACAGAGTCGCAAGCAATGGTGCACCTCTTTCCATTTCTAGGTATTGTATGAGCGCAATCCTTCTGGCATGGTCAGTGCAGTCTTCAGTGCTTCAAGTTTACTCGCACTCTGCCAGCATCATCAGTAGCGTCTCAGTTGTGTGATTGTCAAATTGTCACGTGACCAGGTCCAGCCAAGTGAAGAGGACAGACGCAAGAACGAAATCACAGTCCCGAACTGAGATACGATGCCAAACGGCTTGAGCCTGGCACAGGACCCTGGGAAATATGCAGCAGCGGAGGAGGCTCTGCCATGCGAGGCTGCTCGTTGAAGTGATTGCAGTCATCAATTCATTCAATTCGATTCTTGTTACTTGGGTTGCTTTCTGTCCCAATTAGATATTCGTGAATTACATGACACCCACTCAAAGGCTTCCGTTAAGGCACAATGAGGAAGAAAGAGCAGAAGTGCAGTGTGTTTCCTCCCCTCCCTGCAGTCCATTTGCGAGAAGGGATTGCAATCGGCACCCGGGAGCCACGGAAGCAATGGAAGCAATGGGTTGGCTCCCCAAGTTGCAGTTCTTGAATGACTTTGACGTTCTCGAAATTGCTTACAAAGCATTGACAGCAGCAAACAAATCTCCTGACATCTTCGACTGGATGGGCCACAGTAGTCTGTTTATGTGGCTATTCAATGCGCAAGTACCTTGCAGGAGGGTTTTGCTACGTAGCTTGCATTGTGAAGTAGTGTGAAGTGTCCGCAGCTTGATGCTTGTTAACCACAGCACCGCAGAGTGATTCGAGTGAGATTTTGCAGGGTCCACAAAGATGGTGATTCAGCACGAGCGCTCATGGCCAAGTGCGCCCGCCAGACCAACATTTGAGCGCCTGGTGAAGGCCTACGGCATACCATGACTTTGGACAGCTGGCAGCTGCAGAAGTTTGCTGCAGAGGTACAAGCAACATGCGACTGGCAACGGGAATGGAAACGGTCAGTTCCTCATTGAGGATTGCCAGAACTGTCAGTTGTGGAGTTTTCATAGAATGCTGCGGGCATACATGGCTTCTCTCTTGCAACTGCATTTTGGTTCCTTTTTCTGCATCCCTTTCACAGTTGCAGAAGCTGCCAAAGTGGCACCTTGCTTTTGGAGAAGTGCTCCGCTTGTACTTTTTCAATCTTTTCTAGTTCAAAAATAATTTGCTCTGCCTGCAAACGTTTGCAGCAACAATCGCTTGTCTTTCAGGCTTCTCTGGTTGCTCCTTTGCAATGCCTTTCTTTTCTTTTTTAAAAGGGTGCTGACCGTACGTCGCCACAAGCTGTGTGCAAAAAAAACTAGCCTCAAGCTCAAAATGGGAGTGGACGTGTGTGACATGCTGGACATTTCTTTGGTCGCGCGTCTCTAAGTCCCAGCAGACCTTCCAAATGCAAGTAAGCAAAGCAAAAGCTAGTCCGGTTTATCGCGTTCCCTGGATAACACCACTCTGCAAAGCCTCTATGAAACACTCCCTGTGTCACAGCATATTTATTGGGCAAGGAAGCTGACATGTTGGCCTGGGTCAGGACCTACCTGATGGCTTCATTTGAAGCGAATAGTTGCCCGTGCAAAAGATGAAACATGATCAGAAAAAACACACATTCAACATATTTATAATCAACGAACGTGCATGCTGAGCATTAATGACCTCATTTTTGCACATGTGAAGCTTCTCCTTGGGTTGCATGGTCGTACATTGAGCAATCTGATCTCTTTCAGACGGATCCACAAGCTTCTAGACCCAACGACATGCCATAGCCCAAATCCGAGCGAGTTGCAACCCACAAAATGTGCATTCTTCGCTAATATTACTAATACGATTCGCAGAATTATTTTGAAGCGCATTATTCTGTAAACCGCCTTGGTGGCCAGTGAAAGGTGATGACGACTCGGACGAGCTCTCTGAGGCACAGATAAGATACGCATGCCGCAGATTGTAGTAAAAGAAAACAAAGTTTTCTGCATGACAAAACGAAAGGTGCCACTGTCGGGCCATTTTGGCTCAAGATCTGACAGTAGCACCATGATTCAGTTTTTGATTTGGGTGCTGCTGACGCCTTTTTCCGATGTTTCTCGCGCATGCGGTGGCGATGCAAATGCAGTCGCTCAACGACCTGAAGGCCCACTACAAATTGGAGGAAGACGTTTGGGGAGCCTTCACCGACTGTGCGGGAGATCCAGGACAAGACATCCGTCTCCTCGCGGTCTTGCCAGCGGCAGTCCTGACAGCTTCTCTGCAAAGAGCGCAACTACCCGATGGGACGCGCCTGACTGCCATCCAAGCAGCCCATGTAGGGTTGGTCTACAATTTGGCGAGGAGGATTCTTCACGTTCGGGACGGTGGACCATGGGAGTCTTGGACCGAGGAGAACCTGTTTGGAGACCAGGGACCTCAACCAAACACCACTCCACAAAGTTCGGCGGGGACACCAACCTTGGAAAGGAAGCTGAAGGTGTCACAGGTGTTGGACCAGGGCGACGATGGCGAGTTCTGCGTGGAGACGGAGGACACTCGTGCAGGCTGGCTAGAAAAATGCAGGTAATCCACAGGAGGACTACCTCCAGGCGAAGAAGAGCCACGCTTAGAGCTTGGCACGAAGGATTCGAACCCAGGACGCTGCTCCATACACAGATTTTGGGGTTTCATCCCTTATGGACACTGAGCCCTAAGAGCAAGCCGCTATTGTACCTTCATTCTTTCCCCAGATGGGTACACAGCAAAAGAGTTGCCGGGCCCTTCAAGTTTTGTCCAATGGCGTGCCTGCTTTCGAGTGCTCCGCTCAGCACTTCTCATGCTGTCTCATAAGCCAACATTCACCTCTACGACATGCGCATAGGAAAGCTGACGAGATTCTACGCTTCAGCATGGCACCTGGTGTACTCAGCAGACGATCTTGCGAGGTCAGCTCATTCGAATCTGACGAGATCCCGCATCCTCATGGACATCAAGAAGGGCAAGATGGCTCCAGATGGATGGGGCCCAGAAAAACCACGGGACACGGTCTACAAACTTCTGGTCGCCGACGAACAGTTTTGGCAAGAACAAGTTCATGGGCCCCCCTGGCATCGATTGCAGCGGGGTCAAAAGGTCCCTCAAAAACACCTGCAGAACAACAGCCATGATGGGAGGGGTCCTTCAACCGAGTGTGGAAGCCACGGCATCGACGGCGACTGCATCATCGACCCCGAGCGCATCGAAGCTCAGAAGGGAGGCAAGTAAGAAGAGAGCTGCTTCAGAAAGGGAGGAGCTGAGGAAATTCCGCGCCAAGGACGGGGGCACGAAGGGAAAGGGGAAAGCCAAAGATCAGGCAAAGCAACTATATGCTTTGGCTGGAACAATGGAAACGGACCCTGTGCATCGTTATCGCCGGGGCAAAGCTGTGCTTCAAAGACACCCCGGGCCCATGCAGGGGATGAAGACACAGACCCTCTACATGCAGACACTTTGGAAGAGTACTATGGCAAGAGGGTTTTCATTTTCTTTCATCACTTTGCAGGTCCGAGTCCCAATGATCCTCTATCGGTAGCTGCAGTGTGGAGAAGTCCAGTGGGACTGGGGACTTACTTCAGGATGAGCCCTACTCTACGCATCTTGGCTGGGCTCACAACGGCTACATCGACGCCTATCATTCAGGTTTTCCTCGCACAACCTTTTCGAAGCTCAGGTTCACACCGGCAGATGGAATTGCCACGACCTGTGCGCACCATGGACGAGCCCTACGGAAAGAAGGAAAACACGGAGCTTGAACGTTCAATCGATCTGGCAAGAGCGGTGGCAGAGAGAAAGGGCGAAGCCAGAGTGAAGGCCAGCGCCACGCTGGAGAACCCTCCGCCGTCTTCCCAAGAAGGGCATCTGAGCGCATGGGAGCTGCCGGAGATGGGGGCCTTCTTGACACTTGATGCAACCAACTTCGCAATGTTCAACACGTGCAACTACGAGCCTGACATTCCAGTACTTGAGAGGAGTTGCACGTGCGAAGGAGGCCACGGCCTGATAGTGGGTAGAGCCAAGCATGCCAAACTACTGGCAGCTCACCTCAAGCTCACACTATCTCCCCAACTCTTCGCCTTTGGTGTGCTGTTCATGATGAGAGAGATCGAATTGGCCGCTTTCACCACCACGAAGGCCATAAAGCTGGACCACAAGTTGAGGCTCGTCATGGTCACTTGGAAAGAATCGAAGATGGACCAGGAGGGCATCTCCGTTTCGAGGTCACTACAATGCATCTGCCCTGCTCAGTGTGGCATTGACTGCCCCTTTGCGGTTGCCGAAGTATTCCTCAACACCACCACCCTGAAAGGGGCACCGGGTGGACATTTCACACTGGACGAGTCAGGCAAGCTTGCATCAAAGACTGATTTGGTCAATGACTGGGTCGTGCTCTTCGACATGAAGGTCACTGGCCATTCAACCCGTAGATCCGGGGCGTTGCAATGCATACGGCAAGGTTGGAAATCATGTGATTTTGCAATACGCCGAGGAAGCGTTGGAGACCATCGCAGCCAACACTCCCGGCAAGTTTGGAAAACCTCCGGAAGGCCCAGTGGCAGACAACGTCCAGCCGTTGTCTAACCTTCTAAAGCCAGACCTTAACCCACCCGTCAAGGTCGACAACGAGAAGATAATTGCTCAAATCAAAGCGGACATCAGCAAGCTCAAGAATGGCACGAAGATTTTGTTAAAAGACTTCAACGACGCTGTTGAAGGCCTCAAGTCAAGGATGGAATCATCACAGAGATTCCTCCCAAAGTTTGTGGCCTCACACAGACATCAGATGACGCGCATCAACAAGAGAGTTTTGCTCTATGCCCCAGCAGCGCACTGGAGAACCATCTGCGGCTGGCATTGCTACTGCTCCTCCTACAAGTTTTCCGAGGAAGACAATGCGGTGGTGAGCTGCACAAAGTGTCTGGGAATCGCGCAGAGCAAGGAGGGTGGAAAATGCGGTTCAAGTAAGTTGCAACTGCACAGATCGCAGCTGACTGCCATCCAACATTTTTTGCTGCGACGCACTCTCGGCCATCTAAAACGAGTGAAGCTGTGGGGAGGGATGGTGGCATCATTTAACAGAGTGCCACCGCAGTGTGTCAAAATGGACATGTTGTGCGACATGTTGTTAAAATTGCGTCTTACCGCATGTCATACAGATGGACTTCGTTTTTGCCTGCGTAGCTGAGCATGCAACCGTGCAGGCTTCGGATGGGGGTGACGTTTGTACTAAAAGGCCGTTTGAGGCACAAAATTTCTTTACGCTTCACGAAGTGTTGCTGTATGTTACTGTGATGAGTTCCGTGCGCAACTCAAATTTGCTTAATTTGCAGGTGGCTGCTTGCATTGTAGGCGCCTGTGTGGTGGTGCTTGGCTCAGCTGCTGACCTAAGTATCAAACGGCCCACCCGTGACATCCCTGTGACACTCCTATGACATCCCCGTGACATCCTGTGACCCTAAGGTTGCAACAGCTTACCTTGCTCTGACGCAAACTTTCCTCAACATGCAGTACAGGCTCTCAGGCCTGTTGCAAAAATTGACATTTGTATTCCAGAGTCTCTATATTTAGCCATTCTTTTCTATGCACTGTTTTTTTCTGTCTTGCTTGATACAGTTGAAAATCCGGTTAGTTGTTCGACCGCTGGCTGTGATATTGGCCCCAAGCTGGAAACAAATGGAACATGAATATCAGTCAAAATTAGAAGTGCAAGATGAACTTCACACATTCCTTCCGCTTCAGTGACTCCTTTGCGCCAACCACTTTTGTCACCTGACACCTGCGCTAGAAACTAAATAACAAGTTAAAGTATTGGCAGAGTTGCCTTGATCTTTTAAAAGATAGGTAGAGCGAGCAGTTCGCAGATTAGCTGTTTGGAAGGAACACGTACTCCATAGTGCTACAAAAAGTCTGGCCGGACCTGGGGCTCAGAGTCTCGCCAATTTGCTCAGCCGTCTCCCTACGCCATGGGGGTTCCGACGTTCTTCAGTGTTCTGGCTGCCATGGTTTGAAGCAAAAATAATCAAAAATACATGACATGTCTTGCATCAATAGAATGAACATGGTGTGTGTGAAAGTCCAAACCAGCCCCTGAATTCTGTTGGTTTGTCTGAAGGCGCACGAACTCTTGGAACACCTCTGACATTTTAAGACATAAATGTTCATCCATTTTCATCGTTTTTTTTAAACACATTTCAGCTGCAGCGGACTTAGGATGGATCTGCGTCCGGTACCCAAAAGTGATTCGAGATACAATCGAGAGGGAGCCAGTGGAGATGGACGGTCGCATGGTACCAGTGGACTTAGATGAAGATGCCGCAGCCTAAGACGAAGGATGCAAACGGTATGGGTGAGTGCAGACAGACCAGTATGAACTGGACCGCTAAGAACTTTAGAACATACCTACATGATCCTACATGTTGCAAAGGCTTCACACAGAGTGTATGTGTTTCGTACCCAGGCTCCCAATGGTGACTTTGACAACCTGTATTTGGACATGAACGGCCGCTCGGCAATGGCTGGATTCATGGTCCACTGCAAAGACAATGCATTCACCCAAGCACTCTGCAAAGTGAGAACTGACCCAACATTGATGGACATGGTGCAGGAATTATTCACCCGTGCTGCCATCCAGAAGATGGTCCCGCGCCAGTGGACGAGGAACACATGTATCTTGACAACTGCTTCACAGCTTGTGAGCAGGTACGAAGGGATATTTAGTCAACAAATTCAATGCCAAGGGCACCGTTTGGTCTGCATCCAGCAATCGAGGTATGAGAACATTTTCCTCTACTTGGACAGACTCTTCAGAATAGTGAGGCTTCATTTCATGACCTTGAAACTTTCAATCAACACTGGCATGAGTGTGGCACTCACACGAACGGCGAGGCCCAAGCGACTTGTCTACATGGCCATTGACGGTGTGGCACCTCGCACTCTCCTTAGACTCTATAAACTACTGCTGGAAACGGTGTCAGTCATTTGACAAAGGATGGCTTTCAAGGGATATTCGTCCTGGTTTGAACCATGTTTGCTGGAGGAGCCAAGATGAACCAGCAGCGTGCTCGGCGGTTCCGAGCTGCACAGGTGGGATTATTTTGCAGGTTGCAGGTGCTCTTGTGGAGGAGTGCATTTCTCCATTCATTCAGGAGCGAGAAGAGATGGAGAGAGAACAGGAGAAGCTTCGGCAGGATTGGGAGGCTCTGAGTTTTTCAGCAGCTTCTCTTCATTTTTAAGTCGCTTCAAGTTCCGCAAAATTGTTGCAGGCAGAAGGTCGTACATTGCCCAACCGAACTTCAGGCAAGGTATTTGATTCCAATGCTTGCAGCTCAGCAAGTGAGCAGTGGTTGATGGCAAAATAGGTGTCCTGAAGCCTGCTTGTGGATGCTTTGGATGTAAGGTCATTACTCCTGGGACCAATTTCCTGCACAAGATGTCAGAGGCCAGCATGAGTGTTTCAGAATGGCTGTCCGCACCAGCAAAAGGAAGTCACTTTGGACATTACCTTTCTATAATTACTTTTTTTGGGCTGACTTCGCTCCAATTCTGGGGAGGCAATCCGATATTACATCCATGACCGTGCCAATCTTAAGTAAATTGGGATGAATATCCCATCAGGATGTCACAGAGCCGAAGACCGGAAGGACTATACGGTTACCGTATAGTCATCCCAGAACAGCTCGTGACATTCAAGGCACAACCAACGATCCCCTATGGCAGAAGCTTAAGTTCCGCGTTCTTCTTTCTGACGCTGCTTGGATGAATTCTTCGGCACCTGGGCAGAGCAGACCTGTCATGTAGCGTATGTAGCTCCAAGGCTAACGTTCCAAGAGCCTTTGCTGCATCTAGTCAACTCTGTGTGGTCAACACTATGTGTCAAAACCTGACACATTGCATAAACATCAACTCCAGCGAATGCGAGGCGAGGGTGAGCACAAGATTATGACATTCATCCGCTTGCAGCGTGCCCAACCAGACTACGACCCAAACACCAGGTGGACTGCAAACTCATTGATGGTGTCTGAGTCATGGAAGCAGTTTGAATCGTCCGGTGTAATTACTTTGTTTTCAGAATCGAACATATCTGTGTACTTAGATATCTTAGATACCTATCCTATAGCAACCAAATCCATTGATTCCAATCGAACCTGAACAACTACTAACAGTTATATAACTAACATGTACGATTCTCCTATATTCTCCTCTTGGTTCACTGCAAATTGTGCATATTGGAAGGCATTGCCTCTATGGAGCTGACGCGGATCTGATCATGCTTGGCTTGGCCACACACGAGGCGGCGCAGTGGCGCATGGAGCCACTTTGATTCTTACCGAAAGGCCATTATTGAATCATTATTGAATCATTATTGCATATACGGATATACACTGCATATCGCCATACGGCACATATCACTGCACTTGCGACGGTAGACTGGTGATGTGACTGTCGAGAGGCACATTTCTCTATCCTTCGAGAAGTGATCATCCCAAAATCAGAAAAGAAGTGTACACTTTGCGGAGGCCGGATCGCAGACCCCAACGTTAGAATGCGTCAGTCCGTTGACCAATGCTTTTTTCCAATAACTGTTCGAGTAAGGGATGTTGATGGTGTTCTGTCTTCAGTCTCGCCAGGCACCGGACATGTAGCATCCGAGTGCACTGGTGAGGGCGATGATGCAGAAGACAGCATGGCAATCCAGAAGCTAGGTGCATCTGAGACACTTTTGAGACGACGTGACAATATATACACGACAGGGTTCGCCTACAACCCGTGCAGTCTCCATGCAGTTGATTCTTTCCTGGCAAGTGTGTAAGGAAACCCTTCCAAATCGTGTCTCTTCCAGTCTTGCGCGCGAGCCTGGGTTGGACAGTCACCTAAATTGGAGCTGCCTAAATTTGCTGAACCTGCACCTGTGTCTACACGGCTGCTCCGTGTGCTCTTTTGGTCTTTTGGTCCATGGAGCGAGTCTGTGTACAGAGGTCAGTACTTGCAACTCCAGTTTACAGAGCTTGTCGAACGCATGCCGCCCACTTTGCCATACAACTTCGAGAGGTGCACTGTAGACTCCCGTGGGCTCCTGCTGAACTGTTCAAGACAGAAACCACTAGGGTTGGTTCATGTTGGTTCCGCTTCCTTTCCACTGGAAGATCTTGAAGTCTTGCAGGTGTGTGGATGACTTCGTGCTCCACTTAGACAATAATGCAAGAGAACACAGAAGTAAGCAATCACAATCGCAGCAACAAGAAGACTTCCAACTTGGTTCAGTTGAGCTACTTAGGTTCGAGTGTTCAGATTGTTCAGGCGCTGTAGTCTTTGTCTCATCCTTTGTCTCATCAAGTCTCATCCAAGGTCTTCATGTGCTTCTTTGTGGGCAATGACTTCCTTCCACATTTGCCTTCCCTCAGCATCCGAGATGGAAGCATTGATCAAATGATGGCCCTGTATGCATCCTGGCCGACCTTTAAGCGGTTGGTATGCGGTTGGTACGTAATTCTGTACCTTGCTTCGTGTTTGTTGCACTTTCAGGATTGCGCCGCTTGCAGAATGAAGCTTGCTTCTCTTTTGATGTTTCTCTGGATGAGGTTGAAATCTTACCATCGTTGGAAGACTACTTGACAGACTGTGGGCGCACCAATTTGATGCAAGTGGAACAATTCCTTGAGTATTTGGGTGGCATCGAGGATCAGGCGCGGAACCCAAACACACCGGTCCACACTAGAAAAGTGGGAATTCAAGCCATCTATCGTGACAAAGTTTCGGTAATCTGCTGGCAGAACCCGCAGGTCTTCAAGCATCGGCTGGACAGAGAGTCCAAGATGCGCGCTGAAAAGGAAGCAGAAAGGGCAAAAGCTACAAAAGAAGAGGTCGAATACATTTCAACCTATTCAGTACCTTCAACACCTTCAACACGTTACGTTGTTTGAGAGATTTTGAGAGAATGCGTCGAGTCTATACCAAGCCTATGGTCTTCCAGATGCCAGACGTTCGCACCGATGCAGGTCAGCTTGGAACCATCCGGTGCTGAGCAGATGGGTGGCAGCCTTGCCTTCGGAGGCCTCGTTTGATTGCAGAGATCTTCAGAACTTCATAGTGTGTTGGGATTGGAGTTTAAGATATGTTATGTCCATATTTCCTGTGAGCAGTTGCTGAAATCTTGTGTGAAGCCACTTTCAATTCAATATTTTTCTCATTTCTGCGCTGGCAAAATTTGGAAGGATCCAGCAACAGCTCCTTCATGGCACCAAAGGAGGAGGCATCCGACACAAGTGCCTGGCATGCACAGCTCCTGGCCGAGCTCTCAGAAACGAAGTTGAACCCTGTAAGATGTGCTGTAACATTGACAGATTGCAATACAGTGCGCAGATATGCGGCTATGAGATATTATGAGATGCTAGGACCTGCTAGGAGAAAGCCAAGATCAGCAAAAGGACAAACACTGAAGTATTCTGACGTGATCGAGGCCCAAAGTTTTTCGATGGATTTTGAGAACCTGGACAGTCAAGAGCCGCCTGCCAAACGAGCGCGCCAGGAGACAGAGTTGGAGTTGCCGGCTCACCATGGCTCACCAGCTTTCAAAGCTTTTCAAAGTGTGTTAGACGTGTCAGATCGTGTCAGTATATACCACATTGTCACGTCGTGCCGCTATGCCCGCTTAATGCTCGGTAGATGCCACTTGAAGATACTTGAAGTGAATAGTTTTCAAGGTCATGACTGTCATATGACTGTCATGACTATCAGAATATGATCCTGGCAAGGACTCAACTCTTGAACCACCCAAGCCCAAGGAGACGAAGGATTGGCGCGAGCACGTCGTAGTCTTTGCATGGTTTTGCACGATTTGATTTGCCGGTTATTAGTTGAAGCCCAAATGACATGGGGCAATGATAGACATTCGTGGAAAGACTGACAGGCGAAGTCTGGCAAAGTTGTCGACCGTGAGTTCCATCTGGAGCGGGATTGGGAATCTGTATGAATCTGTTGAATTAGAGCTTGTGCAACTCTCCAGATTCAATGTTGAAACATGGTGGAACGATTTGCAGATGCATTTGATGCGATGGGAGAGTTGTGAATTATAGGTCGGTGTTGCTACCTGCACGTGGCATTGAATGGCGGTGTCGAGAGCGTTCAAGTGTCTATCTTCGACATTCAAGACATACATGAGTAATCATGGGTATATACCATCATCATTGCGGTGATCATTTGCATTCTTTTTCATCTTCTATCAACTTTCCCTCGCGAAAGTAGTTTCGTCGATTTTGCAAAAGGGACATATTATTTACTGAAAAATAATGGGAACGCATGCCAAAATTACATATCATGAATCATCATCGAATATATATATATACACGTATATACATATATATATATACACATACATATACATACATACATATATATATATATATACACATACAGAAACCATCATAGCAACATATACCCTACCCTTCTTTCCAAAAGTTGTGGGAAAGTCACCCGAAGGAGTTTGAAAGTGCATTTGGAGGGGATGGCCAAGCAACCCTGCTATCATGAAGTAATCATAAACCGGCAGGTACAGTAACTTATTCTAGTTTTCATACAAGACGTTGTTGCTCCACATGGGTCCGGCGAAAGATGAACTTGGAGTTTGCAAAAGTTTCTCGACAATAACTTTGTATTCCGCGAAGAACGGCAATTTCCGTATGAAAGAATTATGATCAACAACTCAGCAACCACATACTGTACATTGTATGTGTAAAAACATATATATATATATATTCTGTACTGTAGAGACACACACACACACTTACACCTACACCCCTACACACCCTATACACACCCTATACACATCCTATACACACCCTATAACACACCCAATAACACACCCTATAACACACCCTATAACACACCCTATAACACACCCTATAACACACCCTATAACACACCCGGCCCTACACACCTACACATCCCTACACACCCCTACACACCCCTACACACCCCTACACACCTCTACACACCTCCACACACCTCCACACCTCCACACCTCCCCACCTCCCACCTCACACCTCACACCTCACTCTCTCTGTAGAAATGTAGTACATTCTACTGCAATGTTCTACAAATACAAACACACACACACATCATAATATAAACGGATTTTGATTATAGACTTGAAGCCGCAATTTTTTTGTTGGCATTGTCCTTCTGCAGGCTCTCCGAGAGCGACTGAACAACCGCCAAGACTTGGGGGAAGCCATGGCAGACACAGTCCGGCTTGGAGAGGGACCGCATTGGAAGCAGCCCCTTGTCATTTTTGTCACGCTTTTTGCATTGGGAGAGAGATGGAGAGAGACTCTGGACCTGTCCAGAGTCAAGTCCCATGGTGCTGGAGTTATCAGATGATGCTGATCTGTTTCGGAGCATGTTCCAGAGACCAATTATTTAGATTTATTTAGGCGATACTATTTTGAGAAGTTCAAGGTCAAACAGGAGCGGAAACGGAGTTGCCACAGATGCTTCACCAATTCACTTCAAGCAGGTCTCGGTGCATAGGCAGCGTCATTGTCATGTCTCTTGGCAGGATGACCTTGTGGACTTCCTGCAGCGCATCCGAAAGGCTTACGTGGAAGGTTTGTGCTGGGTCTTAGTGTACTACTACCAGGCAGGGCCTACGCAAGCATCGACTTGCGATTGTGACACTGTTGCTCCTTTTGTATCCTTTTGTCAGGGCTGCCCTTCGTGGACTTGGTTCTATCCATACCATTATGCGCTGGAGACCCGTGGGCCGATGGGTGTTGCAGGAGACCATCTGGTTTGCGATTCACTTTGCTTTACTTTCAGAGACTTCAGACCTTTCAGATCTGAGGCCATTTGCTTCAGACTTGATTGGCTGTGGCAACCTGAAGTGCGGAGAGATCAATTATTTCCAGTGTCTTGGCTTGGCATTTGCATGAGAGGCTCAATGGTTCAACACTACTTTAAGCTCTTAATGAGACAAGTCTTGTTCCTGCACCAACCTCCTACCTTATCTGAGGCCTGGACAACCGTTCCAACCTTTCCAGCAGCTGATGAGTGTGTTGCCTCCTGTCAGTGCAGAAGAAGCAGCTTGGCACAACGAAGCTGCTGACACCGACCAACGGATGGCAGGAATGGGCAGCACTTTCTTGGTTCAGCTGAGGCCGGCATTCCAGCGGCAATGCGCGAGCTCATGAAGCAAAGCTTTTCTCCGATGCTCTTTTTATGTTTTGGCAATGCCTTGAAACTCCAAATGAAACTCTAACAGACTCTAGACTCTAGGACTGAGATTGAAGCGCCTGCAACAGGCTAAATTGACTCATCTTAGGCTGATTGATTTCTATCCTGTGGACTTCGGCCTGGACTTGAATGGCAAGCGTTTTACTTGGCAGGAGCAGCACTGGGTTGGGACTTTAAGGTATCTTGGTGGTTCCTCATGGTTCTCCATGATTCCTATGATCCCTTTCTTTGGATATTAGTTTGATTCTTTTTGGGTCTTGGAAAAGAAGTTGGATATTAGCTGGAGCGATTCCCGCAACACAGCAAGGCTGTCGTGCTTTTGCCCTTCATCGACGAACCTCGTCTTCTCCGCATCCTTGCACCTTTGTTGGCACGGCTGAAGCTTCATGAGAAGGCACAAGCTTGTGACGGATGCAGCATCTCCATGTGACAATCATTGACAATCTGTACCATTCTGCAGATATTCTGCAGATCTGCGGAGCACATTGTGTTGAACTTATTGAACTTAATGAACTTCGATTTCCGTGGAGATCTGTAGGAACGACATTCCAAGCTGCAGCGATTTGTGCCGGCTTGCCAGATGCGAAATCGCCACGGAGAGATTCTTGTCTTTGGACACAAGCAGGACAAAGCCAAGACCTCAACTGAAGCAGTGAAACGCTGACGTTTGCAGAGAATGTGTCTACACAAGACTAAAACTGCCGCTGTACTGAGCCAAGTATCCTTGTCCTGCTCCTGTGCCCTCCTGTGCCGGCCATTTCCTTTAACTACTTGCTTCCCGAATCTGTGGTCGGCTCCCTTTGCACTGTTCTGCCAGTGTTCTTCGCCCGTTCTCGAGTGGTTGGCTTTGATCCTGTGCCACTAGCAAGCTATATCGGAGTACTATTGTCTCTTCTGCTAGAATATTATCAGTACATAATATCAGTACATATCAGTATCGTTTGCTAGCAATCAGAATTCATTAATCTCATGCAAACAGATCCAGAAAGCCAAAGGCCACTCTCTTTCAATGTACTGTGCATCGACAGGATTTGTTGAAGACGGACACATACGGATACGTACGGACACTAGACGTGTATGTGTGTAATCAGTGTAATCTCCCTGGACTTTAATGAGGATCGAATCGTTGTGAAACTCAGGCGCTTTTCCATGCAGTTCAGCTGGCACAGGCTGCCTTTGAGGCAGGCCACGCAGGCCTAAAGCAGAATCTTGCCTGCATGGACTGCGTGGTGAGCCTTGAAGGATGCCTTTGAGAGAAATCCTTATGCCATACAGAAATCCAATGGAAAGGCCTTATGCTCTCATGAGCCTCATGCTGCCAACTAAGGAATGTACGAGACAGGCGAAGTTATCCCAGTTTCTGGTGTTCTGTCGGAGGTTGTTTTCAAAGAAAGAGGATGCTGTGCAGCTGGTGTAGCTTGGGATATGTTTTTATAGACTTTCTTGCTGTGCAAGATTCTGTAATCCAAAACAGTCGGAGTGCATTCTTGAATAAAGGTGCTACCTGGTAAAAGGATGGAACACGCGTTTTGTGTTTGAGTTATTTTGAGCATTTTCCTTCATCAACGTGAGCACGCTGACACTGTGCAGATACCTTTTTGGCGCCTTGGAGGGCTGGCAAGGGGGCGGTGCCAACCGTGAGGTGCATTCCACTTGCAAATCCTGCTACGACATGCTACAACTGGTTGCTGCAGCATGTGTTATCTTTCTGTGCATGGTACAGGTAGCATCTCCAATTGAGGGCCTTCCAGATGTGGAAGAGTCGCATTGCATTTCTGCTCAGCAACTTGACATGCGTTTTGAAGAGTGCTTTCGTAAGATTCGTGGTTATTTGATGTTATTTGTTTAATGAATTGCCGCATTGCCCAAGAACATCAAGAACAGACAAGGTATACCGAGCCAGAGGTTGTACCCCATAGCTCGGAGCTGCTTCCTGGTATTTCTGAGCAGCCTTTGGTTCGGAACCTAGCGGACTGGTACAGTTGGTGACAGACAATGGCAGACATCTACATCATCAAAGAGGATTTCTTCAGCCGAATTTGAAGAGGTTTAGAAAAGGCAAACTCAAGTAAGGATGAGAAACTTGAAATAGACTTGATGTTTCAGGTTGTCAACGCTGCTGATATGGACGAAGGGTCTCGCAACAAGGGGTTTGGTGGTGATGCTGTGGCTTTGCAGCACTAGGCCCGCTTGTCTTCGTGGTTGTCGCGGGAGTAGCAGCAGCGGTTGTTGACATCCAAGGCCCGAAAGCTCATCATGCAGGCTCTCGGCAAAGATGGCCGCAGGAAAAGATACCAAGACAACCTGGAAGGGCAGTGACAGCCGCAGAATTTCAAGTTGCGAGCAAAACCGCCTGAGTTGTTTGTTGCAGAGTTTTAATATGTTTTAATGCTTGATATTTGGATCTGAATTTGTCAGCATTGCTTGGTCTTTGCAATTTTGCACTGAATCAGAGTTCAATACATTGCAACCAATATAACTGTTATTCTTTGGCGGTGCTTTAGTTCGACTTGCTGTGGAAAAAAACTGTCTTTGAATGGTCGAGGTCGCTTGAGGTCAATCACAAGGCTTCTTAAACCAGTGGTGGATTTGAGGAGATCACACATTTTGTGATCTCCATCTGCCCTGGCTCTGACTGCCTAAGCCCCCCTTTGCCTAAGCCTGGTTTCAATCCGAAACTGGCTGCTTCACTGGCAAGATCAGGGAATGCGGCTTCATCAGATAGAGAGCCAAAAAGAAGCTATTCTCAGATTCTCGTGGACGAACTCTCCAACATCTGTAATTAGTTCATTACAATGTAACACGACGTCATCCAGAATTCAAACGCGTCTCCAGATTCCACATCTCTGAATGCCAGGCCTGGCAATCCACGCCATAAGCCCTTCTGTCATTGATCTGTGGTTCAGTATTGGGTCAGTCAGCAGGCAGGATGCGTTGCATGCCATGGATGCCTCAAAGCACTTTGACATGCCCAAGAGTCAAAGATGTCAAAGGCAATTAGCCTCTTGTACTGTTCAAGCGACCTGAAACAGCAAATATGTAACATGCAGCGCGTGCAGGTTCTTGATGTTTTTCGCCATCACGACCATGGCTCGGAGCCTGGCTGACAAAACAATCTCAAAAAGGACATCTTGAGACGAAGCTGCGCTTGAGGTTCTACTGCCAGGGTTTTGGCTCATGCTCTTTGCGATACGCATGATCAATGATTCTTCGGGTGAGAAAAGGCCTTGAGATACCTTGCGATGCCTTGAGATGCCTTGAGATGCCTTGACTTGCTGGGCCAACTTAATCTTCAAATCTTTTGAACATCATCAAGTTAGTCGAAGTCTGTTTGGCGGGTTTGACCAATGCGCTGCGCCAGTGACTTGGTTCGTTGGGCAAAATACCTCGAACCAATTGTGCGACCTTGGGCGCATGGCTCAGCCTCTGCAAAACAGAACCTCTGAACAGAAGTGCTTCCGTGCAAGTCTGAATGAAGATAAGTCATTGATTGGTGGGAGGAAGTCTGCTGACAGTCTGCGGAGGATGTTCAGAAACAAACTTCTGAGTTAAAGCGAGCTCACATCGCACGAGATGGACCAGAAATGACCAGAATTTACCAGAATAAAAGTAACCAAATGGGGCACCTTTTTAGACAGATTGATTTTTTTGAAGTGTTTCGGCTGTGGGTGGCCTTGCATGCTCGCTTCTAGTTGGAGTTGCTGCTGTTGGCACTTCCAGTGGGCTGCCATTGTGCTTTGTGCTCTTGGGTTGCAAAAACCCTTCCCCAACATTTCTTTGAAGAATGGTTTGAAGACATTTGAAAATGTATGATGCGTTTTCAATTTTGATCCTAAGCTGCTGTCGTTAGGGTGCTTTTTCCTTGGCTGGCTGTCACTACCCCCATGTTGGTATCATGGAAGAACTAGGCAATGCTGGGTACCAATACCTGAGTGGTGCCACTGTTTCTTTTTCCGTGCATTGTCATTCACCAAAGACAGATCAATGTGTTGTCACGGCTGCATGAAGATTCGCACTATCTCAGTCACTCATTTACTTACGCCCTTGATCAACGATTCACTCATTCACGCTCAGACAGTCCTTCATTCACTTAAGAAACCAGTAAATCAAAATTTCCTTCTCTTGTTTCCTTCTTGTTTCTTTCCCTTTTTGTTTTCTTCTTGTTTCTTTCTCGCTTCTTTCGTGTACACTTGTGTTCTGGAAACTTCCGTGTATGGTTGGTTCCAATGGTAATTCAGTACTCGTCTCACACCTGTCCATTTTGCTTTGGGTTTCCTGTGCCTGTAGTGGGCTGTTTCTGGTTGTCATGGATTTAAGGTCCTTTGCCACATTTGGTCTGCTTCCCTTTGCCTGGTTTTAGCCTCAGTGTCCAAAAGCATTGGTACCAAGTCTGCTCCGGATTCCTTAATCATGTGGTACACTTTTGGTACAATATGTACAGAGTACAGAGTATTAAAGATGCATGTTAGTACACAATTCTATATTCTCTGAGGGATTGATTGTTTGTCTCACGTGTACATGCGCCGCAAGGTCTACTATATGGTCACTGCCAGGAATAAGGCCCAGAGATTCCTTGCAGCCATTCAGCGCCGTTCGGAAAAAAACTGGAGAATTTGAGATTTTGCTCACACACACACAGTGCAAAACGTATTGGGATTCAAAACAGGCCCAAGGATGTCAAAGCATGTGGCGATTAAAAAGGAGCTGTTATTGGAGCTCCAGGCAACCACCGAAGTTTGTGCCACATTTCCAGAGACCCCAGTTGGCATTGTCTCTTGGCAGCACTTGAAGAACTGCCTACAGAGAACGGTATCCTTTTTTGATTCCTCAACTAACTGAACTTTAAGATTGAACCCTCTGGGCTGAGGTAGCAATACTTTCCTTGGGCAAGAGCCTGAACGCTTGTGAGTAGCCACTCTGGTGCTGACTACCGTTGGAATCGAAGTGGCTTTGTTTTCATATTTCCGTGTTCTTCGGATGAGCAAGCAGTCACTGTAGGTGTAGGGATGTGCGGCCCTTGGATCTATTCGCTTGCCTGTTGAGGATCTGACGAAAGTGAAGTGGATAGAAGCACACATATTGATACATCTTGCTGTAGTAATTGGAATGTGATGAGTCATAGACACAAGCCATTAGTGGCTGCTTTCACCTGCACGCTGTGGATGGACAGACGTCAATTTGCCCTGGCTGGCTATGGCAAGCTGCAATCAAAAACCCTAAGAGCATCTAAGAGCATCTAAGAGCATCTAAGAGCATCTAAGAGCA
>Ga0126342_10000116_pt1:0-32500 | contig 55866 bp, 39 predicted proteins | sample Cyp1metagenome_FD_92528 | JGI IMG/M metagenome (GOLD analysis project Ga0126342, IMG submission 92528) | Coral microbial communities from Lord Howe Island, Old Settlement Bay, Australia - Cyphastrea 1 metagenome | ecosystem: Host-associated > Invertebrates > Cnidaria > Coral ...
AAATCAAACCCCTAACATCACTTTTGCTAACGCGCGCGATGAAACATTGAGATTTGGGGGTGCGGGGGTTCAACATATTGCGTGCTGCAGGGTTTGAATATTTTGTCCATCTACTGTAGTTACAGTATCTTAACCATGATTAACCACTATGAGTAATTAACAATTAACAATTATCAATTATAATCAACCATAATAATCAACTATGGTTGTTCACTAATAATTAACTATCAAATAACTTATAATCAGATTCATCTAATGTTAACTAGTTACATGATAATCAATATGGTTCATGTTAACTATCATGTAATGTTCATGTTAACCATTAACCATTGCCTGATTATGTAGTTCCATAATTACTAGTTAACTAATTTATTAATTGTTCTTAACTATAATAACTACATGACTACAGTGAAATACATAACTACATTAAACAATATTAATCATTAACCACAACTAACAACTATTAACCATTATTATTAACCACTGACCAATCGATTAATATAACACTAATCATTATTAACAGTTATTAACTATTATATTATTAACCATTAGTGGTTAGTGGTTAACCACTAACATTAATATAACATTAATATAACTACATAAATCATTAACATCATTAACATCATTAACCACTACTATGTTATTAACTACATTACTTATTGTTCTTAATTACTAGTTACTAATTTAACATAATTCCTAATTGTAAGTACCACTAGTAACTAGTAATTATTAACTAGTAACTGTAAGTACCACTAGTTTAAGAACAATAAGTTATTCTCAATATAATAATTATGGTACTTATTGTTTTCACTCATAGTTCCTGGTAACCACTATTAACCATTAATTAATCATTAACCACCAGATAATCATTAACCATTAATTAATCATTAACAATTGGTAATAATGGTTAGAACAATTGGTAATTCTTAATAATGGTTAATAATCATGTTCTAACCATTAATCATTAACCATTATTAACTCATAGTTCCTGGTACCAAAATGAGTTCCTCTTCCAAGGCACGCCCGGCATGGGCCACACCGCCAGCCGCGGTCCGAAGCCCAGCCGCAGCACCGCCGAGGCCGACGCTGCCAGACCGAAGCCCGACTGCGGAGCGGTCGGAAAGCGGAGCACCGGGCCGTGGCCACCGAAAAAACGCCGGGAAAACGTGGAAAAACCTAGGGAAAACGTGGGGAAAACCTGGGGAAAACTTGGAAAAACCTAGGAAACATCTAGAAAAGTGTAGGGAACATGTGGAAAAACAATGGAAAAACCTAGGAAAATCTCGAAAAATGATGTAGGAAAATCTGGAAAAAACGATGGACAACTTCTGGAAAATATGAAGCGATGAGGGAAACTGGAAAATACATGGAACAAATTGGGAAAATCTATGGAACATCTATGGAACATGGTGGAAACAACTCGGAAACATATGGAACTGCAAAGTGTGATTTCGAGAAAATTAGGATTGTGCTTTAAGAAGAGGTCGGGGTTGGTCTTGATGAATAATCAATTCACTGTCCAATTGGGATTGTTATGTTTCTTTCTTACTATACATTTAATAGCAACAAAGATGAGGATTTGACTCGAAGAGAATAGGTAGCTCACTAGCAGAAACAAAGAATTGATCAATCCAACAAACTGCAAACAAAAACGGAAGTTCGATTATGTTCAATTGGAGTTTTGAATCAACTGAGGATGAGACAGGTTACAACTTTAAATCATCATAATCAAGAAACACATGATAAACCTACCACGGAGATTAGTGAGCCAGATTGATCATAAACAAATCCCTTTCTGCGTGGAACAACAATAGAAAAAACGCTCAACTGCAGGATTTTCATGCTAGCAGAACATTGACAAAAACTTCCTCGAGCTCGAGCTGGTTCTTCGATCTCTTGAACAAATAATGTTTCTAATTAGTGGTACCAGTATATCGACGATCCAAAAAAAAAACACTCAACGGAAAACACATAAACAGCTCACCAAATTTCATTAACCATCATTGACCATTAGTAACACTAATTACTACCATCATTTAACCATTTCATTAACCATCAGTTGGTTCCTCTCTCCTTTGGTGGACATTAAAAAAACCCTTTGGTGTCTCCGTTTTCACCCAAGATTTGATGGTTGCAAGCCCAACAGATTTGCTTTTTACATCAGCTAAGACCTGGGAAATCCCAAAGATCTTAAGTCCCAGTACATCAATCCCAGATTTCATTAAATCCAATGAAATTCCCATTAAAATCCCATGAGCATCAGCAATAATTCCCAGTCAATTCCCATTCAAATCCCATTCGAAATCTGATGGAAATTCCCATGGTTTCTGGGTGAATTTTTCATGGTTCCGTTCCGGCGTCAATCCTCGCCATGAATATATTCCTTTGGAATCCCATGGAAAGTCTCATTAAATTTAAATCCCAATGAAAACCCCAAGAAAAATCCCAATTCAAAAAACCCCATGGAAATCCTATGAATTCCAATGAGAAAAGCCCACGAAAAAAAATGGCATCCGGCGCCTCATGGCTAATCTCCGGGTTTCGCACATGGACTTTGGCATCTCCACTGGGATCTAGTTCAATCCTGCGGCTACCCAATAGCTGGATGGTTTCTAAGGGAAAATCCAATTACTGGTTGGTGGTTTTAACATGTTTTAACCAGCTGGAAAATATGAAAGTCAGTTGGGATTACTATTCCCAATATATAGAAAAATAAAAAATGTTCCAAACCACCAACCAGGATAACTTTTTTGGGGTAACCCCATTTTAGGAAACCTTCACATTACACCGTATAAGGGTTCATTGGCAAAATGACTTGAGCGGATGATTATTGCTATGAATATCTGTGGTTCTGAGCGGAAGCCATGAACAATCGATATTTGTGGCAACAAATGAACCCATTGCAGAAACCAAATCAAGCTTTGGACCTGAAACAAGTGTCGTTGTGTAGAACATGAAAGTCCTCTACTAACGGCCGAACAACAATCAACCCTTGACAAACCGAACCAGAGGTTTATCTCAGCTTGTGAAGGTTTCCGCAGCATGAAAACCTCACACCCTATAGTTTCCTACTTGGGTGTATTTCACCATAGTTATAGAGGCCCATTCCAACTTGTGAGGGTTTCAATTCCCAGTCTTATGCCAATAAGACTGACCCCAACTGCACTGCCAAGTAATAACTGCACTTGGATGCTGTCAGGTCTGTATGCTGGACGATTAAGAACTGAGGGAAAAGCCACCATATATGGCTTTGTCTGAAAATAGGTTACCCCCAAATCCATCGGCTGATAATAATTTTCCCCTATTCAAATAGTAATGTTTAGGGCTATACCTCATTTTCAGACACACCCGTATCCAAAATACTAGCATAGTAGTGGATCTCCAACTGAACATTCATGAAAAAATAGCTTCCACGGATCAGCTAGTCTTCCATGTTTGTTGCACGCAGGGCAGTTTGCTTCTTATATTTGGTACCTAAGATTTTCAGTCCCTTTGGTTTGAAATGAAACCAACTTTATTAGTTTACTTGCTGGCATCCCCTAAAGTTTCATAGTTTTTGGCTATGATTATACCCATGGCTTCACTTATATAATTTAAAATACCCAGGATTAATACAGCCTACCAATTGGGAAAATTACCAAATCTGCAGCGATAGATTACAATTTGGGAAATTCCCCATATGAATCAACTGGGGGTTTATTACTCCTGGGTGAACATTAAGCCAACTTGTCAACCCATTTCCCCCTTCGCCAGCTCCCCGGTCTTGCTGTTGATACTGAAATCTGCGGAGGCACTCATTTCGGCACTCCCTGGAGCAGCAAAAATCTGTTTGGACCAAGTGAAACTTGAATCTGCACTGTCTGTACTACGAATAATGACTTTCACAAAACAACAAAATAAAAATAAGAGTAAAAAAACTTATTTGAATAATATACATTATATATATATTGTATGTATATAATATTGTATGTATACGTAAGTGGTTGATGACCAAAGTTGGATGGACCATGCCCCTAACATACGTGGTCGGCCCGGTCGGGCCGGTCGGGGCGTACTCAACAACTTGACCCCTCAGGGTTTTTATTCCGAATCTGGGGCGTACCGCCCTTCAAATCTCATCCTCAAAACTCAAATCAACTCTATGGGGAATTGAAGGGCAGTTGCTTCAAAGAATTCTCCTCAACTTGATATTGCCTCGTTGGTTCACTTTTCAACTGATCTTGTGATCGCTGATCTTGTGCAAAATCACTCCAGTCTCAGATTCAACGTGATCAGCCGCGTTTGTGAAAAAATAGTCAATCAGACTATTGCTCTCCCACTTACCTCATGACTCTAACCATTTCTATCCATTATAACCATTATTGGGGCTGATTGAATCATCATGAATTGTGTATATTGGGTTGGTTGATTCCCACAAGTTGGTTGTGTACCCATTGAATTCATATTAGCATGTTAGGGTTGGTTGACTCATCATGATATCCACCACTATATCCCATTCTACACCAATTATCATCCATCTTCTTGTCCAAGAACATATGTCTGATTACATCCCAATAAGTATTCTCCCAACTAAAAGCAAGACCCTTAAAATCCCACATTTGCAGTAAGAGGAAAGTAGTCTTCCAACCCCCAAGTCATGGAAGGGTCTATGTGAGGCTTGAGAATGGTATATACAACAATATCCAATTATATCTCAATTATGCACAACCAAATCATCGTTATCAATCCTTAGCAATGATCTCCCATTCTATGGTGTCGAAACTCCAAAACCATGTACATATTTATAAATTATGGTTAAACTATCCCAATATTTTTTCCCAAATGAGATCAACTTCATGATTGCCATATCCCAATTGTAATCCATTTCCCACACAACAAGCCGATTTTTAGCGGCCCAAGGAGGCGCCTGTCATGGTACCTGCCACCTCCAACTCGGCGAGCATCTGCAAGAGCAGCGTCACACAGACAGGTCTCAGGGCGAGCGAGAAAAAATCACCACAAGACCAAGAAAAATTAGGCGAGTTCACCAATGACTTAATGGTGATTTTTGATGAGACGTTCAAGAGGATATTTTTGATGGGACGTTCAAGAGGATAAAGAGGACATCATAAGATATATCAAGTATAATAAACTATAATCAAGCCCAAAAACCAGAATAACCATCTACAATAAACTATAAACAAAGAGGTGATGACATGTGATGACACTGAGGAGTCATCCCATCCTGCCACCGATTCACCCTGCGCAAAAGACTTTGGTCTTTGGCACCGTGGGAAAGCCACGCTCGCCCTGCCATGGTGGGGTCGTGGGGTGTTCAGGTACAGACCTGGATAAATAGAACAAACATGAACAAACAGATTTACAGCAAGCCCAAGAAATGGGATTGCCCCTGTTTTACCTTTTTGAGCAAAGGACTTGGGGGTTAAGCAACTAATTTCTGGTTGAGCCCCCAAGAACATGTTAGCTATACCCCCTGGTAAACGTATACAAAAAGCTATTGAAGCCATGGCCATTGAAATAGTGGATTTCCCCATTAATAACATGGTGATTTTTCATAGTTTTTGGTATGTTTACCAGAGGGTAGTGATCATCATACTTGGTATATGGTTGATCTATTAAGAAAACATCTTTGAAGCCGCCATCATCAGTTTATGTTGATGCCATTTTTTTCAGCCAAACCACAGGAGAAATTTCCATGGGCCACAAGCCACCAACTTTGGATCAAGAGTTTTCCATACAACAGAAGAGTCCAATGGGAAAGTTAGCGTTTTTTTTCAAATTTGACATGTTTGCCATTTTTTGGGAATGATGATCGCCACCATTTACTTATTGTGATTTCCTATGTGAATTTGCTCCCTGCCCCAATCATTCACGATTTGGATGTTCACAGAAGTTCACCACGTCTGGGCACAAGATGGTACATAGTAATTGGTTTCTACCAAAAATCTCCAAGAAGTAGTTTGTCTTATCAATTCCTCACCACGCCATTACTTGGATTTACATACCAATTAGCATGTGCTTCCTGACAACAGAATCCAGTTCTGTAGGGGATAAACCCCATAAAGGATACTATACGTATCAACAATCTGCAGTATGCGCATCTAAACACCGATCCTCTTTTTTTCGAGGGGGTCATGTTGGCCTTTGTTTGATTCCCTATGCACAAACAAGCAAAAAATCCCAGTTCCTTATATAATTATACCCAGTTCTGAAATGGCACAATGGGACACAGTAGAAAAACCCCAGTGATTTTTTTTTCTACACCCGTTGTGACCAAGTTGTAGTATTCACCATTCAGTTCGTGGGATGCACATCCAAGTATCATTGATTACATTTCCTTTGATTTTGGGTTAAACAAATCCAGGCCTTCCTAACCTTGTTGTAATGGGGTCGTCCTCAATTTGTTGTTAAAAGAATGTTTGAGTCATATTAAAACAATCTTCAATCCACAAATTGGTAAACCCAATTTGTAGGTCCATCCCCAGACACATCATTTTTCTCGGTGGTACAAACCATCCACAAATGCTAGGTTGATGGCATTGGGTTTACCACAATTAGTCCATAAATCCATCATTAATCACCATAAATCCTTATGAATCCATATGAATATCCCTTCACAATCCAAATTCTCCTGGAGTCTGTGAATAAATCTGGGCTTCAAACTTGGCCAACATTCAACAGAGAGCTATGGTGACCTGGGGGGTATCAGTCGCCTGAAAGGCACAGGATCCTTCAGCTTCAACCAGAGCATCAACACTGACCTTGGAAAAGGCGTTGCGCCGTGTACCCGGCCTGGTAAACATACAAAAAACTATGGAAAATCACCATTTTTTATGGGTAAATCCACTATAAATCACCATTTTCAATAGCTATGTAACAAATTACCAGAGGGTAAAGCCAATAAAGACCATCCCCATTTGGGGTTCATGATGGTTTCTATACTGTCTTGAGATAATCACTACGGATTGCTTTGGGTGCTTCAATAATTATGAACAAACAAATTATGGTGTTTTATGATGTTTTATGGTTTTGGTGGCTGTGTCCACTGCCTTTATAATAATTGTGGTTGTGGCTGTTTCATGTTTTATGTGGTGCATTTTCGAGCGGTGCCTTGACCGACGCGCACGCGGCGTGGATCACCAAAACTAGCAATGAACAGTATTTATTCATACAATATACTCATGATGTTATTCCATGATATCATTTTCGCCAACCACAAGATATTTATATAATGCTTAATGATTAATGATTAATCGTGTAACCGTTTAGTTCGTTGAGCTACCTGCTAAACATGGTGATTTTATATGTTTACCTGCCTGGGTATGTCAAGAAAAGTCAGTTCCTGAAACACATGGGATACCTCCAAAACATTCCAAATCTATTCCACTCCAATGGATATCTGGTTGGTGGTTTCAACCCCCCTGAAAAATATGAAAGTCAGATTGGATCATCATCCCAACTATTGGGAAAAATAAAATTCATGTTCCAAACCACCAACCAGTTATTTATATAACCATCATATTCCCATTGTTGTTGGTTTATACCCTATGAAAACCATTTTTGTTCAACCATCACCATTAACCACTATTCCCTATGTTTTTTAGTTGGCATCCGAAAAAAAAGTTCGCTGCCCAGCGACACGGACCGTTCCGCTGACTTCCACGGTGGTTTTTCCTCAGCTTCGGGGCCTCTCGATCCGACAGCGCCCAACAAGTTAGGATCTAGGCTTGGTATAGCTGAGTTCTGGGACTTGAACTGGAATATGTTTGGATATATATATATATAATTATATATTTGTAAATTATATACATACATCATACATATATAATTGTGTGTGTATAATTGTGTTTATATGTAGGAACTCATGCAATTGTTAAACTCTGAGGAAACGATATGTTCCATGGTGCTGGTATATTTTCTGACAGCTGCCCCAAAAAAACGATCATGGAGCACACGGGCAACTTCAGGGAACATAGAGCACCACAACATGACACCCCTAAAAATGGAGCAAGGTTGATGATTTTGCTGTTGTTCATGGCAGTTTAAGCCTTTCCGGGTTTTCCATGTCATTTCGTGTAAGGGTTTTTGAAGAAGCCCGCAGAAGTGCTGGCTGGTCAGGGCCAACCCTAGTGTCGTCATTTCACAAATCCATTCCTCTTGCCTGGGTCAAACCAAGCGGTACCCTGGTGTAGCCCAAAATAACTCGCGGTTATGGTATGTTTTGAAAATCCGATCCGAACCATAACCGTAACCCCCATAATCTAAGTGGGCTCATTAATAGTCATTAATCATATTAATCTAAGATTTGGTTTTGAAACTTAGATTTGTTTTGATAAATCTAATCCGATCCGCGGAAACAAAGATAACCCCATGAACAAATCCAAGACCAAGCCAAGGTTTCACTAGGCGGTTTATCTATTCTTTGAGGGGCGCATCCCAAATAGTACATGGGACATGGGTAAACCATGAAAAATACCCGGGTTACCCGAGTTTTCTACGGCATATCCCCAGCTATACATGGCTTATGTATATACATACACAATGTATTTATATATATATATATAATATGTACATATATGTGTATATATATATATGTATACACATATATGGACTATAAACTAACATAAACCATATCCTACCTGGGATGCCCATTGCCCAAGGTTTGCCTGGCTCTAAGACAAAGCGGCCCACGACATTCACATCGATCGTCACACGAGGATCAAACCTGAGACGCAGCTGGATGATCGGAGCTTCCTCCGGAGATCATCCCACGTCATGAAGTGCACCTTGGGTAGGTTTACCCAGATATAAAGTAATGTGCAGATATATGTATATACTATATATATAATATGTACATGCATGTATTACATTTATAATATTAATATTAATAATAATATTATTAATAATAGTAATACTAATAATAACGCTAATAATAATAAATAATAATACTAACAATAATAATAAATAATAATAATAACAATAATAATATCAATAATAGTAATAATAATATATATAATTATATTTATACATATTACAAGCAAAAATAACAATTGTTATAATGCATGATTAACAACCAATTATGATCCGTGGGATGATACTATGCGTTGACTTCCTCCAAAGATCTCCAAAGCATGGTGGGCCTTTGAAGGCGTCAATCAGCAGGTCCCCAATGTTCCATCTATGGTATATCTACATATGTCTAGCCACATAGAAACCCCAAACATGATCCAAGTGTAGATAAATCAGGGCAAATTCTAATCCATTCACGAACCTGATAAAATCGGCTTTCTTGATGATTAACAATAGGACATGATTTGGCACAGAACAAAAACCTTCATCTTCAGCAACTCCAGGTATATGATTCCATGAAATATCCCATTCATATTCCATGACATGCCTCATTAAATCATATAAAATCAAACTTGTTCATATAGCTTTTGCTCCATTAAATCATCCCAGATGTTAAGGAACGACAACCAAGAGGCTGCACCGCACCATCCATGGCGATGTCCAAATGGCCGCCTTCAAGGCGGGTGATGACTGATGGTGACCATGAAAGTTGTTATGTTAGATTCAATGGTGAAATGTGTTTCCCTAAAACCCTAATAACTTTCGATGGTACATAATGTGATAGGGTTTGGGATATGTGATCATGTTTAGTGGTGAAACTACATTTTCCAGACCGTTTAGTGGTATGATGATAATTTAACCACTAGAGAGGTCATGACTAAACACATCATCATACCACCATGAACTTGGTTATAGTTATACCATATAATTATTAATCAGTGACGTGATATAGTTATCAAACTGGGATTTGGAATGCACCTGGTCCCTGACTGGTCCCATGCCTCCCATGTCTTACATGTTTACCAAGCTGGTATTGTGGTACACAATTTGGGTATACAATGTGGGGCCCCCCAGTGATGTTTGTTGGTTTATAAACCCCATTAACTATAGTTATGGTACCATAAACCATAGTTATTGGAGTTACAAACCAACTTAGCTAACTATGGGGCACCACTTTGTAGGTAAGTTCACTGTGGTAAATCTGCCGTTGCCAAAGTGCCGAGTATGGATGCTCCGCATCAACCGTTGGTGTCATAGCCATGATCCTCTTCTCAAAACATATCTCTGGTAATCAAACGTGGCTGAAAAATCCCACAATTATAGATGAGTTTGCCCTTAAAACCTCTATTTTATAGTGGATTTACCCATTAAAAATGGTGATTTTCCATAGTTATGTTAATTTACCAGATGGTATTTTATAGTGGATGTGTAATTGCCACTTTTGACTACAAGAGAGTCAAGGAAACTTCTCTACACGTGGGGAAGTAGAGTACATTGGTCGAGTTGTTAATTGGGTGCACCTGGTTGTCTAGCCCCCAACAGATAAGCCGCCATCCCTCATGTTTATCAGAAATGGGTGCTATGAAGCATCTCCAGATTTTACATTGGCATGAGGTGAATCCCACATTTTTCGTGGCAAAGGGAGATAGAGAGAGAGAGAGAGAGAAGAAAAAAAAACAAAAAATATGCTGCAGGAGACCCTCTAGTAAACGTTTACATAGCTATGGAAAATCACAATTGTTCATTGGTAAATCAACTATTTCGATGGCCATTTTCAATAGCTTTTTGTATGTTTACCAGGCTGGGTAAATGGAGTGCTACCTTGCAAGCCAGAGATATGCAGATGCGGATCTTTGTACCTGGAACATGGTTGCACTGGAGAAAGTTTTGATGTCAATGATTGGACAAAAATAAAAGCCTTTAAATGTCCCCCAGATTGATTGCTATATAGGCTATATATAGATATCCCAAAAATTCCCAAAATATCACTTCTGTTATAGTCGTACATGGTATGTAACTGGTATACGGTATACCAAAAAAATTACCTACCCGTTTTGTTTAACCCCAACCACACCCAAGTACTGTGAATCCCAATAGATTCCCATTATTGTTAGTTAAATCCTTTTGAATCCCATGCAAACATATTATAATTCAATGTTTGGCTCTATAACACCCATTTGATTCCCATTAAATCCCATCTATTCACCAAATTATATAAATCCAGAATCTTATTAAATCACCATCTACCCTCCAGTAATCAAACATGGCAATGGAACATACACTATTTATAGGTGATTTTCCTATTGACACCTCCATTTCTAGTGGATTTCCAATTGCCACGTTTGATTACCGGAGGGTATTCACTCATGGATTTGGCTGGTTATAGAATTATGGAGCTGGATCTATATAGATCTAGATTGGATATTATGGGATCTGATGAAATCCTGGTTGGTGGTTTCAACCCCTCTGCAAAATATTGTCAGATTGGATAATCATCCCAACTATTGGGGAAAATCAAATTCCATGGTTCCAAACCACCAACCAGATATCTCATTAACCATCATTCTCCATCATTATCCACCATTAACCATTATTAACCACCATTAACCACCATATTCCAATGTGTCATTCCTATTCTTCATTGGAATCTATTGCTGGTTATACCAAATCCCATTTTTCATCCCTTCCTCGACGCTCCGCTCGAGTCAGATTTTTCACCAAGCTTCTGCAGGACCCTTGAGGTGCGCGCGCTTTCTTGGACCTGGGACGGAAATGCCAAATGCTGCCCCGTGGATGATGAATTTATTGGAAGTTGATGTTCAAAATGAGAAGTTCATGAACATACATATATTAATTATCGAACTTTATTCATGTATATATATATATAAATAACATATATGATATGTATATATATATATATATATGAATATATAGATATGGCAGTGTGTCAAAACCTTGTACCCCTGTAGTTCACATCAAAATAGCTGGGTTAAAATGGATGTTCATTCCCCTAAAAACGCTATTAATAGGTATTGATCCATACCCATATGGGAAAAAATGTGGGCAAATTCAGATTTCTGTATTAATGAAGGTTTAGATGTGATTTAACCTCTCATAATTGAACATAGCAATGGAAAAGCACTATTAATCGAGGTTTAATCTCCATTGTTGATTTTCCCATATGCAGGAATCCCCAAACAAATAGAAAAGTGACTCACCATTCTTTTAGCAGCCGCGTTCTTTTATGTTGTTTTGTTATTTTTTTTTAAAGGTTTACTATATAGCTATATCTGAAACCTCAACCGGATATAAATGGGTTCCTTCTGAATGTGAAAAACAAACCTGACAAATAGTTGCTTGCGGCAACCACCGTTTATTTGTGATTGTGTGGGTTTCCAAGTAGAAAATATCGAGAATTGGGTAGTTAGGTAGATAAATCAATGCCATGAAGAGTTGTATGATATGTTTACTGTGAGGGGTACATCTATAATTGGATGGTGTTGTTGATGTCCAGCGGTGCACACTGAGCTGGGAAGGTCCCAGGTTGAGGTCCAGCAGTGAACACTGAACTGGGAAGGTCCCAGGTTGAGGTCCAGCAGTGCGCACTTGTCTATAGATATGTAGATATATACTTTATACATACCTGTGCGTACATTAAATAAATAAATAATATATATATATATATGGATATTATACATATATGTATATATATATATACATATGTATATATATATAATATACTGTATATATATATATGCCAAAGCAACTGCTGGGCATCACATTTCAAAGGGATTGCAGCGGAGCTCGAGACTTTGACAAAAAAACACTGGTCGGAGCTCGTCCTTTGAATCCGAATTTTAAGCCATCCTCCTCCAGTCTTTCCATGCCAAGTTTCTTGAGTTCCTTCTTTGCCTGCCAAGGTCAGTCTAATTCTGTCTATATGGCCATCCATCTGCACGTCAAAAGTCATCTTGGATTTAGCCCGATTACATCCTGATGCGGTCACTTCGGGGACGATCTTGACAGCCAGTTTATGAGGATGACAAGGATGTATCTACTTCAAACGGTTCAGTAAAGGGACAAAAAAACACCACCCTTTCAGGATGTTTCAACTGAAGCGGAATATACTGTATATATAATATGCTTGTCGACCATGATCATATTGTACCTATGCGGGGATGCCCAAAGCAACAACCACATTCCAATTCGCAGCAACATGCAGCAACTACGAATAATACGTACAGTAACCTTCATCATCTGCTCAATCGTCACCATGTTTGCCTGACCTGACTTTCGTCAATTTTTGCCAGTAACAGCCTGCCAGTTCTGAGTGATCTTCACCAAAATCACAAAAACATCGCAACCAAACCACCAGCATGTCCAAGCTGGATGAATCATCAAATCAGTGCATCAATCTGCAACTTAAACTAACATGAATCGACAATCTGAACATCAAATTCTCTAACGGGCTACTCGATTACTCGAATAAGAATGGAATTCAACTACCTGCGCATGAATTTTTTTATACAGAATTCTGCTCATTTCATGGGGAGATGTATGCCATCAGCCATGATTTCAGGTGACGTCTGTCAACCATCCAGCTGAGCCTTTAATCTCACATCGAGGCTCGTCCGATTTCGACCTCTGGGATGTCATGGGATGCCGGACAAAGAGGCTCCCGGAAAATCGATCTACTGAACCACAAAATGGGGATAGTGGTTACCAAACCTCCGGAACATATTTGGTATAGTTCACGCAAAAGACATGAAAGTATCAGTACATAATATATCATAATATGGTGTGCTGCAACGCATTGTGTTGCCATCTTGCGTGGTCTCACGTCACTAGATGTTGATCTTATGTGTAAGGTTAGCAGAAAGACAAGTGGACAAATCACCCAAAGTACGCTGATCCGATATGAGGTTGATACAACTGAGGCAACCATTCAAAAACTGGTCACTTCATGTCACTTCGCACATTGAACTTTGGCTTCAGGGAACATGTGTAGCAACATCCCAACTCTTCCATCTGAGATGGTCGGCCTTTGATTAAACTACCATTTCTTGCACGTTCAAGTTCCATTCTTGTTGGTTACACGTTAATCACAACATGGCAAACTGGGAAATCCGCGAACTATATATATATATATTGTCTAGCTGGCATAATCATCATCTATGACAATGAATTTTGTCATGGGCGATTTTTCAACAAGCCACAATTGATTACCAGAGGAGTCAACGCCCCATTTCCTCCCAACATTTTCCCAGGCTCATTCCCAACGCCAAGGCACGTTCGAACCTCCCCGGCAACTTGGGGCGTGCGCCGTTGGTAGCGGCCTCGCTGGGCACCAAAAAACTTGAGTGCGGTATATTACTTGGGTAAAGTTTATATCATACCCAATACCATATTACGTGGGCAGCGTACTTGGGTGTAGTAGGGTATACATACATATGTTTAAACATAAGCATATATATATATATATATATTCATGTGTATTATGAATGAAAAGACATTAGTCTTGGGTATAAATACAGTAAGATACAGTAAGTATTTCCGCGATATTGCACGATAAATAGCCAAACAACAATTGGTATATTGAAGATCAATATTTTGATTATAATATTTTTTTTTAAATCCAGTATGTATAGTATGAATGTAATATAGTACTATGAGCGTGCATGTGGAAATCATATTTTGGTATGCCCCAACATGGCACAATAGCACAATATAAACATAGTATCTGGGCAAATTATAACAGTTCACCAACCTGAAAAGTTTGGTTTCTTCCTGGGATAATTCCCCCAATCCAATTAATTATCATGATTCCAGGGTTCGGTCACGACGTGAGGTCACTAGAATTTACGCAGTATAGGGACATGAGACTACAAATTTCACAAGTTGGCCTATCAAATTATAGATATACACTTTTAGTCATACATCATCCTACAGATATATACACTATATATATATATAAACATTATACATATATATACCACTATTATCATCCAGTCCACATAAGTTTATGAATTATATTCATTATACTATACACTATATAACTAATCAAATATATATTATATATACACTATATATAGCATTTTCCCATGATCATCCCCATTAGGCATTCACCAGCCACCAGGCCTCCATCGCCTCGCCAGTGCTCACCAAGGCAAAGACGTCACCGAAGCTGCCGGCCTAGCGTCCGGTCACCGCGACAGATGACATGATTTTCATCATGATTTTCATCTATTAAAATATAAGTGTTGAATGTAACTGTGATAACTGATATTATTAGAACTATAGTTGATATATATATATATAACAATAAAACTATTTAATCTAACTATTGAATGTAACTATTTGATATATAAAAAGTATAAATGTAACTATTTAATGTAATGTAACTATAATATAACTAGACGATAACTATTTAATATATGGGAACAATAATATGGCACAATATGATGGGAACATAACTAGAATCACAAGTTATATGAGAATCAATGGGGAATCTCCTGAGTATGCGTTGGGTTTTTATACAACTATCATCTTAAACTGCTTGCTGGTTGACCTACCCCTCTGAAAAAAATGATGGACGAATCGTCAGTTGGGATGATGATTCCTTTCAGATATGGAAAAACACAATTCATGTTCCAAACCACCAACCAGATCACCATCATATTCCCATTGTTGTTGGTTTATAGCCTATTGACCACTATTAACCATCACTATATGGCTACCAGGTGGTGCCCCAAATTTGCGAGACGTTGTTTCTTTCCGCCCCGTCTCGCTAGTTCGATGCATTCCCCTGGCTGTTTCCGAGTGGAAACACGTGGAGCGTAGGATCTTAAACTCTCCCCATATCCCATATCCTTTAGGGTAAAATCCATAATGTTTATCTCTGGTAAATGTTTACATAGCTATGAAAAATTACTATCTTTAATAGGTAAATCAACTATAAATGGGATAGCTATGTTAATTTACCAGAGGGTATCCTTTATGTTTTTTATTGTCGTCCTATTGTTTCTGGTCAAACGTCCATGAATCACCGCACTCGCTGGTGTCATGCCCATTTTCGCTAGTCAAGCCAATATTTGTTTTGATTGTTATCATCTTTTCTGAAACAAATCCCAGTTACAGTTGCAATTTGTGTTGAACAAATCATTCAAACATATCCCCTTACAATTGAGAATTGTGTTAATGAAATCATGCTTTCTCAAGAACGTCCCACTTCAAATGAGCAGTGTTCCAAACCCCAAATTCCTATAAGGGATTATATATATGTATTATACATATAATGTCATGTATATATATATAATATATAGGGTAGTATCATCCCATGTTATCACCAACCAATGCACAAAGATATCGTCGCAGTGACTGCCTTGAAGATACAATCAGCCTTGATTCCTGTGGCGGGAGGACATATAGAGCCATATAGAGCCATATAGAAGTAAGGAGATAGAGCCATATAGAACCCAGTTCTCACGTGTTTTGTTTGATTGTCTAACTAACTAACTACTTGATGATTTGTTTGCCAAAAAAAAACTGGGACATACCCTCCGGTCATCAAACATGGCTGGAAAATGCCGCATTTAGTTCGATGTCACCTGACGTTCCAGTGAAACCATCTTTCATGGAACCAATGGAACCCAACAAAACTAACCAATGAAAAACCTAAAATCAGGTTAGTTTTAAGTTGGGATTACTATGGTTATAGTCTTAACATGTTTTAATCTATATGATTATAGTCAGTTATTCAACTTACCAATGTTAAATCTTGTTTTTACTGATTTTAAGTCAATAAGTAGGGCCAACTCTTGGGTTCAATGCTTTTTATCTAGGGGACACTTTTTTTTGGGATCCATGGCGCTTGCATAAAAATCGCAAGTTGATATGGTTGCTGTTCCAGGATGGCTATGATGAGATAAGAAGATGGCCAACACACACTAATGTGGGTAAAACAATTATAAACCACCCATTTGGGAATGGTTTATACAACCAATTTATGGTGATTTGGGAGATGGTTTATTATTGTTTTACCCACACTACAAACTACAGATTGAAACCGTATACATCTGTATACTATTCATTGAATTCGCCCACTCCCCTTCGAAAAAAACACAAATTGATACTTTTTTTAACTGTCGCGAGAAGCAGTTCCATGCAGGACAAGTTATGTGAAACTTTGGGAACAATATGGGGACGGTTCAGACCTGAATCTCAGAGGCTGGGTTTGGGGATTGATTCAGTGCCGGTTCAGCAAACACTTTGAGCAGAAAGTATACGTTCCTAAAGACTGTAGATCGCGCCAGGGTGCTGGAAAAAAAAACGAAGTGATGTTCCTTTTGAGATAGCGAAACATTGATGTTTTTTTTGGAGATGCAACTGGACACCAGTGAAAAAACGAGTTATTTTTCATAGAAAACTGTATCGCCCCACCTCTGCTGGTTTTCGTGGTTCCAACTCGTCCCATTCAGTGGTTCAAAACTCAATTTTCTCCAAATTTGGATGGACATATGGCGGTGAAAACTTCCCCCCGTTTTCACACACACACACACACGTCAAAAAATCCTGTTTTTGTTTTATTCCCGTGTTTGGTTAATCCCCGGTATTCAGGTCAAGAGCTTAAACCCCCCTTTTCAAGCTTCCCTGCTGCACCATCCCAGTGATTTGTTGATTGACTTCATCACTTTCAATCACTTTCATACACAATCATCTTGAAGTAAATAGAATATGGAATTGTCCATGAATTTTCTAAGATACTCACATATTTTAATGATGAATGATTGACATTTCCCTATCTACTCTAGGATGACTATATCACATGGCCCCAGTCATCCCTGCCTCCAGAAAAGTCGATGTCCAAATCGCTGCCGGCATTGCAGTCACAGATGGAATCCAAGAAAAGAGTGCCTGGGGAAAAAAAAACAACAACCAGAAATTGGAAGTGGATAAAATAGCAACCCCAAAAGGATAAACATAAATAAAATGTTTGGTGTTTCCAGGATGTTATTCGTATGATATTTACTATTTACATATTATAAACATTTCATATTTTCAGGTGTCCCACCTTTTTTGGCATCTATTGAACTAAAGGGCCAGTTTTTGCTTCGTCCAGTTACACTTGGGGAACCACAACTCACGGTTCCTGGGTAGTTCGCCACATACATAAACCATCCCCAATAGAGGTTGGAATGGCATCAAGGGATTTATAAAGGGTATACCCGCATTTGGATATGTTGGTGGTTTCATAGTTCATAGTTACTTCATTTACCAATATCAATATAAATTCCATTAACCATTCACTATTATTAGTGTTGATTATAGATTCACTGATGTCTACTGACTACTAATCTGGTTGGTGGTATACCTACCCCTCTTAAACATATGACGAATCGTCAGTTGGGATGATGACATTCCCAATTCATGTTTCAAACCACCAACCAGAAATGAAGCCCAAATGGTTGGCGAATGGGATTGTCGGTGATGTGGTCAAAATGCACCGAAACATCACCGCTTAAATCCAGCATCAAAGTGGAAGGAACCAAATGGCACGCCAACTGATTTCCAATTCGGGGACAATCCCCATTTTAAGGACCTGCAAATGAGCATCCAAAACCAGCCTGTTCTGAGTCATGTTGGGGATATATATATATATACATACATACATACATACATAATTAAAGCTATTAGACCCAGTTTCAAAATAAGGCCAATGTCAAGTTAATTTTACATCTCAAGTTTAAGGACTTCACATATATGACATGTCTATGTTTAGCAGGAAACCCGCCACACATGTTTGACTTCCGAGATTGCTGGGGAACCAGATTTCTCCCCTCATCCTCCGATCCGATTTCGGCAAGGCACACATTGACTTTCGAGACTTGAAGAAGCAACCCACCTGCAGAGTCCAACGAATACAATTACATCGACGTGAAACCAATCAAATTCGGGATGTCAATCATAGTGGAGGGACTTCTAATTCATAAATAACATTACGTATATATATATATAGACACGGTATACGTGTATATATATATATATATATATATATATGTATACATGTATATATGTTTATAATTATATGTATATATATATGTTTATATATACATATGTATATATAAACATACATGTATACATATATATATATATACATATGTATAAATATATATATACATGTATAATATATATATATTATACACATATGTTACAGAGATCAATTTTGTGTACTGCAATTGTGCCACCTTGGCCGTCAATTCAAGGTCAACAATTCGGAATACCAGCCACCCCATCACGCGAAGGTTGACATTTTGACAAAACCGAGCAAACCCAGCTGTCTCACTGCATCAATTTCAGGAAACATACTTTGTCATCTTTTGTCCAAGTCAAAAATAAAAGTTTCTAATCCCAGATGCTCCATGTATGGAATGTGTATCTACATTTATCACAAAAATAGACCAGTTTTGTAAGCGCATATTCCGGCACGATGGGGCATATGGGAATAGTAACCACATTAACTACCGTAGAAATCCGGCCATTTCCTAGTGGATCTGCCAAGTCACGAACTCTTTGATTGCATCCCATGTTGCTTTGGCCATGTCCTTACGGGAACCATCCCCGGGTCAAGAGACGTGTCCTTCCGGAAAGGACTTCTTCCCTCCTTTTGCACAGCCATAAAGGCCACGTCCAACTGAATTCTTTCACAATATTATCTTAGAAACCGCTTCTCTGGTCTTCAATCCCACCAAAAAAAAAACGCTTCACACAGGAACCCCCTGATCAACAGCAAAACCCAAAAGTGTCCCCTGATCAACAGCAAGACCCAAAAGTGTTAAACATTTACAAATGACTCATAGATGTTCTCAAAAGAGCAAAACTGGACTGGAGTTCTCCATCACATATTCCCAATGTCACTGTGTAAGTCCTATATTTCTTGGCAGTTAAATGGTCCAGCCATATTTGAGTGCAGGAGGGTAATCATCATTGCCCCATTATTTGACGGCCAGAACTGTGAGCTATACAACCCATGTTCAGACAAATTAGCATCCTATTCTTGGTTGTATTATAATATATCCCATGACATATCCCCATGACACTCCTACTATGGGTAGTGAATTGTTCATCACCCGTTTTTGTTGCTTAAATCGGATCAAAATCACATGTTGCGAGCGCTGCTAGTTCTATATCCCACATCATGATCCATGTCCCAGTCCCATGGCTAAATCCCCATGGTTGAATCGCCAACATTTCTGGCGAAATGAACCAATAATCAATGGATGACTAGTCAATGAATATGAACGGATGATGAATCCAATGGGTATATCTCAGTAATTCTCAGAATATCTATGAATATCTGCTGGGTTGGATGGTTTACATTCAGAGATACGGCTGAAGTATGCTGAAGTGTTTGGTAAGTCCCTAGCCAAACAACAACAAGGCCTTCATCGGCCTTCATCCGGGATGATGTCCCCTGCGCCATCCCAGAAAATTCCAGTGATGTCACCACGGGTTTGGTCATCATTCCTTCATCAAGATGTATGTATTCATCCCAGAATGATAATCCAAACATCATGGCTATTTAACTCCCTATGTTTAATTATTATGAAATAATGGATTATTTCAAAATCATGGATTAATAGTGGATTATACTAATATCGATATAATCCATATGAAAAGTGGATTACTTATATATTTAATTGTTCCCATCACTGTGAATCACACGACACGACACGTTCCAAATGGCTTCATCTAATCAGATCTAATCCATCTTTTCAACACGGCTTGGAGGATCATCCCACTCACTTCGAAGCTGCCGAAGTTGGAAAAGCCCATGAATCGGATACGACCCACTCACCAGACTTGGGGGATCCACCATGACTTCAGAAACCAGCAGAATATCATGATGCTAATGGTTTCATTTCTGAGATATTTTATATAGAGCATTTACCGAAATGATCATCATCTTCATTTTTTGATCATTAGATAATTCATGAATATTAATCTGCTTGGTGGTCTGGTTGGTGGTATACCTACCCCTCTGAAAAATAAACAATGGGAAGGATGACATCCCATATATTATGGAAAATAAAAAATGTTCCAAACAACCAAACAATCATTATTAACTAACCATCATTAACCACTATTATTGGTATATAATCCTCACATTTTTTATTCACTTTTAAAACCACTATTATGTGATGTCCACTTTTTTCCCCACAAAAACCAAACGCTAAGTCCGCTAAGTCTCCACCACCATGGGCCCCATCTTCTTGGCCACGTCCAGTGCAGCATTGCCCACCTCTTCCAGGGTCTCTGCCTAGGTGACCATCATCCAGCTACAGGATGGGGCCCCTGGACCCCGCCCAGTTATAAGTTGGTTTATAACCCCATTAACTATAGTTATCTATAGTTATCTATAATTATCTATAGTTATTATCTAAGATTCTACCATAAACCATAGAATTCAGCAAAAAAAACATATCTCAACTGAACGCTATCTTTGGGGGCCCCATCCTGTATACCTATGGGATACCTAGTATAACTCTTGGGTTATATATATATAAGCCTGAAATATAACTGATATATGAGACATAGCTAAAAATATACCATAGTTATGACCATAAAATGATAAATATAAACATTGCTATAACTATAGTATAACTTATGGTATAAACTATGAGTGGTCAACATAGGTAAAACTATGGCATGAAGTATGGTTCCCATTTTTGTTGAAATATAAGATATATATGTATATCTGTAGTTCTCTCTATATATATATATATATGTTCTGTATATATATATATATATATGTATGCATTTCCGCTTTTCACTGGAACTGCACACCGATAAAATAGTACTTAGACGATCCTCCCAATGCTTCATAAAGTGCGTAGTAACGGCCATTATATGATATTTACTGAAATAAAATGGGAACATGATGATCATCCATGTTAAAAACAAGTAGGTGCTCTATTTTTGAGAAACAACTGGTGAGTAACTTGTTAGTAACCATACTTATAACCCATTGATATATGGTATAACCATTGGTCAACCTACTAATCAGGGTTATCCAGTTATGAGTCGTAAGATGGTCCTATGGCTACATGACATGGGTTCCTCAATATCCGTAAATTCAATGGCGATTTTCATCATAGTCCCTACAAAAAAATTGCTATTTTGGAGCCATCAGCCTTCTTAAGACATACCATGACTCCCATGTCCCCATGAAATTTCCGATCTCTGGTTAATCCCTTAATCCCCCACCAGCAGCATGGGTGATGATTGGTAATTTGTTAAAAAAAAAACACCATGCAGCATTTGGTGATGTTGGATCCCATTGGATTTACCCACACACCAGAGTTGGTGAACGAATCCGATGGCTTATGACATGGCAGTGACCCAGATTTAGGGATTTTTCGGGATGCAAAACCATGAAATTTGGGGAACATTCAGCATTTTCAGACAAACCCGTTTTATGGCGTGTGTGTGCGTGTATATATATATATATTATATTTATATGCTATATATTATATATATGTATATATATATATTATATTTATATAAATACACCAATTAACCCATATCCTTCTGCAGAATTTGAGCAGCATAAATCCCCAACCTCACCTGTTGCCCTGCCAAGCTGCAGCTGCTTCGATGGTGTTGCCCACCTTCACGGCTAAATCCACACCTGACGGAGAGAGGATCATCTGGGGGTTTCCATAAATGATGGTACCCCAATAGCTGGATAGTTTATGATAGAAAATCCTATAAAATGGATGATTTTGGGGTACCCCCATTTTAGGAAACCTCCTAAAATGGTGGAGCAGCCATGTTCGACAACCTGAGTTGAAATTGTAAGTGCCCCTTCCAAGTTGGCCGCCTTGTAAACCCGGCCGTGCCGCTTCCCCATCTCCAAAGAATCAAATTTCCCGTCGACGCATCGTTGCAGCGTCGTTGCTTCAAACGGTCCCTATCGGTGAAGCTGCTCTTGAAAGGCTTTGAAACCCGGTTGAGCTTGTTGAGCATGTCCCCGGTCATGTTGTCGAAGACATGCTTGATTCCCGGGATGGTCATAGCATGTCATAGCCCAAGGGAAAAACAATTGTCCTCCCATGTCCTTCAATTATCCTCCCCATCCTCATTGCCAGTCATTGCCAATTTCCACGTCCTTCGTCAACAGCCACTGGATCCTCAGCTGCAGCCTCTGCCGGCCACGGAGAGGCTGCTCTTGGTGGTAAACCGTTCCTTGGCTTGGAGTCAGATGGAGCAGCTGCATAATGTTGTTGCTATTTTCAACTTTCATAATGAGATATAGTGAGTTTGAAGTTTGAATATTTGGTTTTATATCGTCGGTATCATCATCTCATTTTTGATCTTCTACACAAACTGATCACTACCCTTTACAGAGAAAGGGTACCCCCCAGCAAGCAGGGACGGTCCCCAAGACAACGTCAGCTCCTTGCCATTTCTCGCTGTTTTTTTCACGATTGTTTCCTACAATGATCTTTGTAGATTTATCTACCAGGAACCCTAGTGAAACATCAATATCATCAATTATTTCAACCAACTTTGCTTTACATTGGACGATAACTGATAATGATGGTAAGTAAGTCTTGTGTGTTTGTGGGGCTTATACTTTTATACCTTCATACCCCACTTACAACTGGGGCTGACCAGCTCAGGGAACTAGCAAGCCAGGGTGACAAACATCTTATACCACTTATATGGTACGTAGATACGGGGTTCACAAGTCTCCATTAAACGTGGGCTAATCCTATGATTATCAGCCAGCCAGTTAAACGAATTGGGATGATCCAAAAAAAAAAACAACTGGGGCACTCCGAAAAGGTCCATAACATACCCTCTGGTAAACTAACAGAACCATGGAAAATCACCATTTTCAATGGGTAAATCCACTATAAATCACCATTTTCAATAGCTATGTTAAATTACCAGAGGGTAACCTGGATTTTCACCAACAAAAATCGGTGATTTCAACCAAGTTTTAACTGGAAACAAATTCACCATGGAGGATTGGACGGGTCGTGGAGTCCCAAAAAAACCCTCTGGCGATAGCTTTCCTATGGAGGTCAAGAACTACCATGTTCTTTGGGGTTGGTGTCGATCCGTTGTCTCAACAGGATATATTTCCCCCGGTACGTGGACAAGCTGGATCTTCCTGCTACCATCAAAGCCTGACACCATGGTGTACATCAAAATAGCTGGGATCTATGGCTATTCATCCCCATAAATAATCATCTCATAGGTATTGACTCATCCACAACTATGTAGATGGCTTGAAGCAAATCTCATAGATTTTGGCCAGAGAACAAATAGTGATTCACATTTTCTAGTTGATGATTAAACATTAATAGCTAGTACTTAATCAACTTTTAAATCACAACTATTAAGACACATTAATATTGATTAATAGCCAATAGTTGACTAATAAACATTACCCTCTGGTAAACATACAAAAAACTATGGAAAGATTCACCATTTTCAATGGGAAAATCCACTATAAATGGTGATTCTCAATAGCTATGTTAAATTACCAGAGGGTAATAGCCAAATGCATCAAATGCCAAGTCACAATAGGTCAACACCATCCCCGATTGGGGTAACTATGGCATATCAGGACCCCATTCATGGGTGGTTAATGGGATGGTTTCTGACATTGGGTTTACCACACTCTATAAGTTGGTTCAAAAACACCATGAAAACTCTAGATAGTATCATGATATATCTATGATAAGCATCCATAAACATCCATAAACATTCATAAACATTCATAAACATCCATAAACATCCATAAAACAACCATAAAAATCCATAAACATCCATAAACATCCATAAACATCCATAAACTGTAGACAATTGACAATGTATATGATACACCATTAATCATGTGTGTTTTTGGGTTGCTGGTGAAACTCACACATCGCCATCGTCCCATTGCCTTGTTGAATGGACTTGGTGGCCGCTGCAAGACTATCTCCTGAACATCTGGAACGATGAAGAATTCAGCATCAACCATAAAGATTCAAAACGGAAACCAACATCAAATCATGCATTTCATCCGCAGATTCAGTCAGCATTTTTTTTCGGATTTCATAAATGTTCATAGTAAACATGGAGGTTTTGAACACAAACAAATGGCTTAAACGCGCCGTTGTTGACATGGAAGCAACATTGGATGTTTTGAATGTTCAATGGGACCATCATCTTCCAGGACTGGCAGAGGCTCATAAAGTGACAAATAAAAAGGTCAATACTCTGGTATTACCATCTGGTTATTTAACAGTTCGCCATGGAAAATAACCATGCTTTTAATAGGTAAACCATCTATTTCTATGGGCAATCTATACCATGGCGAACTGTTAGTCATAACCAAAGGGTAAGTTCAGGGATTCTCCAAAAAGTGACTTACCATAGATTGACGAAGTTTAGGGATTATCCAAACAAAATCCCTAGGCCGAGAAATGCCGATCTTAGATAGCCATAGCCTACATGGCTATCGTTGGCTTCGTGGCTCCATAGTTTCCCCTCCGGCATTTTTTTGCAAAGTGCCGGACATCGATGGGTTTCCCAGCTGGAAAATGAGATATTGATTTTAATGGAGAATTTTCCGTATCTACTGTGGATGGAAGAAATCCTGCACCACCTTGGATTGTTGAATTCCTATAAATAATGGGACAAACCAAGAGTCAACTGGTGCAGGATTTCTTCCATCCACAGTATGTCAATTGTTTAAGGAGGGCTAAAAACCCGAAAAAAAACTACGTAACTATGCCTCGTTCAAAGCATATTCAGCTCAGGTGAATAAACAGAGAAACTTTCATTTTTGGGAAACTCCAAGTAGCTCTGTGGTTCCCTATTTATTGTGAATATGGAAACTAACATAGCATACCCATACGCTCCCTATTAAGCAGTGGACAGCAAATCTACACAAAGATTGAACCAGCACTAGTACCGTAGACATTCCTCATGCGGTTCAACGAACCCTCCCAGGTCAACAACCCCCACAATTATATCCAAATATAGCTTTGATCGTGGTTATCATTGGGTTCGTGATTAATAATCCGTTGTTACAAAACCAAAACATGAGAAACCCCTGTTGACAACAAATGGTTAATAAACCCTTAAGAATTAGTGGTTGTTGTTGACCGGGGAGTCACCTAACTGGGCTTGAATCCCCATGAATTCCGCCGAGTGTCTCGCCAGTTTCGATGTAACTTTTGCAACACTTTGAGCTGCCTCGCCAGTTTTCGCTTCCGGTGCGAAGGGTTCGGACCATTGATCTGGACAAACAAATCCGGTGCTTCCGAGCATGAAACGGCATAAACATTTCGAGATGTTCCATGATGTTCTAAATACACGGTAGGGTGCATCTGACCATTGGGCACCCCAAAATCCATTGGTCAATGTTAAAAAAATCCTTTTCCCTATGAACCTTGCCATTTGGGTAATAAACCCCATGTTCACCGATATTTTCAGTGCCGTCCCCAGCAGCATCCTTCAGGGCTATGCCCCGTGCTCACCTGCGTTACCCACTGCCCGGTGACCACCAGCGTGCTGCCAAGTTGACTGGCCACTGCCTGGTTCCGCCGCCCTATATTCCACAATATTCCATGGGGAAACAGTGAGAAACCAACCCTATGGATGTACATGGTGATTTAGCCAACATAATTCAGGGCTAAAAGTATAAATTCAAAAAAACAACATATTTAGCGGGATTACTATGATATTGGTAGATTTCATTAACGAAACATGAAAACATAGCTGATAATATGTGTTTAATCAACTGGTTGGTGTATCTGGTGTGGTACCCCAGATTTACAAGAAATAGGTGGTTGTTTTATTTTACCATACACAATTTTTGGTTTCTGGTCAATTTATGGCATTGCGTCTACAAGAAGCACTGTACAAATCTTAGATGGTAAAACAACTAGCTAATTAGTATTTCGCTTGTTGCAAAGATACAAAGTAATCTACCTAGCCCAGATATACTCGGAGAACTTCATTGGAGATGGCCTGGTTGTGATCGACAAGAACATTTGTAGGTACTATTATCATAGATACTGAGACTGGTTGGTGGTTTCAACCACTCTGAAAAATATGAAAGTCGGTTGGGATTACTATTCCCAATATATGGAAAGTCACAAAATTCATGTTCCAAACCACCAATCAGGAGAAGATCTGAAAAACATACCAAATCAAATTCCCAGAAACCCCTGATGATGGGCCCCCGATTTCCAGAAAAAACAGCCCCTGGGCACGGGAAGCATATATAGATTTCGACAGAGCGCGGGTCCAATCTTTGGAATTATCCAAAAAAAGGCTACAGAAAGTCCTGGATTGGCTTCAGAGTGTATTTTTGAAAAAAAAAAACATAGATTTCCTATGGATCTCGTATGAATTCTTTGTAGATTCCAAACTCATCATGGATCATCATGGACTTCCCAATGGGAAAGAGAAAAATCCTGCAGCAAACGCAGGAGATATGGTGGGACATGTCTCAGGACATCATCCGTGGCTTCAAACACAAGTTGTTTGTCATAATCCTGCGGACCAAATGGATTCTTCTTTCGCTCGACTCTTCTATCTTACCATTTTTTTTATTCTGGTTGGTGGTATACCTACCCCTCTGAAAAATGATGGTGTTCGTCAATGGGAAGGATGACATCCCATAAAAGAAATGGAAAATAAGAGTCACGGTTGAAACCACCAACCAGTTATGATAGACCATTTATAATGGTCATATATATATATAAATCCCTATTAAATCCCATTAAATCCCTATTTGTTGCTGGTTCCAAACCACCAATCAGTTGTGGATGTCAATGGATTTCAGATGCAAACATTGCCGAACTAAGATTTGGAGCACCGGCCAAAGATCTCCTCGTCCTTCCCCAGGATAAGGAACCCTTGTGGCATCGCCCGGTGTTTTGATTGCTGGGACCACCATGACCACCATATGTTTTTTTGGAAATAGGGTACCCCCCAACCCAGGGTACAGACATATCATGACATATCCATTTCTGCCGTTGCCAAGGCATCCCATAAATAAAGCCACCATTCGAAGTTTCTATCCTCATTGAACCCAATCAAATCCGACTAAACACCATTAAATACCACTAAAGTCTATTTTTTATTTTTTAATCAAACCCCATCAAATCCGATGAAATCCCATCAAGCAACAAAAGGATGAATTGAACATTGAATCCCCAAAGCCCCAAATGGGATATATAAGATATATATATATATATCGGGAGTAACTACCCCCAAATGTGGATGAATCAATGTTTTTCGGTTCAACCCCGAATTTTTCCACAAAGCATTGCGATGCGTCGAGCCGCCTTGACGGATGCTGGCACGGCAGCATAGCTCTGTTCTGCCACCTTCACCACCTCATTGCAAGATCCGTTATGCAATGTATATATATATGTGTATAGTGTATATATATATATATATATGAATGTATGTATGTATATATACATTGTATATATGCATATGTATGTATATATGTATATGTATATGTATATGTGTATGTGTATGTGTATGTGTATGTATATATATATATATGTATGTATGTATGTATGTATATATATATCATTAAGTATCGAACTACATATGTATATGTGTTAATATATATATATATATTATCATGGTTAAACAAACAACTGTGGGAATAACATCGAACAAACATGTGGATATGAACAAAGCGACACAACAATTGGAATGGAACCAACCCAAAAATGTGTTGTTTCTTTTTCGCCAGCAACATCATCGGGAAAGGATTATCAGAAATCACCATGCAATCCCCGAAAATCATTGCTTTGTTTCCAAATTGTGTCAAGTCCATGTTCTGTGGTTCCGTGACTCTTCACCATGGGTATGTGCTGGCATGGGTCAAGCTACTAAAACCAAAAACATACTGTATAATTCATCTAATTCTGTCCAAAAATGGGGTCTACGACAACGCATGTCATGTTCAACAGGCATCCCATTCTTGGGCAAATCCACATCTTAGACCTGTGGAAATGGGAACAACAACTTGCAGTATGACTTTCGAAGATACCAGATCCCTTTTTTTCGATCAAAATTATATCGACCCAAAAAACATTGTTTTCTGATGATTTCTGGATGTTTCGATGTTTTTCACATCCAAAACCAAACGATTTTTATAAGAACAGGAATCAAAAAACGATCACATCCCTTCACAACTGTGCTAAAATATGTTCGGTATGGATGATCAGCCCATATTTTTTTTTCTAGATACATCACCGACATCTTCAAGTAACTTTCGGGTCCACTTCACCAATAGGTGGGTTTGTCTGAAAATTAGTTCAAAACCTCCAAGTCTGATGCTTGCCCTCCGATAATCAAACACAGAAAACAAAAAAAACAATCTACAGATGATTGTCCCATTAACACCATTTATGAGGGATTTTCCACCCAGCCACGTTTGATTACGAGGGCAGTCGTCATTTTCCAAATTGAATTAGCCACTTCATGGGCATACCGGCATACCAACTTTTGGGGGAAGAAAACAGATCCCAGAAAGGGTATACCAATGTATACCAGCATCTTCAAAAACACTCACATCATATTGTTGCATGTTTTCATTCATTCCCTTTAAATATATATATATTATTATTTGTTTATTATAAACTATATATATATATGTTATAATATATATATATATATTTATTTATTTATTATATCATCATATATATGTGTATATTTGTGTATATTCTCAGAAAGTTTTAATTATATGTATTATATTAAATATAATGCCTATCTTCACTATATATGTTGTCTCATCCTTATATGATGGAAGTATAATTCTTATACCCCACCATACCTCCATGATGCTTCTTAAAATGGAGGTAGCCCCAAATCATCCAAGTCAGACTAGACCAACCATGGTGATTTGGGGATACCCCTTTGATACACCATTTTTAGGACCCCCCCCCAAATATATATATATATAAAAACATATATAAATACATATGCACATAATATATATATAATACATATACGAATGTTATATATATATGTGTATAAATGCACATGTTGAATATATATGCACCTATATACACATGTTATATATTTACTGTATATACATATATACATGTTAAATATATATATATATGTACATACACATGTTAATATATATATATACATACACATGTTATATATACATATATACACATGCTATATATATATACATACATATGTTAATATATATATAACATATATATATATATATAAATACACAAGGTATATATATATATATGTATACATATACACATGTTATATATATATAGATCCGCATCATCCCGCCCTTGACCCCGAGCCCAAACCCCTCCAGCACCAAGTTGCGGATCGGCCAATGACCAGCGCGCTGTTTGCTGCGAAGCTGCCCACAGACAAGCCCACGTCCACTAAACTTCCGCCGATCTCTTCTGGGAGAAGCAGAGGTGGTACCGTGGTACCCTCTGGTAAACTAACATAACTATGGAAAATCACAATTTTTAATGGGAAAATCCACTATAAATGGCCATTTTCAATAGCTATGTTAGTTTACCAGAGGGTAAAATGGCTGGTTTACAATTCAACCATGCCAAAACGGCCGTGGACATGCCAAAAGGGTTGTTCCTGTCAACATGCCAAACAAGTTTGTCTCCGTCAACATGCCAAGAATTTGTGTCCGTCGACATGCCAAAACAACGTCCTATAGCTTCACAGTCCTTAAACCTGGAAACTTCCGCCACCCGCCCCACGCGGGTTCTACTTGTATTTTTTCACAAAGCTTATATGTTGCATTCTTGCTCCACATCGCCCCTCTGAAATTCTATCGGCATTATTTCTGACAATATATCTGGCATTCTACCGGGCAATGTCTCGCTTGTGACTCCGAATTCTGCTCGCTTGTGACTCCAAGGTCATCTAGCCAGTGACTCCACAATCATCATCATCATCATCACCACAATCATCATCATCATCATCATCATCCTCGTCATCGTCATCGTCATCGTCATCATCATCATCATCATCATCATCATGAGGGTGGGGATGATGAGGGTGATGAGGATGAGGATGGGGAGGAGGATGTTGGTGATGACGATGATGATGACTATGATGATGATGGTGACGATGATAATGATGATGGTGATGATGATGATGATGATGATGATGATGACGATGACGATGACGATGACGAGGATGATGATGATGATGATGATGACGATGATGATGATGATGATGATGATGATGATGATGAAGGGGGATGAGACGCAAGTAAGCGATTTTCCGGGACACAAGTGAAACATAGGAGACGAAAGTGAGACAGAGACGCAATTGCTTAAGTGAGCGGCCTTCCGAATCGCGAGTGAGACGTGTGCCTGTACCTGGTATCCTGTCTGGCATTCCAACTGACCTGAGCTGCAAGCTCCCGATCCCAGTGGGTACTGCCGGGCCTCAACTGCAAGCTCCTGATCGCAGTGAGCACCAACTGCAAGGAACCAAGAGGCAGATAGAATGTCAGAATATATGTCAGAGGAAGTGCCAGATAGAATGTGAGACGATATGTCAGATAGAATGAATGCCAGATACAATGGCTGATAGGATTGTCAGAGAGAATGTCAGGATATATGCTAGATAGACTGTCAGATTGTATGCCAGATAGAATGTCAGAATATTATGTCAGACAGCATGGCAAAAATTCTAGAGAGGGGGATGTGTGGAACAATTCGGAGAAATTCTAGAGACCTTCTGGCAGTAGGAAAAAAATGTGATAGATCGGGTAGGTGCCCAATCCCTAGAAGTTGTGGAAGTTGTGGCTGCTTTTGCCTTTGTATGATATGGATGAAGACTGGTATTCATGAGTAGGCGTTGGTGCAATGTTAAGAAAGTAGTTAGAAAGGTGTCTCTGCCCATTGACATGGCGAGCTGGTACGCGGCTATGGCAAGAAGGTGTCCCCGTCGACATGCCAAAACGACGGCCCGCGATGAAAAGTAGGTTGGAAAGGGAGAATAGTAATTAAAGTGTAAACTAGTAAATGTGCCCGTCGACATGCTAAAACGACATAACTGTGCCCGTCGACATGGCAAAACGACGTAAGTGCGCCCGTCAACATGGCAAAACGACGTAAGTGCGCCCGTCGACATGGCAAAACAACGTGCCGCGATGGCAACTTTTGTTTATTGCAGATTGCAGGAAACTTTTATATTGCGGGGTGATGTTTTGACATGTCGACGCGTGGTATCCTCAATTCAACTACCAGAAACTTCACTATGTGAGCAGGATTCTACTATTTGTTTGGGGTCCTATCAAAAAAATATCCTGAAGTTGATAGAGACCCAATTTCATATCAATGTGTTGCAAAAAAAACCTCATTCACAAAAGAATTACTGGCAATAAATATACGGATCTAGAAACACAGAGAGTCAGAGTAAACTCAGCGAAGGGTGACCCAATAAGGCTGATTCAACTCTGGTTGGTGGTATTTCGCCCACCAAACTCTGAAAAATGATGGACGAATCGTCAGTTGGGATGATGACATACCCCAATATGATGGGAAAGTCATAAAATTCCATGGTTCCAAACCACCAACCAGAATCTCACAGTAAAGTCAAAAAACAA
>Ga0126342_10000116_pt1:37500-55866 | contig 55866 bp, 39 predicted proteins | sample Cyp1metagenome_FD_92528 | JGI IMG/M metagenome (GOLD analysis project Ga0126342, IMG submission 92528) | Coral microbial communities from Lord Howe Island, Old Settlement Bay, Australia - Cyphastrea 1 metagenome | ecosystem: Host-associated > Invertebrates > Cnidaria > Coral ...
TCTGCATTATAAGTCACCATGTTCAATAGCTATGTTAAATTACCAGAGGGTAACGTTTGGGGGCCCCTTCCTGTACCCTCTGATCACCACATGGCACTTCTACTTGTGATCTCCATCTCCATGTTGTGTTCCCTGCTGGTGGTTCAGGTTATTCGTCTGCGTTTTGAGGGATGGGATGTTTTCGATAGATCAATGGTCAACATCCGTGAGTTCCATGGCCAAATCAAATTTCAAGCGTCAGTTGAACCCATGTTGAACCCTAAATATACGCTCATTCTAGGACAGATCATAGCCATCACCTGACAATTTAAAGATGGTAGAGCCATCCATACCCAGATCCATCCATCATCCCCCTGCTAGGCTTCCTGATTGTGACTTAAATCCAAATTAGGGCTTGTCTGAAAATAGAGTACCCCGAAGTAAGGGTGGTTTATGTGGAGGTTTCTTCGAAGTTCGAGATTGTATGATTTCAAATAACTTCATGACAGCACTAGGCTGAGAACACTTTGTTGAAGAAGTTCCACACCGTTGCTTCTTGTGCCAAAACAAGTTCCTGCTGCCTGCTGCTGCAATTCTGATACCGTCGAATCTTCTCTGTTATTGTTCCATAGCAACTGTTGCTGGTATTTGGATGTATTTGGTACATTGACTTCTTACCCCCCCAAATTGCTTTGGGTCTCTTGCCGGTGTAATCCCATTTGGGTCCTGGGCAGTTTGTAGGAGCTGCTGACTAACTGCAGCGCATCCCTGGTGCTCATGGCAGCTGGAAGCGCTGGCAGCTGTCGTTAACATCAGCATCAGCGCAAGGAGAGCCATGTCCCATGCGCCGTTCGCCCAGAAGGGCGGCAACGGTAGGAAAAGAAGAAGATAAGTTGAGGCATAAATGCCTGCGACGGTCATGTGTTTTTGGACATCATGAAGAAACTAAACTAACTAAACCTTTGAACATCATCAAAGATGAAGAGATCATCAGCAATCAACAGCAATGAGTCACGGTATTTAAAATACTCTTATGGTCTAATACTATGTGGGACCTTTGTTTCGACATGTTTGGGCCAACCGGTCTTACCCAAATCCCAGCTAATTTGGAGAACCATGACAACCATCCTCCTATGAATCCAGATAGATGTGGCTGAAATATTTTTTTCCTCACACTTCGACCCGCACTTCGACCCATGAAAATTGCTACTCTCAGGGAATCAAATGTGGGAATGGGCAATTTCCTCACAATGTGAGGCCCCCCAGTTATAAGTTGGTTTATAAGCCCCAGTAACTATAGTTATTTGCGTACCATAAACCATAGTTATTGAAGTCATAAACCAACTGAACGCTATCTTGGGGGCCTCACATTGCATGATTTTCATGATTTTCTGAGCTATTGACCTCCATGTGTGGGGACATGTCCCAGCCACGTCTGAAAAGGCGCATGGTAAGATTCCTGAAAAAGGGTCGTCATTGGGATTTTGAATGTCTGACCTCGGGCTCCAAACAAGCCACATGGATGCGTCTGAAAATGGGCCACCTCCAAATTTCATGGTAGATAATGGGGATTTGATGAGATACTATGATATAATATGGCTATGGAAGATAGTCTGGACCTGGACATTTAGTGAGACGCCTCCAAATTTGATGATGTTGATCGTTGATCATGACCCTCCCCAATGTGGGTAAAACAATGGCACAAACCATCCCCCAGTCCTCACCATAAATAGGTGGTATGGTTACCATTCCCACTTTTGGGCTATGACATTGTTTTACCCACATTAGTTACAATTTAGGGCACATTAATGGGGATATCATTAATACACCATGCTCAAACACACCCGCATCTGCGCCACAGCCAAACAAAAACAGCATCATGTTTGTTGGACCCTGAAGCCATTCTTTGTCTTGACAAATGCCCTGCCTTTGTGACGAGGGCTGCCAAGATTGACGCCATGTCCATATGTCACGTCGCATCATAGCCATCACAGCCATGTTTCTCGGATTCGGTTGCTGCGATCGAATCACAGTCGGCCGTTCGGCCGCTGGGCCGCGATAGCAGTGGCAGAGCCACCGAGCCTCTTCTCGGACCGGGTCTTGGACCGTCGCCGGGAGAAAGGTTCGGGGCGGAGAAAGGTCCGCAGTTGAGGAGATGTTGGTAAGTTGTGGATAGTTCCTTGATGGAATTTGCGTAACACGCAAGGACTAACAGCCTGTCAACCTTAGAAGAATCTCCCATCTGGTGCTGCAAAGCCTTCCCGCAAGAAGGTGAGCTTGGGAAGATCAAGCAAACAAGGGGGCGCCACACGAATCATGACAATTTTCTGGGTTCAACCATTCAAGTACTTAACTGCTCATTTGGAGAATACATATCAACTCAAGATGGTGTACCCCAAATAGATCCAAATAGAATAGAACAAATATTAATCACCATTTTTGAACGGGCCAATCCAGCGCCAGAACTTCATCATCATGAAAATCGACCAAACAGAACATCAGAACAGGGTTCATCATGTTCCTGTCATTCTTTCATGCTCCAGGACCTATTGTTTCCAGGACTTCTCGCAGTAACTGCGATGACCTTTCCAAGGACGAACAATCTACATCTGAATTATTGGAATTATTGCAGCGATACCTGCGGTCCCCCAAGGGGCAATCCAACTTTGGCGACACGTGTTTGTTTATAATTCGACGTCGACCAGCTCAAGCACAATCCTCCGATAACAACATGAAACTCTATCAATAAATGTAGGACTTTGTGCCCAAACTCTTTGACCATACATACTACTTGATTGTTTCAGCGTAATTGTGTGACATGTATAGGTGACACCGGTGACATTTGGGTCACAGTCTCAAAATGGTCGAACTGCCCAGGGCGGTTCATGGTTGATGATTTGTCACTCCCAATCTGAGATACCCAATGTTCAACACTGAGTATAGTATAGTATATATATACACAGTATATATATATATTATAATATATATATATTATATATAACACATATATGGGTTTCCCAAAATGATGGTACCACCAAATCATATAGACAATTTTTGTATTGAAAGCCATGGTCACTTTGGGATCACCCATTTTATGGTCTACCCCGGAGGGTCTTGTCCAAGATGAATCCACCTTCCAAGATGCCTAAGGTTTCCAGCAGGGCATTTCTTCTCCTCTGCTCAATGAATTCCTGGGTGCGAAAAAAACCCTCATACAATACTCAAATAACCACCCCTCAACATATGTTGTTAACAGAAAAACTTCCAAGCAAGAAAATCTAAAATAGTGGATCCGACCGTTTTCAGCTCACGACACTTTCAACTGGGGTTGGTCTGAAAATGAGAAACCCATGATTCAATCAGCAACATTCGGGTCAGTTCTCACTTTTGACCGCATGAAGTTTTGAGCCTTCATTTCGCCTTTCAAGAGCGCCCTTTTGCCACATCAAAACATGCTCCAGAAAATGACTGATGTCCTTGTTTTAGGAAACTACTGGGAAAAAAATGTCCTGATGTCTGACCTATGCAAATCCAGCATTATAGTCATTCTAACAATTCTAACACCACTACAGAAAACCACCCCGCCTCAAACAATAATGGTATAATTTTCCTGGCTTTTGACAGTATATGTTCGAATGAATCCGCCCCCCACGAACAGAGTGTCAAAGTTATTTTCCTGTTGCCGGGCATTTATACATCAAAGGGGGAAACAAATAAACTAAGATCGATTTCCTGGGTTCTACGGCTTTAAGGGATGTATGGATGCACAATATGCAAATCCGTGAAATCAAATTTAATTATGACTGGCTGGTGGTTTCAATCCCTCTGAAAAATGATGGAGTTCGTCAGTTGGGATCTGTTTCTTCCCAATATATGGAAAGTTGAAAGTCATAAAATTCCATGGTTCCAAACCACCAACCAGATGAATCATAGTACTCCCATAATAAGCCCATAATAATGGCTATTTAATAATCCCATATAATGATATAATATATATATATATATGGGTAAATTATAATATTTCACTAACCTGAATTAAGGCCAATTTGGGATGATTTCCCTTATGAACCATGATTTCCAGTGAGGTCGCAGTGAGGTCGTTATAATTTACCCAGATATATATATATATATCATATAATATATAATGAATTTTGCTCGTATATTAACACCCCCCCTCCAGTTGGTTTCCAGCATCGCAGGTCGTTGCATCACGTTTTTTCCTGGTGATTGAATTTGGTCCAAGAAGAACCCCCAATCTGAAGCAGCGAATGTGGTTTTCTTCAATACAATAACTGATTGGTGGTATACCTACCCCTCTGAAAAATATGAAAGTCAGTTGGGATGATTATTCCCAATATATGGAAAAATCAAAAATGTTCCAAACCACCAACCAGATAACTGCTGGGTCTATGTGGGATATATCGAACTAGTTGAATGGGATAATAACATTTTTTAAAACCCAACAACTGAACCGGGGGGTCCCGTTGCAATCCTCCCAATCATCAGAGGTGTCGGGCCATCAGGGGCATCCCAAGAGTGGTGTTTAAAGTTTAAATATGCCAGAAATTGAAGGACATAAAATTGCTGAGGACATAGTCATACTGGTCATACTTGGATGTGCATCCCACTTAGTATCCGTGGTTTATAATCCATATACAACCCATGCAGTGTAATCCCATATTGAGTGGGGATCTGCCAAATATATATATACATATATAGATATATATATATATATATATATATAAGTGCGGGGTATAACCCATTTACGAAGTGGGACCTGCACCCCCAAGTTGTAGCTCAACTTCGAGTGAATCCAATTAGGCTAGTGGAATAGTGCTACAAATTGGGGAAAGATCCATGCAATTTCCCTCGGTATAATTTTCGGGTGATGGACAGTGTGTCATTGCAGGGTTCTTCCGCTGTTAACACCAGAGTGGTGGCTTGGGAAAGCCTTTCATTGGCGGAGGCATGCCTGACTCCTCCACTTGTCTTGAAAATGTGGTTTGTTGGTTGCTTCATTGGCAGAAATCTAATATGTAGCAATCTAGCTTTTAACAATGACTCAATGACTGAGATGTGCAGAATCACAATCTAAAAGCCACCAATCACCTCATGGAAAACATCTATGATCTTTTGAGATCTGAGTTGAGACTTTCCTCAGGTCCTCCGCCTTTGCAGCAAGTGCCACAAAAACTTCGCAGCGCCAGAGAGTGGATATGTCTGGACGAGGACTAAGCTCCTGTGTTATCAATGTACTAATAGATATTCAAGATTGATATGTCTGGGTAAGTTGCAAAACTGCTTCCAAATCAACCAAATACCAGAGAAGCCGGTGTTTGTGCTGGGCATTTTTTTTTTCCAGGTATCTTTCAGATTTCCCATAATTCCATAGCAGAAACATGACCATTGACCAATGAAGCTACCAGTCGCATTGGTTTTCACCACATCTCCACGCTCCGTTTCAAACGCCCAGTCCCGCACTGGTGAGGGCATCGTCTGGAGTCCTTTTGGACTCACGCTTCATTCTTGTAAGATGAACATTCAAACATTTCATCCAACCTGGCGCTGGGTTTTTCGTGAAGGTGCATCAATGGACAGTAATCCGGGTTGCTACATTTAAGAATTCAGGAACCAGTGATAGGGTGCTACATAACCCAGCTAAAGTCATTAATGAATAAATTGTGGAGAGTACCTGGATCCAGCTACTTGCTTTAGGCCGGCTGTGTTGCGTCCATGGCAGATCCTGATCCTACACTGGCTAATCTCAGTAATATTACATACCGTTCGAGAATCGCATATTTGTTTTATTGGATACAGTTGAATGCAATTGATGTGTTTCTCCTTCGTCAAATTGGCAAATTAGAGATACCCTCCGGTAATCAAACATGGCAATAGAACATCGCCGACTTGTAGATGTTCTTCCCATTGACACCATTTGACACCTGAATTTATGAGGATTTGCCAACCATGTTTGATTCCAACAGGCGCACGCTTCCAGGGGTGGCAAAAAACAGTCTCCCAAATTTCATGCCAAATATTTCGTTGTTCCCATAGCGGAGCACCTTTGTAGCGTCATCACCAAGATCCTCGCGTCACGGTCTCCGGCACCATAGCTGATGGCCACCGTGTCCCCATGCACCTTAGCTGGAGAAAAATCCATTAGATCTGGCGAAAATCAGTAAAGTTGTGATATATCCAGATAAGATCCAATGATAATGATAGATAAGTTACACTAATTACACGCTATGAAATGCTAGTAACCATGTCTAGGAATAGTAGTAAGAATTGTTATGAATTGTTCAATGACATCCTTTATGTATGAATGTATGTATGTGTATATATATATATATAAAGAAAGAACATTTATATTATGTCATGGATATGATATAACCAAATAGAACCATAAATAATCAGCTATAAGTTATAACCACTATCTATCAAAACATGATATACCACCGACTTATGTGTTTCATGTCCTAACTAATATATATATATTATGTATGTGTATGTACATATATATATATAGGTTTCCCAATGAAACATGGGTGCGGTACTTGGGGGTTGCAGTTGGGGTTCTTAATATGGGTTGGGGTATAGCTGTAGACATTTAGAACCTCAGATCTGCTACTATGGGCCACCGCACTGCCAGACCACTGGCAAAGGCAAAGGGAATACCACCTGGCAAGGTGGGCGGTGGTATTGAACAAAACAATGGGGATTTACCCTGGGGTAAGGATGACTGTTACATATTGGTATCATATATCACCATGAATTATATTATGTAACAATGATTAACATATGTAACAATATGTTTACCCTGCAACGATGTGGAAAATCAACCATGAATGTAGATTATTTTCCTAGTAATCGTTCACCCTAGGGGAACTAACAAGAATTGGATTGCCATGTGCAAACAATGTTATATGCTTAAGATCAACATCAAATCTGTTATATATTGTGTTCAAAAAGTGGACAACAATTGGGGGTTCAAAATTCACAAACATGGGGTTGAGCCAATTAGTGACATATTAGTTGGGAATGTAATGGGTTGTACGACCAACGGTATGTATAGGGTAGCCCCAAATCCACGTGCTGATCATCACTGTGCCGATTAAAGCACCGATTTGGGGGCATGCCGGATTTCAGTCACACCCATGTATAACATGTCAATAAATAGCAGTGGCCTATAGTTATGTATCAAGTCAAGATCGATTAACACTGACTCATCCCTATCTATGTAATCACATGTATACATAAACATGTAGACAATATTAAATTATCTTATGTTATATCATATATTATGTATACATATATATATAATATTAAGTATATAAACTACTGTACTATATATATATGTATACATATATTTCATTGTCATACTCAATACTATATATAACATATTTATCGTAGATTAATCATGGATTTATAGTTGTCCACATATTTATCATATATAAACAATATGTGGATAAATGATAGATAAGAAGCTGGATTATGAAGTTTTTTTTTTTTTTTATATATATATATATATATATTTAATCGTATATTGATTATACGGAAATATATTTATCATATTTTCTATATAGTTTTCCACATATACGGATACGTCATCATATATCACTCAATTCTCACTTCCTGGAGCTTTGTGCCTTTAGGATCATGAAGCTGGACGAATAGAGTCCCTACTATCGGATTTGGTGACAAAAACACGGGTGTTATCCCAAGCACAATGGGGATTTAACATATAAAAACGAAAAGGGATCCAAGAACTGACACTAAGGATCTAAGGGATATACCGATATACCATCCGGAAATCAGACATGGCTAGCTTGAACATCTATCAGCTACTGTATAGATGAATTTCCCAAGAAACCTCCATTCACAGGGGATTTCCCACTGCTACTTACCTCTAGTAGGATTTTGCTTGTCTATCTGCTTGGTGGTTGCTATATTGCATATCAACAGCAAATATATAATACTTGCTCAAAATTAAATAGGATATTCATTAGCACACACAGGGTTCAATGGAACCTGGAGATGTTTCATGTTGCTTGATAAACGCACGAGGCCCAACGCAATGAAGGGTGCCTGGTGTGGCTGCTGCTTCACTCAATGGCAGTCGCTCCGACATCTGCAACATCAGGAAGGGAGGCTCCGCTCCGAATCGGTACCTAGGAGATATAACCGGTCCAGGAATGGTCGTTTAAAAAAGCAGGGGAGCAACCCGAACAGCCCAGGTACAAAAAGGGAAATTTGATAAACATAGAGGTAAATCAGGTAAATCTATCAATTTCCCGCCTGCCTTGCGACTATCATTTACCTATATTAGGTTGGAGCGACCTTGTCAAAAGTGTAGAAAAAACATCAAGAGCCTATAAAACCATGGGTTGATTCCTATAGATTTCTATGTTGGTCATATGTGGTTGTGGTAGATAGACACTGTTTGCATATCATGACTTCCAGGTTTATAACTTGGATTGTCCTCCCGCTTCTGACGACAGGGGATCATTGGGTACCCTTAAATCCACAGCTTCATCACTGTTTGTCCTACTAAAAAAATGCCCCTTTCTTCAGACACACCCATATCATGCCAGTGGTTATATACATTATTCTATCATATTCTATCCCCATTATATCCTATCATATTCTATCCCCATTATATCTCCATTAAATCACTATATCCCATGGTTGATCCCAAATATTTTCAGACAACCCCATTGGAAAAATCAATCCCGTGTCAAATCCTTCCAGTGAAATGCCCTCAATAATTCCTGGCCCCTGAATTGTTTAAGTAACCATGCAAGGGGAAATCCCTATAAATGGAGGTTCTAATGGGAAAACCATATATATATATATAATAAATGGGTGGAACAAATACATTGCCACGTTTGAAAATCCAGAGGGTATATCCCTATGTTTAATTTCTTAGATCCCTTTTTCTATGGTGAAATCCCCATCCGCGGTGGGTTGCACCCAGCTTATGGCAACCCAACAAGATAGAAAAGGTGAACATCAGCCCTATTCTAGGACTGGATTTTACTGTCGCCAGCTTTTCTATGTCTTGGGTGGTCCTGATTTTTGGCTTTATCTGAAAATAGGTTGTCTATACCATGATGTACCCAAAGATGGACTGGCCCCGTTGGCTTTGAATTCAACCCAGCCCCCGCTCTCAGCTTCTGACGCATGATGAGCATAACCTTAGGGGCGGCTTGTGATTGATTCAAGGGAACATGTACAGGAAAGCAGAAGGGTTTTGTTTGCTTTTTACCATGTTTTACCACCAATTCTCTGGGGTTGCAAATTTTCCTGTATCATCAACATTTGAGTTTTTCTTTGTAGATTCTGTGAAACATATTGCTTTACCCTCAGAAGAAATATAGTCACGTCCTGGAAGTATATGGATAGAGCATCTCTAGTAGTTTCTAGTTGTTACGGACTATTTGTTGACATTGTTGTTGATTTATATCTTTGGCATCTGCAATTTCATAGTCAACTTGCTGGTAATTATCATTGACAGCTGGTGTTGATTTGTATCTCCAGCTGTTGGTTGATATAGTTGTTAGTTGAGAACTATATTCTATTATTGATTGATGAGTAACAATTTAAGATTTGAAAACACTATAATCGTATGCTCCAGTTGTTTGTGGACTAGTATTTGAATCTCCAGATCGTTGATTGGATTGGAATTGGCGCGAACATTTGCGGCACAATCCCTTTTCACCCGGGACCAGGTGGGATTTACGAATGGTCATCCCCTTTCCATAGTCATGGGGGTATCCCAAGCTCGCTGGATGGATTTTGTCATGGAAAATCCTTTTCTAAAATGCATGATGACTGGGGGTACCCCCATTTCAGGAAACCTCCATATGAATCCATATGATCATTGATCTCTCCGCACACGACAATAATCATCCATGCTTGATTGATGAGTTTCCTGTATTGCCCCTCCAGAGTACTCCAAGGCTGGGACAGCCGAAGCAGTCTGCCAAACGTCAGCTAACATGTTTTACAAAATGTTTGGCATTGATTTTCTCTACATCCTTTGTAACTAGAATCGAAAGCCTGTGGCAAAAGGAACTTTGAAACTTAGTACTCTAGGACAATGACCCTCTATAGTTGGGATCTCGCATAGGAAATTTATAGATGTAGTTTCCTTCCAAAACAGAAAGCTGGCTGGAAAAAAAACGAATTGTTGATCCAAGAAACGCCTCCTAAAAAAGGTAAGCTGCTTTAGGCATCACTAGGCGAACTATGGGATTTAGGCCAAAGATATATCTTTTTCCAAGATCTGGCAATTCACCACATTAGGATTACACGCTGAGCAAAATTTGCCAGTCTTTCATAGTTTTGATGATTTGACGTATTTGGGTATTGGTTTGACATTTCGGGATTTCGGGATCATAATTTATAATTTGGCAGTTTTGAGGCAATTTCAATCACTCATGACCGCATTTGAGTCGGGCTTGCTTGGCCAGACTGTCATGGATATTCCAAAGAATTGTATCACTACCTCTGGCAGTCAAACATAGCAATGGGAAATTCCTGATTAAATGAATATTTTAAAAGGAAAATGATGTATAATGGGGGATTTTCAATTGCCATATTTGATTACCAAAGGGTATAATCAGTCGGAATTGCTCTATATATAGTTGCGATCTTGTTTTGCGTTTTCTATACCGACGGACTGAAAGTTAGAATGCCGGCGCAATTTTTTTTGGATTTTTCGGGTTAGAATGTCGTGACCATACCAAAATTCTACCTTCCAGCCCGTACTATGATGGTAAATGTGGAAAAATATGTTAAAAACTGCTTGATCAAATGTTGATCAAATTTGCCTGTAAAAATGTTGGTTACACTTGATGCAAGGTTAGAATGCATTTTGAACAATCCTTCATAGAATGTAAATAAACAATCACTTGATGTAAGGTTAGAATGCATATGGAACCTTCCTTGAATATAGAAAACGGCATTATACACACATGTATGCACTGTATATATTACATATATGTACATATACATACTGAGTAAACGAGGTGTTCTTGGATCGGCGGATGACGATATTGCATTTTTTCTGCATATTCTGTCAATTTTTATTGATCATGGGTATTTTTTTGCTGATCATGAGAATGTATTCTTTCAAATTACCTGCATATTCTGCATATTTACAATATGATGTTGCATTTTTTCTGCATATTCTGACATTGTTTATTATTGATCATGGGTAGATGTTTTGCAATTTACATGCATATACATGGAAAACAGTCGAAAAATCGGGATAGAATGCCATGCCGCATCAAGAATTTTGGAGTTTTGGGGGTTTCAGGACTAAATAAGTAGGCTTAGAATGCCCCTCCGGGTTAGAATGCCGGACATCCATGTAAAATTTCCAAAACGGCATTCTAATTTTCTGTCCGGCGGTATAACTACTCTAAGTTTGCTTCAACCATGTTCAGCACATCTTGGTAAAGTAGAATCAATTCCAAATCTGAAATAAGCCGTTTTGGCGTAGTTTTGGGATTATATAATGTTGTTCCCTTGCTCCAGTCAATTAAGATAGACATAGACGTGGAGAATCGACACATATCCTTCGCAAACCATGGGCCTACAACATCTCTAGTGTTTTTTTCGGAGGTCCCCGTTATGTGTACAGCTAAAGCGCTTCACCCATCGAACTTCTGCAGTCCGACATATCCTTAAAAGGAACACCAAATGACCTGATCACACCACGAAGATTCCAAGGTTAGTTTGCTTCGGGATAACCCTGCTAGCCTAATGATGGGGATTACTGTAAGTCAACCCGTCCCTTTCGGTGACGCCCCGGTGTTTGAGCTCCGCCCCTAGGCCCTGGAAGACCGCCTAACTCAATTCTGACTGTGGGTTGCATTCCGATGGTCCCCAATAGCCTCCCCAATGTTTCATGTCGTTTCTTTTAACATGACTTAACTCTGACAGCTGACACTGACAACAGACTTTATAAAATCCCTAAACCAGGAATCATAGCGGCCCCTGTTGAACTTCCTTTTTGATGCTTGAATCCCGTATTAATATCTCTATGGTGCCCCGAAAACATATCGCCAGGTCACGCCCAGTTTTCGTGTCGTAGAGGTGCAGCAAGGCCAAGAAATGCGGCCGTGGCAGGCTTGGAGTCGCCTGAATCTCTGGGTGAAAGTTTGGAGTGATGACAACAGTTTCGAGGTGGTGCCCCAGCTAAGTTGGTTTAGTATACTCCAATTTCACTAGGGTTTCTGGTAGAGATATATATCTAATTATGTATATATATATATAAATAGTTAAGGGGGGAGCACCACCCTGTGGGTGCGCTTAGATCGAGCTTTTATCCCAAGATATGGCTATAATTTGAGTAAACAAAAATGGTGATTCATCAGTGAAATTAGGGGAAAACCAGTTTCAAACAAAGTCAGGAGTCGGAACTTAAACACTCAGAATGGAGGCATATCATATTAAGCCACAGTACCGAATCATCAGGTCCAGACTGATTTTCCATCATGTTTTTTTTCAGCAAGCAAAAAAGGCAATGAAACAAACAGGGCCCCAAATCACCAGATTATCTGGCTATATCCATCCAAATTCAATCTCAGTGGGATGGTATCCTCTTCCACTGACGGCTAAAAAACATTAAGCTACCAAACTCACTTTACCTGGGATCAGCTTTTTGAACACCCTAAATTGGTGGATCAACACACATGGGGGTTTATTCACTCAAGTATCTGCAACCACCACACCACAATGGTTTGGTCAGTGCATCATATTCTTTCACATCGGCAAGACCAAAAAGGGATACAAATAATGATCCGACAACATATACATGCGTTTGTATACACATATATTATATAAATTATTTAGTATTACAAAATGCACAGTATGTGAACATTAATATTATGTTCTCTATATATATATATATATGTATGTATGTACGAGTATATTGTATATAAATATATATACATACTAATATATCATATGTGTATGTGTCATCATATACATATAAATCATTATGGATCTTATTATGACAAACAAAAAGTACATCATATGACCGCCTGTGAGTTGTTCACGAAGACAGCCTGTGCTGATCCCCTGATCCTGGCGAGGCAGGTAAAAAGAATGTACCCGGCCTCCGAAAACCATAGGAAAACCATAGGAAAACCATAGGAAAATGGTGATTTAATGATGGTTTATGGTGGTTTAATGGAATTTAATGGGATCTACCCTCTGGTAAACATACAAAAAACTATGGAATCAGCATTTTCCAGCTGGGTAAATCCACTATTTCTATGGCCATTTTCAATAGTCATTTTGACATCACCAGGCCGGGTACCCTCCAGTCATCAGCTCCGTGGATCCTTCATTTACTTCGATGACGAACTGTGGCCATGTTTGAGAGGCATGACTTACGGTATCTATAACTACCCTCTGGTAAACATACAAAAAGCTATTGAAAATGGCCATTTATAGTGGATTTTCCCATTAATAGCATGGTCATTTTCCATAGTTATGTTAGTTTACCAAAGGGTATTGTGCAAGTTGTAGGAATCAACATACCAGATCACTTTCTATTCTAGAAAAGGGGAGTATTGACATGCATCACCCACCCGTTAGATCCAGGAATATGGACTTGGTGCATCATCATTTTCCTTAGTCGAAAGGCCATTTTGGGATGTACTCAATTCTAAGACAAACCATAAGAAAAACGTATATCCCATTTTGTTTATATATATATACATTATCCAATTATAACCCGGATAACCCCACTACATTCCCATTATATTCCCATTCTGTCCTCATTGTATCCCCATGATATCCATTCAAAGTTCCCTTAGCTAAGTCACTTCAGCACATGACACAACTTGTTCACCCAGTGAGTGAACTCCATTCCTCACTTCCTTCTATTACAAAATCTAACATCAACACATCAACATGTAAAAACACACACAATAACAATTAGTAAAGAAATTGTACACCCAATTTCTCGTTCATCATCCCATCCAAATCTGATGCTCCCTCTGGCCAGCCCACATCCCCCTGCCCCCAGCCTGACATGTGGATATTCCTGCACCACCCTCCGCAGCGGTCCGAAGCTGGTGCTGTAGATCTTCTCGCTGCTGCCGTCCGCCCCCGCCGACAAAATAACGTGCGGCATGGGCGTGTAGACGAAGTGGAGCCGTCCTGCCGGCTTCGGAACGCATCACGGGGAGGACGAGGTGTGTTAGGATAGAAGAAACTGGGTTGTGTAGACAAGGTAGATGATGAGACGATGATTTTATGTTATCTTTGAATATGCATTATATATATAACATATATATATATATATAACATATTCTAGCTACTAGCTATGTTTTTATTCCTAGAGCCATGAGAAGCTGTGGCCGGTGAAATAACCCATCATTCTGTGGTCGGCCTTGATACGTGAAGGGAATCCAGTTCCTGAGCGGAGGCGTAGCGGTGTGCCATGGTTATTCGTTACCGATGAATAGGGACCCACCATCAAGTACCCTCTGGTAAACTAACATAACATAACTATGGAAAACCACCATTTTTAATGGGACAATCCACTATAAATAGCCATTTTCAATAGCTATGTTAAATTACCAGAGGGTAGTCATCCCACCATCAATGTGGTTCCGAACAAAGGGTGGCGTACAGGTGTGAAGTGAGCCCTATTGAGGAGGGGCTAACACTCCCCGAACTTATGGCAAAGTAAACCATGTAACTTGACCATGGCACATTAAGATACATAGAATCTACTTCCTAATCCGTTGCTAATTTCGCGGGTCATCCATTGTATTGTCAAGAACTGCACAAAGATTTTGAGGCTACTTGGGCCGAAAATCGTTCCCCACTTGTCAAAGTTATATATATACATATATATATATATATACATATATATAATGTAATTATATACATATTATAATTATATATATATATGTGATTATATATTAATAATATATATATATACATACGTATGTAAACATATATGTAAATATCATTAAATATCATTAAATATCATTAAATATCATTAAATATCATTAAATATCATTAAATATCATTAAATATCATTAAATATCCGTCAGAAAGTGAATTCTTAAATTATTCTTAATGGGATAACATATCATCTTGCTTCCTTTCGGGGCTAAGCATCAAGGCATTGTTGGCTATATCTCCATGATATCCCCAGTGGCCCAGCTTTGCAACCCAACAGCGAATGGTTCCAGCAAGGTTCTCGGACTGTTCCAGTTTTTCGGGGCGTGCTGCATTTTCGTGTCGCCAGTCCCCGGTCCCAGAGATTGAAACCCAACAGATTCGCTGTTGGGAATATATCCCAAAAAATGCAACATGAATCTCGATCAACCAAGACACTTCTCATCAACATCAATTTGACCATAGCTCAAACGATAGCCCATTTTTTCTTCGGTGGGTTGCGTAACCTGCACGTCGCTGGACACATACCTGAGGTGTGTGTTTGTGGGCAGGAAGTGACTGAAGCTCACCGAAAACACAGGACGGGGCTCCTCGCTCATGTTGTTGGTTCATGATGGCATAAGGCGTAAGCCACCCCTGTGAACTATACATAGATTCTAGATACTCTTCAAACATTCGTAAACCATAGTTGAACTATCATAGTTATACTAGTTCTACCAGCTATAGCTAGTAATAAATGAAGTTCGCAAACCATGGGGCACCATCCTGTATACGGATCTATTTGTCTGAGATGTTTGAAGTTTTTCCGCATGTTCATGCGCTACATCTCTAAGGCCTGTCTGTCGTGTAATTGGATGCAATCAGTGTCTGCATACATGTGGCAAACAATAAAAAAATGATAGCAACTGCGCGAAAATTGTAAAACCTGACATTCAATAATTTTATTTGTAACACATAGACCCCTATAGATTCATATAGATTCCACATGAAGTGAACGGCCCCCTGGGAAAATACATGAAAACCCAGGAACTGGCCGTGACACATTTGATGGATCTGATTGCACTGACCCGATGAAACATCCACCGTTGGTAAACATATGATTTCCGGGGCTTTTCCCATAGTTGTTCCATATGGGTGGATAAATGGGAAATGGTGGATGTTTGTTTCCCGGAACAACTATGGAACATCCATAGATGTATCAAAAAAGGTGGATAAATCTACCAGCAGCACATCTTCCCATCGTTTTGCCAAGAAGCATCTGCGTCACAGCGTCTAGCAAGCCTGCAAAGTCTGCGTTTCTAGTTTCGTGATCCCAGTAGATGTGAGCCGAAAGAATCAATACATCCAAAAAGTGAGATGACACAGGGTCGGTAATATGATTGTGTGGTCTAACATTAATATATATATATATGTGTTTATGGTATAATACCATAAAGGGAATATATATGGTCTGTCATCAATAATACCATAAACATATTTAAATACACACCGTATTGTAGGGCATATGGCATTGCATCATATAATTGTTTCTGAACCAATAAAAAAGAAGTAAGAATGAAGAACGATATTACATTATATTGTATAAATACTGGAAAACACAACAAAACTTGTTGTCTACAACTCATAAACAACTGAAAAAAATATCATTTATAACATAATGACATAATTTACAAACATTATTGGCTACATTTGGCATATTGTAAAAAGGATGGGACCTCTACCAAACATCCTGGTGGGCACATGCAGCTCATGAGAATGATATATAACATTATACAAGCATATATAAGCAATAATAGTGGGATATGAGCAAAGGATACCCTCTGGTAAACTAACATAGCTATTGAAAATGGCCATCTATAGTGGATTTTCCCATCAAAAATGGTGATTTTCCATAGCCATGTTAAATTCCCAGAGGGTATCAAAGGTATCCCTGCGAATGCAAGATATCGACAATTGTGTGGCTACTGAGATAATTGTAGACTGCATGAATAGACAGGAGGAAGGGAATAGGCTGTTGGCGGTCCTGCGGTACCCAATAAGCAACAAGGATCATGAATCAAATGTCTAACGTGTTTCGCTGGTTGTTTGGTGCTTGTTTCGATTCCATCACCATGGTTGACACACCTTTCTAGAACTTTCACATCTATCCATTTCCACGCCTGAATTCCAACTGCCCGACTCACCCTATCTTCCGTGATATAACCCCAATCCTGTCATTTGCACGAAGATCAAAATTTGTGCATGAATTAAAACATGGAAATGCCTCATCATGCCGCAAGATGTGATGGTTTTGTTGGTTAACATCATTCATGTGTTTGGCTGGTCACTATATCATTATCCCACATGCTTCATCAATTTTCTTCTCCCATCCAAAATGCCTCTGAAAAGTCTCTGTTAAGGTCAAAACATGTCAATTCTTGATTGAAATCAAAACTCCGGTCACCCTCATTATGGTGAACTGCCAGTAAATCCCCCTCATAATCCCATGAAATTCCGCGAAATCCCATGAAGTCCCATGAAAGATCCCTATTTTTTCGTATGGTTGAACCACACTCACTTTGTCCATTCTATCCCGATGAGTTTCCCATTAAATCCCATGAAATTCCAGAAAAAAACACCACTCAATCCTGTAAGAAACATCATTCACTTCCATTAAACCCCCTTGAAATCCCAATAATTCCCATGAACATCGCATTACCTTCCATTAAAATCCACTGAAATCCATTAAACTTCCAAAATCCATTGAAATCCATTAAACTCCATTAAACTCCTATGGAAACCCAGTAAAATCCTATGGACAAATCTCCAGGAACACTTCCAAGCCCCGGCCTTGCTGGTTCCGACGACACACGCCCTCCACGTCGCCGCTGTGCGGCTTCTTCGAATCAAAGGCCATGACCAGCTGACCTTCCAGGTCTACCGCCTGCACGATGGGTTGATGTATCCATATTATATATAATATATATATATATATATATATATATTATATTAGGTTTATGTACAATTGTTGCCCCACTGTTGCGTGATTCTATCCCTATACTATCCTATATATAACATATATATGGTCCCGTGTCCCGTGTTCCCCCCCCCCCCCCATGGGATGGGGGGGGGGTATGATGCCCCTGTGGTGGTGTATATACATACATACACATACATACATACCTACATACCTACCTACCTACCTACCTACCTACATACCTACGTACATACATACATTACATACATACATACATAACATACATACATACATACATACATACATACATACATACATACATACATACATACATACATACATACATACATACAATTACATACATACATACATACAATTACATACATACATACATACAATTACATACAATTACATACAATTACATACAATTACATACAATTACATACAATTACATACAATTACATACAATTACATACAATTACATACAATTACATACAATT